>Ga0074044_10001055_pt1 | contig 25322 bp, 18 predicted proteins | sample BogForMeECP23OM1_FD_94443 | JGI IMG/M metagenome (GOLD analysis project Ga0074044, IMG submission 94443) | Bog forest soil microbial communities from Calvert Island, British Columbia, Canada - Bog Forest MetaG ECP23OM1 | ecosystem: Environmental > Terrestrial > Soil > Wetlands ... | reverse complement strand
GCCAGCTCCTGCGAGGGAGCCTTCGGCGTGGACGCATGCACCGTCACAGCCCTTGATGCGATCACCGCTTTCGCGGTCCCAAACCCCAACTACCCCTCGCAGAGCCGTCGGTTTTTTCAGGTCCGGCTGCCCTTCGGGTTGCCCCGCCGAGCTGATCACTCAGCCTACTTCGGATCGGCAAAAGTTTAATTAAGCCAACCCTTTCAGCCGTCGACGCGTGTCACCCTAAACACTTACTTCAGAGTTGTCAATGCCGCTTTTCAGTGCAATATGTGAAATTCACGAGCGCGCCCACCGAACATGCAATCCATTGAATTGTTGACGCTTAGTGAACAGACGGAGAGAATTATCCCCACTTCTCCACAGCTTAATCCACAATACGCGGCAGCCCAGTAAACGGGCCGCCACGACCAGATCAGTAACAGAGTCAGCGTCTCTTCGGGGACTGGCTCGCCTCTGAATCTCTCTATCTGGCGCAAATCTCGCGACAAAAGTTCAACTAGTGGCCAATGGGTATCCGCACGAGTTCAACCGCCTTCAGCTTCGCCGCCTCACCACGTTTGTCGTAAATGGCTGTTGTACTAATCTGCCGGTGTCCGGCCAGTTTCTGTACGACAGACAGATCCGCGCCGGCGTCGAGCAGATTGGTCACGAAGCTTCGCCTGAGGTCATGGCATGAGAAGCGTTCCACATTGGCTGCCCCTGCTCGTTTCACTATTATGTGAGCTATCCCTTCGCATGTAAGGCGCTTGAGCACGAGATGGCCTGACTTAGTAACTGGGAAAAACATCGGTCCGGGAGCGATCCCCCGAACTCGCAGCCACCGTTCGAGAACGGTACGGGCTTCCTCCACGACGTATGCCATCCGTACCTCGTTGCCCTTGCCTCTGATAGTGAGCACACCGTCCGCAGAATCGAAATCTGCTACGTCCAACTGAACCAGTTCGGAGCGACGCAACCCAATGCCATAAAGTAAGCCCAGAATGGCAGCATCACGAACACCAGCCGTGGTCAGGTCGGCTTGGCAGCCCTTGAACAATGCTTCGAGTTCGACTTCCTTCAGTGCCCGACCTCGAGGGGGCAACTGCCCACGAACAGGCGCAATGTCCGCCGCGCGAGCATACTCGTCGTGGACGATCAAACCGAGCCGCCAGCATTCCTTCAGAACGCCCCGAAGAGCCGCAAGCATCCTTTTCGTTGTGTTCGGGGCATACCGGCCCGACAGGGCAACCCGTATGGCCGCGGTTTGAGGATACTTCAGGCTCGCCCAATCTATGCCCTGTGCATCGGCAGAGCCCCTGGTGAGAAGGCGCGCTATGGTATTGAGCGCACCCATTTGCCCACGTCTGCTGCCCGGACCCAATCTGCCGAGGTAAGTAGCAACTGGGCTGGTATTGTGTCCCGCGGCAGACGCGGGAAGCAGCGGCGCCTCAATTGGCAAGCTAGACACACTCATCCCACCCACTCCTTTACTTTGGAGAATGCCTTTTCTCGGTAGTAATGGGCACGCCGAATTGGTATCTGGCGTGTCCCTGATCACAACCGTGCTATTGAAAAGAACGTCGGGGAGGAAATGTTTCCAAGACCATAACAACGGTTTGCTATGCCATCTCGCTCAACTTTGCTATGGGGGTAGTTAAGCGAGATGGCATGCGGCGTCATCGATCATCCGCTCTAACTGCCTCGTTGATGTGCTGGAGAGCCCTAGATTGTTGGCGTTCATACCCATAAAAGCTGAACAGCTTCCCCGATCTACTCCTGAATGAAAAGTCACTGGATCGGTTGCACGAAACATTCGAATGCCGCGTTGGCGTCCGTCTCCCACCGCATGTTGCGCCCGTCCCAAACAATTTCCTCGCGGGCAATTCTTAATGTGCATTTGTTCAAAACCACGACATGAACCTCCTTGCCGTCCACCCGCTCGACTACCGCGATCCCGCGCCCGAGGACCGCCACACGGTCGCCTCTCATCAAAGTTCTGTCCCGCTGGCGTCGGGCGTAGTACTGCGTGCGTTTCCCGATCAGATAGTCCAGCCCCGCCGCGTCGAAGCCTGAGCCCCTCCGACAGAGCGGAATCTTCTGCCCGTGGCCGACGATAAAGATGTCTGTTCCGTAAGCGGCTAGGGCTCCTAAGCGGCACTCCATTTCCTTCGTGTCGGATGGGATCAACTCGGACGGGAGGAACAGCGTCTTGGGATAGGCGAACTGAGCACGCCATCCGAGTTCGTGCTCCACGACCGTTCCCCACAGGTAGACCTCGCCGTGGATTCCGCACTTCGCGTATCCCGTCGTGAGCAGTTGCTCAAGGCTTTTCGACGCGTACACGCCGCAGGTGCAGTTGGTTTGCGGAGGCTCGTGGGCATCATGCACAGCCTCCGCACGCCCAGCGATGGGTCCGACGACAACAGAAGCCCTGCATCTCGCCGCCAGCAACTGGCTGGGCTTCCACCGCTCCCCGCAGAGCGACTTCAACCCCGTCTTTTCCCATTTCCAAACACGGTAGCCGATGATGGGCGAGATGTAGTCGGGGATGCTCATTGCTTGGCTGGCACCTGCTGTGGCTCAGGTTTGGGCTCTGGCGACTGAATCGGCTTGGGCTCAGGTTCGCGGGCCGGCTGTTCCACTGGAAGTTCCAGCGGCTCCACGACGACGGTTCGCAACGGCTTACCGATTTGCATCATTTGCCCCCAGTTTTCATGTTGGCTTTAGAGCCGAGCATCTAGCCCAGCTTCTCCACTCGAAATTGCAATGGCGAGATTGCAATCGTCGTTCGCCACAACCTCGAAACCTCGCTGTGAGGCCAGCTCAGCTCTCGGATATCGCAAAGTTGACTTTCGACGTGTTGGTCGGGTGTGCTCACTCTGACGTAGATTGCGGCGGCTTTTTTTCATTCGGCTCTACGCTCCTTGTCCTAGTCGTTAGCTGTTTGTTCTCGGCAGCCTGTACTTGCCCTGAAGCAGTTGGACGGCTTGCCCGTTGCGGCCGTCGAACAGAACCGTCTCTGAATCGAACTTGGCTTGGAATCCTGCTCGCTGCAAGCAGGATTTTGCCTTCGACACGCTCGACACCATAAAAAGGTTGCTTGCGAACTTGTTTTGCTGGAATGGAAGTTGCAGAAACGGGATGCCCGCCCTGAATAGGGCAATCTCCGCATTCATTATGTGTTCGCCCTCTGCAACGAGACGGTTGAATGACTCGCGCTCAGCGGTCTCGGACGCCTGCGGCTCTTCGGAAGCTTCCGCGAGTTCGCCGTCAGCTGCGAGCACCTTCTTCAATTCGTCCAGTGTCACCCGCTGCCACTCGGAGTCTCCGTCTCGCAGTTCCAGATCGGGGACGACGGCGGTCAGGGCAAAGCGCCCGACGTGGGGATCGTCGATCACAATATCGAAATCGTTCGCGCCAAGATCGTGTCGCAATCGAACCGACTCGAAGGTGATCCCGTTTACCCTCACATGTACTTGCCGCAAATCTGCTCGGTCAGGTTTATTCATCCGCCCTCCAGAACTCGGCACCACATTCTGGGCAACCCAGCAGTGTCTCGCACTTCTCGGCGCTGGCTGCCTTCGGAGCAATCGCAATCGCTGATTCGATGAGCCGCTCGCTGGCGATTTCGACTATCACACTTTCGGGCCCCAGAAGATTCAGTTGGCACCAGATGTGATCGGTCATAAGTTGGCTAATGGTGCTGTTCGGCAACTCCATAAGTTGTTTCTTCAGGATCGCACCAACGCAGAGTGAGCCGACCACTCGCTCACAGAGGTTCTTGGAATGCGAGAGCCTCCTTTGTTCTTCGATGAGAACATCCACGCTGATTTCTTCTTCTCCGCACTGGTAGTCGCGCACGCATTCACCTTGCATTGCTGTTATACCGAGTTGAAGCAAGAAATCGATAGGAATGCGGGAAAAAAGTTGGAGTAACCACACGAAAAAGTGACTGTTGTGCTATTTCGACAACTTTATTTTTGGATTCCTAGCGATTTGTCGGAAGAAATTGGTAGAAGAGTAGTGGGAGGAAAATCATGTCATTAGATAAGGAATTCATTCGAGACGGGAAGCGTCGGATCATCGGGTCGGTCACCAGCGGCTTCAGCGACGAGTCAGCCGTCGTCCGCGACGAAGACAACAAACTCTCGGGTCGCACCAGCGAACGGTACGACACGACCCGCGACGACCATGGCAATTTGGTCTCAATCAATTCGGCTGACGCCGGCCTGCTGCTCGGGAGAAGAAAGTGAAGGCGGACAGGGGAAAGGCCTCTGCCCTCGGGAGCTAGACCGTTGCGGTTCCGGCGGAGGCGATCGGATACCTTTCCTCGTTGCGGCAGTTCCGCCACATCCCCAAAGGTAGGTGCAGCGTCCTCTCGAATCAGGCAATTGTTCTAGTCGGAGCAAAGCTCTGAGATTTTGAACACACGATCCAGGAAGAGTTCGCAGGACTGGCAACTGGAATCCAAGCAGGAGTTTCTTATGAGCAGTGCTCTTATCGTGATCGCCGTCGTGATGTTGTTCATTCTGCTTTTGGCAGTGTTGGCACTCCTTTTTCGAAAGCCCCCACAGGAGATCACTGATCTGGCTGCCAAAGCTGCCGTCATCACCGACAAGATCGAGCGAGTAGAGTCGATCCCCAGCGAAGTGAATGCCCTCAAGGTCGAGCTGAGCAAGCTATCGGAGAGAGTCGCTGGAGTGCAGCAGAACCAAAACAACGTCACCCAAAACATCGGGGGGCTTTCTACGACTCTCGCCCGAACAGATTCAGCCACGACCAGCCTTGTCCAGACGACGGAGTCGCTCCGAGGCGATCTGAACGCTGCACAGGGAACGCTCGCCGAGCTTCGAACGTTGTCGCACGCCCAACAAGGTCTGGAAAAGCAGGCAACGGAATCGATACAGCGGCTGGAACGTGTGCTGGCAGGCTCGCAGTCGAAGGGCTCTGCTGGCGAGAACATAGTCGGAATGATGTTGTCCAAACTCCCTCCCGAATGGCAGGTTCGAAACTTCAACGTGGGGAACAAGGTCGTGGAATTCGGGATTCGGCTGCCGAACGGTCTCGTCCTGTCTATTGACAGCAAGTGGGCAGCCAGCAGCTTGCTTGAGGAATTCGTGATCTGTGAGGATTTGAAGAAGCGGCAGAAAATAACGTCGCAGATTCAATCCGTGGTTCTCGACAGAGCGGCGGAGATCAAGAAGTACATCGACCCGAACCTAACCTCCAATTTCGGGATCGCTGCTGTGCCTGATTCCGTCTTCGAGCTTTGCTCGGAGATTTTGCCGGACCTCATCCAACTTAACGTGGTGCTCATCAGCTACAGCATGTTTCAGCCCTACCTTCTCTTAGTGTTCCAGACGACGTTGAAAACACTGAAAACCCTCGACCTCAAGAAGCTCGATGCTTATCTCCTCTCGACCGAAGGGAGCATGGAGACCCTCCAAGAAGAGCTCGAGGGCAGATTCTCCCGAGCGTTGGTCATGCTCGACAATTCGCGAGCAGAGATGAGTGCGTGCCTGAGTAAGCTTCGGGCTGGGCTTGCGGGTCTTCAGGTGGGAGCACGAGACCTTTCTGGCTCCGCTATCACTAGCTCTGAAGCCTAGCGACCTTCTTCCGTCACTCCCGGAAAGTTCGAACATATTGTATGGCGATTTCCAAATCCAAATTCGTGGCGGGCTGCCAGTGCCTCAAGCGTTTGTATTGGCAGGTGCACGAACCAGAACTGGGCGGTGTACCTGATCCCGCAGCAGTCGCCATCATGAATCAGGGCAGTGACGTCGGCAAGCTTGCTCGTCAGCTTTTTGCAGGTGGTGTCGAAGTTCCGTTTTGCGACCCTGAGCAGGCGATCCGCATCACCCGCGAGTTGATCGCAAATCCCGAGGTCCCCGTCATCTTCGAGGCAGCTTTCGAGAACGGCGGCGTGCTCGTGCGGGTGGATATTCTCCATCGCAGGAGGGACAATCGCTGGCGTCTGATCGAGGTCAAGTCCACGACAGACCTCAAAGAGCACCATCTGGATGACGTGGCGATTCAGCACCGCGTCGTTTCTCGATCTGGGCTGGACTTGGCTTCCTCCTCTTTGGCCCACATCAATCGGAACTATGTCTTTGGCGGCGGTTCCATCGATGTGCGACGGTTCTTCCGCATCAGAAACCTGACGCGGCGAGTGGAGAGGTTGCTGCCCAGTCTCACGTTCTTGCTTCGTTCTGAATTTCGTGTCCTTGCGATGCCCAACGCTCCCGACCTCCTTTGGGGGCCGCATTGCACCGACCCCGTCAGGTGCGAGTTCTACGACTTGTGCAACCCTCCGCGCCCAACAGACCACATAGGATACTTGCCAAGAATCCAAGCAAGCGCGGTGGAGGAACTGGAGGAGATGGGCGTCGAATCCATTCGCGACATCCCGAGCGACTTCCCGCTCAACGAGCGCCAGCGGCGTGCTTGCACCAGCGTGCAAACAGGACAACCGTGGTTCAGCCCAGAACTCAATGAGGAGTTGTGTAGGCTGAAATACCCGCTGCACTTCATGGACTTCGAGACCGTCAACCCGTCGATCCCACGATTTCCCGGCATGCGACCCTACGACCAGATTCCTTTTCAGTGGTCAGTCCACGTGCAGCGGAAGCCGGGAACGGAACCTGAGCACTTCGAATTTCTCGCCACGGATACGAACGATCCCCGGCGCGAGTTTATCGCGTCGCTATGCTCTGCCCTTGGCAAGAGTGGGAGCATTGTCGTCTACTCAGCATTCGAATCGCAGCGGCTCTCAGAACTTGCGGCATGGCTGCCTGAGTTCTCGGGGCGCGTCAAGAAGATCCAGCGCCGTCTGTTTGATTTGCTCCCAGTCGCGCGAAATCACGTTTACCACCCCGCGTTCGCTGGATCGTTCTCGCTCAAAGCGGTGCTTCCCGCGCTAGTGCCCGATATGACCTACGGAGGAATGCTCGTGGCGGGTGGGCAGGATGCGGGGCTGGCATGGGAGTCGCTCATACGAGGTGGCTTAGATCGAGACGAGCATCGGCGAGTCAGGAAGGCTCTGTTGGATTATTGCGGACAGGACACGCTGGCGCTGATCAAACTCGTAGAAAGACTCCACGTAGCATCAACCTGACCATGACGAATGCAGGTTAAGAAAATCAGTGGTGGTCAAAAAGGGGTGGCGTCGGAGTGGTCGCAAATGATTCATTCGGTTAGACCGAAATCTCATTCCGGCGCTAGTCAACAACGTACACCTTATTGACCACGGGTGGCTGTACCAAAATTCTCGGTTCTACTCGCTCCCGCCCGCGCTGAAAACGCGCCGCTTCACGCCGAGCAAACCGCAGTGTGATGCTGTACCGAAACTTATAGATTCTGGCGAGGGTCTCAAGAAGCGAGGTGCCACAGGAGAGCTTCAACGGCATTCCAGCGCAGGAGCGTGCTCGCGCGGCAGCCAGGTGCTCAAAGTGCTCCCATAACTGGTATGTAGCGTCGTCAGCAAACAAGATACCTACGTTCGAGATTGCGGAGGAAGGCATCCCCGTAAGATTGGCGTTTGCAATCAAAGCTTGCCTGTCCATACGGGCGGCCAGGCGTCCAGCTCTCAGGGCTTTCCAAACTAAATCCGACCGTGCGCCAGGAATTGAAAGCAACGGGCGCCGTGAAACCTGATGACCCTCCTGTGCTCCGGCGCGGCATGCTCCGATATGTCACCGAAGGGAGCCAATGGATGTAGTAGCGAAACTTGAAGCTTCTGGGTAACGATGCAAGAAGCGGCCTCGGTTCCTGGCTACGTCTGTTTCGTTCGTTGCCGTCTACGACACACGGACACCTCTGCCGGCCGGGATACTCCAGCGCTCGTGTCCGCATTGCCAACAACCCAACGAAGTGAGTTGGCCGTAACTCCTAGAGAAACCGACCTCGATCCAGGTGTACAATTTGCCTTCCCCCCTTAGCCTTCGAGGTAGTGTCCTGTGACCTCGACCCGGTACCGATTTAGTGGTCATCAAAGCTAATCCGCCAGATGTGGCACCGTTTGTGGAAACGGCCCGTAGTCACGCTGATCGTGAGCGAGATGCCCTAGGATTTCTTCCAGCAGCGGTGTATGACGACGCTGCCGCACGAGGAAACCTACTCATCGCGCTGATTCCGAGAGCCGCCTCCCAAGAATACGCAGGCCACTTATTGTTTGGTGGCACATACCCTCACGCACGCGTATTCCAGGTTTTTGTCTGCCAGCAGTTTAGGAACCGGGGAGTCGCGCGTGAGCTGATCGAATACCTGGTGAAGCTGCTAGAACGATACGGTTATTTGAGCGTCACTGCGACTGTAGCGGACGACCTGATTGCGAATGGATTTTGGGAGAAGCTTGGGTTCCTAGTCGCACGGCAAAAACCGGGTGGTGTCAGTAGGAAGCGGCTACTTAACGTTCGGATAAAGCAGCTCGACAGTCCAAATTTGTTTGAGCCTCAGTTTCCGAGTACTGTTTCCGATCTCGGACTTGTTGAACGGCTGGGAACACATACTGCGGTTTATGCGATCGATTTGAACGTCTTCTGGGATGTGGTCAAGCGACGACCCAGATCCGAATACGCTGCGGATGTCATCGGAGCGGCTTTTAACCGACTGATTCAGATCGTGGTCGCACAAGAATTCATCAACGAACTTCAGCGCACCACCAGACCTGATCTCAGCGATCCAGCACTGGAGTTTGCCCTGCAATTTCCGACACTGCCACAACCCGACGCCAAAGTGCTCCAACATTTAGAGAACGAACTCGGCAGTCTCATTTTTCCGAATCGTTCCAAGAGTGGAACCTTAACACCTCAAGATCAATCCGATCTCGTGCATCTTGCAACTGCAATCCACCATCAAGCGACGGGGTTTGTCACAAGCGAGGATGCGTTATTGCGAGTTCGCGATTCCATCTATAAGAAACACGGCGTCTCCGTGCTCCACGTAAAAGAGTTTGCAGCTTTGGTTAAATCGGCCGAGGTGATTGTGCCGCCGCTGGCGGCTCAGTTGTCCAGCGACACCCTGCGGGTCTGGGATTCACTCAGCGCTGATAGCGACGCCATTAAGAACTTCTTGGACGATTGTGCTGCCCCCACAGCATTCCGCGACGACTTCCTGGCAAAGGCACTCGTGACTTCTACACGTAAACGGATGATTGTCACGTCGGAGTCGGATGTCGTTTGCTTGGCTTCTTGGGACGCAGGGGCAGGCTTACAAAACCATGCGCATGTGAATCTAGTCGCAAATGAAGACAACCCCGCGGCTGAAGCAGCCATCGATTGCATTTTAGGGATCATCTGCACCCAGGGCAGTTGCGTCCGTCCAGTTCTTATGCGGCTTTGTCTACCGCAGGGGCACGTCGTCGCTAGGAAGATCGCTTCCCTACATGGGTTTAGAGCAGTTGAATCCCAGACTGACAGTGACCTTCAAAAGATCTGTGTGGGGCGGCCCATCCACGTTGACAACTGGGCAAAGATACAAACGACATTGCACTACTGCGGTGGACCTGATTTCCCGGATGCCCTTCCAACGTTCACCGCGTATGACCAGGAAGTTCCTTTTCGCACAAAGCAAGGCATATCCCGTAACGTGAAACTCTGTGATCTAGAAAAACTTCTGTCACCAACTTTGATAATCCTTCCAGCTCGCTCCGGGAATATAGTGCCAATCAGGCGTATATTTGCCGACCAGCTCCTCGGTGCATCGCGCCAAATGTCACTGCTACCTAAACGGGAGGCTTTGCTGTTTTCCGAACGGATCTACTTCAGTGCATCAAGGAACGCCAATCTGTTTAAGGCAGGGATGCCACTGCTCTTCTACGAATCGGGTCGGGCCGGTGGATCTGCTTCCGTGACAGCATGTGCACGTGTAGTGAAGACGACAGTGCTAAAGAAGATCGACATCTCTTCGCATCTCCTTCGGCACGGCGTGCTGGAGAGCGATGACTTGGAGCAGTTGACTGCCAACGACTCCATGTGCGTGACCACCTTCGACAACATCATGCACCTTGAGAATCCGGTACCTCTAGACCGGCTCCGTGAACTCGGATGCGTAGATGCATCGAATTTGGTCTGTCCAAGGCAAATCAGCGATCAACAGCTTGTGAGCGTATTAAGGGAGGGCTTCTCCACTGGCTAACGCAGAGGACATTTTGATTTCGGTGCATAGGAAGTATGTGCAAGGGATGCTCGAAGGAAAGAAAACGATCGAGCTGAGACGCCGTGCCGTTCATGTTGCGCGCGGCACTAGGGTCTGGATATACAGCAAATCCCCATCCGCTGTTGTGGAAGCACTGGCCATCGTCGATCGAGTGATAAGTGCAAAACCAGAAGAACTGTGGAGTGAGTATAAGGACCAGCTTGGGATTTCGAAGACCGACTTCGAATCATACTTCTTGGATGTTAGAGTGGGGTGTGCGCTGGTCCTTCGCGATATCCGGCGTCTGCCTTGCTCGGTCTCTCTCTCTGAGATCCGCGATTGTGCTTCTTCTTTCCAGCCGCCCCAATTCTTCTTACGCCTACGGTCAGGCCACCCGGCCCTGAAGGTGCTGAGAGATATTAATTTCCCAGCAGGAAGGGGGCTCCACTCAGAGCTCGGTAATGCTGCGCCCTGTCCTCTCCGACTTGACGGTCCAACCTCAACCTGAAATATTGGAGGCCATCATGCCAGCAACAATTGTTGTAGGCGGACAATATGGATCGGAAGGGAAAGGCAAGGTTGTCGCCCTTCTGGCGAACCGCTCAGAGTCTCCCTGGCTTGTGCGGTGCGGTGGGCCGAACTCTGGTCACACTGTCACAATTGATGGCAACGATGTCATCCTCCGCCAGGTTCCTTGCTGTTCGGAGCCTCACGGGGCCACATTCTGTATTTCAGCGGGATGCGCGATCGATGAAGCAGTCCTCCTTCGCGAGTTGGACTTGCTCAACATTGATCGCCAACGGATCATCGTCGATCCTCGTGCAGTAATTGTTACTGAGGAAGATCGTGAAGCCGAGCGCCATGCCCTGAAGGACATCGCCAGCACGTGCTCGGGAACTGGGGCCGCATCGGTGCGGAGAATGTCTCGGCGTTCTGACGTGTCTCTCGCGAACACTTCCGACGCAATATTAAACCGTTGCCGAGTGGAAACCGTTGCCCCGCTGCTTCACAGCGTGCTTGATGACGGAGGAGATGTCATTATCGAGGGTACCCAAGGGTTTGCCTTGTCCCTCCTGCACGGGCCGGACTATCCGTTTGTGACTTCACGTGATACGACGGCTGCTGGATTTGCAATGGAAGTGGGACTTTCTCCGCGACTGATCCACGACATCGTCATGGTGGTGCGGACCTTTCCAATTCGGGTCGGTGGACCGAGTGGACCGTTTGCTGATGAGATCTCATGGGAAGAAATTGCAAGGATCTCAGGTGCTCCCGAAGCATTACCGGAGTACACGTCTGTAACCAAACGACTGCGTCGCGTCGCTCGGTTCAATCTGGAAGCGGTCAAACTGGCATGCGCCTACAACCGACCAACCAGTCTAGCCGTAATGGGTCTAGATCGGCTTGATTATAGGAATTCCGGCATAGCCGACATCAATACAATTACGAACAAAGCCCACGAATTTCTGGAACGACTTCAACTCTCGACAGGTATTAACATTAGATTCTGTGGTACTGGTTTCGGTACGTGTGACGCGATTGCTCTGAATACAATACCTCACCTACTGGAACTTGAACATGCCCGACCTTGAACTACCCGACATAAGGCGACTACGTGCAGATGCCGTTGCATTGCTGGAGCACCAAGCTAAGGACCTATCGGCATTCTTGAATCTGAAAGGTAAGCTTACCTTTCGGCGTCTGCCTGATCAGTCTTCGATCCGCGGCGATGTGAAAGTAACAAGCAGTTGCTCCTGCTTAATGTCTTTGACGTTAAGCAAACAACTTCTCGGCGTTTATGAGCAAACGCCGAAAGAATCTGCAAAGCGCGCTTTTGAGAAGATTTACCGGGCTAGCTGGAGGAGTTCTGGCCTTGGTTTGAACAATGCGTTTTCCACAGTTGTGGTATTGCGTACCTTCGGCCTGCTCGTCGACGCGAAGGTAATGGACCCTGATTTTGCTGATACCAAGAAGCGGCGATTCAATCCGATCGGGACAGTCACATTACGTGAGATCGCTCTCTGGCTTTCAAGCGACCTTGAGCGTTTTAGCATAAATAAATATCCACCCTCTGCAGCGCTAATGTACTGGTTCGTTGACGGCGTAGATCGCGGGAAGATACGCCTGGGATCAAAGCGATGGCTATCACTTTGTCGCGGTGCAAGGCAGCAATTCGACCGGCAACGTTCGTTGGTGGTTGCACAACACGAAGCGCTAATGGACCCTGTTGCCATGGCAATGGCTGCATGTCTATGCGCGCGCCTTCGTAAGATTGCAGAGTCAGCTAAATCTTCGCAATTCGCGGAATGTCTCCGACTATTGCCATCTCCTGTAGAACTGCAACACACCATAAAAGTGTTTTTCGACAACCAGCGTCCGTCTGGTATCTGGCCAAAGTATTTTCCTCTATTTCACTACCCTAAAGCTGGTTCCAACTTTTGTTTCGCGTATGAAACGCTGGAAGCTGTGATCGCCGAGTTCGGTCATGATGAGTCAAATTTGCTGGCTACCTCCCCGATCCTGCAGAAGCTGGAACACGCGCTCACTTGGTGTAGGGAGAACAGACTCCCGTACTCGGTAGGAAAAGTGAGCTACAACGGATGGAATTCGGGTGGGGAACTGAAGTCGTTAAACGAAGGAAAGCCCGAATCTTGGGCCACTGGCGTTGTACACATGTTCCTTTGGGAATTGCAGCACATGCTCGCTACCAAGACCCAAAGTGCCATTCTTCAAGAGTATAAAGTCCCGCCAGCGGTTTCCGACCCTAGGCCGTGGGGGAAGTTGCTTGACATGAGGGTTCGTCTGCAGGGAAGCAATCGGACAATTGGTGTCAAGGCTGTTCTTGAGCAGCACATAATTAAGTCGGCATCCAACTACAAGCCTTTTTCAGGAGACAGAATCGATGGACGACTTTCTGCGTTACTATTCGGCCCACCTGGTACTTCCAAAACCAGACTCGCGACAGATCTCGCCGCAAAGCTAGGTTGGCCACTTCTAGTCATCGACCCGTCGCGTTTTCTGAGCAAAGGTATCGAAAATATATACAGCCGTGCCACCGAGATCTTCCGCGATCTTGAGGACCTTTCGGCAATTGTGGTTTTGTTCGATGAGATGGACGCGCTGGTGAGAACGCGTGACGAGAAGCTAATCGACTTAACCAGCCAGTTTCTCACGACTAGTATGTTGCCGAAACTCGCTACTCTCCATAATCAAGCGTCTTTGGTATTCCTATTCGCCACAAATTATCAGGCAGGATTTGATCCAGCAATAAAACGCCCTGGTCGATTCGATGTACTGCTTTGTATTGGGCCACCGACGTGGAAGGAGAAACTCCTTCATGTCGACAGATTCCTTCCCTGGAATACGCCGAAGAGTGAAATCGAGCGCGTCAGGAAGAAACTTAAGACTCTCTGCAATGGGCTAAACAAAGCGCAACTGAAACTGCTGGATACATTGACATTTCAAGAAACTGGCAACTTCATAAACAGTTTCTCCCCTCGCACAGGGGCTCTGCTGAGTTCAATCGCCGACAGTGATTCTCCAGCCTTTAGATCACAACTACTCAATTTTGCAAAATACGTGACTCTGAGACCCGGTGAGGTTACCTACACGCGTTACGAGCAGGATCAAAAAGAGTCGCGTCTTCAGTGATGAAAGAGCGAAAGGTGATCAAAGAGCTCGTCATCAACACGCCACCTTAACTCCTCAAGAGACTCGTTGTTCTCAATAATCTTCTCGGCTTCATGACGAATGGACAGGGCGGTGCGATCTACCGGGCTTCCAGTCTTCGGTTGCTTCTCTCCACCCTTTTTCCTTGTGAGAAGCCGGTGCTGAATGATGGAGTCATTGCAATCCACAAACCAGGTCATGACCGGCCTCTTATCAACAGTATTAGGAGCGACATCTACGATATCCCTAATCGAATCCACAACTGTGGGCCAATCACATCGCCTTATAGTCCGTGCGAGCTTCTTGCGGAGCGGGACTTGTTTATGAATGTTCAGAATAACAGCACCGAAATCGCGCAGGTCATCTTCTGAAATGTTATGTGTGTCAACTGAGCGTTCGAAGAGCCTTTTCCCGGGCGGCGCAGCCATATCCTCAATCAACAGGTCTCGAATGATGTCGCGTGTGCGTATCCACTCGAATCCATAGAAGACGCTGAGATAACGAGCCACGACAGACTTTCCCGCCCCAGTCTTTCCTGCCAAACAGATTATCGGGTTATTCTCAAAGACGAGCGGACGAACCTTCGGAACAATGAGCTGCGCCTCGCTTGGAATTCCCATGGGCTCAAACAATCCCGCTTCGAAATAGCGTCCAACGATCGCTGAAGTGATGGCGTCCATTTCATCGTGCGAACGGGTTTCCAGCCCTCTGCCTTTCAATCCCAACCGTCGTAGACCTTCGCGTAACAAGTCAAGGCTCTTTTGCTTACGTGGAATGGAAAGGATGTCTTGAGCGGCACCTGGGTACGACTCAATGACGCGCGGAGCTCGCGGAAACGATTCGATCGCACGGCGAAGGCGAATACCTCGTAAAGTTAGGTTCTCCATTGAGTCGATGAGAGACGGGTATGCAGGAATCCCCACGCTCGCAAGGTCATGTTCTGCGACGCGCATGATCCCCGCCTTCGGATCAATTGAATTTCCACCACCGGGCAACCCTAACGGGGAGTCAATGCTGACAATCTTGGGTTTGTGCTTCCTGATGTATGCCAGGATCTCCTCGTCGGAAAACAGAGAACATGTCTCCACTGAACAGCCATTCAGAACGGCAACTCCCGTTGCCTTGTCCCCTGCGGTCAAATCGATTCCAATGACTCTTGATCCGGCAGGAATGTTCTGCGGTGGCTGTATGCGAGCCGTCAATTGTGGCTTCTGAGAATGGCGGGCCGTCTCGAACTGGAGTTCCTCCTGTACAAAACTGGACGTGGTCTTTGTGAGGTTATTCCGTCGCGATCTGCTTTCAGCAATCCACTGCCTCAGCTCATCATAATGAAGCCGGTTTAATACAACAGGCGGGTCGAGTCGCTGCAGCGCGGCAGCGCCAAATCTAAGATTGAGGAGATGAGAACGAGCATGTGCATCTGAACCAATGGAAATTGCACAGCCGGCATCAATGGCTTTTCGGAGCAGATGCAACGGCAGGTCCAACCTCGATGGAAAGCAATTCATTTCGAGGGCAACGCGCCAAGAGGCACACTTTTCAAAGACTTCTTCCCAATTAACGTCAGCCGGAAGCCGAAGATAGTCCGGCACTCCAGGCTTGCCAACAATAGCGGACGTCGGGTGGGCGAGGATATCAATACAACCAGATTCAATCGCACGCACGAGCCGGTCAGTATTTGCTCGAACATCATCTGTCCAATTCGAATGCACAGAGGCAACGACAATGTCCGCAGCTGCCAGCAGAGAACTTGGTAGATCAAGGGTGCCGTCTTTGAGGATGTCCACTTCGATGCCATGCAGCACCGGGCAAGTTGGCGTCGCCAGAGTTAACGCGTTCGCCTGTCGCAGCCACAGAAGCGGCGTTAAGCCGCCCTGCAGCTTGGCTGACCGACTGTGATCCGTCACGGCGAAGTACTTCAGCCCACTCGCAACAATGGCACCGGCCATCGTGTTGACGGAAGCGCTTCCGTCAGACCACGCCGTGTGGAGATGAAGATCTGATACCAGGTCGCTGTGAAAACCGGACACGAGCGGGTCCAGAGCCTGTGCCAAGTCTGAAATACTCGTGCGGGCGATCAATCCGGGGCTCGATTTTATTGAGAAGCCCCATCCCATCTGGTGCTTGATTCGAATGCCGTCGCCGTTCTGTGGCTCGCGACGAAAGTGCCTCTCTCGCTTGAGCGCTTTACTGATTGCGGTCCCAATCGATTCCCATGCTGTATTCACGGAAACCTCTACCGTGCGTCTTACCGGCTCAAACGGATCGCTGATACCAGCGAGTTGCCATCCAAGATTTCCGTTATGAAACTCCTCAGCAGTGTGCAGAAAGCGTAACAGAGGCGGCACGATATGCGCTGTTTGCCACGGCCCTTCGTTGAGCCCCTTCCACAGCTCAATGATCCGATCACGGTTGGAGGCGAGGTTTGTTGGGTCCTGCTGGAACCAGTCGTCGGACAAAGAACGCAGCGAAACCGTCGTGGCTATCTTGCTGGGACCCAACCCACGCACAGAGCGAAGCCGCAGACAACGATCAAAACGTTCGCTGCGATAAGTGCGAAGTTCAGGAATCGACCCGCTCCTCCCAACATTCGTGAGGTATTGGCGGATTCGCGATGAAGGGACGTAATCAAGATCTTCATCTCGCGCTGTTCCATCGAGCCAGCGATCAATTGTCGTCCCATAACCGTCGAGGCTATAGCCCGCGCGCCAAAGCGAAAAAGTTCTATACTTGGGAATCTCCGTGCCCTTTGCAATCGCATCCACTTCGAGGAGGAAAGCTAGATCGTACAGAGGCTGAACGTATTCAAAGTCTCTGATCCGAAAATAGTCACCGTTCGGAACAGTCGTGGACAACGCATCCCTGTCACTGAATAGAAAGCCGCTTCCCGGGCGCTTTGACTTGGCTTGGGTCACTTTCTATGAAGTTCTCCATCTACCAGCGATGCAAGCCGTTCGTAGAGATGCGGCTCTTTGACGAAGTCCCACTCCTCCATTGGTATTCGCAACTTCTTACCGGGGTAGCGGGCGAAGTATTCTTCATAGGCTGCATTGACCAAGCCGAAATACGCAGGATCGATTTCCAGCTCGAAATCTCGCTTCCTGGCTTGAATCCGTTGCACCAAAAGATCTGAGGGCGCTGACAAGAAAATCATGAGATCAGGACGAGGAGTCTTTTCCATACAAACGTCGTACAACTCAGTAAACAGGCGATTTAGGCGATTGTCCTTGAAATTCAAGTCTGCGTAGATGAGATCCTTACCAAGGTGGAAATCCGCGACAACTTCCGAGTTTGACGCGATCACGGCATTGCTCTTGAGCTGGTGAAAATGCAACAAAAGAAAAGCGAATTCAGTCTCGGTGGCATTGCCGATTGGATCGTCGTAAAAGGCACGAAGGAACGGATTGCTCTCGAAATCTTCCAAAAGCAATTTGCTGCCTCGGCGTGAAGCCAGACCTTCGGCAACGGTAGACTTACCTGCGCCAACACAGCCTTCAACCACGATCAACATTTCTTCCTCTTTGTGCCGGTGCTTGTCGCGATCCTCTGTGCAAGCGGGAGCCAGCGCAAGCTCAAGTCAAAGGACGCCCCAATCCGGAGATAAAGCGACTCTACGAGTTCCCTTCTCAGACGGCACCTAAATTATTGATTATACTGTCCATTCCTGGAAGCGACACCTCGGTAGTGCCAAGGGAAATAACGACGGCTTTATGGCAAAACTCGAAGACCTAAAGCGTGGAGCCACCGTCAAAGGCATTTTGCCTGATTGTCTTGTCTCGGTTGTTGATGTCAAGTGGTATGGCTCTGCAGCCGTCGAGCTTACGTACAAAGATTCCGCAGGGAAGCCCAACGTGGTGCTGCTTTATCGCGACCGCGAACCCACTCTGGAAATTGGCGAAACCGGTCGGCCTTGGAGTTTCGACGGCGACGGAAAAATGTTTCGCCTTGTTTCTGAAGCGCAGCGTATCAACCTAGCCCACCTTTTCGACCCGTTATTGGCCATCCACACATCAATGGTTGATGCTCTGCCGCATCAGATCACTGCGGTTTACGGAGAAATGCTGCCGCGCCAACCCTTACGATTCTTACTCGCGGACGATCCCGGCGCTGGGAAAACGATCATGGCCGGTCTGCTCATCAAGGAATTGCTGATTCGCGGCGACCTGCACCGCTGTCTCATCGTGTGCCCCGGCAATCTCGCAGAGCAGTGGCAGGACGAACTCTATCAACGGTTTCAGCTTCCCTTCGAGATTCTCACAAACGATAAACTTGAATCGGCCCGTACTGGAAACTGGTTCGCTGAGAATTCAATGGCCATCTGCCGCCTCGATAAACTTAGCCGTGATGAGGATGTTCAGGCAAAGCTGGCAAACACTGATTGGGACCTCATTATTTGTGACGAGGCCCACAAGATGTCCGCAACGTACTTCGGTAACGAGGTCAAGTACACAAAGCGATATCGATTGGGCCAACTTCTTGGCCAGCTCACGCGACATCTTCTGCTGATGACAGCGACTCCGCACAATGGCAAGGAAGAGGATTTCCAGCTTTTCTTGGCTCTTTTAGACGCCGACCGCTTTGAAGGACGAGACCGAGACGGTGTCCATACTGTTGATGCTTCGGATCTCATGCGCCGACTGGTAAAGGAGCAGTTGCTCAAGTTCGATGGGAAACCGTTGTTTCCTGAACGAAGGGCATACACCGTCAGTTACAAGTTGTCTGATCCGGAAGCGGCGCTCTACAAGAGCGTTACCGATTACGTTCGGGACGAGTTTAATCGCGCCGACTCCTTGGAGAATGAAGGTCGAAAGGGGACGATCGGATTCGCCCTGACAATCTTGCAGCGGCGACTCGCATCTTCCCCCGAAGCGATTCTGCAGTCTTTGCGGCGACGTCGCGAAAGACTTGAGCGACGCTTGCGTGAGGAGCAAATACTCAAGCGCGGCGGCGATCTCCAGGATAGCGATGTTGGGAAGGTCCCTGATCTCACGGATGAAGACATCGATGAGCTTGATGACGCCCCAGATGACGAAGTCGAGCAGGTCGAAGAAACGGTTGTTGATCAGGCGACGGCGGCTCGGACGATCGCTGAACTTGAGGCCGAAATTGAAATCTTGAAGAGGCTCGAAACATTAGCTCTAAAGGTCCGCCGCAGTGGAACAGATAAGAAGTGGGAGGAACTCTCGGCTCTCCTCCAGAATCAAGCTGAAATGTTTGACGCCCACGGGCATCGGCGAAAGCTGGTCATTTTCACCGAGCATCGCGACACTCTGAACTATTTGACCGAGCGGCTGCGCTCGCTTCTAGGCGCGCCCGAAGCGCTCGTCACTATCCACGGAGGAATGGGACGCGAAGATCGAGCCAAAGCTCAGGAAGCCTTCAAGCAAGACAAAGACGTGCTAATCCTTCTAGCCACTGATGCAGCTGGCGAAGGAATCAACCTTCAGCGCGCACATCTGATGGTGAATTACGACTTGCCCTGGAATCCAAATCGCTTGGAGCAGCGGTTCGGGCGCATTCACCGCATCGGCCAGACCGAGGTCTGCCATCTTTGGAACCTACTAGCCGAGGAGACGCGCGAAGGCGACGTGTACAAGAGGTTGCTTGAAAAAATCGAGCAGGAACGAGAGGCGCTTGGCGCAGGTGTCTTCGACATCCTAGGCCAACTGTTCCGCGACCAAAAACTAAAGGATCTTCTGATCGAGGCTATACGGTATGGCGACCGCCCCGACGTGAAAGCTCGACTTCATCAGATAGTCGATAATTTGACCGATCGGAAACACTGCCAGGAGCTTTTGGAAGAACGCGCCCTCGCTCACGACAGCATGGACGCTACTGAGGTCAAGAAGATTCGCGAAGACATGGAGCGTGCCGAAGCCAGACGCCTCCAGCCGCACTTTATCGAGTCGTTCTTCCTTGAGGCTTTTCGCGTTTTAGGTGGTTCTATCAAGGAGCGGGAGCCTCGCAGGTTCGAGATCACTCATGTCCCGGCGTTGATTCGTCAACGCGACCGCCTCATCGGAATAGGTGAGCCTGTCTTGCTCAGGTATGAGCGGATCACGTTCGAGAAATCACTCAGGGCAGTGCCCGGACAGCCCCTAGCGACTTTCGTATCTCCTGGGCATCCTCTGTTGGCCGCAACGATTGATCTCGTCTTGGAGCGGAATCGCGATCTTTTGAAACGTGGCACTGTGCTGGTGGACCCGGACGATCCCGGACAGGAGATTCGGGCGCTCTTTTATTTGGAGCACACAATACAGGATGGACGAATTGACAAGGCTGGAAACCACCGTGCGGTTTCTAGGCAACTTCAGTTCATCGAGATCGACTCGACCGGCACGATGAAGCACGCTGGCTATGCCCCCTACCTCGACTATCGTGCCACAACCTCCGAAGAGCACGCTGCGATCTCGCCAGAACTCGAATCACAACCCTGGCTGAAAACCGACCTGGAATCGGCCGTCGTCGGCCATGCGATCGAAACGCTGGTGCCCCAGCATATTCAAGAGGTCAGCTCGCGTCGCAAAGACCTTGTGACACGAACAATGGCTGCGGTCAAGGATCGACTGACGAAAGAAATCAACTACTGGGATCACCGCGCCAATCAACTCAAGGACCAGGAACTCGCTGGCAAGATCAACGCCAAGATTAATTCTGGCAAGGCCCGTCAGAGGGCTGACGAACTGCAAGCGCGTCTGCAGAAACGCATGGCGGATTTGGTGCTCGAAGGTCAGCTCTCGCCATTGCCGCCAGTGGTAGTTGGCGGCTCGCTCGTCATTCCGATTGGCTTTCTCAGAAGGCTACAGCCAAATTGGGCAGCGGCAAACGACGCTGAGGCCGCGGAGAATCGCAAGAAGATTGAGCTTCTCGCCATGAAACTGGTGATGGAGGCCGAAACACAATTGGGCTATGAGCCACGCGATGTCAGCGGCGACAAGTGCGGGTATGACGTCGAATCAAGGGTGCCCGATACCGGGAAGCTCCGATTTATTGAAGTGAAGGGACGCGTTGCCGGCGCAACCACCGTCACCGTAACGCGAAATGAGATCCTGACTGCACTGAACAAGCCTGAAGACTTTATTTTGGCCATTAGCCAAATCGAGAACGGTCAGGGCAAACTCCTCTATATCCGTCAACCGTTCCAGCTGGAACCAGAATTCTCGGTCGAGAGCGTGAACTACAAACTTGAGGAATTGCTCAACCGCGGTGGAGAACCGGCATGATGGTCCGCTCGATCACCTGAACGAACTTGGGACGTGCAAGTAATCCGAAAGTGAAGATGAAGAAGAAGCTGATTGAAGTTGCGCTCCCGCTGGAAGCCATTAATAAGGAGGCAGCGCGTGAGAAATCTATTCGGCACGGGCATCCTTCTACTTTACATTTGTGGTGGGCTCGACGGCCATTGGCAGCTTGTCGCGCCGTATTGTTCGCTTCTCTAGTCGACGACCCATCAAGCCATCCAGAGGAGTTCCCAACCGAGATCGACCAGGACCGAGAACGGCAGCGTCTGTTTCGCCTGATTGAAGAGCTCGTGAAATGGGATAACTCCAATAGCAAACAGGTGTTGGAGGCCGCACACCAGGAGATTTTGAAGTCTACCGATGGCAACCCGCCGTCTGTTTACGATCCTTTCTGCGGGGGTGGGTCAATTCCGCTCGAAGCGCAGCGGCTAGGGCTGGAGGCGAACGGGAGCGACCTAAATCCGGTTGCGGTTCTTATTTCGAAAGCCTTGATCGAGATCCCGCCGAAGTTCAGGGGCCAACCCCCTGTGCACCCTATGGAACAAGGGAGGCTGAAGGGGTCTGGGATGTGGGATGGAGCCCGAGGTCTCGCCGATGATGTCCGCTACTATGGACGGTGGATGCGTGACCGAGCTTTCGAGCTCATCGGGCACCTGTATCCCAGCGTGAAACTTCCCCCAGAACATGGTGGTGCCGAAGCCACCGTTATTGCATGGCTTTGGGCACGAACGGTTTTGTGCCCGAATCCAGCCTGCGGCGCACGCATGCCCCTTATTCGATCGTTTGCACTCTCAGATAAACCCGGAAAGGAGGCGTCGGCAGAACCATTAGTGGATCACGCGGCCAAGGTGGTGACTTTCGAAGTGAATACCGGCAATCGGAAGCCGCCCGAGGGGACGAAACAGCGGGGTGCCAGCAAGTGCCTCTTTTGCGGGACTGTCATAAAGGACGCTGCGTTGCGTAAACAAGCGCTTGACGCCGGACTCGGAGACATTCCTCTCGCTGTCGTAGCGGAGGGACCGGCGGGACGCATGTACTTGGGTTCAGCGGCATTCTCTATCCCTGAGACTCCTCACCTGGAGGCTGCATGGCTCGATCAAGCGATGTCCGAAAATGCCCGCTGGTTCTCGCCGCCGGGTTATGGCATGCGAACATACCGAGACCTTTTCACGCGGCGCCAGTTGGTCGCACTAACCACCTTTAGTGATTTGGTGCGCGAGGCCCGCGAACAGGCAATCTCTGATGGTGCTTCAAGTGACTACGCAGATAGTCTGGCCACATATTTGGCTTTTGGTATAGACAAGCTAGCAACGACCAATTGTTCTATTTGTTCCTGGCAGACCGACCCAACAAGACTTACGCAAGCCTTCAGCAGACAGGCCATTCCTATGGTATGGGATTACGCCGAAGCGAATCCCTTTTCTGGCGCAGCGGGCGACTACCAACTGGCAGTCGGATCCATAGCCGAAGTTTTGGAGCGGCTCTATTCAGGGGGCATTACGGGACGTGTTGTTCAGCTAGATGCGACGAGTGGCGCTTCCAACAGCCAAACCATGTTCTCAACCGATCCACCCTACTACGACAACATCGGATATGCCGATTTATCCGATTTTTTTTACGTTTGGCTACGCCGAAACCTCTCTTCGATCTACCCAGATGTCTTAAGCACTCTCCTAGCCCCAAAAAAACAAGAACTTATAGCTACCCCCTATCGCTTCGATGGAAGTCGGGAACGAGCGCAAGCCTTCTTTGAGGAAGGGTTCGGAAGGGCATTTGAAAAGATGCGAGCCCAGCAGCATACCGGCTTCCCCCTCACTGTCTTTTATGCATTTAAACAGTCCGAGACCGATGAGGACGAAAGCGGGGTCGTTGCTTCAACGGGCTGGGAAACTATGCTAGAGGGTATGATCCGATCGCGCTTCCAGGTCACCGGCACGTGGCCCATGCGGACAGAATTAACGGGATCACTGAAGTTAAGGATCGGAGCTCTGGCCTCTTCGATCGTTCTTGCCTGCCGGCCGCTGCCAGACGGGGCGGTTATAACAACCCGCAAGGATTTCCTGAGCTGTTTGAAAAGTGAGCTTCCCCGCGCCCTCCGGGACCTCCAGAAGGGGAATATCGCACCAGTGGATCTGGCCCAAGCTGCAATCGGTCCTGGCATGGCCGTATTCTCACGTTACAGCAAGGTCCTCGAAAGCGATGGTTCTGCGATGCGAGTGCGCGCTGCATTGGGCCTGATCAACCAATCACTAGACGAGGTGCTCTCCGAGCAAGAAGGCGAGTTTGACCCTGATACGCGTTGGGCTCTCGCCTGGTTCGAACAGCATGCTTTCGACGACGGACTCTATGGAGAAGCCGAGGTGCTCGCTACGGCAAAAGCGCTCAGTATTTCGGGATTGGCCGAGACGGGCATCCTTCATTCGCGCGCTGGTAAGGTTCGGCTGCTCCGACGAGATGAGCTTCCGGAGAGTTGGAGTCCATCAGCGGAGCATCGGCTAACAGTTTGGGCTGTCACGCAGCACCTAATCCGGTCGCTCGACAAGAACAGCGAAACGGCGACCGCAACTCTCGCAAGTAAGGTGGGAGGACTCGCCGAAACTGCTCGCGATCTCGCTTACCGTCTCTACGTCTTATGCGAGCGTAAGGGCTGGGCAGAAGAAGCCGGGTTCTACAACAGTTTGGTCGTCTCCTGGCCAGCTATCGCACCGAAGACATTTGCATTGAGCTGAGGTTTCACTGGATCAAAATATGGCGATCACAAACCATGAACGCGTTGGCAAAGCGCTCGATCTTCTAAACGCTGGTCTCCGCTCCTTTGTAGAGCGCGAGCTGAAGGCTACGTATAAGGACAGATGGACAGAAACCGCCCGCCCGAGCTTCCCGAACTGGCAGCAGGCCGGGAAAAATGCCGCCGAACTGAATTGGGACACGCAGGCGTTGCTCGGCGTGATGTGGGATCTGTGGAACGATTGCTTTCGAAAGATTCTCGGGCCATCGGACCGAAGCCTTGTCAGCGAACTTCGTGACGTCCGCAATAAATGGGCTCACCAAAAGACCTTCAGTACCGACGACGCATACCGCGCGGTTGACAGCATTTCGCGCCTGCTCACGGCCGTCGCCGCGCCCGAAGTAGAGCAAGCCGATCAGATGAAAGCCGAGATCCTCCGAGTGAAATTCGACGAACAGGTTCGCGGCCAGAAGCGTAAGGAGTCGAGCATAGCCGTGGAGGGAAAGCCCGCAGCCGGCCTTCGTCCCTGGCGTGAGGTCGTTACTCCTCATCCGGATGTTGCATCGGGTCGTTACCAGCAGGCGGAGTTTGCGGCCGATTTGTGGCAGGTCTTCCTTGGTGAGGGATCGGACGAATATCGCGACCCGGTCGAGTTCTATCGGCGTACATTCATCACCGAGGGCCTCCAAAAACTTCTTTCAAATGCGCTGCTTCGGATGGCCGGGCAAGGCGGTGACCCTGTCGTTGAGCTACAGACCAACTTTGGCGGTGGCAAGACCCACTCCATGCTGGCGCTCTATCACCTCTTTGCAAATGTGCCAGCGAGCCAGCTGCCCGGAATGGAAGCGGTTACGAAGATAGCAGGGGTCTCGCAACCACCCAAAGTTCGGCGGGCAGTGCTGGTCGGCAATCGAATTTCCCCCGCTGATCTTCACAAGAAACCTGATGGCACGGTGGTCCGGACGCTCTGGGGCGAACTGGCCTGGCAACTTGGCGGCAAAGAAGGCTATGAGATGGTCCGCACTGCCGACGAGAAAAGTGTCAGTCCAGGAGATTCATTGCGGCTCCTCTTCAAAAAGTTTTCGCCTTGCCTCATTCTAATTGACGAGTGGGTCGCATATGCACGCCAGCTCTATAACAAGTCAGACCTGCCTGCTGGCGACTTCGATGCGCATTTCACATTCGCCCAAACGCTGAGTGAGTCCGCCAAACTTGCGGGAAACACTTTGTTGGTGGTGAGTATCCCCGCATCACAAAATGAGATTGGCGGCGAGGGTGGTCAAGCAGCGTTGGAACGGCTCAAGAACGTTCTCGAACGCGTGGAGACCTCGTGGCGTCCCGCCAGTACAGAAGAGGGTTTTGAAATTGTCCGCCGACGCCTTTTCCAGCCCATCACCGACGCGGATCTGTTTACCGCGCGTGACACAGTGGTGCGGGCATTCGCAGACGAATATCGAAAGTCTCCGCAAGAGTTTCCCGCTGAGGCCAGCAAAGGCGACTACGAACGTCGAATGCGCTCTGCATACCCGATCCACCCTGAATTGTTCGACCGGCTGTACAACGATTGG
>Ga0074044_10001054_pt1 | contig 25339 bp, 27 predicted proteins | sample BogForMeECP23OM1_FD_94443 | JGI IMG/M metagenome (GOLD analysis project Ga0074044, IMG submission 94443) | Bog forest soil microbial communities from Calvert Island, British Columbia, Canada - Bog Forest MetaG ECP23OM1 | ecosystem: Environmental > Terrestrial > Soil > Wetlands ... | reverse complement strand
TTCGACTGGCGGCGCGAATGGGCTCGCAGGCAGCGGAACTTTGAGCACGGCCGCGCCCGGGGAAGAAAAGCCGGAGCAATACGTTTACGACCCGAGCGACGCGACTCCGACGATTGGCGGGCCACTTTGCTGCGGAGCGCTGCCGACAGGAATCGGACCGGAAGACCAGCGGCCGGCGGAAGGGCGCGCGGATGTACTGGTGTTCATGACGCCGGCGTTTGAGAAGGATTTCGAAGTGACGGGTCCGGTGAAGCTGGATTTGTACGTGAGCAGTTCGGCGGTGGACACGGACTTCACGGGGATGCTGGTGGACGTTTGGCCGAACGGATTTGCGCAGAACTTGACGAGCGGAATTTTGCGGATGCGCTACCGGAATTCGCAGGAAAAACCCGAGCTGGCCAATCCCGGCGAGACGTATCACATAACAGTAGATCTGTGGGCGACGAGCAACGTGTTTCTGGCGGGACATAAGCTGCGGCTGGAGGTTTCAAGCAGTAACTTTCCGCGGTTTGACCGGAATTTGAACACGGGCGAGATTCAGGCGCGCGGCACGCGGATGATCAAGGCGACGAACCTGATTTACCACGATAAGGCGCACCCCTCGGCACTGATTGTGCCGGTGGTGCCGTAGGCGGCCCGCGGATCGAACTCAAGGCATTCCGGAAAAGGGCGGGTCCCGGGGTTGGGAAGGCCGCAAGATGTCTGTACTGTGGGCAGCCATCAGCCTACTTCGGCAACCCGGCTATGGCCCACATCATCGTATCCGTAGATCGGCTAAAGGAATTCGGCTGAGCTTTCGCCGCCAAGCTGATCTTTCCCACAGAAGGTGACCCCGATGCGTCAGATCTTAAGCATGATGCTCGGCGTGCTGACTTGCGGCGCGGCCTCCGCGCAGACGGGCGAGCCGGTTCGCGTGGAGCTATCGCTCGCAGAGGGCAAGACGCTCTACCGTGCCGGGGAGCCTATTCAGCTCAACCTCGCGTTTACGGCAAGCGAAGCAGGCTTCTCCTTAAACGGGACGACTACGAACCCTGCATCGCCAATCGATACACTCGTTTTGTCACCGACGAGCGGAGTTTTTCCGTGGTTGGACGATCAGGCGCGTGGACACCGATATGGTCCTGACTATGCTTCGATGTCGTCACTCGAAGTGGACAAACCAGCCACGGTAAGTTTGATCCTGAATGGGGTGTACCGTTTCGACGCGCCTGGCCACTACAAAGTTCACGTGGTTACGAATCGCGTGTCGAGCGGAGAAGGATTCAATACTCAGTCACTCGGGCCGCTGACGAGCAATGAAGTCGAGTTCAATGTGGAAGCAATGAGTGACGCAGAGGAAGCCTCGCGGGCGACAACGCTTGAAAAGCAAATTCGCGATGCAGGTAGTCTGCAGCAGGCGCAGGAATTTGCCGAAGAACTTGCTTGGCTGACGGGAGATGCCTCGACCCGTGTGAAGCTCTCGCTCTATCTGCATCCAAAGAACTTCTACCCGTTTAGCGTAAGTGTTACTTGGGGCCTTCGGATGGCACGAAACCGGGCATTGGTGGTGGCAGAACTCGAGCGAGCTCTAGCCGATCCCTCGAATTCTTTATCAGGAGGTCTTTCGCTGCTGGAAACTACAGCCGCCCTCAAGGCGCGCCTGGCGGTTCCCTTTGATCCTGCAGAGCCTGGCAAAGCCTTGCCGACTGCCAAGTTCGAAAGCGAATACTTGCACCAGATCGCTGCAACGCTGGCTCAGCGAACGGGAGAGCCCCTGGTGACTGCGGCGGAGACAGTGTTCGTTCAGCTTGCGCAACGGAAGGAGACTGCAGGGAATGATTTCGCCGCTGCTCGCGAGGTCTTGATCACTCATTTTGCCCAGGTCAATGAGTACAGCGTGGACTGGCTGCTGAATAGCTACGGGACGTACTTGCAAGATCCACGACTCGTGCCCGCGCTCGAAACCATTTTGCAAACGCAAAGGGATCCGATCATGAACGGTGAGCGCGCTGCCGTTGAGGCCATGATGATTAAGCTCGCGCCCCAGAACGTGAGGTCGTTCGTCATCGAGGAGGTATGCGCAAATTATCGAGTTATGCTGAAGCCGATCCAAGACGCGCCGTTTGATGTGCTGCCGGAAACGGATGAATGCCTGAAAGAGCAGATCCGCGCTGCTTCGGCAAACGTCAAGCATGGAGGAGTGGATCTTCAGCTTAAAACGGCGCTCGCGGCGAGGTTTGCAACCAGTGCGATATATGATGACCTTCTGAATTTGTATGAAAAATCGAGCGCCAGTTGGGACGGGCAGGCCTGCGGCGGAATGCTGGCATATCTCATGCGATGGGATGCTCAGCGTGCGCTTCCTCTGCTCGACGCAGCTTTGCCACTCAGCGCAGAACAATTGGAGCCCAACATCAGCTTCGCCCTATTCAGGGCATATTACTCGAGCGGGCTCGATCGCTTTTTACGCGTGCGGCTAGCGAATGGACCAGCGGAGCAAGCGGGGATGGCGGCGTTCGAGATGTCGCAATATGGCCCCGCCGAGGACCAGGACATTCTTCGCGAACGGCTGAATCGCTGGAGAGCGCAGTGGTTGGGAAAGGAAATTCCCCAGGAAGAGGGCAAGCTCGAGGGCGAGCTCGTGCAGGCTGTCATACTTGGGAAAGAATGGCAGATGGCAGACGCGCCAGCTGCCGCGCTCCGCGAAAGCTGCATTTCTTCTGCGTGCCGATCGCGTTTTCAAACGCGCCAGTGACCCGCTAACACATTCCCTGCGTGCCGTGACTTGCGACCAATTGAACTGTGGCAGCATCCAAGCTCAAGCAAGTTACGCACTAGCTTGACACTCCGAAAGAGCGGGTCTACACTACGGAGTTTTTAGATGGCCCCGAAAGCAGGCAGAGGGGCGGGACTTCCATGGATAAGAAAAGGCTCGAGTACTACAAGAAGAAGTTAGCGACACGGCGCGAGGAGTTGATGAAGACAATCGCGCGCACGCAAGAAGAAGGACGAACGGCGGACGAAGATCCGACGGTGGACCTCGCGGACAAGGCAGCGAACTCCTATACGAAGGAGTTCCTCTTTGGCATGACCAATACGGACCGCACGATCCTGAACATGATCGACGCGGCGCTCAAGCGCATCAACACGGATGAATACGGGGTTTGCGCAAACTGCCAGGAAGAGCTGCAGCAGAAGCGGCTCGAAGCGGTACCGTGGGCCAAGCACTGCATCACCTGCCAGGAAAAGATGGAACAGGGATTGTTGTAGGCCCGCAGGGTACACGCGGGTAGAGGGCCAGCCTAACAAAGCTGGCCCTACGCGTTTAAGGCTCCGCCCTTGCTAATATTACCTAAGCGTACATTCTCACTTTCAATATACGACTGAGAGGAGTAGATTTCTCCCTGCGTTATGGGGGAAACCTCTTCCTCGGCGGCGGCTCGGACATCGCGCAGGGGTATGCGCGGATGGCTTGCGGAAGCGAGCGATGCGATCGTGAGCGTGTTTTTCCCTGCGGGGTGCAGGATTTGCGACAAGTTGTTGACCGGGGCCAGCCGGTTGCCCATTTGCGAGGAATGCCTGAATTCGTTCGCTGCGGCACGTGAGAGATCTTGCGAGGTTTGCGGCCAGGCGCTTGGTTGGTTGACGGTGCAGGAGGGAGACCCGCTCGTTTGCCGGGCGTGCCAGCAGAAGACATACGCGTTTGAGCGGGCGCGAAGCTACGGGATCTATGACGGGGCGCTGGTGAGGGCCATCCTCCTGCTGAAATGGGAGCGGATGGAGCCGCTGGGTGAATGGTTCGCGGGAAGATTAGCGGAGATGGTCTGGCAGGAGAATGGGGCGTTGGCTGCGGACGTGGTCGTGCCGGTCCCCTTGCACCGGGACCGCGAGCGGCAGCGTGGGTACAATCAGGCGCGCCTCATTGCGAAACCATTGGCTCGGAAGCTGGGGCTGCCGCATCAGGCGGTCTTGCTTATGAGGACGAGGCCCCGGCCGGACAAGCAAGTGCTTAGTTTGGAGGAGCGCTGGGAGTCCGTTCGTGGCGCTTTTGCCACACGTCCGGGCAGCCAAGTTGACAATAAACGCGTCTTACTGGTAGATGATGTAATGACCACCGGGGCGACGCTTGATGCGTGTGCAAGGGCGTTGCTCGAATCGGGAGCAAAGTCTGTACTAGGACTGACTGTAGCACGGGCGGCGAGAAATCCCCTGCCAGCCCCGGATAGTGGTAACCTGTAATCAAGGGTTAACGTAGGGTAGCTAACCTAGGGTAGCGCGATGAGCGCAAACCGGCCAAAGTCGGGCGATTTCCGAGGGCGGTATGCCCCCGAAGCGGGCAGCGTCGCTGCGCCCGGGTCTGCGGATCCCGCGGACAGTAGGTTCCACAACTCAACCCTGCCAAGGCGTGCATCGCTGATGCAAGAGCCTGTACTCGTGCTGAATGCGACGTATGAGCCGATCAACGTGACGGCGGTGCGTCGGGCCATGGTCCTGCTCCTGAAGGGCGTGGCGCAGGCGGAAGAGATGCATAGCGCGGAAGTGCACTCTGCGGCGCATGCGCACAAAGTGCCGTCGGTGATTCGTTTACTGGCTTACCGGCACATTCCGCAGCAGAGCCGGGCACTTTCGCGGAAAAACATTTTACTGCGAGACCGGAATACTTGCCAATTCTGCGGGAGGATTTTCCCCAGCTCGGAATTGACGCTGGACCATGTGGTGCCTAGGTCGCGGGGCGGCCGTTCATCGTGGGAAAATCTGGTGGCGTGCTGCTACCGATGCAATAACAGCAAGGGCGACCGTACGCCGGAAGAGGCGGGGTTCAAACTGGCGCGGCGGCCGCGGCCTTTCACGCTGCACACTTCCCGACAGTTGATGAGGCTCATCGGGCACCGGGACGAGCGGTGGCGTAAGTATCTGTTTTATTAGGCGTTTTGGACAAAAAAGAGAACCACGAAGTTTTTTTGAAATAATGGAAACCTTTTTCGTTGGAGCGCATCTAAATTAATAACTAACCACTTCGAGGACACACCCCGGGAAGCAGCTAAGGCTCGACGCCTTAGCTGCTTCTCTCCTTTTGGGGACAATTTTTTCTAGTATTTTTCTACTACGTCTTTTCCGACGATTTATTGGTGTTGGCTCCCGGAAAGCTTTTTAGCGCGGCTTCCTCATCCGGAAATTCCGGAAAGACCTGGTAGAGATGGGTGACTTTTAAAACTTCCTCGACGTTGCGGGACAATCCTACAACCTTCATTTCACCGCCGCTTTTCAGCACCATCACATACATACGCGCCAATTCGCCAATCCCGGAGCTGTCGAGATACTGAAGGCCGCTCAAATTGAGGATGATGTGCTTATGGCCTTCGCCCAGGAGACGAGTGACGTTTTCGCGGAGAACGCCGACCTCGAAAAACGTAAGACGGCCACGAAGATCGATGAGAGAAGCTTGTGGCGTATGCCGGATGGTCGCGGAAAAATTCAATATGAGCTCCTGATAGCTGGCAGTCACAATTCTACTGTGCCCGGGGAACTCGGAACAGAAGATTTCATCCGCAAGAAAATATAGTGAACGGTGTGGAAAAAGCAAAGGATGAGGGACGTGGGCACTGGGATAGCTTGCAAGGCCAATCTCGGATCACTTACGGATGGCTGACTAACCAAGAGTCAGGCAAAGATTGTGGTATACAGGACGAGACGCGAGTAGTCGGCCAGCAAAAGATAGCTGCCGTACAAGTGACAATTGCCGCTGTTCGCCGTCGCACTGCGGTGATATTCCGGAATCAGAGATCGCAAAATCCAAGGAAGAAGGTATGAGAGCCTGGCCATTTTTGCTTTGGAAAAACTTGCGAACGGCAGCACTTTTGTGCCTGCCTTCTGCTGCGCTCGTTACTGTCGCGACGACGCGAGCACAGTCGCCGGAACCGCAGGGGCCCGCGCGTGCCACTGTCCAACTTGACGCGGCCTCTCGCGCCGAAGTGGCCGAAAAATTTGCCCGAGCGTTGGCCAGTGAGTATGTGTATGCGGATCAGGGAGCCAAAATGGCGGCCGCTATTCGAGCCAAGGTTAACGTGAAGGCCTACGACAGCATCACCTCGCCGTCTGAGTTTGCCAACGCCCTTGAACGCGATGCTCGTGCAGTCGTCGATGACCGCCACCTCGAGGTCGATTTCAGTTCCGAACCCGCACTGATGCCCCAGGGTGGGCCGTCTCGCGAAATGATGGCAGAAATGCGGCAGCAGCACGCGGGAATTCCGCAAGTGAAAATCCTCGATGGAAACATCGGCTACATCGTGGCGAATGGCATGCTGCCAGACTCATTGGCCAAAGACCCGATCGCCGCCGCCTTCGCCTTCCTTCGCGACACCGACGCGCTCATCCTCGACCTTCGTGGAAATCCGGGCGGTAGCGGGAGTATTGACCTCTATATGAGCTACCTCAGCACAAGCACACCCCATCTCCTCCACTCCGTTCACTGGCGAAACGGTCGTGTGGCGGAGACGAAAACGATGGATCTCGGCGTTCTTTCCTACGGCGCCAAGAAATCTGTTTTCCTACTAACATCTCACCGAACATTTTCAGCGGCTGAGGCCTTTGCCTACGACTTCCAATCGTGCAAGCGGGGCATGATCGTTGGCGAAACCACTGGTGGCGGCGCGAATCCGTCGGCTTTGGGCGGAATGGCACCCTTAGGCCACGGATTTTTTGCCAACATCCCCGCCGGGTACGTCGTCAACGCCGTCACGGGCGGCAATTGGGAAGGCGTGGGCGTGAAGCCCGACATTAAAGTTCCTGCCGACGAAGCCTTGGCCAAAGCGTGGTCCTTGGCTCTGGTTCGCCTCAGCGCGAACGCAACTGACCCTCAGACTCGGACCTTCTTCGAAGCCCTGTCATCAGCGAAGCTGGATGGCGAGCCGACTCTCTCCAGTGCCCAGCTTGTGGGCCAGTATGCTGCGAAATCCGGCGACCCGACAATGCTCATCACACAAAACGATGGCAAGCTCTACGGACACGAGAGCTACGCCGATGGCGAGGTCGCGGACATCGCTTTCAGGTCACTTGGTGGAGACCGTTACGCGCCCGTCGGGTTTCCCGATGGTTTCTCCTTAACTTTCGCGCAGAGGGACGGAAAGGTCGAGCTCGTGCAAGTGCGACCGCCGCCCATGGACTCTTCACTTTTGCAGAAGCAATAACGTGCGCGATAGTCAGCCATATAGTGTTGAACTTTTTGCTTTTTGGCTGCGCACATTCTTCCATTTTTCTCTTGGTTGGAATAGGGTTTGTCGATGCTATGGTCATGATGAGAAGTTCCCAAGAAAAGCTGTATCGCCTTTCAGATTACTGCCCAGCTAGGCTCGACCGAGAGATTCCGTCGGCAGAACTAGCTAACAATTGCGATCTTCAGCGGTGCCAGACGACTGGCCCTGCGTCGCGCGGTCTCGCGCCTCGGTGGCACTTTAAAGAGGATACGCACCAAGTAAGCGCGCGCATTTAAGTCGCATAAGGGACGAGGCGACCAAGAACTTCTGCGCGCTGCCAGGTCCATACTTACGGGTCCGTGCAACCTCGCGCATAATTAGCCAGCGTGTTGGCTCTAGATATAGAACTCGCAACAGAGACTTGCTGCCACGCGGGTTCTAGTCGAGTGATGGGCAATTCGGAGATAACCCTTTGCGACCTGAACCGTCCTTTCCCAAAATGACCCCGCGTCCGGCGCGCGTGCGGGCTAGGGATAAAGCGAAAGTCTCGGGCGCGCGGCTATTGGCGCATGACAACATGCAATCCGCGGCGCCAGCTTTCCGCCAAACCAACGCGCGTGCTTTCCAGATCGGGCGAGAGAACACGCAAGAGAGTGTCTGTGGACGGATGGAAACGAAGCGCAGGGGCAACAAGGTAGACGAGGGGCGGCGCAGTCTGTAACTCGATTCCCGGGAAATATCCATAGCGGGCAAAATCGCGCTGTTCCAAATGACGGCGAATGCGAAGCCAATAGCTCGCAGCTTGAAGGGGTAAATGAATGTGCTCGCTGGCCTTCAGTTCGAGAATCGCGAGCCGGCCGGCGCGAGTGACGGTGAGGAGGTCGAGGATGCCGTGCTCCCCGCCCGCATGCGCAAAGACCTGCGAATAAACAAAGCGCGGATCCAGAGCGGCATCGACGCGGGTGACGTCCTCGCGAACGAGGGCTTCGAGCCAGCGTTCCGGTTGCGCGCGAAAAAGAGCGTGGCGCGTTTCGGTCGCGAGCGGATGACGGTAGTTTTCAAGTTGCTGGAGCAGGTTTTTCAGAGCGGGTAGGGACGCGGGAATGAGCTCTTCGCGATGATCGGGACAGCCGAAAAAAATGCGTCCATCGTGCCAACGGGCAAATGCAAGACCTCGAAAGCGCAGCAAAACTTCGCGAGGCTGCGCGACAGGATGAACGGTGACAGCTCGCGGCGAGAGGGCAACGATTGGATCCAGTGCGGAGCGCGAAAGATCACGGAGGGCTTGCGATTCGCGATGGGGAACCAGCCAAGTATCCTGATTCCCGGCACGGCGCGGATCGATTTTTTCGAGAGTTTCGCGAACTGGGTCGCGCTCGTAGACTTCGAGGGATAAATCCGGAGTTAGGGCAGCGGCGCGATGAGCCACGTGGCCCGTTGCTCCTTTCGGCAGAATAAGGCGAAGCGCGTTCACCGTGCCACGGCGGTTCGAGTGGCGCACGAGGTCCAACCACAGAAGCGCAAAGGTGAGGCTGCCTTCCACGGTATCCGCGGACTCCCCGTCAGGAACGGCAAAGACAGCGAAGTGAGAGGAACCGCGGCGGAGAAGGCCGCGCGCATAATTGCCCGAGATGGAATGTTCGAGATCGGGCGAAGCAGTCAAGGACTCGAGAGATTCATCGGGAAATTGTTCCGTCAGAAGACGACCGAGAGAGCCGCAAAATGCTTCGCGCGAGAGGTCGCGCTGGGCGCGCTCAAACTCCATACGAATAAATTCGAGACGGTCGGGCTTGGCGCGGCCGAATCGCTCGACGGCAAGCGCGAGACGCTGCTCGGAATGGTCAGTGATGGCCAGCACCCGGCGCGTCAGATTGTAATTTTCGGACCAGAGGTGCAGGAGAGGCTTTTCCGCGGCACCACGAACTTCCCAGGAGAGTCCGGCGAACGGAGCCACGCGTCCGCCATTCTCGCGAATCTCAATGGCGCCATCGGCGGTGAATTCCTTGAGACAAGCTTGCAGTTCGAGGAAGAGGTCCACGCCAAAGAGTATAAAGGAAACAATTAGCTCTTGAACTATTCTTTCTTAGAAGTAAACAGGATACCCGAGACGCGGACGAGCGGCTGCTGAATGTTCCAGGAAGAGGGGATGTGCTCGAAGGAGACTTCAAAGTCGCGGCGTTCGCCAGGAGCAAACGGGGGCGTTTGAGGGGCGAACACGGCGCGGGATTCTCGCAGAACCACCTGGCCAAGCTCATCGGAGAATTCAACAGTGAGCTCGACATTAGAGAGCGGGAGACTACCGGAGTTTGTCAGGTGGCCGCCAAGTGTAGTGACTTCCTGATTCAGAAAGTTTTCAGCGCGGGCGAGGGCCAGATTTTCGATTAAAACTTTCGGCGCGTAGGCCTGTTCGGCGGCTCCAAAAGGAAGATGGGATTCGCGCGTACTGGCGAGGCGATGGCGCTCGGTGCCGGGCCACATCACAACGGCGAGGGCGATAGCAATCGTGGCTGCGCCCATCCAAGCGATCCAGGAGCGGCCGCTCTTTGGCTGCGGTAGCTCGGGCGTTTCGATTTGCAACGTGTCCAGCATGCAATGCGCTCAGAGAATGATGCTGGCCTGAATACAGCGGGTCGTCAAGCGGATGCGAGAAACGGTTGCGTGGGGAGAAAGCGGCATGCCCAACGGCCCATTTTTAGCGGCCAACAATGAGGCGCTGAACCAAAGGTTCGGGAAGGCCGGCGGCGCGCATGCGCTCCTGCACGGAGAGAATGTCGTAAGGAACGCGCCAGAATTCAACGGTCTGATGTTCGAGATCGGCGATGGCAAAACCTGCGCGGGGGTCACCGTCGCGGGGCTGGCCGACAGAGCCGGGATTCAGGAGATAGCGGCGCGGTTGTTCGATGCGCAGCGCGGAAAAAGCTTCCGAAGCCCGCGGACGAATCTGGAGCACTTCGAGATTGGAATCCTGATAGGAGAAGCCGCCCTGGTGATGCGTGTGGCCGAAAAATGTGACTTCGGCGGTGGAATCGAGTAGCCCGTCGAGAGCTTGTGCGGGTGTGAATACGTATTCATCTTCATCTTGAAACGCGCCGTGCACCAAAACAATACCGTCGGTGGCGAGAGGTCCATGTGGAAGCGCGGTGAGCCACGCGAGATCCTCCGCGTTCAACTGGGAACGAGTCCAATCCACGGCGGCTTTCGCAACTGGATTGAAATCGGTAGTGTCCATAAGGCCGGCGACAGCTTTGTCATGGTTGCCGCGAATCGTCTGCGTGCCGAGTTTGCGGAGGCGTGCGACCACCTCGTGAGGATCGGGTCCGTAGCCGACGACATCTCCGAGGCATACGGAAACGTCCCAGCGTCCTTCGGCAGAATCGAGGGCCGCGGCGAAAGCTGTGGCGTTTGCGTGAAGATCGCTGAGAACCAGAATGCGCATTCATGCCATCCGCAAAATGCCCTTGAGTATAGATGAACCGGGGGGCCGATGCACGTAACGCAGTGAGGAATGCGCAAAGAGACAAAGAACGACGGCGGAGCGGACAAAAAGTCTTGCGGAAATTCCGGATATTTATGGAACATTTACAAAAACGAAAGTGAAACTAGAGCGGGAAGAAAGTGAACAAGCAGAAACAGAGCAAAAAATCAGGAAGATTAAAGAAGAAAATCTGATAGCCGACGAAACATTAGCGGGGCCCGGCTCGTCTATACATGTGCAGCCGGATGAGCTGCGCAGGCAGGGCAGAGGATCAAAAGAAAAAACCCCGCGGTGGCAGCCGCGGGGCGATGACACGCAGTCTTTCCGGCCGTTAGTCCAGGAAGAACGAGGTGTCTTGCGGGTGAGACTACTCGCCCCGAGCACGCGTGTCAACACTCTGTTGGGCTTGTGCCAGCTAAGTACAAGGCTGACTCGATCCTGACGGAAAGGAAGTTGACACGCATGAAATTCAATTCGATTCTCCGCTGTGTAGCGCTGGCAGCCGCTTTGGCATCGACGGTGCCACTCCTCGCAAAACCATTCGCCAAGACCATCAACATTGCCCAGTCCGCAAAGATCGGCAAAGCTGATCTGCAAGCGGGTGAATATCGCCTGATGATCGACGGAAACAGGGCGACCGTCCAGAAGGGAAAGCAGACCATCGCGGAAAGCGAAGGGCGCTGGGAAGACCGCGCTACGAAATCCTCGAGTGACTCCGTGCTCATCAGCGAAAACGGACAGGTGAAGGAAGTCCGTTTTGCCGGGCAGACTCGCGTTTTCGTATTCAACGAGTAAGCGAGGAGTTCTTGTGACTCCTTTCGAATGGACGAGAGGGAGGCCGCTCGCAACCATGGCCTCCCTGCTCGTGATTTTCTCCGGGCAAGTTTTGAAATGGCAGGAACCGGCTTCGGCGACTGCCGACACGATTCACCACCTGATAGTGGGCCTCAAGAGGTTTTTCCTTCTTTCGGAGAGATCCTTCACCGGGCGCTAGCGAATCAGCATGCAATCTCCATAGCTGTAAAAGCGGTAGCCCGCTTGAACGGCGTGGTTGTAGGCAGCGAGGACTTTTTCGCGGCCAGCGAACGCGCAGACGAGAGCGAGCAATGTTGAGCGCGGCAAATGGAAATTTGTGAGCAGAGCGTCCACCACGCGGAAATGAAATCCAGGATAGATGAACAGGCGTGCATCGGCTTTTCCGGAAAGCAATAATTCGGCAGAGCCGGATTCTGCTGCGCGAAGGGCTGCGGCTTCCAGAGCGCGGACGACGGTGGTGCCAATGGCGAGAATTGGTCGGCTCGCGGCGCGAGCCTCTTTTATGCGTTGGGCCGTTTGAGCAGGTATTTCGTACGCTTCGGCGTGCATTACGTGATCCTCCAGCGTGTCACTGTGGACCGGTTGGAACGTGCCGAGGCCAACTTCGAGCGTCAGCTCGCAGGTTTCAATGCCGCGAGCACGAATTTCTTCCAAGATTTCCTGCGTGAAGTGCAAGCCCGCGGTTGGAGCGGCAATGGCGCCGGGCTGTTTGGCGAAAACCGTTTGATAGCGCTCGCGATCGGCGGTTTCATCCGTGCGATGGATGTACGGCGGCAATGGAATGTGCCCGAGTCGGTCGAGGTGCTCCGAGACGCTGTGTGTGTCACGTGAAACAAAGCGCAGAGTGCGCAGCCCCAGTTCGCCCCGTGAAATCACCTCGGCTTCCAGCTCGCCTTCTCCAAACAATACACGTTCGCCGGTTTGCATCTTGCGGCCTGGACGGACCAGGGCTTCCCAGGTTTGAGGATCGACCCGGCGGGAAAGAAAGACCTCTACTTTTCCCGTGAGATGCTCGAGGCGCGTGGTCCGCGCGGGGGGCTGAGAGTGGACGCCAACGCGACGACCAAAAAGCCTGGCAGGAATAACCCGAGTGTTGTTCAGGACCAGGAGTTCGTCGCCCCGCAGGAGCTCTGGAAGATTGGCAAAGACAGAGTCGCCGAGACCACCTTCACACCGATCCAGCACCAGCAGGCGAGACGCGTCGCGGCGTTCGAGAGGCTTCTGCGCAATTTGGTCCGGAGGTAGGTGGTAATCGAGGTCGTCAAGTCGCATCGGGAGCAAAGTCTAGCAGCATCCGCGCCTAGGCAGGTATTGGAAAGGTGGTGTCAAAGCAGCGCAGAAGTCCAATCATCAGAAGCACTTGAGATGAATACGATCTCAACTGAATACCTGTATAATAAAGAAAACAAAAAGATTAATAGAGTTCTAGCTTCCAGAAATTTATACTTGACAGTATCGAACTCATATAATATTATATGCTTGCAGTTAAGTCAATCAGGAGAACGAAGAATGAGAGCTACTTTGAACCGTTGGGAACCTTTCCGCGGGGCTGCTACCCTGCAGGAGCAAGTGAATCGTTTGTTTGGAAACGTATTGGAACGTTCGGTCGAGGAATCGAATCTTACAAGCTGGGCGCCGGCTGTCGACATCTACGAGACCGAACAGGAACTAGTCGTAAAGGCCGACCTGCCCGAAGTCGATCCGAAGGATCTGGACATCCGGGTGGAGAATAACCTTCTGACCATTCGCGGTGAGCGCAAGTTCGAGAAGAAAGTGAACGAAGAGAATTATCTGCGCGTCGAGCGCGCGTATGGCTCGTTCAGCCGCAGCTTCTCTTTGGCCAACACCGTGAATTCGGAAGCGATCAAGGCAGACTATCAAAATGGTGTGCTGACGCTGACCGTTCCGAAACGCGAGGAAGCGAAGCCGAAGCAGATCAAGGTGAACGTGGGCACGCCAGCAGTTGCGGCGGCAGCAGCTGGAGCAAAGTAAGCCAGCAACAAAGTTGTGTTAGAAAAGGGGCTGGCCTGGGCGCTGGCCCCTTTTTGTTGAGAAGCGAGGTAGAACATGCTGCGATTTGACAAGATGACAGTGAAGGCGCAAGGGGCGCTGCAAAAAGCGAACGACGTGGCGGCACAGCACGAGAATCAGCAGATTGAGCCGGTGCATTTGCTGGAGGCACTGGTGTCGCAGACGGATGGCGTGGTGCCGCCCCTGCTGGCGCGGCTGGGAATTCGCACCGAGGCATTGACGCAAGAAATCGAGCGCGAGATTGCGCGCTTGCCGAAAGTGCAGGGCTTCGCGCAACAACATATGGGGAAGGTGCTGAACAACGTCCTGGAACGGGCGTTCGATGAGGCAGAGAGATTTAAGGACGAGTACGTTTCGACGGAGCATCTTTTTCTGGCTCTTGCCGGTGATGAGCGGGATCCCGCAGGCCAGTTGCTCAAGCGGCAGGGTGCCACGCATGAAGCGATTCTGCAGGCGCTAACGAGTGTGCGCGGAAATCAGCGCGTGACCTCTCAGAATCCGGAGGCCACCTACGCCTCGCTGGAAAAATATGCGCGCGACCTGACAGACCTGGCGCGGCGCGGGAAGCTTGATCCAGTGATTGGGCGGGACGAAGAAATCCGCCGCGTAATGCAAATACTGGCGCGACGCACGAAGAACAATCCGGTCCTGATTGGCGAGCCGGGTGTGGGCAAGACGGCCATCGTGGAGGGTCTGGCGCAGCGGATTGTCTCGGGAGACGTGCCGGACGTGCTGAGGACCAAGCGGCTTGTGGCGCTGGACTTGGCCGCGCTGGTGGCTGGCGCGAAATTCCGGGGGGAATTTGAAGAACGGTTGAAGGCAGTGCTGAAGGAAATTACGGAGGCGGAAGGCCAGATTATTCTCTTCATCGACGAACTGCATACGCTGGTGGGCGCGGGGGCTGCGGAAGGCTCGATGGACGCTTCCAACATACTGAAGCCAGCTCTGGCGCGTGGGGAGTTGCGCGCGATCGGCGCGACGACCTTGAACGAGTACAAGAAGTACATCGAAAAGGATCCGGCGCTGGAACGGCGGTTCCAGCCAGTGCTTGTGAGCGAGCCCACGGTCGAAGACACCATTGCGATTCTGCGAGGGTTGAAGGAACGCTACGAGGTTCATCACGGCGTCCGGATTAAGGACGCGGCGATTTTGGCGGCCGCGACACTTTCGCACCGCTACATTTCCGACCGCTTTCTGCCGGACAAAGCCATCGACTTGATCGACGAAGCAGCGGCGAGCTTGCGCATGCAAATCGATTCTCTGCCGGTGGAAATCGACGAGATCGAACGGCGCATCCTGCAACTGGAGATCGAGCGGCAGTCGCTGCTGAAAGAGAAGGACGCGCATTCCAAGGAACGGCGCAACCAGATTGAGAAAGAACTGGCCAAATTGAAAGAGGACTCAAGCGGGCGAAAAGCCCGCTGGCAAGCGGAAAAACAGGCCATTGGCAAAATCCGCAAGCTGAAGGAGCAAATCGAGCAGCTCAAAGCGGAAGAACAGAAATTCGAGCGCGCCGGCGAGTTGGCCAAAGTCGCGGAAATTCGCTATGGCAAGATCGCCGCGGCAGAGCAGGAATTGAAGAAGGCCGAGGAGCGGTTTGCTTCAGTGCAAAAGGATTCGCCGATGTTGAAGGAAGAAGTCGACGAAGAAGACGTCGCCAAGCTGGTCAGCAAGTGGACTGGTATCCCAGCGGGGCGTTTGCTGGAAGGCGAAGCGCAAAAGCTTGTGCACATGGAAGAGCGGCTGCGGCAGCGTGTAGTTGGACAAGAGGAAGCGTTGGGGCGAGTCTCGAACGCCGTGCGCCGAAGCCGCGCGGGATTGTCCGACGCAAAGCGACCGATTGGATCATTCATTTTCCTTGGGCCAACAGGCGTAGGGAAAACGGAATTGGCGCGGGCCCTGGCCGAATTTCTGTTCGACGACGAAAAGCTGATGATTCGCATCGACATGAGCGAATACATGGAAAAGCACAGCGTGTCGCGGCTGATTGGCGCGCCTCCCGGCTATGTCGGCTACGAAGAGGGGGGACAGCTCACCGAGCAGGTGCGAAGGCATCCCTATTCGGTGATTCTGTTCGACGAAATTGAGAAGGCGAACCCGGATGTGTTCAACATCCTGTTGCAGATTCTCGAGGACGGCCGGCTGACGGATGGCAAGGGCAGGACCGTGGACTTCCGCAACACGGTGATGGTGATGACGAGCAACGTCGGCTCGACGGCGATCTTCGAGCTCTCGAACAAGGATCCCGAACGCGCGCGAAAAGAAGCAATGGAAGCGCTGCGTGCGGCGTTTCGTCCCGAGTTCATAAACCGCATCGACGAGATTGTGATTTTCAATCCGCTGGGGAAGGAGCAGCTTGGCCGCATCGTTGGGCTGCTGCTCAAGAACGTTGAGAAGTTGCTGGCGGAGCGGCAAATCACGCTGGCCTTGACACCGGCGGCGGAAGAGCTCTTGCTGCGAGAAGGCTACGATCCGGCGTACGGGGCGCGGCCGCTGCGGCGTACGATCCAGCGGTTGATTCAGGACCCGCTGGCGCTGCAGATTCTAGAAGGCAAAGTACTGCCCGGCGATCACGTTCGAGTGGATCGCGACGGACAGAAAGACGCGATGCGTTTCGAGCGGTCGAAAGCGAAACAACCGGCGGCAGCGGCCCGAGTCTAAGGAGTAGCGAGAGGAAGTCTTGCGAAGGGCTTCCTCCCTCTCCGAGATTTCTTGTGTCGATAAGTTTTGGGCTTTTCTGCGTATATAGTAGTGAAGGGACACGATGAGAATTCTACGAACAACTTTCCTGCTGGTAGTGCTCACCCTCTTCTTGATGATGGTGGGTTCCTACTTCGGCGGGCGAAACGGCATGACCCTCGGGCTGGGAATTGCAATTTGCACCAATGCGTTTGCGTATTTCTTTTCGGATAAGATCGCGCTGGCCTCGAGCGGCGCCAAGCCGGTTACGCGCGAGCAATTGCCGCGGCTGTACGCAGTGATGGAGCGGCTGGCAGCTAAGGCAAATATTCCTGTGCCGAAGCTATACATTGTACCCGACGAGGCGCCGAATGCGTTTGCCACGGGAAGAAATCCGCGCCACGCTTCTGTAGCAGTAACGCAAGGCTTACTGGAATTAATGAATGACGATGAGCTCGAGGGAGTGATCGCTCACGAGTTATCGCACGTTCGCAATTACGATATTTTGATCAGTTCCGTCGCGGCCACCCTGGCGGGAGCCATAACTTGGATCGCTCATTGGGGAGCCTGGTTTGGCGGGGGAAACCGGGATGAGCGGGATCGCGGCAACGGAATTCTTGGGCTTTTATTGTTCTTCCTTGCTCCGCTCGGAGCTCTCCTGTTGCAGCTGGGACTTTCGCGGCAGCGGGAATATGCGGCAGACGCGACCGGGGCACGGATGGTCGGCAACCAGTTCGGACTGATGAGCGCCCTGCAAAAGCTCGGTGCATACAATCAACGCATCCCGACGACGGCGATTTCGCCGTCTACGTCGTCCTTGTGCATCGTTAAGCCATTATTTGGCAGGGGCAGCGCCTCTTCGCTGTTCAGTACCCACCCTCCGCTCGAAAAACGGATAGAGGCCCTGCGGGAGATGAATGTCGTCCCAAACCGCTGAACCTCAGCGGGCAGATTTCGCCCAAATCTTGTAATGGCTGAGTAATCTTTCCCATAAGGACTTAAACCGTTTCAGTGTTAGCTTTCCGCTGTTCTCCTAAACCATTGATATTCGGGCAATTAGAATTCCTGCGCCTCTGCGCGGATTTGGTGAATCAAATGCACTGGAGATAGGCATGCCGGACACCGGCGCGGGGCCACGGGGGGACCGCAGTTATGAGTTGTCGAGACACTATCCATTTGATTTGTTGGTACTTAGAGGGAAGACTCTCGCCTCCAGTGGCGAACGAGATCAAGCGGCACTTGGACTCCTGCTCGGATTGCCACATGGTTTTGGACGCGGCAATGAGCACTTTGGACCGATATTTTACCCCAGTAAAAGGCTCTGACGAAGAGCCTGCCCCCCAAGCGGCCTGATCCGATTCCCGTAAGCATTTAATTAAGAATCACTTATGCCGCGGCAGAATGTCCGCGCCCGGCTTGAGCTCGCCATAGAACTGATCCCTAGTAGCATCCGGACTTCAATTCCCTCTTCAGCAAAATTTACAGAAGAGGCCCCAACCACGTAATCTTTACTGGTACTAGTACGTATAAGACCATACCCATATTTGCCTCCTCCCGTCGACAAACCCATGCATCCACTTGAGTTAGGCGGCGCCGCGGCGCAATTGGCCATTTGGCGAGAGGGATGCACCTTGCCTTAGTGCAGGGGGCAAACCCCAAAGGAGAGGAAGTTTATGAGCGAGTTTCAGGAACCCTTCAACCACACCGCGCCGGGAGCGCCACGCTGGGTGGGCTTGGCTGTCGCCGTGTTGGGCGGAGTTTCATTGCTTGGTCTCGGTGTAGGCTGGAGCGCGTTGAACCACGCGAACAGCATCGAGCAAACAACGCAAGCCTCGGTAAAACAGGCAAACGATGCGCTGGCCCAGCGGCTGGCGAAAGAAGATGAAGTCAATCAGGCATTGCAGAGTGACCTGAAAGTGGTCACGGACAAGCTGAACCTGACGCAAGGCGAATTGATCGCCGCGCGTAAGCAGAACAAGAATGCGACGGCTGCCGTGGACCAGAAGGTCGAAGGTCTGGCAACATCCGTCAAGGCCGAGCTTGCAACCAAGGCCAACTCGGGTGATGTGGACAAACTGAACGGGGACGTCAATGGAGTAAAGAGCGACCTCGACGCCCAGAAGAACAATCTTCAAATGGCCCGCAGCGAGATGGGAACCCTCATCGCGCGGAACCATGACGAAATCGACCAGCTTCGCCGGATGGGACAGCGCGACTACTTTGAGTTCACAGTGACGCGCAAGGGCGGAAACCAGAAAGTGGGCAACATCCAGGTCGAGCTGAAAGACACGAACACCAAAAAGAACCAGTACACGATCAACGTGCTGGCAGATGACAAGAACTTCGAGAAGAAGAATCGTTCCGTGAACGAGCCGATCTTCTTCTATACCGGCGGAACCCGTGCAGCACTCGAACTGGTCGTCAACAAGGTTACAAAGACGACGGCCTCGGGCTACCTCAGCATCCCCAAGGCACCTGAGACAACAGCAGCCAGCAGTTCAAGCTCGGGGCAATAGACTACGCTTTTTCACATCAACCTAGTTTCCAGTCATTGCGAGAGTACAGCAGGGCAAGCGGGAGGGTTCCAGAGGACCTTCCCGCTTTTTATTTTTTGGCATCATCCAACGATCTCTATCGCGCGTATTATGGGATGATTACAAGTGGACGGACAACGGCGATTATGCCAAGCTGATGGCGGCCCGGCCAATCATCAAAGGCCGTGCATTTTTACTAGGGGGTGAGGCAATGAAGATACGATTTGCAGCAGTCATGGGGGCAACGCTCTTCGCAGCTGCATTGACAATGGCTGCGGACGGAACCTGGACCGGCTATATTTCCGACAGCAACTGCGGCGCAAAAGGCGCGAACGATAAGGCACGCGAGTGCACGATCAAATGCGTGAAGGGCGGCGCGAAATACGTGTTCGTCAATGATGCGGACAAGAAAGTTTACGTTGTTGACGCACAAGACAAAGTGGCGGATCACGCCGGGCATCACGTCACCGTGAAAGGCACGGTAGACGGCGGCACGCTTAAACTCGAAAGCATCGAGATGGCGCCGTCAGACAGCAAGTAAAGACTTCCAATATTGGTTTTTCCACACGGGCGGGGCTTCGGCTCCGCCCATTTTTATTTCCCTTTCGTTTTTGACTCATTTTTGATTTTTGAAAGATCGCTGGATTCCGCTACGATACAACCTGAACTATGACGACAACTCTATTGCACGCCGGCAGAGTGTTGACTCCGACGGCCGAAATCACCGACGCAGGCATTCTGATCCGCGAGGGAGTGATCGAAGAACTTGGACTCCGGGAGGGCATGCGGCTGCCTGATGGTGCTCAGGAGATCACCGCAACCGACAAGACTGCGATTCCTGGCTTCGTGGATGTGCACATCCACGGCGCTGGCGGGCGTGACGTTATGGAAGGCAGTGCAGAAGCGCTCACGGGTGTGACAAAGATAGTCGCGCGGCATGGGACGACTTCGTTCGTAGCCACTACGGTAACCGCGAGCCCGGACGACACCATCCGAAGCGTCGAAGGAATTGCGCACTACATTTCGCGGCAGCACGAAACCGACGATACCCGGGCAGAAGTGCTCGGCATTCATTTTGAAGGCCCGTTTCTGAGCCCGGCGAGGCGAGGAGTGCATCCGCCAGAATGGCTGCAATTACCGTCGGCGGAAATGCTGGAAAAATTGTTGCATGCAGCGGCGGGGAACGCGCAAATCTTAACGATTGCGCCTGAATTGCTCGGCGCAATGCCGTGCATTGATGCGGCGCGCAATGCGGGGATGGTCGTGGCAATGGGCCACACGGATGCGACCTACGAGCAAGCCCGCGCGGCGATTGCGCATGGCGTACGCCATGCGGTGCACGTCTACAACGCCATGCGGCCGTTTTCGCACCGCGATAGCGGCGTGATCGGCGCCGTGCTGACTTCACCGGAGGTAACTGCAGAGCTCATCGCGGACCGCGTGCACGTGGAAGAAACAGCCATGAAAGTGCTGCTGCAGGCAAAGGGGCCGGAGCGAATGATTTTGGTCAGCGACGGCATCTCGGCGACGGGGATGCCGGATGGAAAGTACATCCTCGGGAAACTGGAAGTGACCGTAAGCGGCGGGATTTGCCGAAACTCCGAGGGAAAGCTGGCAGGCAGTACGCTTACGCTGGACAGGGCGCTGAGAAATATTATCGGGTTGGGGGTTCCGCTTGCTGACGCCGTGCGCATGCTCACTTTGAACCCTGCATCGCTGCTCGGAATCGAATTCAAGAAAGGCGCACTGCGCGTCGGGGCGGATGCGGATATTGTTCTGCTGGATGAAGGATTGCAGCTGACGAGGGTTTGGGCACGCGGGGCAGCTGTAGAATAGACCTAGCCGAGCATGTGCACCGCGGCAAGGAAAAAAAACCGGCTGAAGATTACGGATTCAGCAGAATGTTGAGATTCTCAGCTAATTCTTCGGCATCAAAGGGGCTGCAGGCAAAATAGCGTCCGCCGATTTCCAGAGTTGGGACCCTGCGCTTGCCGTCGTTCGCTTTGATGACGATTTCTTCGGCGGCCGGATCTTCTTCGATATTTACTTCGCGAAATTCCACTCCACGCTCTTTCAGAAATAATTTTGCGCGTCGGCAGTCTGGGCACCAGGCCGTGGTGTACATTGTCAGAGGTTCCATCGAAGGCTCCGGCTGCATTAGATGCGGGACAGGGGACGACGTCGCAAGAGACGCGAGGGGCACGACCTTAGTCATCTGACAGGGATAGGCCGGGATCAACGAGTCTCGATAGGCGCGCCTCGATACTTGCGCGCAACCTGAATCCGAATGACGGCGCGCTGGAGCGCGATGAAAGCGCGGTCCCAATCAATATTCGCGTCGCCGGCCGCCAGCCGTTGTTCCGCGCGGGCTTTGGCAGCTTCCGCACGGGCAAGGTCGATCTCCGCGGCGCGTTCGGCGGTTTCCGCGAGGACGGTCACGCGGTCGCCCAATACTTCGGCGAAACCCTGAATGATGGCGAGAACTCCGCCGGGATTCGAACCAGCTCCGCGATACGTCAGTTCCCCGATGCCGAGCTCCGTCATCAGCGGTGCGTGGCCCGGCAAAATGCCGAGCTCTCCCGCCTCGCCGGGCATTACGACCTCGACTACCCTCTCGCGCAGAAATTGCCGCTCCGGCGTGACGATGATTAGCTCGATGGAATCGGGAAGCATTTACGTGTCTATGCGCTCGCCTTCATTTTTTCGGCCTTCGCCAGGGCTTCATCGATCGTGCCAACCATGTAAAACGCCTGCTCCGGAATATCGTCGTACTTGCCTTCCACGATTTCCTTGAAGCTGCGAACCGTGTCCGCAATCTTGACGTACTTGCCTTCGAGCCCCGTGAATTGCGCCGCAACGAACATGGGCTGCGAAAGGAATTTCTCGATTTTGCGCGCGCGAGCCACGGTGCGCTTGTCTTCGTCGGAAAGTTCTTCGATACCCAGAATGGCGATGATGTCCTGCAAATCCTTGTAACGCTGAAGAATCGACTTCACGCCACGGGCCACTGCGTAATGCTCCGCGCCGACAATGCGTGGATCAAGAATGCGCGAATAGCTGGCCAGCGGATCAACAGCGGGATAAATGCCGCGCTCGACGATCTGTCGGCTGAGGTTTGTAGTCGCGTCCAAGTGCGTAAACGTCGCAGCCGGAGCGGGGTCTGTATAGTCGTCGGCGGGGACGTAAATCGCTTGTACCGAAGTAATCGAGCCGGACTTCGTCGAAGTGATGCGCTCCTGCAATTCGCCGATCTCGGTGTTGAGGTTCGGCTGATAGCCGACGGCGGAAGGCATGCGGCCGAGTAGAGCGGAAACTTCGGAGCCCGCCTGCACAAAACGGAAAATGTTGTCGATGAAAAGCAGAACATCGAGATGTTCTTCGTCACGGAAATATTCCGCGACCGTAAGTCCAGTTAGGCCGACGCGGAGACGCGCGCCGGGCGGTTCGGTCATCTGGCCGTAGATCAAAGCCGCGCGTGATTTTTCCGAATTGCCTGGGACAACGACGCCCGCTTCCTGGAATTCCAGCCACAGGTCGTTTCCTTCGCGGGTACGCTCGCCGACTCCGGCAAACACAGAAACGCCGCCGTGCTGCATGGCGACGTTGTTGATCAATTCCTGAATGAGCACGGTTTTGCCGACGCCGGCGCCACCGAACAATCCGATCTTGCCGCCCTTCAAAAAGGGCTGAATCAGATCGATGACCTTGATGCCGGTCTCGAACATTTCGAGAGTGGTCGACTGATCCGAAAGCAATGGGGCGGGACGGTGAATGGGATAGTTGGTCTTGCTTGTCAGAGGTCCAAGCTGATCGACTGGTTTGCCGAGCACGTTCATCACGCGGCCAAGGGTCGGCCGCCCGACAGGAACCGTGATGCCCGCGCCAGTGTCGAACGCCTTCATGCCGCGGACCAATCCCTCCGTCGGCTCCATGGCCACAGCGCGCACCCGCCCTTCGCCGAGGTGTTGCTCCACTTCCGCGGTCACATCGATCGGTTCGGGAACGTTGAAACCCTCGCTCGTGATGCGAACCGCGTTGTAGATCGAGGGCAAATGCCCCGATTCAAATTGGACGTCGAGCACCGGTCCAATAACCTGCACGATGTGTCCGACGGCTGCGTATTTCTCTGCCATGCCTTCTCCTACGCGGTGGACGATGCCCCGCTGACAATCTCAATAATTTCTTTCGTGATGGCGGCCTGGCGCACTTTGTTCATGTGCAGTGTGAGCGCTTCAATGACGTCGCCGGCATTTTTCGTGGCGGATTCCATGGCGGTCATGCGCGCGGCATGTTCCGCCGCGGAGGATTCCAGCATCGCGCGAAGGATTTGTGTTTCGATGTAGCGCGGCAGCAGCTTATCGAGCAGCCGTTCTTTTGGCTGCTCGTAGATGTAATCGACCTGTGCAGATTCCTTTTCGGAGACTGATTCTTCACCTGCGCGCATCGATTCGACAGGTAAAAGCTTTTCTAGCACGAGGTTCGGCGTCATAACCGTCTTGAATTCGCTGAAGACGATATAAACCGCGTCCGCTTCTTCCTTGACATAAAGGTCAGTCACCACGGTTGCGATGTCGCGCGCAGTTCCAAAATTGACGCGCGCCAGCACGTTCACGTATTCGGCGGGAATATGAAAGCCTGCTTTTCGTAGCACATCGCGGCCTTTTTTCCCCACAGGAATCACAGAAAGTTTTTTGCCTTTATTGAGCCGGAAGAATTCATAGGCCTTGCGCAAAATATTCGAGTTAAAGGCTCCGGCGAGCCCTCGTTCACCAGTCAGCACGATCACAAGAATTTTTTCTTCCGGGCGGTGCGCAAGCAGCGGGTGTTCGGGTTGCTCGATGCGCGACATGATCGAGCGCAGGACGCGCGCGAGCTCTTTGGCATAAGGGCGCGCGGCCAAGGCGGCCTCCTGCGCGCGGCGCAAACGCGCCGCGGCGACAAACTTCATCGCGCGGGTAATCTGCTGGGTGTTCTTCACCGAGCGGATGCGGCGCCGGAAATCGAGAAGTGTGGGCATGGTCGTTCGTTACGTAGGCGGCCTCAGTTGGCAACCGCCGCGGCTACGGAAGCCGTGAAGCGCTCCTTGAAACTGTCGACGGCCGTTTTAATTTCAGCCTTGATGCCGTCATCCAGGGCTTTTTTCGCGGCAATATTCTTCAGCAAAGCGGGATAATTGGTTTCGGCGAATTGCAGAAACTCGCGCTCGAAACGCCGGACATCCGCGACAGCCACGCTGTCCATTGCTCCGCTGGTCGCGATGTAAATGCTGAGCACCTGTTTTTCGATGGAGAGCGGCACGTACTGATCCTGCTTGAGGATTTCCGTGAGGCGTTGTCCTCGCGCGAGCTGCGCTTGCGTGACTTTGTCGAGCTGGTCCGAGCCAAATTGCGCGAACGCGGCAAGCTCTCGGTATTGCGCCATGTCCAGACGCAGAGTCCCCGCAACCTGGCGCATCGCCTTGATCTGCGCGTTGCCGCCGACGCGGCTGACGCTAATCCCGACGTTGATGGCGGGACGAATCCCCGCGTTAAAAAGGTCGGCCTCGAGATAGATCTGGCCGTCCGTAATGGAGATCACGTTCGTCGGGATGTACGCAGAAACGTCGCCAGCCTGCGTTTCAATCACCGGAAGCGCAGTCAGCGACCCGGCACCAAGCTTGTCATTGAGCTTCGCGGCACGCTCCAGCAAGCGCGAGTGGAGATAAAACACGTCGCCGGGGAAGGCTTCGCGTCCCGGTGGGCGCCGCAGCAACAGGGAAATTTCGCGATAGGCCTGCGCGTGCTTCGAAAGATCGTCGTAGAAAGTAACGGCGTGACGTTTGGTGTCGCGGAAATATTCGCCCATGGCGCAGGCCGCGTAGGGCGCGATGTACTGCAACGATGCAGGCTCCGCGGCGCTGGACGCGACGATGATCGTGTAATCCATCGCCCCGGCGTCCGTGAGAGTCTTCACCACCTGAGCAATCGTCGAGCGTTTTTGCCCGATGCCGCAATAGATGCAAACAACGTCGCCGCCCTTTTGATTGATGATGGTGTCGAGGATGACGGCGGTTTTTCCGGTCTGGCGGTCACCAATAATCAGCTCGCGCTGGCCGCGGCCGATGGGAATCATCGCGTCGATGGCCTTGATGCCGGTCTGCAACGGCTCGCGAACCGGCTGGCGGTCGAGCACGCCGGGTGCGAGCTTTTCGAGCGGGTTGCGCTGCTTCGAAACGATAGGACCTTTTCCGTCAAGCGGCTCACCAAGCGGGTTGACTACTCGGCCGACAAGCGCCTCGCCGACTGGCACGGACATAATAGTGTTCGTGCGCTTAACAACGTCCCCCTCTTTCAATTCGGAAGACTCGCCCAGAAGCACGACGCCGACTTCTTCCTCTTCGAGGTTCAGCGCAATGCCGAAAATATTCTTCGGAAAAGCGAGCATCTCTCCAGCCATCACTTTTTCGAGGCCGTGGACGCGCGCAATACCGTCACCGACGCTGATGATCGCGCCGACTTCGTCGACCGAGACGGTCTGCTCGTAATTCTCGATCTGCTCGCGCAGAATCTTGCTGATTTCGTCTGCCTTGATGTTCGCCATGCCTGCTCCTGAATTCTATTCCGCTATTCCGCCGCGAGACGCGCGCGCATCTC
>Ga0074044_10001053_pt1 | contig 25342 bp, 20 predicted proteins | sample BogForMeECP23OM1_FD_94443 | JGI IMG/M metagenome (GOLD analysis project Ga0074044, IMG submission 94443) | Bog forest soil microbial communities from Calvert Island, British Columbia, Canada - Bog Forest MetaG ECP23OM1 | ecosystem: Environmental > Terrestrial > Soil > Wetlands ... | reverse complement strand
GCATGAATCAACATGCGCCGGGCCGTCTCCGCGCCGAGGCCGCGCGTGCGCAGGTAATAGACCGCCTCTTCGTTCAACTGCCCGACGGTAGCCCCATGCGTGCACTTCACATCATCGGCGTAAATCTCCAACTGCGGCTTGGTGTCCACGGTCGCGTCTTCCGAAAGCAGCAGATTCTTGTTGGTCTGCTTGGCGTCGGTCTTCTGCGCTGCGGGCCGCACCAGGATGCGCCCATGAAACACCCCCTTCGACCGGCCATCCAGAATGCCGTTGTAGTACTCGTGGCTGTTGCAATGCGGCTGGGCGTGCTCGACCACCATGTGGTGGTCGGCCAACTGGTCGCCCCGCGTCAGGTAAAGCCCGTTGAGGATGCACTCGACCCCTTCCCCGGCCAGCGCCGCACGGATATTGTTGCGTGACAGGCGCGCCCCGGTCGCAATCGAGTGCGAAATGAAATTGCAGCTCCGCCCCAAATGCGCGTGCACCGCCGCGATATGAAACGCGTTCCGGTTCTCGTCCTGGAACTTGCCATGCTCCACCACCGCCCCTTCCCCCAGCACCATCTCGGTCACCGCGTTCGTAAAACCGGGCGCCTCGGCCACGCTGACGTAGCTTTCCAGCACGGTGACCTCGCTCGCCTTCTCGGCGAGGATCAGGTTGCGCGGATGCGACGCGGCCCCGGCCTCATTCGCGGTCGAGATGAACAGCAGGTGAACCGGCGCCTCCAGGCGCTTGCCGGCGGGCACATAAACAAAACCGCCGTCCTGGAAGAAAGCCGTGTTCAGTGCCGTAAACGGATTGTCTTCACCCTGGGCATAATGCGCCAGATGCTCCTTGACCAACCCCGAATCGCCCCGCAGCGCCGCGGCGAGGCTGCTGACAATCACCCCCTGCGACTGGGGCCCCGGCGAAGACAGCTCCGCCGCGTAATGGCCGTTGACAAACACCAGCCGGCTCGCGGCCAGCCTGCCGAAGGTAAACGCCGCAACCGCTTCCGGGGTCAGGCCGTCGCGTGAACCCTGCAAAACAGGCCTGAAGGGCAGCTTGGCAATCGGCGCCACATTCGTAAACCGCCAGTCCTCCTGCTGAACCGTGGGAAAACCCAGCTCGGCAAACCGCGCCATGCCCGCCTTGCGCAGCGGGAAAACCCACGGCGGCTGTTTGGCTTGCGCCTCAAACCGCTCGAACGTCTCCAGGTATTGGTCCGTTTCTTTCATCGCCCAGTCTGCTGTCAGTTGAACCATAGTCCTTGCTGCTCCAAATGTCTCTCAGTTTAAGGGACATAGTCTTCCATGCCAGGGCGCGATGCGCAAGTGGCAGGCCTTTCGGAGTCATCAATGCAGAACGTGGCGACTCACGTTCGCAACGTCACCAGGGGCGGTTCAGCGCCCCCCGAGCGCAAATGCCGCCATCACCACGCAAGCACACGCTGCCGTGAGGCGGAGCAACCCCAAAGACCCTTGGCGCCGGAAATCTCGGACTTTCGTGTTCAGGGTCATGGGAGGTGAGCCCGCCCGGCAATTCTTCATCTTGTCCTCCCTGAATTCTCGGTTGTGTAAACCTCCAGTTCCGCCACGCTCATCTGGCCGCCTTTCTGGTGGTCGCCGTCGGGCTTGAGCCCGCGGACGCGGAGGTAGCGCGCAGACACTGGCGCGATGGTCTTCTCCCATTTGCTGCCGTCGTGGTCATTCACCTCAGCCGCCGTCGTCCACGTCTGGTGGTCAGACGAAAACTGGAGCTGGAAATGTGTCGCGAAGTTCTTGCCAAAGGTGATGGCGACCTCGCGGATCACCGCTGGTTCGGTCAGGTCCACTTCGTATGTCCAGGGCCATTCGGCACTGGCCTGGGCATCGGTGGCGGGATCGCCATCCACGCCGCAGCGTGCTGGGTGAAGGCGCCCACCGCCGCCGTTAGGCGGGAGCGTGTGCGTGCCGTCCAGCGAAAGGAGCTTTGCCGGTTTCCGGTAGGCAAGGTTGCCCGGGGGGATGGACGGGCGGTCTTTGTGCTTCACCGTCAGTCCCTTGATCGCCGGACCAAGCTGGCTCAGGAGCTTCACCTGGTTTGAATCCAGCGAGCCGTCGCGGAAGAGAGCCATGTCCATCGTCACCACGCCGCCGGCTTCATTGACCTGGGACACATAGTCAGCCAGGAAAGCGAGGTCATAGCGGCAACCCGGCCGGCCCCAGTCCCGGCCAAGATAGGACAGGACATGAAACTGCTTGCCGTCGCGCCAGCGGTCGTCGGGGATGTCCGTGAACTCGTTGACCTCACCCGTGGTGAAGTCGTCACAATCGGTCGAGGAGTTGGCGTAGCTCATGGCGGGGTTGTTGAGCGCGACGATGGCGTGCAGGTTGCCGGCCTTGAGGGCAGTTGCGAGTATGCGCCAGTGCGGCTCGTTGTAACCGATGTGAGCGTAACACCCGTCCACCCACCAGCCTTTGATTCGGTCGCCGTAGCGCCGGCTGTATTCGGCGGCCACGTCCGCCCAGTTCCGCACGTATGGGTCGCTCACTTGGCCGTTCCAACCCCCCATTCCCTGGGCCGCCTGGGCGTCCTCGCGCGGACCGTCGCCGGTCCAGTATAGCATGAGCTTGATGCCGCGCTTATCCAGCGAGTGGTGAAGGTCTGCCACCAGGTCGCGCGTCGAGCACGCCTCCCCCGGCTGGTAGCCCGTGAGCCTGTCGTAAGTGGCATTGGGCGCGATGAGGTACCGCGTGCGCTGCATCATGGTGAAGAACACGTAGGGCGCGCCAGTCTCTTTGACCTGCTCCGCGAACCGTTCGGTGTCGAACTCGCGCACGAGCGCATCCCACGTCGTCGGCGGCTTGCCCTGGGTGTTCTCCCGCCCGCCGACGTTCTGCACATCCCAAAGGTAATGGACAAACACCCCCCAGCCCGCGTTACGAAACCAGTCGGTGTCCGGGTTGTGGGGCGAGGCGTACGTGGGGGCAATCCACAACGACGTGGCGATTGCGGCCAAGCAACCCAGCACCCCAGGCATGAGGTTGCGACCCCGGGGTCCCGGCCGCGCAACCAGGGATGGAGACCGGCCCGGCCTGAATCGTGATGTGCGGTTCACTGTACTCATAGGTGCAGGTCCGAGCTGGGCGTTTCATGGAGCACAGCCGGATTATCAACCAGTCCGCGCTCAGTGGGAACCTGAAAATGCCAGACGCCATCTCGCCTCTTGGCCAAGGGGGCCTCTTCGTGCTATGAGCATGGGCCGAGTCATGAATCAAAAACTCCACCCGATGGGTAGGCTCCTTCTGCTTGCGGCTATTCTGTTGGGCTACTCGCACTCGACCTCACCGGCAGCGGCCGAGAATTATCTGTCGGCCCTCCAAAGCGCAATTTCGCAGACCAGGTCCAACCTGGCGCCTCTCGCAAAGTCCGCAGACCGCGCCGCCCATGAATTCGTATCTGGGGGGAATCTCTGGGTCGCTGGCCGGCAGCCTGATTTCATCGCCGAAGCCTGCGGCCGGGCGGGCGGTCTGATGGCCCTCGCGCCGTTGGACCAGCGAGTCCCCACCAACCACGACGTAATTCTCTACGCTGTCCCGGGTTTGCCCAACCCTGGAGACCTGAGGCTCCGCGATCAGTGGCAGGAACAAGGGGCGACGGTGATCCTGTTCAACTCTCCGGCCGGACTCTACAGGGACCATTTCCCTATGGACACCGTCGCCAACGTCGTGGACCTGTGGACGTGGACGGGGGAATTCGTGGCAGCCTGCACCCGGCTGGGCAGGATGCCGGTCCTCTACCAAACCTATGGCTTGCCCGGTGGCGCCGAGCGGGGCAAGAAATACCAGGGCAAGAAGTTCCATGACGACTTGGTCATTAAACCTATCGCTGCCGATGTCCTGGGGCACGAATACGTGGACCAGGTCCAACGGATGCTGGCGAAGATCAGCGACACGCAAACGCCCAAGCTGCTCCAGGCGGCCAAGTGGTGGAATCAGGCAACCTCGGCGACAATACTGTTCACCGGCCACATGTTCCCACGCCATGCGCAGGACCCGCGCACACTCACCTTCGGCAGTCTTGCCGCCGTCCCGGCTTGGGAGGATAAAGACCTCCTCGATCCCACCCACCCGCCACAATTTGTCCTGTATGTCGGCTATCAGTTCGCTCCCCGAAAACTCTTAGACCAGGCCAAAGCGTTGGGGGTAAAGCTTGTCTATTCTGACGTTCAGCCAGCCCAACCGCCCGAACCCGCCAGCAATATCCTCTACCTCGATCCAGCCTGGCCGCTCGCCGACGCCTGCGCAACTGTGCCGGGCTATGACATTGCCATTCTGCCGGCCAGCGGCGTAATCCAGGCCGCGATTTACTGGACCATCGCTTCGGAACGCAGTCGCTAGTCTTGCCGGAGTCCTTGCGGCGGTATCAGCGCTTCGCGAATGGGCTGAACCCATTTCTGGTTCGCCATGTCGAAGAGCACAAAATCCCCGGCGAATTGCCAATAGGCCCAGCTCCAACCCCGTTTCTCGGCCTGGCGGGCGACACAGGCCGTCCAGCGCGCCCGCGAGCCCATGTCCCCCTTTTCGTAAGTCCCAAATTCACCCAAGTAGATGGGGCGATTCTGCCGCCTGGCCCAGGCCTGCACTTGCTCGAAGTCCTGCTCGACCGCCTGGCGCTCCTTTTCCGTGCCTTGCCAGGCGACGCCGGTCTTGTCCCTTTGCCCGGTCCAGGGCGTCCCCTGGTGGGTGAACTCGAATGGGTCATAGTAATGGAAGGTCACGATGAGATTCCGGTCTTCCTCGGGGAGATGCAGCGACCCCAACTGCTTGAAACCGTTCCACGGGTCAGGCCCGATAATCACGGTGCGCGCCGGATTGGATTTTCGAATGATAGCCAGAGCCTCGTGCCAATAATTGCTCCAGGATTCATGGGTGAACTTGGGGGCCGGCTCGTTGAGAATCTCGAACAGCACCTCGGGGGGACGCCCTTGGCAATGATCGGCAATAGCGGCCCAACTCGCCAGGAATTCACTCTTCTTGCCGGCGGGATCCGGTGAAATCGCCAGGTCATCGTGATAATCGAGAATCACCCGCAGCTTGTTGGCGAGCGCCTCATCCACTGCCCAATCGAGGGTTGCGAAAAACTCCTTTCGCAGGTTGCCCTGGGCGTCGGGCCTGCCATCGCGCAGGGGGTGGAGGTTGATGCGTACGTGGCTGAACCCGGCTTCGTGGATCAGCTTGAAATGTTCGTCCTTAAAATGGCCCCGCGCGCGATCCTGCCACAGCGCATCCCAGCCGATGATGTTCACGCCCCGGCCCAGCCGTTCGTTTTGCCGCAGGGCGTCCGCCGCGACGACGGGAATCAGGCAGGTGAGGATGATCGCCGTCAAGGCGCCAGCCACAAAGGGTTTCATCCGGCTTGGAACAGTCCGCCAATGTCGAGTAGTCGCGCCAGTCATAATTGCCGCGTGAGGGAATCATTGGCGCAAGAATGGCGCAAGCTCAACCTGCAACGTCCGAGCCATTAGCAGGCGCCACTTCATCCCGAAAACCAGGTTGGGTTGGGGGTCTCCAGGACCAACATAGTTGGACAAGCTGAGCGCGAGAGACTAGACTATTCCAGGTCTTCAATCTTGAGAATCAAGTATGTTTCCGTTTAACTCCTACGGCCCGAGCCCTGCCTCGAGGCACGGATGCCGGCCAAACGAGCAAAGGACGCCTCTATGAGCATCAGCCCCGCTGCCCCCTCAGTCAGTTACAGTTTCACCATGCGGCTGACGTATCCGAACCGGGTCGGCACGTTGGCTCGCATCGTGAGCGCCATCGGGAAGGACGGCGGCGACATCGGCGCTGTGGACATCGTGGCCTCCGACACCAAGGCCATGACGCGCGACATCACGGTGCGGCCCCGCGACGCGGCCCACCAGGAGCAGATTGTCGCCCGGGTTCGCCGTCTGAGCGGGGTCAAGGTGATCAACGTCTCCGACCGCGTGTTCCTGCTGCACCTGGGGGGCAAGATTGCCATCCAAAACAAAGTGCCGCTGGTCACGCGTGACGCGCTCTCGATGGCCTACACGCCCGGCGTGGCGCGCGTGTGCGAAGCCATTGCCGCCCAGCCGCGCAAGGCCTGGCAGCTTACCATCAAAGGCAACTCCGTCGCCGTCGTCAGCGATGGCACCGCCGTCCTGGGGCTGGGCGACATCGGCCCCGAGGCCGCCATGCCCGTCATGGAAGGCAAGGCGATGCTCTTCAAGGAGTTCGCCGGCATTGACGCCTACCCGATCTGCTTGAGGACGAAGGACCCGCAGGAGATCGTCGCCACCGTGAAACACCTGTCGGTGGGCTTCGGCGGCATCAACCTGGAAGACATCTCAGCCCCGCGCTGCTTCGACATAGAGCGCGACCTCCAGGCGCAACTGGACATCCCGGTGTTTCACGACGACCAGCACGGCACCGCCGTCGTGGTGCTGGCAGCCCTGCTCAACGCCCTGCGCCTGACCCGGCAGAAGCTGGGGCGGCTGCGGATCGTGATCTCGGGCGCGGGCGCCGCGGGTGTGGCCGTCGCCCGCATCCTGCTGCGCGGCGGCGCGCGCGACATTGTGGCCTGCGACCGTGAAGGCGTGCTGCACGAAGGCCGGCTGCCGAACCTCAATGAGAGCAAAGCCTGGCTGGTCCGGCACACCAACCCGCGCAACCTGCGTGGCCGGGTGGAAGACGCGCTCCGCGGTGCCAACGTCTTCATCGGCGTGTCCGGCCCGGGGACGTTGCAGGCCAAACACCTCCGGCGCATGGCCCCCAAAGCCATCGTCTTTGCCTTGGCCAATCCCACCCCGGAAATCATGCCCGAAGAAGCGGCCCGCTACGCATTCATCGTGGCGACGGGCCGCAGCGATTACCCCAACCAGATTAACAACGTGCTGGCGTTTCCCGGCATCTTCCGTGGCGCCCTGGACGTTCGGTCCACGCAGATTACCGAAAGCATGAAGCAGGCTGCAGCGCGCGCCATCGCCGACTGTATTGCCCCGCGTGAACTGAGCGCCGAATACATCGTGCCGAGCGTTTTCAACCGCCAGGTAGTCCAGCGCGTCGCCGCCGCCGTCCAGCGAGCCGCCCTCCAAGCCGGGGTCGCCCGCAAACGGAAGTAGGAACCACCGCTGCCTGAAATCGCCGGTTGACCCCCAGCCGCTGGAAGGATTTAGTTTGCTTTAATGAAAGCCGGCGTGGAACCAATGCAGCAGCCGATTCGCAAGATGGTGGGCCGCCCGCCTACACCGTCTCGCCGTCTCGCTCATCTGGAAGACCTGGCCGCTTTTCTCAAGAAGCATTCGCATGGAGCCTTCGCCCGAGCCGAGGGAGACTACTTCCCGCTTCGAAAAGCTGTTGGCCGCCCTCGTCGCTAGGGCAGGGCACGGAAACGTGGGGAATTCCGCCAGAGAGTTACTCTAGGCATAGCGCCCGCCCTGTCCTCCACGAATAGTGCAATTTTTCTATTGCGCAATATACACATTGTGCAATACTATCATTGCACTATGAAACTTAGAATAGGTCCACCCGTTACCGGCGAGGATTTCTATCCCCGCCCACACCTGATCCAAACCCTCACCCGCGCATTAAATGGCGGCCATGTTGCCTTTCTTGGTCCCCGTCGCACCGGCAAGACCTCATGCCTCAAGTCAATCGTCGCCAACCCGCCCGACGGCTACGTGCCGCTTCTGCTGAACCTCGAAAAGCATCACTCCATCACCGATTGGCTCAGAGAAATGGCCGCGGCCACTCGCATCGCACTCGAAAAACCCGCCCCCAAGCTGCAGTGGCTCAAGGAAACAGGCGCCGATTTCCTGAAGCGCCTGGAGAAGATTGATTTCCACGGGCTTAAGATCGAGCTTTCCGGGTCCAAACAGCCCGCGTGGCGCCCGGCGGCGGATGCGTTTCTTAAGCTCCTCAAAGAGTCCGACGCGCCTCTGCTCTTTCTCCTGGACGAGTTCCCCGCATTCCTGAATCTCGTCGTGAAGAAAACCTCGCGCGATGAGGTCGAAGCCGCCTTAAACTGGTTCCGTTCGGCGCGTCACGAACTCAGCGAGTCCTCCACCCGTTTCCTCGTCACCGGCTCTATCGGCCTGAAATCCGTCGTGCGGCGCCTCGGGCTCTCCCCCACCATCAATGATTTCGATGTCCGCGAAATCCCCCCGCTCAAAGAGGCCGAAGCCCTTGACCTCCTCCAGCGCCTCGCTGCCGACAACAATGTTCCCCTGGATGAGCGCGGTTGCCGCCATATCCTCCAACTCCTCGGCGCAAACTGGCCAATCCTCCTCCAACTCTTCGTCTCTGAAATCCAGGACGAAGCGGTCACCAAGCCGCCCGCGCCGAGCGCACTGGACCGCCTCTACCGCGAGCGCCTCGTCTGCGGCAGCCGCAACAAATACTGCGACAACATGTTCGACCGTCTCAAAGACATCTTCAGCGAAAGCGAATGCCGCCTCGCGCGCGAGATCCTCCGCACCCTCTGCCGGGCGCAGCGGCCTTTCTCGCGCGAGGACCTTGAAAGCCTTCATGCCCGCCTAATCCCGCATGACGCCCATCGCTCACTGCTGGCCGACGAACTCGATTACGTGCTCGATGCCCTGAAGCACGACGGCTACCTGCTCCAGGCCGCCAGCGGCGAGCAACGCACCAGCTTCGCCTCGCACATCCTGCGCGATTATTGGCGCCGCAAAACCGCCTGACACCGCCTATGTCTTCTCCACAGCAATCGTTTCAGCCGCTCGCTCTTTACAACCCGGCGCTGCTCCCGCCGCACCTGCTCCTTGCCGAGTTCACCGCCCGCAGGCCCCTGCTAAACTCGTTGGTCGAGATCATCCGGCACAATGCCCCCGCCAAGCCTCTCCAGCACGCCCTGCTGGTCGGCTCGCGCGGCATGGGCAAGACCACCACCCTCTGGGCGGTCGCCTACACCGTCAAGGCCGACCCCAAATTGTCCCGGCAATGGCTCCCCGTCGTTTTCGATGAGGAAAGCCGCCGCGTCGGCGACCTCGCCGATTTCTGGCTCGAAGCCCTCCGCCAATGGGAACACGCCGCCAACGATCCCGGTGACCGCGCCCAGCAACTGCTCGACAAGGCCGACGCCAACATCGAAGACGCCGCGCGCAAGGCCTTCCTCGACAAAGTTGACCGCAGCAGCCGACGCGCCCTTCTCCTTATTGACAATCTCAACGACCTGCTTGCCTCCATCCACGACCCGGAACCGCTTCACCGCCTCCGGGCATTTCTGATGGACGATTCCCGCGTCATGGTCCTCGGCACCGCCACCCGCTACTTCGACCAAATCACCGACCTCGATCAGCCGTTCTACGATTTCTTCCGTGTCTTTGATCTGCGCCCGCTCACGCTCGAGGAAATGAAAACGTCGCTGCTCGCCCTCGCTCAAGCCCGCGGCGACAAGTCCATTCCCAAGACCTTGGAGGAACGCGCCGGCACCATCCAGGGCCTTTACATTCTCACCGGCGGCAATCCCCGCCTCATCAAAACGTTCTACCGTCTCCTCACGGAGGGACTCCGCGGCGACATCCGCACCGACCTCGAACGCCTCCTCGACGAGTTCACACCTTATTTCAAAGCCGTCGTGGACGCCCTGCCCGTCCAGCAGCAGCGCATCTTCGATGCCGTCGCCCTGGCCTGGGACCCAGTCGAAGTTGGCTCCGTCTCCCGCGTCACTCGCTTGCCCAGCAACCAGGTCAGTGCCCAGCTCCGCGCCCTGGGCAAAGCCGGCCTTATCTCCGAAGCCGCCAGCCACCCAAAACGCAAGACCTACCTCCTCGCCGACCGCTTCTCCAACATCCACTACCTCATGCGCCACGGTCGCGCCGCCCGAAACCGCTTCGATTGGTTCGTCGCCCTGGTGCGGTTGGTGTTTCCGGATTCCCAAGCCGAAACTCTAGCCAGGCTGGCTCGCCAATCAGCAGAGTGCGGAGCCGAGGGCCGGCGTGATGCTAAAGACCTGCTCCACAGTGCCTTGGCCCGTGCAGAGTCTGTCGAGTCCCGCCGGCAACTCCTCCACGCGACGTTCCGGGAAAGTTGGGACACCGGGACTCTGGCCTCTCTTTCCGACTGGCTAGATTTGACGGAGGCAAAACAGCACATGCCCGAGGTTGAGATCGTCGCTTTCTTTAGCCAAATGCCACGCGACCTGCGAAAAATGCTGGGGTATAAGCCCGCCGACGCTCGGTGGTGGTGCGGCGTTGCGAGCGCTCTGGAGAGAAGAGAAGCATGGTCCCTTGCTGCCGCGGCCTACCGGAAGGCGGTCGAACTTGATCCCAATTTCGCCTCAGCTTGGGGACGTCTCGCCAACATACTGGCATTGTTTTTGTCCCGGATAACTGAAGCCGAGGAACTATTACGCAAGGCGATTGAAATTGATCCCAAGAAATCCTTCTTCCGCGCCACGCTCGGCAACGTTCTTACCGAGCTAGGTCGATATGCCGAGGCTGAAGAGGCATTCAAGGCAGCCATTGAGCTGACCCCGGACTCTGGCTACGCATGGGCATGGCTGGGCGCCCTGCTCGCCGAGCACCCAAACCGAAACCCGGAAGCGGAAAGAGCCTTTAGGCGGGCTGTTCAACTTGACCCAACAGATGATTTTTCTTGGACCTGTCTAGCAAGAGTGCTCGCCCGTGACCCGGCGAGAATATCCGAGGCTCGTCCTAACATCGTGAAGGCGCTTCAGTTGAAGCCGGACGACGGTCCAAACCAAATCCTCTTCAACGAGTTATGTGGCAACACATCCACCGATTGGCAAAGCGTGCTGCCCAATTTGGCGGCTTGGTGCGCGGCAAATCCCAAGAACACCGAGACATTTGATTTCACGGTGGACGGCTTCCTACAATACGCGCGGCTCACTAAGCCCGCCGATGCCCTGGCCCTCCTGCAAGCCTTGCCCGACACCAGCCCCTTCGAAACCCTGATGGACGCCTTCCGCGCTCACGCAGATCGGGAGCACCTCAACCGCCTCGCCCCTGAGCGCCAAGCCATCGTAATCGAGCTTCTCAATCGGTTTACTGTCAGATCGGGGGCATGAGACCTTGAGCGAGGGGGAATCGGCGCGCAGGCAACCTTTGGACCAAGCGGTGAGTCTTCCCAAAACTCTGAACTGTGCCATTTTGTCCCACACCTGAGGTCGAAACGCAGTCCCGCCCCCAATGCCACGCGCTCTTCCCGCCTTGGGAGCCTCAGTTGCCTAAGCCAACCCGACGCTGGATGCCAGGCAGACGTACAGGAGTCTCGCCGGACCCTCGCCGGATACACACCGGAGCCTCCCCGTAGCACCTCTTATCCCGGATAAGAGGTGCTACGGGGAGGCTCCGGTGTAGGTATGGGGATGCTGCGGTGGGGCTATGGAGGTATGAGCAGGCGGTAGGGGACGCTGTTTTCCCCATTACCCCGAAAACAGCGAAGAACCTTTTATCCGGTTCTTCGCCGTTTTCAGCCTGGTAGGAGTGGGGGGAATCAACTCCGTAAGGGTGGCATGCCTGTAGAAACTTCCCCCCGCACCCCCTTTCCCTTTCTAGTCCTTTCTAACTTGAGTCAATTCGACCTCTTGGTGGCCCATGCGAATTGGCTTTGACTCATTTCAGCGCTTGGGTATGCTCTGCGCCCCTAATTCGGAAGACGAGATTTTATGGCAAAACTGACGGTTAGAGATTTGAACGTCCTCGGCAAACGCGTGTTTATGCGCGTGGATTACAATGTGCCGATGGAAGAGAAGGACGGCAAGATGGTCATCACCGACGCGACCCGCATCGTGGAGACGTTGCCGACGCTGCGGCTGCTGATTGAGCAGGGCGCAAAGCTGATCCTGGCGGCGCACCTGGGCCGGCCCAAAGGCAAGCGTGAGCCGTCCATGTCCCTGCGCCCGGTGGCGGAGAAACTGGCGGATTTGCTCGGCTGCCCCGTCGCGTTCGCGGACGACTGCATCGGCCCGAAGGTCGAGCAGACGGTCGGCGTGATGAAGCCCGGCGACGTGCTGCTGTTGGAGAACGTCCGTTACTACAAAGAGGAAGAGGCGAACGATCCGGCCTTTGCCGAAAAGCTTGCCAAGGTGGCCGATGTATATGTCAACGATGCGTTCGGCGCGGCGCATCGCGCTCATGCCTCGACGGAAGGCGTGGCCCGCTTAGTGGCCAAACGCGGCGGCCAGTGCGCCGCCGGCTTGCTGATGGAGCGCGAGCTGAAGTTCCTGGGCGACGAGCTGGAGAGGCCCGCACGCCCGTTTGTGGTGATTCTCGGCGGCGCGAAGGTTTCGGATAAGATTCAGGTCATCGACCGGCTGCTGGAGAAGGCGGATGCGCTGCTCATCGGCGGCGCGATGGCTTACACGTTCCGCCTGGCGCAGGGCTACAAGACGGGCAAGTCGCTCGTTGAACCGGATAAGACGGACATCGCGAAGGCGGCGCTGGCCAAGGCGAAACAACGCGGCGTGAAATTCCTGCTGCCGGTAGATGATGTTGTGGCGGTGCCCGTAAAGACCGACAAGCTGGACAAGAAGGGCAAGCCCGTCATTGATTACCAGAACCTGCGCATCAATACGAACATGAACTGCCCGGATGACGCCGCCGGCCTCGATATTGGCCCGGCAACGGTGAAGGCCTACTGCGACGAGGTGGCTAAGGCCAAAACCATCCTCTGGAACGGGCCGATGGGCCTATTCGAGGACAAACGCTTTGCCGAAGGCACCTTCGCCGTCGCCCGCGCGGTGGCGGACGTGACGCAGAAAGGCGGCGCCAAGAGCATCATTGGCGGTGGCGACAGCGTGAAAGCCCTCAACAAAGCCAAGCTAGGCGACAAAGTCACCTTCATGAGCACCGGCGGCGGCGCGAGCCTCGAATTCCTCGAAGGCCGGGTGCTGCCCGGCGTGGCGGCGTTATCCGATAAGTGAAACAGTTTATGAATAAAGAGCGGAAACTGATTATTGCCGGCAACTGGAAGATGAACAAGACGGTGGCGGAAGCCCTCGACCTTGCGCGCAGCCTCAAGATCGAGCTGGCCAACGTCAAAGAGGTGGACATCGTCGTCTGCCCGCCGTTCACCGCGCTGTGCGAGGTGTCCAAGGCGATTCTCGACTCCAATATCCGGCTCGGCGCCCAGAACATGAGCGAGCACAACGTCGGCGCCTATACCGGCGAAATTGCGTCGGTCATGCTCAAGGAATTCTCGGTCCGTTACGTCATCCTGGGCCACTCCGAGCGGCGGCAATACCAGAAAGAACCCGACGCCCTGATTGCCCGGAAGGCCCTTGCCGTCCACGGCGCCGCCCTCAAGCCGATTGTTTGCATCGGCGAAACCCTGGCCGAGCGTGAAGCGGGTCAGACGCAGAACGTCCTGGAAACCCAGGTCCGCGGCAGCCTCGCCGGCTTGAGCAAAGAACAGATGGCCGAGACCATCGTCGCCTATGAGCCGGTCTGGGCCATCGGCACCGGCAAAACCGCCACGACCGCGCAGGCGCAGGAGGCCCATGCCTTCATCCGGGGCGTGCTGGGCAAAATGTTTGATGAAGCAGTTGCCCGGCGCGTCCGCATCCAATATGGTGGCAGTGTCAAGCCGTCCAACGCCCGCGAACTGATGAGCCAGGCGGACGTGGATGGAGCGCTGGTGGGCGGAGCCTCGCTGGAAGCGCGCAGTTTTGCTGATATAATTAAGAATTCGATCTAGAAAGAGTCTATGGGTTTTCTAATTGGCCTTTTCACGGTAGTAATGGTGCTGGATTGCCTGATCCTGATCTTGCTGGTGCTGATTCAGCTTCCCAAGAAAGAAGCCGGCATGGGCCTGGCCTTCGGCGGTGCCGCGACCGACGCCCTGTTCGGCGCCGGGTCCGGCAACGTCCTGACCAAGATTACTAAATACGCGGCCACCACTTTCTTCGTTCTGTCGGTGGTGTTGTCCCTGATGCAAAGCGTTTACCATCGGCGGACCACGAGCCTGTTCGAGGAAAAGCTCCAGCAGTCAAGCGCGGCCCCGGCTATTCCGGCGACGGCGACCCAGCCGGCCACCCCGGCGACCATTCCCCAGCCCCCGGCCACCAAACAGGCCGCGGTCCTGGGCAGTAACGCGCCGAGAGTGACCGCGGTTTCGGTGGAGGACACGAATCTGCCGCTTGCCATCCCGCCAACTCCGGAGCCGGCGACGCCGCCGAAGAAATAGCCGTCTCCGATCCTTTTGCCGAGCGCCCTCCAAGACTGTGGAGGGCGCTTCTTTGTTTTGGGACCAACAGGCGGATGTAATATGGATGATCCTTACTGATTCCGCACAAACATCTTCCCCGGCAACTGTCTTATGAGTCGTTTCATTTCCAGGCTGAGCAGCGCGACGGATACGGCGGAGCTGGGCAGGCTGCTCTTGCGGATGACCTCGTCAATGCTGGTCTCCTCGTTGTCCAGTGCGTCATAGACCTTCTGCTCATTGGGACTCAATTCGAGTGCCGGGAGGACGCCAGTCTCGCTTGCGGACGGCGGGCGGTTGCTCGGCGGGAACAGGTATTCGAATTCGCTCAGGATGTCTTCCACGCCTTCACAGAGCTTGGCGCCTTTCTTGATCAGGTCATGGCAGCCCTTGCTGCGCGGGGAGTCAATGCGCCCGGGCACCGCAAACACCTGGCGGCCATATTCGTTGGCGAAATTGGCGGTGATGAGCGCGCCGCTCGTGAGGTTGGCTTCGGCGACAACCGTGCCGAGGGTCATGCCCGCCACGATGCGGTTGCGGATGGGGAAGGATTGTTTGTCCGCGGGGCGGTTGAAGGGGAACTGCGTGATGAGAGCGCCGTTGGCGGCGATCTGCTCGAACAGCTTCGCATTCTCCGGCGGGGTAACCAGGTTGATGCCGGTGCCAAGGACCGCGATGGTGCGGCCCTTTCCAGCCAGCGCGCCTTGATGAGCGGCGGTGTCGATGCCGCGCGCGCCGCCGCTGACAACCGTGACGCCCAGGTAGGCAAGCTGGTAGGCGAGCTTGCGGGCGGCTTCAATGCCGTAGTGAGTGGTCATGCGCGAGCCGACCATGGCAACGGAGTTCTTATCCTTCTGGCTGAGGTTCCCTTTGACGTAGAGCACAATCGGCGGGTCGTAAATCTGCCGCAGCAGTTCCGGGTATTCGGGGTCGGCTTGCGTCACGATGCGGCAGCCGGAATCCGCGATGCGTTTGAGCTCGGCGCTCAGGTCAGTGGTCTTCTCCCAGGCGGCGATGGCCTCAGCCGTATCCTCACCGATGCCGCGGACCTGGAGCAACTGGGATCTGGAAGCCCGCAGGATGGCCGGCGCATCGCCGAAGTGTTCGAGCAGTTGCCGCACGCGGACGGGGCCGACATGCTCAATCAGATTCAGCGCCACCAGCGCTTCGCGTGGCTCCATGCGAGACGGATAGCGGTTTCGGAAACGCGCGGCAAGGATAATCCCCACCGGGTAGTCGGTCAGTGAGATTCCCGCTAAACACGCCAAATGCCGCTCAAGCAGAGGGATACTGAAGCAGTCAAGAGGTCTGTAGGTTCAACGAGGTGTGAGAGGTCGCATTGCTCCATTGACCCGTACGCACTTGGCTTTTCTTGCGTGTTTCGCGTGTTCGGCGGGCTCTGCTTCTAAACCCTTAGGGCTAGCGGGTCGAGACCGCCTTCTTGAACTCCAACGGCATGGTTTGGCCGGACTGATGCCAATGCCCCGTGAGGACGACCCCGGCAGGGCTTAATGTGCCATCATAGTAGGCGCCGATCCCGCGCGCTTCGAAGTGGACCGCGCCTTCCTTGCAGGTGATGGCGCTGAGGGGGATTTCCCGGGCGCCCTGGTCCACGCTCTCCATGGTGCCCGTAGCCGCGCCGGCGGCCGTCTTCGTTATTTTGAGCTTGAGGCGTAAATTAGCTGCCCCGGCTGCCAGGGTGCCGTTCCAAACCCCGGCAAGCTTCTGCGCGGCCTGCTTGCTGGCCGCCAGGTCTGCGGGGGAAAGCTTCTCCGGCTCGGCAGCCACGTTTGTTCCCTGGTTCCGCTCAAGCGTCAGGGGTAGAGACTGCGGTCCCTGCTGCCAGGTGCCGGTTAACTTCTTCCCGGCGGCATCGAAGGCGCCTTCGTAAACACCCTGGACTGACTTCACTTCCATCCGCACGGTGTTGTCCTTGACCACGACAGTCTCCACGGGGATGTCGCGCGCCCCCTGGTCGAGGCTGTCCAGTTTGGCAGTCAGGACGCCAGCGGGCGTGCGGCTGATCTTGAACAGGAGCCGAAGCTTGGCCTGCCCAACCTCGAGGGCGCCTTTCCAGTTGCCGGCCAGGTCATTGGTGGCGGGAGCGCCAAAGACAATGGCGGATGAGAGCAGGAGTGCGGAGAGAAGTGCGGTTGATCTTTTCATATACGGTTAGGATTCTTGTTTTTTGGGTATTTGAAGGGAGTGTTTGATCGTCAGGGCCTGGCTATGGCCAGGTCCCGGACAAAGTCTTCCGGCGCAGCGGGCGAGATGGCCACCATGCGGTTGGGGTAGCGCAACATCACTAATCGTCTATGGTCAGTAACCAATACACGCCAAAAGCCCAAGCCAGGGGTGTAGTGGAAACCGCTGAAGGAAAAGAAGCCGCCGTTGCCGATGCGAATGCCCCACCGCCTGCGCATTTGCTCGACACGTGCCGACTGCAAGCCGGCCAGTGGCAGCCGCGTGTTCCAGACTAAACGCTGCACCAGGATGGCATCCGGCGTGACCGTGTAACCGCGAATGGTGAAGAGCGCGCAACCAACGACGAGCGCCACCAGCAGCCATCCCACCCAGGAATCCGCGCCGCCATGCCGGAACTCGGCGAACGCGTTGCCCAGGCACACGATCGTTAGCAGTGTGGACAAGATAACCAGCAATGGGCTCCAAGGTGCTTCGTAGTGTTTCATAATCCATTAGTGTTCCATCGGCGCGGTGCAGTGAGCGACGCCGTCTGGATAGGCCAGCCCATCCAGCTCATTGCAGCTTTATGAAGGCGGCGATGTCTCTTATTACAATCTCCGCCACGTGGTTTGGCTGCGAATACTCGGCGCCAGTGCTCTTGCCCTGGACCTCCATGAAAAGATGATTCAGACCCGGATAGCTCTTCAGCTCCACGTCTTTGCGACCGGCCAACGCCTGCGACCAGGCTGGAAAATCAATCTTGTAACTCACCTGACAATCCTGCTCGCCTTGCAGGATCAGCAGGGGCTGCTTCAACTTCGTGGCGGCAGCAGGGGGATTGTAGCCCTGGAGGTCCAGCCAATAGCTCGCCGGGGCGTTGAAGAGCATACCTTGGGAGGGGCTGTCCTTAGACAAGCTCTTGACGGCGGCAACCTGGCGTTTGACTTCATCCACGGCCTTCCTCGTCTCCGGTGACATTTTGCCCGCCAGCGAAGCTTGATACAAGTTCTGCTCCAGCATCAGATCCTCCAGGGGCCTGGCCGCGCCAGCCATGATTATGAATCCGGCGATTGGCGGGCTGCCGATTCCAATGCGTGGCACCAGCATGCCGCCAAGGCTGTGCCCGAGAACGAACACCTTCTTAGCGTCTATGCCGTCGATCGTGCGCACCAGGGATACCGCCTCTAAAGCGTCCGCAACCGTTTCTTCTTTGACCGTGAGCCGTTCGATAGAAGCTGCCACCTTGGCCGGGTAGTGTTTCGTTCGCTTCTCGTAACGGAGCACGGCGACGCCCTGGGAAGCCAACCCCCAAGCCAAGTCCCGGAATGGTTTGTTGGGCCCGATGCTTTCATCCCGGTCATTGGGGCCTGAACCATGCACCAAAATCACTCCCGGGAAAGGTCCCTTGCCGACCGGCAGCGAGAGTGTTCCCGGAAGCTCCCATTCGCCCGAGCCCACGACGACTTTCTTGTCATGGAACAAGGCCGGCTTCACATAATCCGGGGGCTGATATTGGGCGGCTGGGCCCGATCCGGGCGCCCGTGGTTTGGCTGCCGCATCCCCAGCCTCACTTCGCTCCAGGGTCAAGGGCAGCGTGTTGGGGCCCTGCTGCCAGCGGCCGGTCATCTTCGTTCCAGCTTCGTCCAAGGTCCCCTCATAGACGCCCTGGACCATCTTCACTTCCATGCGCACGGCGTCTCCGTTAAGAGTGACGCTCTCTACCGGGAGGTCGCTTGCGCCCTGGTCCAGGCTATCCAGCTTGGCGGTCAAGGCGCCGCCGGGGGCTTGGCTGATCTTGAAAAGCACGCGGAGCCTGGCTGACCCGGCTTCGAGTGTTCCCAGCCAGTTGCCGGTGATTCTGTTTGTGGAAACAGCGCCAAATGCGACGGCGGATGAGAGCAGGAGTGCGGCGAGAAGGGCTGAGGATGCTTTCATATACGGTTAAGGGTTTTGATTTGGGTTAGTTGAAGGTAGAGTTTGACGGTCAAGGCTTGGCTAGGGCCAAGTCCTGCATGAAGTCCTCCGGGGTGGCCGGGGACAGGACCGCCCGGCGGTTGGCGTAGCGGAGGATGACGGTGCGGTGCGGGTCGGTCACATAGGCCCGGTAGCTGCCCAGGCGCTTGTTGTAGTAGAACCCCGTGAAGGAGAAGGCTCCGCCGTTGCCGAAGGTGCGGAGGCTCCCCCGCATGGCCTCCACCAGGTCCACCTCCGCCGATTCCAGGCCGGTACGGGGCAGCGCCGTGGACCATAGCAAGCGGTGCACAAGGATGCTGTCCGAGGATATGCTGTAGCCGCGGATCGTGAAGAGGGCGGCGCCGAACAGGATGACCAGCGGCAAGAGCGCCGCCCACCCGAGCGCGCCGTGCGCGTGCTTCGCCCCCAGACTCAACCATGCCCCAGCGGCGGAACCCAGGCATACGACGGTCGTCAGCACGGACATCACAATGAGCGATGTGCTCCAAGGGGCTTCGTAGTGTTTCATAAGTCAATCCTTGCCGTGCTGACAAGGCTCAATTGCAGCCGGCGTCCTCAAACCGATACCCAATATCCCGGATGGTTTGGATGAACCGCGGGTTGCGTGGGTCCCGCTCGATCTTGCTCCGCAGCGTGGTGACGCAGCGGTCCACGCTGCGGTCGGTCACGATCACTTCGTTGCCCCAAACGGCGGCCACCGCCATGAAGTCAAGAACAAGAAGCGTGAAGTAATCTGTCGCACTCATCGACTCTGCGCCTAACGCCCAGGTTCAGCGGCGAGCCCGCGAAGCGGGATCCTCCGTTGGAACCGCTGGTTGGGCAGCTACGGATTGTGAACTGGATAGTGCCTGAGCAAACTCCTGGGGCCGCTCTGGCGAAATGAGCCAAGGGCGCCCAGCCGTGCGCTCAATCCAAACGAGATCATCGAACCGAGAAATGTACATCTGAACAATCCCTCGCCTTTGAGTCCAGAGCCAGCCAAACCCGCCCCAAAGACCGCCAGCGCCGATTCGCATGCCCCAGCCTAGTTGTGGTTTTAGATCTCGCCGGTTGAAGATGCGCACGTCTGAGATACTGTCACGTGAAATCTGCCGCCGCTTCAGAGGCCAGACTACTTCGAGCACACCCTGATGCACCACAAATTGAGTTGGACGGAAGCGAAGCCAAACCCAGGAGTAGATCGCCACCAGGAAGATGGCGAAGATGGCGAATACTGCGCTGAGCACAAACAGGACTGGCAGCGCCAAGAGCGCGAGCGTAATGATTCGCATCATCATGCACATGGGTGCAATCCGGAATATTTTCATCGAAGACACGCTTTCATTCAGCCTGAGGCCCAACAAGTGATTCATATCTCAGAAGATTCAATTCTCAAACCGATAGCCGATATCCCGGATGGTTTGGATGAAACGCGGGTTGCGCGGGTCCGGCTCGATCTTGCTGCGCAGGGTGGTGACGCAGCGGTCCACGCTGCGGTCGGTCACAATTACTTCGTTGCCCCAAACGGCGGCCAGGATGCTGTCCCGGGTCAGCGCCCGGCTGGCGCGCTTCACAAAGAACTCGAGCAGCCGGAACTCCTTGGAAGTCAGCTCGACTTCGACGCCGCGCTTAAACAGCTTGTGGGCCGTTAAGTCGAGGCGGCAGTCGCCGAATTCGTAGCCGGCGGATTCCGGCCCCTGGCGGCGGAGAAAGGCTTTCACCCGGGCGAGCAACTCCCGGATGCTGAAGGGTTTGGTGACGTAATCGTCGGCGCCCAGTTCCAAGCCGCGGACAATGTCGTCCTCCTGCCCCTTGGCGGTGAGCATGATGATCGGCATGTCCAATTGGCGGGATCGGGCGGTGCGGCAGATTTCGTAGCCGTTGACCTTGGGCAGCATGAGGTCCAACAGCAGCAAGTCCGGCGGCGCGGTCAGCAGGGCGTCGAGGCCCTTCTGGCCGTCCTTGGCCGTACGGACCAGGTAGCCTTGGGACTCGAAGTTGTCCTTCAGGCCGCGGAGCAAAACGGGGTCGTCTTCGATGATAAGAATCGTTTTGGCGCTCATGATGAGGGGCGTCGTCGGCGCGTCAGGGTCTTGGAGCGGGCTGGCTCAGGTGCTTCGCGCGCGCAAGCAGTTCACGGATGCCAAAGGGTTTGGTCACGTAATCATCGGCGCCCAGCTCAAGGCCGCGCACGACGTCATCCTCCTGGCACTTGGCCGAGAGCATGAGGATCGGTGTGTTCAGCCTACGCGACCGGGCCTGGCGGCAGATTTCGTAGCCGTTCACTTTCGGCAGCATCAGGTCGAGCAAGACCAGGTCCGGTGGGTCCCGGAAGAAGGCCTCGCGCCCCTTCTCGCCGTCGTTGGCGGTGCGCACCTGATAACCCTGCGCCTGGAAGTTGTCCTTTAAGCCGCGCAGCAAGGCGGCGTCATCTTCGACTATCAATATCTTTCTCGCAGTCATACATGTCTCCTGTCTATGCGCTTTTGTGTGTGCTACCGAATGCCCTGAGATCTTGCGCCGCGTGAGGGCACGCGGCCTACAAGTCGGTAGGCCGCGTGCCCTCACGCGGCATTATGTCTGTCGTTATGTTTAGTCTCTGTTCCTGATCGGGCCGGGCAGCCGCGCCCGGCAATGAAATGGTAAACGTGCTCCCGCGGCCTGGCTGGCTTTCGACGCGCACGGTGCCGTGATGGGCGGTGACAATGAACTTCACGATGCTCAGGCCCAGGCCGCAGCCGCCGCCGGTCCGGGAGAGGCGTTGGTCCACCTGGTAGAACCGCTTGAAGATGCGCTTGGTGTCGCGCGGGGACAGACCGATGCCGTTGTCTTTAACGGCGAAGAAGACGGTGCCGTTGTCCGCGCTGGCGCTCAGCGTGATCTGCTTCTCCTCGCCGGAATACTTGTAGGCGTTGTCTAAAAGGTTGACCAGCGCGGTGACCATTGCATCGGCATCTACCACTACAGCCGGCAAATCGGGGGCGAGCTGGGTCTTGAACTCGCAGCCGGGGACATTAAAGCGCTCGCGCACGGCTGTGATCGCTCCTTCGACAATGTCAGCGGCGGGGACTTCCTTAAAGCCGAAGGCATACTTATTACGTTCCATGCGCGAGAAGGTGAGGAAGTTGTCAATCAGCCGGCTAAGCCGGAGGTTCTCCTGGGCGATGAGCTGGAGATATTCGCGGGCGGTTTGTTCATGGAGCGGCTCCGAGTTCAACAGCGTATCCACCAGCAGGCGCATCGAGGCAAGGGGTGTCTTCAGCTCGTGGGTGACGTTGGCTACCAGGTCGTTCCTAAGCTGGGTCAACGCCATTTGACGGCGCACCAGGCGCAAGGCCAGGGCCGCCAGCACAATCACCACCGCCACCACCAGGAGCCCAATCCAAACATAGGCCGCGATTCTTTGGTCCGCCGCGGACTCGAACAGGCGCTGATCATTCAGGGAGAGGGCCAGGCGCCAGCCGGGCAAGCTCGCTCCCGCCGGCTGCGACAAGAAGAACCGCTCGAATTCCTTGCCCGGCGGCAGGAAGGTCACGCTCACATCCGCAGGCAGGAGTTGGGCGGAAATCCCACCGCGCATCCGGGCGACGAGCGCTTCGGTCTGGTGCAACGCCACCACGCGCCCACGGGGGGAAGCAAGTTGCCACACGCCCGGCAAAGCAGTGGGGCGCAACGCGGGCTCTCCGGCGCGGACCGGCCCCGCTTCCAGGCAACGTGCCGCCAGGTCTTCCGCCGCCAGCATCGGGGACAACGTTTGTTCCGGAAACAGCCGCTGCACTTCGTGCATCAGGAACCGCCGTTGCGGGGCCGCCAGCGCGAGGTCGTCGTAATCGAGGAGGCGTTTCTTCAGACGTTCGAGCGTGGCGCGTGCCTGGTCCGGCGCTGAGTCTTTGAGGAGCTCCAGGGCCATCAATTCGGCGCTGGGCACCACGAGCCGGCCCTGCGCATCAGTGGCGTGCTGCAACTCCTCCTTCTCCAAGGGGCCCGTCAGCAGCGAAATCGCTTCGTCCTTCTTCCCCGCTCTAACCAGGCATCGCGCTTGCGCCTGCAATGCGCGCGCGGCCAGGTCGGGGCTGGTCGCTTGCTCCAGCAGGCGGGCGTAGGCGGTGGCGGCCTCGGCGGGATTCCTCGACTCGAGGTATTCCGCCTCAGTCCACGGGGCTCCGGGCGCTTCCGGCTTGGGAGTCGGATTGGGCCCTGGATAAGCGACGTTGCCGGCTGGATCGAGGCAGATCACCGCATCGGCCAGACCGGCGCGAACTTGTCTGGCAAAAAGCGCCGGAGGCAGGAGGTGATCGGCCTCTGCGTCCAGCGCAGCGGCGCCCTGGCGCCAGTACGGCTCCAACTGGTCGTGCACCAGCGCGAGGTTTATCCGGTACGCATCCACCAGCTTCTGGTGGACGGCGAGGCGCTCGTTTTGCACCGCCTGGTTGATGAACCACAGCAGGCAAACCGACGGCACCAGCACCGCCAGCAACAATAGCAGCATCAACCACGACCCGCTTGGGCGGCGCGCGCCAAGAGTGAGTTTTCCTCTAAGCGCTTTCACCTTTTCTCGTGTTGACCTCCCGCACTGACGCGAGGCAGGGCGCGCAGTCCCCTGCGCGCCGTCTTGGAGTCAATGCGGTTCCCTCGCTCTTCCCAGCGCGCAGGGGACTGCGCGCCCTACCTCGCGGGTTATGGAGCGGGAACATATGCCGGTTTACTTCTCTTTGTAGGAATCCACAATCGCGTCGAACTGCGGTTGGAAGGCCTCGAAGTCCTTCGCCGTGGTGATCAGCGTGAAGACGGCGGCATTGGTGTTCGCGAACGTGAACACGGCGTAGCCGACCTTCTTATCTTTCCCGTCCTCAAAGTCGCCCACGACGCTCAGAGCCGGGCGGCCGGCCACCGTCCTGTCCTTCCAACTGTCGGGCTGGATTTTCAGCGCCTTCATCGTCTTCATGGCGTCGCCTTCGATGACTTGCTTCTCGGCCCACTCGCGCAATGTCTTCTGGGCCTCGGGCCCTTGCACTTTGCGGCTCCCCATGGTCACCATGCAGGTCGCAGTGGCGTTCGGATCGAGAATCACCACTCGCGAGGTGTCTTTCTCGTCCCGGTTGTCCGGGCTATAAAACATCCAGTCCGCTGGCGCGGTGAGCGAGAAGTGGTAGAGCGGGTCCTGGTAGGGCACCGGCGCGCCGGCTTTGCGTTGAGTCGCGGAGGTTAACGTCGCGATCACGCCCCCGGCTTCGAACTTGACCGGGTAGTGAGGCGCATCGGTCGAATACCAGAACGTCTGGTGGAGCATCTTGAACTCGACCTTGTAGCAATCGAACGTTCCGGCCGGCACCTCCACCTTCTCCTGGCCGGCTACTTCGACCTGGAGCGGGATGATATTGCCGCCGCCCAGGCCGGTAAACACGCGCAGGGTGGTCTTATAGTCGGGGGCCAGCGGCAAACGCCGGATCAACTGAACGACTTCCTCGTTGTCATAAGCCACGCCGCTCAGGTCAACTTCCCGGGCCTCATCCTTGCCGGTCGTTTTCAGCCTGGCGCTCGCGGGCGTGTAGGTCACATCCGCCTCACCGATCACGCTAATCTTCCACCAGCAGTGGATGGGTTTGAAGGAATCGGCTTCCACTTCGACCCGGCTGGACTGCTGGGTGACGGCGTAGAGGCGCGAGGCCAGCCGCCAGATCTTTTGCCCGTTAGTTTCGCCCGCCTGCACGCGGTAGCAGGCGCTGCCGATTTTGAAGCCGGTGGGGAACTTGATGTCCAACTGCAGCTCTTCGCCGTCCACCCACGGCGCGGGCATCAACGGCATGGCATTGGCCAGGTACTTGTTGGCCAGTGCGATGAGGTCTTTCTGGTCCGGGTAATCGCGGACCAATTTCTGGAAGGCGGCATTGGCCTCGGCATAGTTCTTTTTCTTGTAGTAGCAGACGCCCAGCCGGTATTGGGCCTGGGCCGCGACGGCCTGGCCGGCTTTGGCTTCTGTGACCACCTGTTGGTAGAGCTTCAAGGCGGCATCCACGTCGCCTTTGGTTTCCTCCGAGTAGATGCCTTGCTCCAGCAGCTCGGAGGGCGAGGCTGCGGCAACGACTTGCGCTGTCGTGAGCAGGTTCGTGAGTGAAAGCAGGAGGAGCGCTGCGCCGGTCCTGCGTGCCAGTATGGAGTGAAGGTTTATTGTTTTCATACGCCGCAACCTAGCGCGCGATTGTTACCGGCGTATTACCAGTATATCCGGTGTTTGTCACCTCTCACCCGATCACGATCAGGTGCATGGACTCGGGCAGGTTGGCGGCGACCCGGGCGACGACATTCCCCTTGAGCAGGTTGACCAGCGTGGCGCGGCGGCTGCCGCCCAGAACCACGGTGTCCACGCCGAATGTCGCGGCGATATCAATGATGGTGTCGGCCGGCGAGTCGCTGACACTGTAGAGCTTGTTGACTTTCATCCCGTGCGCGTCGCTATCCAGCCGGGTGAACATCACCTTCGCCTCCGGGTCGTCCTGCCAGTTGCTGCCCATGTCAATGTTGACAGCCACCTCGCGCACGTAGAGGACGAGCAACTGGGCGTCGCGCAACCGGCTTTCCTCGAGCGCAAACTGCAGCGCCGGGGTCCAGCCCCGCGCGGCGACAAGGATGAACTGGCCAAGGAACTCTGGCGGCGAGCCGACGGCGGGGGTCACAGGCACGACGGTGGCCAGCTTGGCAGCCGGCGCCACGTGCCGATGGCGCGTGGTTAGTTCGCGCAGGGCCAAACCGAAGCCCAGCACAATCGCCACGAACAGGAGGGCGTACAGCTTGCTCAGCGCGATCGTGATCCACACGGCGGCCAGCACGAAAAACGTGCCCTTCATGGTGATGCGCTCAAACGGCTTGAGGACGATGCTCTTGGCGAAGGCGCACGAGCCCAGGTTGATGGCGATGGCGCCGACCACGCCGATGGCATAGAGCGCCGCCAGCCCCTCGACCTTGTCGTCAATGTTGAGCACCACGACAGGCAGAATCGTCGCCGTGATGAGGCCGACCCACGGGACGCCAAACCGATT
>Ga0074044_10001052_pt1 | contig 25345 bp, 17 predicted proteins | sample BogForMeECP23OM1_FD_94443 | JGI IMG/M metagenome (GOLD analysis project Ga0074044, IMG submission 94443) | Bog forest soil microbial communities from Calvert Island, British Columbia, Canada - Bog Forest MetaG ECP23OM1 | ecosystem: Environmental > Terrestrial > Soil > Wetlands ... | reverse complement strand
GCGGCTGAAGAAGCCATGGGGATTTTCTGTCAGGCCGGCTTTGGGATGCCGCCAGACAAAGTGCAAGCTGTTACGTGGTACACCAAGGCGGCGCAGCACGGATCAAGAGACGCGGCGACCAACCTCGCGCTGATGTACGCCAACGGAGATGGAATCCAAAAGGATGCCGCGAAGGCGGCAACCTGGTTCCGCGGCGCCGCCGAGTTAGGGGACGCCACCGCCCAGTTAAATCTCGCCGCTTTATACCACCGTGGCGAGGGAGTGCCGCAGGATGATGCCCAAGCCGCGCTCTGGCTGACCAAGGCCGCGGATCAGGATTTGCGTCCAGCGATGCTCGAACTGGCCGGGTGGGACCTGCGAGCGGAACATGGCGGCAATGTCGATGCGGCCATCGGGTGGTACAAGAAAGCCGCCGATCTGGGTGACGCTTCGGCGCAGGCCGCGCTGGGTGACATCTTCGCCGATCCGAAACTTGGCCGGCTGGACTATGGCCAGGCCGTCGACTGGTACAGAAAGGCAGCGGACCAGGGACAGCGCGGGGGAGAATTTGGGTTGGGAACACGCTACTTGCTCGGGCAGGGAGTTCCGCAAGATCTGGAAGAAGCGCGGCGCTGGCTGACGCCGGCAGCAAACTTGGGCCACCCTTATGCCCAATTCCTTCTGGGGAAGATGTCGGAGGCGGGCGAAGGCGGCCCCGTCGATGCCGCTGCAGCCGCGAGATATTACGAACTCGCCGCAAATTCTGGCATCGCTGAAGCGCAATACCGTCTTGGACTCTTGCTGGCCTCCGACCGCAGCAATGGGACGAGTCTCTTGTCCGCCTATAAGTGGTTGGTTCTGGCGCAGGATTCGGTGAAGGAGAGTGCGGCGACTGCGCAACAAATCCAGAAATTGCTTACACTCTCGCAAATCGCGCAGGCCGAACATGAGATTGACCAGTGGCGCATTGCGCATCTTCCTCAGGGTGCGAGTCGCTAGTGTCGCGTCCCGAAAATATCTTTGCACTTCTCACTACGAACCCAACCTATTTTCGGGGTTTTCCAACTCGCTGCGCGGTCGCAAACATCTTGGCGACCGTGTCCAGATCTTTGGGCTTCACCTTCCCCGGTGGAATGCGCGTATGCGTCAGGTCTTCGAGCGTCAGCATCACCTCGCCAAGTGCCATCGAGTCAACCAACCCGGAGGAGACCAGTGGCGTGTTCTCATCAATCACCAGAGCCGGTTTTCGAATTCTCCGCAGGATGTATTCAATCATCTGCTTAGCTTCTTCGGTCATTTCAATTCTCTCTCCCTAAAGTGATCGGCTTGGCGTCTCAGACATGTCTTGGCGGCGTTGCTATTCGACGTTAAGTTCCGAATGTTCTTTCTGCAACTTCTCGAAGGTAGCCGATCGCGCTGGTTTTCCGGCGGTGCTCTTCACAATCCATTTTGGTGGCTTCAGAAAAACCGTTCCAACCGTCACTCCCAAGCCGGCGGTGACTTGGCCACGAATCTCCCGCTCGATCTCGACAGTATGAGCGAGCAGGTCTTCGCTTTCCACCTCGGCCACGATGATGATTTCTTCCGTTCCCAGGTCCGGATTGTACACACCCATCGCGATTACCCGGCCATCGTGGACGGCATGGTGGCGGGCAGCGATTTCTTCGATATCCTGCGGGTAGATATTTTCTCCGCCCACAATGATGAGGTCTTTCTTCCGCCCGACCACATAAAGTTCCTCGTCCACACAGAACCCCAGATCACCCGTGTAGTACCAATCGTCCACGATCGCTTTTGCCGTGAGGTCGGCGCGGTTGTAATAACCGTCAAACAAGCAATCGCTTTTGATAAGAATTTCGCCCGCATAACTTTCCCCGAGGGGAACGCCCGAATCTGACACGATACGAATCTCATGATTCGGCAACAAACGGCCCGATGAAGTGAAGCAAACCGAACCCGCGCTCGCTTCCGCGACCCGTACGACGCGATGCGAATTCCGAAACTGTCTGCCATCGGCCCAAATGCGCTTGGGGCCGGAAGAGCGATCGATGTCCGACTGAGTCACGGCAAAGACGTTCTCCGCCATGGCGTACGAGCTTTGCAAAGCACCGGCCTTCAGTCCATTTGCGGCGAATGCGATCTCGAATTCCTGCATGCTGCTGGTCCGCACCGGCTCAGAACAATTGATCAGCGCACGAACCGAAGACAGATCATACTGCGCGCGCCGGTTCGGCCGGGTGCGGCGAGGAACAAACTGAAAAGCAAAGTTAGGCAACCACGCGAGCGTGCACTTATGCTCGCTGATGACCTGCAGCATAGTTTCCGGATGCATCACCCAGTCGAGCGGCGACTGCATTACGAGTGGTATGTGGCAGGCCATTGGAAGCATGAAGCAGGCGATCAGGCCCATGTCATGATAAAGAGGCAGCCAGCTGTAAATCCGGTCCGTCGCGCTGTCAATCCTCAGTGCTTGCGAAAGATGTGCCAGTTGACGCAATACGGCAGTGTGGGTCAGCGCCACACCCTTCTGCAGTCCAGTCGTACCCGCTGAATGCTGGATGAACGCAACGCCATCGCGTTGACTCGGAAGCGGCGAGATTTCTTCTTCGCGCCCGCTGCCATTGCCGACTCGAAGCAGCCTGGTATCCTCACTCAACGACACGTGCCCGAGCATTTCATCCGGAAACTCTTCGTCAATGACTACAGCCTTGGCGTTGAGGTTTGCCGTCACTCCCGCCACTCCGAAGCGGTACTTGGATGGCTCGACCTTGTCATTGGGGTAGGCAATAAATGCCGGCACCGCGCCGAGCATCATCGCTCCCACGAAGACGGTCATCGCCAGAATGCCCTGCGGCATGATGATGATCACGCGATCCCCACCGGTCACGCCATTAGCGCGGAGCACTCCGGCCTGCAGACCGGCGCGACGACGGAATTCGGCAAAAGTGACTGTCTCTTGTTCGTCTTCGTCAACCCAGGCCGTGACGAACGGACGCTCGCCGGGAGCCGCCTCCAGCGCCTCGATGAGATTGCGGTATGGAAGCACGCATCAGTGTAGCGGATGAGAAGTGTAGCGGATCAAATCGTGTTCTTGTAACCGCGTGCGCGCCCCATTATTCTTGTTTCGCTGGCTCGAGTAGAATTCGCCGCGAGAATTCGCCCAAGGTCCGCGGGGCCGCTAAATTTCAACGCACACGGAGGAAACCTGTTTCGCATCATCTCGTACGCCGTGGCGTTCCTGCTGTGCGCCGTGATCCTGGCAACGGTCCGCTCGCGGCCGATCCGGCAAGCCAGCCTCCTGATCGCAAGCTCTGCGCTCTATCTGACCTGGGGAGTATGGTTCGCCGCCGTTCTCTTCGCCTCCATCGTGATGAACTATCTCGTAGGGGAATGGCTTCGCCGCAAGCGCTCTGGCGTAACTCTGTCCATCGGAATTTTTCTGAATCTTGTCCTGCTGAGTACCTTCAAGTACCTGCCGGAAGCCGCGGTTCATCTTCCTTTTTCTTCGTTGCAGCGCTTCGCGCACCTCGCGTTGCCCTTAGGCATCTCGTTCTGGACTTTCCAGGCGATGAGCTACCTGTTTGACGTTTTTCAGGGCGACGACGTTGAGCCATCGTTCTTCGAATTTGCTCTCTATATGGTTTTCTTCCCCATTACCATCGCCGGGCCCATCTGCCGCATGTCCGAGATGCTTCCGCAATTCCGTTCCGAGGGCGTCACGCGTTCGGACGACATCGTCCGCGGATGCCAGCGCATCGCCACCGGCGTGCTCATGATGCAACTGGCCAAATTGCTGGGGCAGGGAATTCTTGGTGGCGACGGCATCGCCTCCGGCTTCGATCGCGTGGTTAACTGGAGCGGCCCGGACATCTGGTGCCTCGCGTTCGGCTACGGCCTGCAGCTCTTCTTCGACTTCGCCGGATACTCGCACATCGCCATCGGCGCGGCCCAGACGCTAGGCTTCACCATCCCCGAAAATTTCGCCCGGCCGTTTGCATCGACCAGCCCGTCGACTTTCTGGACCCGCTGGCACATGTCGCTATCTTTCTGGATTCGCGACTACGTCTTCTTCCCCTTGATGCGCCTGCGCCGTGAAGCGTGGTGGCGAAATCTCAGCTTGCTGATTGCCATGGTTCTGTTCGGATTGTGGCACAAGGCCAGCATCCTCTTTCTTCTATGGGGCGCCTACCATGGATTGCTTCTCCTCTTGCACCGACAGATTGAAGGCTTGCAGCGCAGATTCGACTGGACGCCTCCCGCAATCCCATGGACAGCACTCTCCTGGGTTTCGACGATCAGTCTGGTGAATCTGGGATGGATTTTCTTCCGCGCAAACTCTCTGCACCAAGCGCGTCAAATGCTGGCGGCGATTCTTTCGCCGGCGACCTACCGGGTTCACTCTCTGACCGGAAGTCTCTACTGGCTGGTGCTCGCGCTAGGCGTGGGCTATACGATTGTGCTGATGACTATTGACAAGCTCAGTCGCTATTCGCCTGAGCAGGCGGACGCTCAAGCCGAGCCCGCACGCTCACGCACTGGACCGATGGCGCTACTGGCTCGTTCGCGCTGGTTCTGGCTCCCGCCGCTCTATGCGCTGGCTCTGCTTTTCGTCTTGATCGTCACCCTCTCGCGTGGCACCAGCACCGCGCAGCTGATGTATAGCAATTTCTGAATCTCAGCTTTTGTGAGCGCCTCGCGCGAGTGTAACCGGTTATCGGTAATTCTGAAGTGGTGTAATTCTGTTGCGCTGTGTTGGGCATAGTTCGGGCATTGATCTACGGGAAAGATCACGCGCAGACTGGCCTTCGTTTTGGCTTATGGTCATGCGGCACATCAGGCTGTGACCAGCTTCACTGATACAACGCCCTCGCTCCAGTATTTTCAACAGGTCTGCTTCCTCGAATACACGCTGCCCATGGGACGCAGCATCCGCGGAAGCGAATGACCCGAAACCCGGCAACAGATTTCGGCCAAACAAGACGATCTTCTGGAGGGCAGTCATGACAAGCTCAGTGCAACCACGCTACTGGAGTTCCAGACTGCGGAAGCGAGCGGCAATTCCGGCGCTGGTGTTAGCATTCCTGCTTTTCTCAGGCGCGGTTACCACTCAATCAGCGCAAGCCCAAACCTTCACCGTCCTTTACAGCTTCCCTTGGTTGGACGGGGCGAATCCTTACGCAGGCTTGGTCCGTGATGCCGCCGGGAATCTCTACGGCACCACTTTTGATGGCGGCGCTTCCGGCAATGGAACGGTGTTCAAAGTAGACCCGGCTGGCACCGAAACCGTGCTACACAGCTTTACTGGAGGACTGGATGGGGGATCTCCCTACGGAGGTTTGATCCGGGATAAAGCGGGTAATCTCTATGGTGCCACTTATTCAGGCGGTGCTTCCAACGTGGGCACGGTCTTCAAAGTGGATCCCAGGGGCACCGAAACCGTGTTGTACAACTTTACAGGCACATCCGGGGACGGATGCTATCCCTACGGAGGTTTGTTCAGGGACGGAGCGGGAAATCTTTATGGCACCACCGCGAACTGCGGTACTTCCGGTGCCGGAACAGTGTTCAAGGTGCATCCCAACGGAACCGAAACCGTGCTGCACAGCTTTGCAAATGGGCCGAAAGACGGCGCAGTTCCCACCTTGACAAGCTTGATCATGGACAAGGACGGCAACCTATATGGTGTCACTTCTGAGGGTGGCAGGGCCGGCGAAGGAGTGGCATACAAACTGAGCAAGAACGGCACGTTGACCGTGCTGCACAGCTTCACCGGAGGAAAGACGGACGGGTGCGATCCCTTCGGAACGCCCGCTTTGGACAAAGAAGGCAATCTCTATGGCACTGCCAGTGGGTGTGGCTCCTCCAGCGACGGAATTGTGTGGAAAGTGAGCAACAAGCGTAAAGAGACTGTGCTGCACAATTTCGCGGGTGGGTCCGCAGACGGCGCACTACCCTATGCAGGTCTGACTCTGGACGCAAAGGGCAATCTGTATGGCGACACGACCAGAGGAGGCAATTTCAACGTCGGAACGGTGTACCAGGTGACTAAGACTGCGTTCATTGTGCTTCAGAGTTTCAGTGGATCGGCAGGAGGATTCCCCTACGATAATTTGATTCTGGATTCTCAGGGCAATCTTTATGGCACCGCCGAGACAGGCGGCAGCACGGGATGGGGAACGGTTTGGAAGCTGACCCCATAGTCGCGGGTTGGATGGCGCCGGAAACAGTGCGCGACGGGCAGCTATGTGTATTCTTCGCTCGCAGTAGCCAATGGAGTCCCAAATCGAGCATTTCCCCTCACTGAGCGTGTGTTTTAGCTCTTTGTCCGTCCTATCATCCCGGCCCAAGTGCCCCTGAATGCCTCTCCTTCCAGCACTTACTGAAGCGCTGCCTTGGCATGACAATTGCCTTTCTGCTTCTTGGTGAGCTGGTATAGGCCCCATAATAAAGGCCTAGAAATTTAGTCGAGAAGAAGCAATCGACAGTGACGACCGTACCTGCAGGCCCACAAATCACGGAGGCAGTACCAGCGCTTCGCAGCCATCGCTGGCGCCGCTGGTTGGCTATTTCGGCGACGACCGTTCTGGCCCCGGTGTTACTGCTCGCGCTCGCGGAGGTGGGGCTGCGCGTCTGTGGAGTTGGAACGCCAACCGGCGTCACGCGCCCCTGCACAGACCATGGCAGGCCTGCTTATTGCGATAACCCATCTTTCGCCGCGCCCTTTTTCCCGGAGGGCATGTTCCGGACACCGCGGCCGTTCGTGATTCCTGCAACCAAGCCACCGGGGACCTATCGGATTTTCGTATTGGGCGAGTCGGTCGCCTGGGGAGATCCCGATCCTACCTACGGATTTGCGCGATACCTGGAGGTGATGCTCCGGCAACGCTATCCCCAGACAAAATTCGAGGTTATCAATACCAGCATCACCGCCCTCAACTCGCATGCGTTCCTGCCCATGGTCAAGGACCTGCTGCACTACCAGCCCGACCTTTTTGTTATCTACACCGGCAACACCGAAGTTGTCGGGCCTTTTGGGCCAGGAACGGTATTAACGCCGTGGGACCTGAGCCTGCCAGCCATCCGCGCCAGAATCTTTTTCAATTCCACCAGGCTGGGTCAGCTTGTCGGGAAGCTCAGTCGCGCGAGCCAGAAAAACACGCCTGAGTGGCGCGGCATGGAAATGTTTCTAGACCGGCAGGTCCGCGCCGATTCCCCACAGATGAAGCCAGTGTACGAGAATTTCGCAGCCAACTTGCGCGATATCGTCGCGGTCGCCCGCCGCTCGGGGGCTCAGGTCCTGATCAGCACAGTGGCTACGAATTTAAAGGATTGTGCTCCTTTCGCTTCCCTGCACCGCGAAGGCATTCGAGAGGATGAACTACATTCCTGGGACGGGTTAGTGCAGCGTGGCGCGGATCTCGAGAGCGCGGGATCGTACGCCGAGGCCCTGAAGCTCTACCTCTCGGCGGCAGATATCGATCCTCAGTATGCTGAACTCCAGTTTCGCATTGCTCGTTGTCTGTGGGCTCTCGGTGATTTTGCTGGGGCTAAAGAGCGCTTCGTGCGCGCTCAGGATCTCGACACGCTTCGCTTTCGGGCGGATAGCAAATTAAATGAAGTCATTCGTGCTCAAGCTGGCCAGGGCATTGGCGTAGTCGATGCAGCCGCTGTTTTTGCTGGCGAGAGTCCGCATGAGGTCCCGGGCGACGAACTCTTCTATGAACACGTACATATGAATCCGCGGGGGACCTACCTGCTTGCGCGCGCCTACTTCCGCCAGCTCGAGAGCACGCTGCCGGCCGAATTGCTGGGCAGCGCAGTGAACGCTGATGTCGCCTCCGAGCAAGAGTGCGAGCGGCTGCTCGCATTTACGCCTTATGATCGCTTACGGGTCGCTGGCCTGGTGCTCGCAAAGCTGGAACGGCCTCCGTTTACCAACCAACTGAACCACTCCGAAGAAGTCCTACGGATGAAAAGCCAAGCCGAAGGATCACCCAACTATGGGGAGATCGTCGCCGAATATCAGTGGGCCATCCTGCAAAACCCACAGGACCGGCTATTACATCTCAATTACGGTTTCCTCTTGCATCGCTACGACCCGGCCGCCGCCGACCAGGAATTACGCTTGGCCTTGCCTTACGATAATGCTCCGGTCCTGTGCAACTGGCGCAAGTTTGACTGAGGTCATAATGGATACATCGCCTTTTTCTCTTCGCGCTGTAGTTTTGGCAGGGTGCGAACAGTTCTTCTGTTCTGCCGCGAAACTCCGTACTCACGGTCGCTGGTCGCGGATGAGACGTGCAGCTTGTTCGCGGGCCTCCTGAGCATCGGTTGTGCGTCCCTGAAGATCGTAGAACTGCGCCAACTGGTTCCAATAGTTTGGGCTTTGAGGCGCAAGGGAGATTGCCTTCTCCTCAAAAAAGATCGCCTTGCCCAAATCGCCGATCATGTTCCACGCGAGTGCCCGACCGTTGTCGGTTTCGGCCAATGCTGGATTGCCGGTTCCCGCGGGCAACGCTTTCTCAGTCCTGTCGAATGCTTCCAGAGCGTCCCTGGGACGTCCTGATTCGAGATAGGTGTATCCGAGCGTTATCAGAATTTCTGGCGGATCAGGCGAAATTACAGTGAGTCGCTCCAGGGCATCGATGGCAGCAGGAAAACGACGCTCCTTGCGATAGAGATCTTCAAGCCGGGACCACGTAGCCACATTGACTTCGAGCGCAGCGGATTGCAGTAGCGCCTGCTCCGCTTCGCGGGGATGATCCGTCAAGAGCAGAGCCTCTCCGTGAATGTACCAAAGCGCCGCGCTATCGTTGAAGACGGATAGCGCCCGCGCACTGGCGGCTGCTGCCTCCTGGTTGCGGTGCAGGGCGAGGAGCACAGAAGCGGCGTTGGCCCAGCCGTTGAATTCCGCTTGCCGGTTGCCTGATTGAGCAGTCGCGGGAAGCGGCGCGGTTGCGCAGTCAACCTGAAAGTGTTCGATCAGTGCCTGCGTCTGAGGCAATCGACGCACAAAGACCGCAGAGACTTCGTCGAGGTACACGGGGCGCCAGTTCTCGCTATTGCAGTATTGCGGAAGCACGGATCCAACGTATTTCAACCCGTTATAGCGCGCCAGCGACAACACAACCGTGTTAATGTCGTGGGCATTAGCTTCGCTCCGCCACTTCGGTGAATCGGGCGGTGACTGAAGTATCTGCTGCAGATGGCTGAACAACTCCGGGCCAAAAGGAATGGCGCGTCCATCAATGTAGTCGCGATATCTGGGCCCGAGCGTCCAAATCAGGAAGCCACCGGCTTCATAGCCGTTAAAGACCTCCCGAGGTAAATGTTCGCGCTCAATAAAGGCCATCGCGCCCTCAGGGAACCACCACGACAGGCCCGCGCCGAAGGAATTGATTTCCGTGCCAGTGCGGTAATAGCGATTGCTGACCAGGTCAACCGAGCGGAGCCCGGCAAGCAGTATAAGTGCCGCGGCCATGCCGCCACCCAGAATGGCATACAACCGCCTGTCCCGGATCCGCAACCCTGCGTCCTCCAGTGCCGGAGTTAGGACTGCGCCTCCTACGACGACGACAACGCACGCCAAAAACGCCAGGAAGCGAACATGCCCCATCGCGATCCACACCGTGCCCGCGAGTAACAAGGCGGACGGCCATTGTCGGCGAAACACAGCTATAACCGCAGCGGCGAGGCCAGCCAACAGCAACCACTCGGCCGAACTCGCCGGATCGCGAAGCGACAGAGCCTGTTGCAGACTCGCCGATGTGAGCGAAATGCGCGCCCACTCCGTGATGCGCTCGGAGTGGATGGACATTGCCGCTTCCTGCCAGAGGATCGCCCGGTAGATACCCCATCCCCAGGGATTCACTAGGGTTGCGAACAACGTGGCCACTAGCCAGGGAAGCGCGTCCTTGAGACGCTCCCTGGTACGTTGCCTCTGTTGGGGATCGAGCAGCCGGATTGCTTCCGCCGCCGCGTAGAGACCAGCCAGTGCCAGTCCAGCGAGGAAGCCGAGATGCAGGTTTACCCAAGCCGCCATCAAAAACGGCAATGTCCATAGTTTGCCGGTGCCGTCTTCGTACTGTTCCCAGAGGATGCTCAGGAAGGCAGCGAACAAGACAACGCTGAACATGTCGGCGCGAGGAGCGGTGCGGGCCGCGATTGCCGGAACAGCGATGACGGCGAGCGCAGCTGTGATTGCCGAACCGCGCCGAAGCAGCAAAGCGATCGTGCCGACGCATGCGATCGCTCCCAACCATGAGAGCAGGCCGTATCCTCCGATAAGAAATACAGCATAGAAGAGCAGTCCGGATCCAATCGGGTAGATCCATGGCTGGCCCTGCGCGGTGTAGGAGAAAATGTCAGTCGAGAAGATGGCGTGATGTTGAGCGACCCAACGTCCAGTTGCCAGTTGCCAGAATAGGTCGTAGTCGCTGACGGTCCGGAAGCCCGCAAGGAAGGCATACGTTAAGGCGACTGCCGAAAGAATTAAGAACCATGGCCTCTCGCGGAACCAGATTGCCGAGCGTGATGCCGAAGTTCGGCTTCTATCGGAGGCAGAAGGAAGGGCATCCACACTCATTCCGCACAAACCTTAACCCGTTGAGGCACTTTGGATTCTCACCTGACCAGGGAATAGAGTACTATCCGACCAATCGTATGTCGAAATTCGGTCCGCTCTGCTGGTTAATGGGAAGCAGTATTTTTCTGGCGGCGATGCTGGTCTACCGCGTCGACTGGAACCCGACGGGGACGTTGGCCAATACCGCATACGAATCGCTGGAACTGGGAAACTCGATTGCGCTGAAGGGAAGTTTTTCTGATCCGTTCGCGCCGCTCTCCACGGGCCCCTCGGCCCACGTTGCGCCCGGCTACCCTGCCCTGGTTGCTCTCATCGTTAAGATGTTTGGAAGCGGCCCGGACGGCAATTTTGCACTGGGAATGGTTACCAAGATTGCGGTCGCTGCGCAACTCGCGCTTTTTCCGTTCCTGGCGGAGTACTTGGGTTTGGGTTGCTGGACTGGTGCTATCGCGGCTGCAGCATGGCTGGTTGCGGCTTTTCCGCTGGTACGCTGGGAAAGCGATTTCGCGGGATTGCTCATCGTCATTCTGGCCTTTCCCATGTACAAGGCATTCTTCCAGGAGCTTTCCACTGCGGGTGTGGTTGTCACGGGTGTACTTTGGGGGTTACTGCTGTTGTGGACGCCGACGCCTCTCCTCGTACTTGGAGCGTGGCTCGTCTGTCTGCGTGTGGTGTCGCAGCGTTCGTGGCGTCAGTTGTCGTTCCTCTTAATGGTTTCCGTTCTTGTGGTGTTTCCTTGGCTGGTACGAAACTACCGCGTGTTTCACCAGCCTGTGTTTCTACGCGACAACCTCGGGCTCGAACTTGCGGTCTCCAATAACCCATGCGCCACGTTTTCGATGGATCTCAACCGGGAGCAAACCGCGTGCTTCACTAGCAATCACCCTAATGAGAGTTACGAGGAGGCATCGCGAGTCCGCGCCCTGGGCGAGCCAACCTATAACCGGATGCGGCTGCACGAGGCGATGAGTTGGATCGACAACAACCGCAGCCAGTTTCTTTGGCTCACGGCCCAGCGGCTTGTGGCATTCTGGTTCCCGAACTCAAGCGGCAATCCCCTAAAGCAGGGTCATCTTTCGCGGAGCGAGTGGGTTACGTATGGGTTCACGCTGCTCAGCGTCCCGGGTCTGCTGCTGCTATGGCGGAGCCGGAACCCCGCCGCCGTTGTATTTAGCTTGTGGCTGTCGTTGTATCCGCTGATGTACTATCTCACCCAGTTTTCTCCGCGTTATCGCCACCCAATCCTGTGGGCCACATTGCTACCTGGCAGCTACCTGGTAGTAGTATTTCTTTTTGGCATCGCAGGGAAGTCGACGGCAGTTTCTGCAGGCGGGAAATCGTCGGCTCGAGGCTAAGATCGAAATAGCGACTTGAGGATCCCAGAAAAGATGTCTTAGGTTCAGATAGAGGATGCAACGGCAGTACAGCATTTTTCCTCCGCCCTTTTGGTTGCAGGTTGCGCTAATTCACAGGAAGCCATTGTTAAGTTATGGGGTTTTCCGCTCAGAAGGCCTATCCCTTCGTTAGATCGATTTTCATTTTGCTGGTGCTGATCAGCGCTCTGTGCGCTGGCTTGCACACAGTTGCGGACGAGGACATGGGCTGGCAACTTGCCACTGGACGCTATGCAGTTCAGCTCCACCAGATTCCTCGCACCGATGTTCTAACGTTTACTTCAGCGGGAAAACCCTGGGCCTATCCGCCCTTTGCCGGTGTACTGTTTTATCTGACGTACCACGCGTTTGGCTATGCCGGCCTGAGTTGGTTTTGCGCGCTGGCATGTCTGGCGGTTGTAGCTTACCTGGTTCGCTGGGGAGACATCGGCAGTGCGCTATTGGCAATGCTTGCGGTGCAGTCGATTGCTGCGCGTACGGCTCCGCGGGCCGACCTTTTTAGTACCGTCTTTTTCGCCTTCTTTCTCGGCGAACTCTGGGCCTACTACCGCGGCATTCGTTCCCGGCTTTGGCTATTGCCGGTAATCATGCTCTTGTGGGTTAACCTCCATCCCGGATTTATCGCGGGACTGGGGGCCATTGGCGCATACCTTCTGATCGAGGTTTCCGACCTGGTATTTGCAGGTCGTCGTCAGGCCGTAGTTCTGCGGCTACGCAAGATATGGCCTTGGCTCGCGACGTGCGGGGCCGCGACGCTGGTGAATCCATGGGGACCGAAAATTTATGTTTCTTCACTTACGTTGTCGGGACTCGCAGCTCCACCCCAGGGAAAGCTCAATAGCAACGCTTTCATCGGCGAGTTCCGGGGCATACCAATTTCAACCCATTTGCTGCACCAACTCATCGACGTCCGGCACATGGAGAATGGTTTTACCTGTTTGCTGCTGATCGCGCTCGTCCTGGTGGGACTTTTTCTCTGGAAACGGCAGCTCGGGCCCGCGGTCATTGCTTTCGTTGCGCTGTATTTGGGACTGGCTCATGCGCGCTACATGGGTTTGTTTGTCATTACTATCGCCACGCTTGGCGGCGCCCTGCTCAGCGGGATCTTCATTATTCGTAGAAACAGCAGCAGTAGTTCAACCGCCGAAGCAAGGCAAGAGTCAGGAAAAGAAGCCGGAGAGACTACGCGGCCGCTGCTACGCGTGTCCGAGGGTGCGGCCACGCTGATTGCGCTTGTTCTTTGTGGCGTTGCGCTGCTGCATATTGCCGACTTTGTTTCAAATCGCACGTATGTAGTTTTCAACGCGGATTGGAGGTTTGGCGCGGGAGAATCGTCATGGTTCCCCGAGCGCGCCGCGGCTTTCATCCGGCGCGAACAGTTGCCGGGGAATATTTTCGAGGAGTATGCGCTGGGTGGTTACGCGGCATGGAGCCTCGGGCCCCAGTATCCCGACTTCATCGATGGACGTGGAGATCGCCTTAGCCCAGATCTCGTCGCAGAGCAACTCAAACTCTATGTCGAGGGCCCGGATTCGCAGTTGTGGCAGGCCGAAGCCGACCGCTGGAACCTGAATGTTCTTCTGGTCGCTACTTCCGGGTTTCGCGGGTTGCAGAAGATGGATCCGTTCGCGTTCTGTCAGAGCACAACGTGGCGTCCGGTTTATATGGATGATGTCTCGCTGGTATTTCTGCGCAACACGCCGCAAAATCTCCCATGGATCGACCGCTTGCAGATCGATTGCCAGACACGACCGCTGGCGCCGCCTGCAGCGGCTTCGCGTCCGGTGCTTTACGACTTTTATCTGAATTCAGGAGCGCTGTTTTTCGAATTGCAACGCGACCGGGAATCGGAACGGTCGCTGCGCAGTGCTTCCGCACTTTATCCCGAATCTCCGAGTGTCCATTTACTGCTCGCGTCTTTGTTCCAGCGGGAGAGACGTTACCCCGAAGCTGAACGGGAGTATCGCGATTCGATTGCGCTCAATGAAAACGGCGGGGTCTTGTACGCTCTCGGGCGCCTCTACGCCAACGAGGGGCGCAACCTCGAAGCGCTCGAAGCCATCGAGCGTGCCGCGAGAGAGTCCACTAAGCCGCTCGATATGTACATGACGCTGGGAAAACTTCAAATTGCTCTGAATCACCCCAAGCAAGCGCTGGCTGCGTTTGCTGACGCCGAGAAAAACAGCCCCTTCCGCAAAGGCGGTGAATCCCTGGCGCCTGAACTCTACGCCCAAATTGCCGAGGGCAGATCCGAAGCGCATAGGCTTCTCGGAGAGCGTCCTGAAGCGATTGCTTTCCAACTGGAAGCGACCCGAATCACTCCCTTAGTCGGCAGCCGCTGGAACAGGCTGGCCGACCTTTATGAAGCAAATGGACAAATGCAGTTCGCAGCCGAGGCCCGGCAACATGCCGCCGAGTTGCAGGTCGCGAACGCCTCTCGTTGAGATCCGGCAATCCACCCCACTTTTGAAACCCGCACGAGGCCACGCCCGTTGACCCGAAATCTCAAGTCAAGGGGTCTTAAAGGGCCTATTCTGTCGTGTGATCTAGATCACATTTGTCTGTGATGCCCTACGCTGTCCTTCCGCTTCTATGCCCGTAGGGTAAACAAGGATAAAGGATAAGGTCCAGTTTGAACGAGACTGCTGCGGGGCAAATTTCGCGGGCGCCTGAGGAGAAAGACGCGAAAGCTGATGGGATTCGAGGCCAGCGCGGAAACGCCCTCGCTGCAAACTGATGAAAACAGGAAGAATAAAACTGAATTTCGCGACTTGCAATGTGGCACGTGGGGTGCCCTGTAGTTACTGCAGTTTCCGGCGCCGCAATGCATGACGTGGGGAAATCGAAGGAGAAACGACGCATGCCGAATGAATCAGTCGAACAGGTAAGTGGCGCGCCCCCTTGGCAACCGAGGCAGGTCTACGCGATGGCGGCCGTTTGCCTGGTGGTCGGGCTAGCAATCGGTTACCTCTTCCGCGGATCGCAGTCGCCTGCGGCAGTGCAACCTGCCGCCAATGTCCAATCGCCCGCCGCACCCGGCGGCATGGGCGGGCAGATGCCGAGTCTTGATCAGATGAAGCATATGGCTGACAAGAAGGCAGCACCGTTGCTCGAAAAGCTGAAGAGCGATCCGACCAACGTCGATCTCCTTAAGCAGGTCGGGAACATTTATCAAGCTACCCACCAATTCAAAGACGCGGCCGGCTATTACGACGAGGCGCTGAAGACCGATCCCAAGAACGTTCCCATACGCACTCAACTGGCCTCAAGCCTGTATTACAGCGGCGATGTGGATGGGGCGATCAGCCAACTTCAGACGGCGTTGCAATACGATCCCAAGGACGCCAACTCGCTGTTCAATCTCGGCATGATCAAGTGGCAGGGAAAACAGGACGGCAAAGGCGCGCTGGTGGCTTGGCGGGAGTTGCTGAAGTCAAATCCGCAACTGAAACCAGAGCAAAAGGCTACAGTGCAGAAACTCATAGCCGACATCCAAACGCAGGGCAAGAGCTAGGTCTATAGATAAAGGTTTGGCGGCTTCCGCTGCCAAACAAACGTGATCTGAAGGAGCATTTAGCAATGACAGATACAAACCGATCAACTTCTATCGAGCAATGGACGAGCGTGCAGGCCTACGTGCTTGCAGTCATCTGCCTGCTGGTGGGCATCGCCGGCGGTTGGTTCATCCGCGGATCCCAGAGTCCAGCCGCCGTGGCTGAGACGGCGAACGCATCCGCCCTTGCTCCCTCGGCGGCAAACCCGGGCGTGCAGGCACCCACGCCTGCTGAAATGCAGAAAATGGCCGACACCCAAGCTGGACCATTAATCGAGAAGCTCAAGGCAGACCCGAAAAATCCCGGACTTCTGGCAAACATCGGCAACGTTTATTACGACGCGCAACAGTATCCCACGGCCATCGATTACTATCAGCAGGCGTTGAAACTGGAGCCAGCAAATACCGGTGTTCGCACCGACATGGCAACCGCGATCTGGTATACGGGCAACCCCGATGCGGCCATCGCCGAGTTCAAGAAATCGCTTTCTTACGAACCGAACAAGGCCAATACCTTGTTCAACCTTGGCGTCGTCGAGTGGCAGGGGAAGATGGACGTCGACCAAGCCGTCGCCACCTGGCAGAAGTTGTTGGACACGAATCCGAATTATGCGGACAAAGACAAAGTCCTGCAACTAATGGCACAGGCCAAAAAGCACTCTGGTATCAAAGCCGGTACACCGGCAAAACCGCTGTCTTAGCGCCCGGTCGGCAGGACCGGCGGGCCTGACTACGTCCTACGAACTGTCGAAGCAGGATGCTGCAGTGGTGCGAAAGGCACAAAGAGTTCACCCGATTGAGGGATCTAGGCCGAAAAATAGGGACGGTGAGTTCAATGAGCTGCAAATTTCTAAGTACCTCCAAGTGGCCGCTTGTGGTGGCTGCACTTTTTGCGCTTGCTCAATTTGCATCAGCCAGCAATGCTCCTGTGGTTTCGGGCACTTACCAGGTGTTGCAGAAAACGAATCTTGGTTCCCAGACCCAAATTCGGATACGCATTCATCTCGTGAACCGTGGGCCGAATAACCTTTCCATTCGGACCATGACTCTTTGGGACTTCTCCCACCCGGATAAGGGCGGAACGCGTGCCTGTGCGCTCACGCTCCGCGCACACGCGTCCGCGGACACGACCCAGCAATTCACCATCCGCCACCCGGAATTCGAGTCGTGGCGAAAAGGACTGCGGCCGAGGCTAGTCCTCGAAATGGCTGCGCCAGCCCGCACTAAGAGTACTGCGGTCGTCCGACTGGATCGGATTTCTGGCGAGGAGGCGAAGTAATCATGCGTCCTCACAGCTTGCCTAAATCGCTTTTTGTTGCGCTCGCACTCGTCTTGTTCACACCCCAGCTTTTGTTAGCCCAGTATGCCGTCAGCACAGTTGCCGGAGGCGGCCCGAATAATCTCACGGCGCGCAAGGCCAGCATCGGGTATCCGGGCACTATCGCATTGGACTCGACCGGTAACTCTTACATCGCGGACTCCTACTCGAGTCATATCCTCAAAATCGACACGGCCGGGACGCTCACGGTTGCGGCTGGGAACGGAACTGTTGGCTATTCCGGTGACGGCGGACCGGCCACTAGTGCAGCGCTCAACCATCCGGAAGGCGTGTTCGTGGATGCCGCGGGAAACATCTTCATCGCAGACACCGACAATTCGGTGATTCGTGAGGTAGCGTCGAACGGCAACATCACCACGGTCGCCGGCAACGGAAACGCAGGATACTCCGGCGATGGCGGGCCTGCGACCAGCGCGCAGCTCGACGATCCTTACGGCGTTTTTGTCGATGGTGCGGGCAACATTTTCATCGCCGACACAGACAACGCTGCGATCCGTGAGGTCGTAGCCGGCATCATTCAAACCGTGGCCGGCAATGGTACCAATGGCTACTCCGGCGATGGCGGTATTGCGACTAGCGCGCAACTTGATCTTCCCCAAGGGCTGTTTGTCGACGCCTCAGACAACATTTTCATCGCCGACACGGACAATAATCGCATCCGCGTAGTCAATACGGGAACTTCGGCAATTACAGTTGCTACAGTTGTGATCCAACCGGGCGACATTCAAACCGTGGCTGGCAACGGAACGGCTGGCTACACCGGTGACGGCGGAGCAGCCACCAGTGCGGAACTCAACATTCCGAACGGCGTCTTTGCCGACGGCTCCGGCGACATTTTTATCGCGGATACGGTCAATTCCGTGATCCGCGAAGTAACCGGATCGAGCGGCGTCATCGCCACGGTGGCCGGCAACGGAACGGCCGGCTATTCGGGTGACGGCGGCGCGGCCACGAGCGCGGAACTGAACAATCCCAGCAACATACTGGTAGATGGATCAGGAAACATATGGATCGCCGACACGGACAACTCTGTGATTCGCGAGGTGACGGCGGGCACGATTCAGACTGTCATCGGAAATAACACCTTGGCATATTCCGGCGATGGTGCATCCGCGGTCAATGCGGAGTTGAATGCTCCCGGAGAAGTGTCCGTTGACGGGTCCGGAGATTTGTTCATCGCCGATACGGTCAGCTCTGTGATTCGCGAAGTGGTAGCAACCACTGGCGACATTCAAACCGTGGCTGGCAACGGAACGGAATGTGCCGATCCCACCACGGCCTGCGGCGATGGCGCAGCTGCCGCCAGCGCGCAACTCAATAATCCCTTCGGCCTGTTTTTGGATGCTGCCGGAAACATTTTTATCGCAGATACCGCCGACAATCGCATCCGCGTGGTCAACACCGGTGGTTCCGCGATTACAGTCGCGACGATCTTAATCCAGCCCGGCGACATTGCAACTGTCGCTGGCAATGGCACGCCCTGTCCGGATTCCGCTACCGCCTGCGGCGATCGCGGAGCAGCTACGAGCGCGGAACTCGCCAGTCCCTACGGCGTCTTCGTTGACAGCTCGGGGAACATTTTCATCGCCGACACGGGTGATTACGTGATTCGCGAAGTCGCCGCGTCGAGCGGCATCATTACTACTGTGGCCGGTAATTATGCGCAGTGTACTCAACCCGCCACCGCGTGTGGTGATGGAGCAATCGCCACTAGTGCGCAGCTTAACTCCCCTGCCGGCTTATTCGTCGACGGGGCAGAAGACATCTTCATCGCCGATACCTTTGACAATCGTATTCGCGAGGTCACCTCGTCCAACGGACTCATCAACACTGTGGCCGGAACCGGTGCGCGCGGTTACGCAGGCGACGGCGCTGCCGCCACCAGCGCTCTGCTCGATACTCCTTACGGTTTGTTTGTCGACACCTTGGGAGACATTTTCATTGCGGATACGGACAACGCTGCGATTCGCGAGGTCGTAGCGGCCACCGGGTTCATTCAAACCGTGGCCGGAATCCCCGCCACCGCAACCGGAACCCCCACACCGGGCTTCTCCGGCGATGGCACTTGCCAATCGATCAGCGCGCAACTTAATTCTCCGTCCGGTTTATTCAGCGACTCTGCCGGCGACCTGTTTGTTGCAGACACGGACAACGCCCGCATCCGCAAACTGGTCCCAGCCACCTGCGTCGTGGTCACCCCGAATCCCGTCAACGTGGCAGTCGGTGCTCAGCAGCAATTCACGGCCACGGTAACTGGGGTCAGCAATACCTCCGTCACCTGGGAAGTGAATGGAGTGGTCGGCGGCAACGCGACCGTAGGCACCATCTCGACCACCGGGCTATTTCAAGCGCCAGCCACCATCCCCGCGCCACCCACAGTGACAATAACCGCAGTTTCAAATGCTAATACCGCCATCTCGGGATCGGCGCAAGCCACGATCGTGGCAACCGGCGGTTCAGTGAAAGTCACAGTGAATTCAAATCCAGCCGTTGGCGAGATTTATACCGGCGCAACGCAAACCTTTAGCGCAACGGTAACCGGGACAAACAACACCGCCGTGAACTGGCAAGTCAATGGAATGCCGGGCGGAAACCAGACAGTTGGAACCATTTCCTCTTCGGGCCTCTTCTCCGCACCGGCGAGCGTGCCAACGCCAGCAACGATCGCGGTCAAAGCAGTCTCACAAGCGGACTCATCTGCTTTTGGCGTTGCCTTGGTGTTGATCGTTAGCCAGCCAACCGCAGCCGACCCGCCGCCTCAAACGACCTCTCCAGGAGGGTCGGTAACTTATTCTCTCTTGTTGAATCAAGACACGGGCGATCCAAATTATGCGCTCAAGCTTTCGTGTTTGCAGAGTACGCTGCCAGCAGGCGCCACATGCAGTTTTTCACCCTCAACAATTAAGCCATCGTCTGCGGCAGTGCCGTTTTCGCTGACTATCGCGGTCCCCTCGGGTACAGCGCGGTTAGAAAAACGAAACGATATGCGTCTGCAACTCTACTTCGCTTTCGTGCCCCTGGCCGGGATTTTGTTCGCCGGCGCTGGCGGACGAAATAAGCGGCGCCGTTGGCTGTGCCTGGCTTGCCTTTGCATTCTTCTGATTGTGCTGAACGCGTGCGGTGGAGGGAACTCGAGTTCAAATTCCGTCAATCCAGAGCTTGGGACGTACAACGTCCAGGTTCAAGGCACGTCGTCAGCCCAGCCCAACCCGGTGACGATCACGACCGCGGGCTTGAGCGTGCAGTAATGGTGACGCTGGGCCGGAAGGAGCTAGGTCAGAAGGAGACTTCCGCCCCTGAATCTGCTCGCATTCCGAGCCCTGTCTTGCGTGGAAAAGTCCAGACGACGAATGTGGCGCAGGAGTTGCGCGGGCTATTAGACCGGCGGCCGATCCAGTTGCTCGTGCTCGCCGGATTGATGACCGCGGTTGCGGCCCGTGCCTTACTCTTGAAGTTCGGCGTTCTTGATCTTGACATCTGGTGGCAGCTGAAGGTGGGCGAATGGATCGTTGAGCACCATGCATTTCCTCACACCGGCATCCTCTCGCGCACTGCAGCGAATCGGCCTTGGGCGGCTTATAGTTGGGGTTACGAAGTGCTGCTATCACGCGCCTATGCCTGGTTTGGATTGGTGGGCGTGGGAATGTTTGGCACGCTCCTGACGCTGGCAGTTGCGTATGCCGTGTATTGGATGGTCCGCAGGCTTTCAGGAAAGTTCTGGGTGGCTTGCATTCTGAGCACAGTGACCTGCTCCACGTTCCTGTTCAGCCTGATGCCGCGGCCGGTTTTTTTGTCGATGATCCTCTTCGCGGTGACCCTCACGTTGGTTCTCGAATCCCAGCGCACAGGACGCGCGGAGGTTCTCTACTGGCTGCCGTTGGTGTTTTTAGTATGGGCAAACTGCCACATTCAGTTTGTTTACGGCATCTTCGTGGTTGGGCTGTTCACGGCAGTGCACCTGTTGCAGCAACTGGGTGGACACCTTGGCATTGCCCCGGTTTTTGCGCTGCCCTCACGGCTGCCCGCTCGCAAACTGGTTCTCATCTTCGCCGCCTGTGTGCTGATTACCTGCCTGGGGCCGTACTCGTATCACCTGTATGCTGTGGTTTTCGCCTACGCGGGTTCGAAATTTCCGTACACCTTCATTCGCGAATTCCAGGCGCTCAACTTTCGCGCCGTCAGCCACTATGTGGAACTGCTGCTGGCGGGCGCTGCATTCTTCACTCTGGGCCAGCAGAAACGCGTCGACCTTTTTAAGCTGGCTTTACTGGCTGTGGCCAGCGTGGTCGCCTTCCGCACCATGCGCGATTCATGGTTTCTCTGCATTACGGCAGGGGCTTTCATTGCGGACGCCCGGGGCAAAGAAGGTGAACGCGAGCCCGGCGAGACTCTGCCAGAAACAGCAGCGGTGGCGGCAGCCGTGGCTTTGCTCTTGTTCCTGATCGCCCGCAATGTGGGTTTCGACACTCGCGGTCTGGACGCCGCCATGAGCAGCGTGTTTCCGGTGAAGGCGGTCAACTTTCTTCGCCAACACCCACAGCCGGGTCCGCTCTACAACACATTCGACTGGGGGGGATTTCTCACCTGGTATATGCCCGACTATCCCGTGGCGATCGATGGGCGCACCGACCTTTACGGGGACGAGCTTGACACTCAATTCTTCAAGACGCAGCAGGGCGACGCGTCCTATGTGGACGATCCTTATCTCAATGAGGCACAGGTCGTCCTGCTCTCAAAAAAAGATGGGCTGGCCAGCGTGCTGCTGTCAGATCCGCGCTTCAGTCTGATTTTCCAGGATTCGCTGGCGGTGGTGTTCGTGCGGCGTTAGGAGTTCCATGCTGTCATTTCTGAGCGTGTTGTCATCCTGAGCATCGCGAAGGATCTGGGTATGACGATTGGCGATAAAAGGGGGGCGACCACGATCTAGCCCTGCCATACGATAACGCGAATGTCATGTGCAACTGGCGTAAGTCTAATTGAGGTCACAATGGATGCCGGTAATGCGCTCTGAGCCGTTCGATCTACAAGGGAGCGGGCAAATCCCGAATCGGAAAATCGTGCACCAGGCAGATCAGCATGGGGTGAAACGGTATTTGCCCCATTTTCTGGTTTTAGGCACGTATCTCCTCCTGGGCGTGCGGTTTTTCGCTCTGATCTCGCAGTACGCCGTCAATGTGCTGTTCTTGGACCAATGGGACTTTGACGACGCCACGCTGTTCCAACATCACTCTATTTGGGAGATGTTCCGCTGGGAGCACGCGCCGCACCGGCAGGGCCTTGGCGCCCTACTGCAGAAGCTAATCGATCCTTGGATTCACTGGAATGGCCGTGATGAAGCCTTCTTCGTTGGTGCCATTATCGTGATTGCAGCCGTGATGGCGCTGCTTCTCAAGGTGCGTCTCTATGGTGCCGTCGGTTACAGCGACGTCATAATCCCCTTACTGTTTCTCACACCCCTGCAGTATGAAACGCTAGTAGTGACACCCAATTTTGCACACGGCTCCTTGCCGTCCCTTCTGACAGTTCTTTATTGCTTTTGCTGGTTGATCCGACCCTATCACTGGAAATACATTTGCGTTTTGTTGGCGAACTTCTTATTGATTTATACCGGTTTCGGGATATTCATGGGCCTGGTAACTCCGGCATTGCTTGCTCTCGATTACTATGGAAACACTCGGCACTTGGCGCCCAGGTATCAGTGGGGTAGTGCCGCAGCCTTGATGATCTCGATTGCCTCACTCGCGTCCTTTTTTGTCGGCTATAAGTTTCAGTCGGCCGTCGATTGTTTCTCACCCGCACCCAAGAATCCCTTCGTGTACGCCTGGTTTGCAGCCCTCATGTTCGCGAGTGCGGCCGGTCTCAAAATCCTGAGCCTGGTTTTTGCAACTTTGATCGGCTCGGGCGCGTGGTTGGTGGTGGTGGTGGGGCTTGTAGTTACGGTCAAGAGGTTGTTGGCCCAAAAGTCGCATACATGGCCCCGCGATGCTGCCATCGCCGCGCTACTGGCTTACTGCGTAGTCTTTTGCTTCAATACTGCCTATGGACGGATGTGCCTGGGACTGGCTGGCGCAGGGGCTTCGCGATATACGCCGTACGTGGTTCTCGGCTTTTTTGGTTCGTACCTGTATGCTTTGTCGAATCAGGGCCGCAACTTACGCGTCTCGCTGGTTCTGATTTTGCTGGTCTTCTCCATGCTCAGCGCGCGGCCACTAGACCGCAAAGACGCTCGAGAGCTAGTGTATTTTGGTTACGCCAAACGCGTCTGGCGGCAGTGCTACCTAGCCCGCCATGACATCGATGAATGCGATGCTCTAACCAATTTCCAAATCTATACCGGTCCGAACGACACCCACTTGCAGGAAAAAATGGACTTCCTGGAACGGAACCATCTGAATCTCTACGACGACTCACAATGATGCGTGCGGCAGGCAAATAGTCTGTCAGGCGATCTTACTCACTTCCTGCGACCGGCCGGAATTCCACCACCACAATTTCGTCGTCGAAGGTTCCAATTGGTCGCGCCGTAAACGCTCCAGTTGAGTAGTTGGCCAGCCATTCTACGGTCTGATAAGAGGTAGGAGCGGCGATAACAAGGAACCTCTGATGCCGCTCTAGCGCCGTAGCGATGGTCTGTTTGCCGATTCGGATTGCCTCATCGTTCAAAGACATCGGAAGGAAAGCCACCGGGGTGTTGATCGGGTAATAGGTCAGTTGTGAATTAAGCGCATTTTCGCTATTGCGATCGGTCGGCAGCGGCTCGAAGTCGGCTTCTATGAATGCGCTGCAAACCAGGATGGGGGCCTTATCTTTGGCAACATTCGCATTTACAAACTCATGCGCCTGCTTGAAATTCACTTCGTGCTTGCGAGAATTGGGCGAGCTGAAGCATTCGAACACCGTGATTCCCACCAGGCCCACGCAGAAGATCTGCCTCAGCAAGCGGGAATCGATGCGACTTGTCAGGAGCCCCCAAGTCAGCGCGCTACCAGGCGCTACGACCGTGAAATACCGTGGGATGACCAGATGCAACGGCGTGGCGAGGCTCACGCCGAAGAGGATGCCGGCCGGAACCAGAGCCAGGAGCGGACAGAGCAGAATTGCCGGGAAGCAGTCGCGTCCCGGCAGCTTTACCTTTCGAACCAAGGCCGCGAGAAAAGCCGTCACCACAAAGCCAATCAGTGTTTGCACCGGGGCAAGGGTGTTTAGCGCGGCCAACGCCGAGTGCGGCAGTTCCTGAACGACATGTGTCTCCCTCGTGTGATATAGAGACCAGACGCGATAAATCAGTGGAAGAATGAGGAGAGTGAACGAAGCCAGCGCCGCCGCCAGTTGCCGTGCATCCGCCTTGATCGAATGACGCCGAACCCCCAGATAGTAAATCGCAAACGCAGGCAGGATGGCGCCAAACAAGTAATGAAAGTAAAGAATCGCCGCCGTGGCAGCGCCGAACAAAATCGCCTGACCCATCTCATGCCGCTTCATCCATACCACAAAAGCAAAAATCGCTAAGTTGGTTGCCAGCAACGCAAACGCGTACGGACGCGCATCGGTGGCGGCAAACACCACGTTGGGTTCCAGGGCAAAAAAGATGCAGACGAGAAACGCAATGTCCTGGTCGAACAGCTCGCGCGCGCTCCGAAACAGAAAGTAGACAGCAGCCAGCATCGCCAAGGTGGATGGAATCTTGAGTGCGATTTCCTGGCTGCCAAGAATCGACTTGGCCGCCCAGAGGGTATAGAGATAGCCGATCGAAGAAGGCATCAGTTCCGAGCGGCTCCAAATCCTCCAGAACCCACCGCTTACCTGCCAATAGGCAAGGGTTTCGTCTAACCATAGAGGCGCCCGCAACGCCAGCAGCCAGATCGACAACGAAGCCAGCAAAGCGATCGGATATACCAGTTTGGAAAGAATGGAGGCAGGTTTTTCTATGCCGACCTCGACCGCAGTTGCCGTTGCCACGTTTATGCCCTCACTTCTTCCGTCCCCCGGCGGGATGCGAACTGAACGCCGAGACCGAGCCGTTCGGGTTGTGCGCAACTTCGTGACAGGCCAGCACGCAAGTGTTGGTCGCGCGGTTGTAGGTGATGGGCGCAGCTCCGTTCTGCGCAACCACGTTGATATCAAAATTCACCAGCCGCTGGCCGCTAATATTCGGGTTCGTGCCACCTATGCCGTGGGCGGTATGACATGTCGAACAAGTGAAGCCGGCATTGATATGGCTCTGATGCTGGCTGAAACTGACGTTCGTCATGATATTGCTAAGGCTGTGGCATTTGCCGCACATGGCGTAAGGCCCGTTTACGCTGAGATCGGGGTTGCGAAATAGATTCGTGACTAGCTGGCCCGGCGCGACGGACTGGCTGAACTCGTACCTGCGTTCGAGAATGTGAGTCCATTTGGATCCATGCGGACCATTCGGCCCCGGTCCTCCGAACTCGCGATTGTCGTCGCTGTTGTGGCAGTCGGTGCAGAAAATCTGCGTTCCCATGGCGCGC
>Ga0074044_10001051_pt1 | contig 25361 bp, 18 predicted proteins | sample BogForMeECP23OM1_FD_94443 | JGI IMG/M metagenome (GOLD analysis project Ga0074044, IMG submission 94443) | Bog forest soil microbial communities from Calvert Island, British Columbia, Canada - Bog Forest MetaG ECP23OM1 | ecosystem: Environmental > Terrestrial > Soil > Wetlands ... | reverse complement strand
TATCGTTGCGCGCCAGATCCACGAGCATCACGTGCTCGGCGCGTTCCTTCGGGTCGGCCAGCAATTCCTTTTCCAGCGCCGCGTCTTCCGCGTCCATTTTGCCGCGCCGCCGCGTGCCGGCAATGGGGCGAATTTCCACCCGGCCATCCTCGCAACGCACGTGAATTTCCGGCGAGGCGCCCACGAGCGAGAAACCGTCCAATTCCAGCAAAAACATGTAGGGTGACGGGTTCACCGAACGCACGGCGCGATAAACGTCAATCGGCGACGCCTTCACCGGCGTGGAAAACCGTTGTGAACCGACGACCTGGATGATGTCGCCCGCGGTGATGTATTCCTTGGCCTTGAGCACGTTCGCAAAAAACTTGTCCCTTGCGACATTGGACTCAAACGGAACCGAAGGCACTTCGTCCGGCAAACTGACCGGGTGATGTTCACTCGGCTGTTCGAGCAACGATACCAGCCGCTCGATTTCGCCAACGGCATCTTCATAAACCTCGGCCAGACCCGCCGCACCATCGAGAAATGCGTTGACCAGGACGGTGATGGTCTGTGCCACCCGGTCAAAAATCAGCAATTGGTCGGCGATGAGAAAAACCATGATGGGCGTTTGCAATTCGTCCTTGGGCGGGCGCGGCACGACGGGTTCAACGTCGTGAATGAATTCGTAGCCGATGAAACCGATGGCGCCGCCGGTGAAACGCGGCAAACCCGGCAGCAAGACCGCGCGATATTTTTTCATTACGCGCTCAACGACCGCCAGACCGTCGCGGACGGTAGGGCCGGCCTGCTGGCCGGCCTGGACGCGCGGCAGCGCGTCCCTACCAATGGGAAAAGTTTCGATGATCTTTCCGTTTTCGATGACTTCGATGCGATTGCCGTTTTGCTTGATGACCGCGCGCGGATTGCAACCAACGAACGAATAGCGCCCGAGATGTTCGCCACCTTCGACCGATTCGAACAAAAACGATTCGCCCGCGCCGCGGATTTTTCGGTAGGCCGAAAGCGGCGTTTCAATGTCGGCCAGCAGGCGGCGCGTGACGGGAATCACGTTGCCCTGCGCGGCCAGTTTCAAAAATTCATCCAGTGTCGGTGAGTGCATGGGCTAAATGATTTTGTCCGGCGAGCGGCTTTCCGCGCGCGCCCAGATTCCCATCATTTCTGATTTCGTCACGCCATGGCCGTCCGCCAGGGGGTCTGGCCGCGCCTTGAGTTTTCTGGCCGTGCGGTGGATGCGCCAGATGGCCAGCAGCGTGTAAAATGCCACGGCCAGGGCATAGGCCACCATGCCCATGCCGATGGCGAACGGGACCAGCCGCTCGTTGCTGAAATAAATCAGGGCCGCGCCAATGGCGGCGGTCAGCAGTGTGTTGCCCGCGAGGCAAAACACGTAAAGCGAGACGCGCGTTTCCTGCACGCGCTCGACGTGCCACTGGCGGTAAATTTCCTCGCCGAGCGAATGCATGAGCCACGCGGACTGAAAATTGCGCGCCGCCACGAGCACGCTCGCGGTGGCGACGACGATGGCCGACAGCGGCCACGCCGCCAGCGCCACGCACAGCACAACGTTGAGCGCCAAACCCCATTTCCAGCCGAGTTTTTTCGCGAGGGGATTGCCTTCCAGCACGAGGTTCGGCGTTGCGATCCATGTGCTGAGAAAATCCATGCCCCGCGAAAAGGCCAGCAGCGCCAGCATCAAAAAATAATCCCGGCTGCCAAATGGAACCATGTCATCCATAAATCAAAGGCAGAAGGAAGAATGCAGAATGCAGAAACCAACCGCCGGTTTAATTTTGTCTCGAAATTTCCTCATTCTACATTCCACCTGCTTCATTTCTTTCCGTAGATTTGTTCCGGCGTTTCGAGTTGCGGCTCGGTGACTTTGAACGATTGGCGGTCCTTTTCCACCGAGCGGAAAAAGCACGACTGGTAGCCTTCGTGACAGGCCGCGCCGATTTGGTCCACCTGGATCAACAGCGTGTCGCCGTCGCAATCGAACGCGATGTCCCTGACCGTTTGCGTGTGGCCGCTCTCCTCGCCTTTCATCCAGAATTTCCGGCGCGAACGGCTCCAGAAATGCGTCTTGCCGGTTTCAATGGTTTTTTCGAGCGAGGCGCGGTTCATCCACGCCAGCATTACGACGCGGCCGGTTTTTTGTTCCTGAACAATGGCCGGAATCAGGCCGTTCGAATCAAATTTCAATTTGTCGTAAAAACTCACGCGACAGTCATTTTAGCACAAAACCGCCGGGACAAAAGTTGAATTTGCAGAACTTTTCAAGGAAACGGCAGCGGGGACGCCGGGGGAGGAACGGGCGGAACATTGGTCAAGACCGGAGCCATTGCCGGGACAAAAGGCGGCGGATTGGTGAGCGCCGGCACTCCGTTTGAAAGCACGGGCAACGAAGGGGTTGGAGCCAGATTGGTTTTGCCGGCGACGGTCGCGGCATTGGTTGGCGCAACGGCTTTATTGGTCAGAAAACCCGGGGCATTCGTCGAAATGCCGGCGGTGCCGGGGTTGGTCGCGGTGTTTTCGCGTTCGGCGAGGTTGCGTTCGAGCCGGTGCTTGACGTCGGCGAACGCTGCATTGGTCACGTCGTTCAGATGCGCGCGGGCTTCGGCAAAACGACCGGCGGCTATTTTGATTCGCGCCAGATGGAGGTAAACGCCTTCGCGCTCGTTGTCGTCGTGGGCGATTTGGAGCGCATTCGTCCAGGCCCCGAGCGCGTCATTGGTGCGGAGCGGGCGGATGCCGTAATAAGTCTGCGCGTAATCGGTCGCCAGCGGGAAATTTTGCGGATCCAATTGTATGGCCTTGCAATACAGCGCGAGCGCCTTGTCGAAAACCTGCTCCTCGGTGATGCCGTAAAACGCCCTCGCGTCCTTGCGGAAAAGATAAACCATTGCCGCGAGATTTTGGTAATACACCGGCTCCGCTGGATTCAAGTCGATGGCTTTGGCGTAATCCACGAAGGCGTTGGTGAGCGGGCCATGTTCGCCGTAATAGTTGGCGAGCTGGTTCCACGCCGCCGGATTTTTCGGGTCGAGCTGCGCGGCTTTCCCGTATTGCGCCCCCGCCGCTTCTTCTTCGCCGGTGTCGTTTAGAAAGCTGCCATAGGCCAGATGCCCGCGCGCGAAATCCGGATAACGCCGCAGAAAATCCTCGTAGTCTTTGCGCACCGGCTCAAGGCGCGCACGGATGCGCCGGTTCAATGCCTCCTTCGATTCGCCCGCGCCCTGTGCGGCAAAGGCATTGTTGCCTTGAATCCATTTATCCACCTCGGTCACCGCCGCGTCGTCCTCGGCCATCAACTGCGCCAGTTCCTTCTCCGCCGGGTCGTTGGGATTCACAATTGTGACCGAGACGCCGGCGTTCTGCTGAATCAAATTACTGACGGCCAGCGGTTGATTCGTGGCGATCAACGCGCCAACCAGACCGATGAGAAGTTCGTTCACGCGAACAATGTATCAGTTTGGAAGAATGAGTCGAGGTGCAAGCAAGTGGCGCCTGGCTTGAACTGTAGCGTCGTCTGTCTCAGGCGGAAATGCGCCGAGGACAGCGCACGCTACAGTTCATTTCGCAAGCGGTTTGCGAAAATGGCCGGCACTTCCTTCCGCTGCGCTCAGACAGGCTTCACGGGCCTTCGTGTAAGGCTTCCACCGCTTCCGTTCTTCGATAACAGCGCGGCGGCAACTGAAATTAAACCCCACCTTTGCGCGCCAATGAATCTTTCAACAGCGCGCTGCGAAAATCTGATTCTCAATCTTATATCAGACGAAGGCGATGACGCTCACGCCACTTGCCGCATCATGTTTTCGCTGCCGTAAGGATTCTGCGTGCGAAGAGTGCATTCGGGGTCGTCGCGCCATTCGCCGTCCACGAGAAAACGGTAGTGGTGCGTGCCAGGTTCCAATTCCACCGTTGTCCGCCACAGGCCGTCCGCGCCTTTTTGCAAATTGATGGGACGCTCCTGCCAATGCGTAAAATCACCCACCAACTGCACGCTCGCCGCGCCGGGTGCGGCGAACGCGAAGACTTGTTTTTGACCACGACCGCCGTTCCTTGAGTTCGTTTTCTTTGCCATAACTTTTTTCCTTTCCAAGGGCCGCAAAGCTCCAAGCCCCGATGCAATCTTAGTCCGAAGCCGTGACAACGCAAACGTCAAACAAATTTTATTCGTTGATGCCCCAATGACGTGGCGGGCGCGACGACTCTGCGAACAATTCAGACGTTGGCACAACAGGTTGAGGTGGCTGTTTCTGCTGCCACAACCCATGGACAAAAGCCATCGAATCCCCGTCATCCCGCAAAATGCGGCTGCCTAGAAAAGGCAGACCGTGCCTTTCTGCGAACTCTTTCAGTTCGCGCCAAAGCGGCGTTGACGCGGCGTTTTCCTCCGGGCATAGCACCATCACGGCGGCGTCCACGGTTTGCCGTTTCATCGCCCAACTCTCCAGCCAGCCCCTCAATTCATCCGGCGGCGAATGGGTCTTGCGCAAGGCAACCACAATCAAGTCCGCGTCGGCGGTTTCGCCGAGGGCGGCGTTGGCCAGGGATGATGGTTTCAGCACGTCGAGCCTCCACGGCTTGACATCCCACTTCATGGCTTCGTCCGCGCGAATCGCCGCGCGCTCCAACAGCGCGGCGGCTCGCGCGGCAAAATCGAAGTCATCGTAAATGATCGCTGCTTTCAGCGTCATTTCAAACAAACGTTTTTCATGCGTTGCGATGGCATTCATACGGCTTTGCCTTTCTCCTTTCGATTACTGACACGAAGAACGCGGAAACAGTTCAAGAAAGCGTACAACTTTTTTCGGGAAAATTTTTGGCCTGGATGGAAGCGCCAACAAGAAGCGCTAACGCATGCCATCCGCCCCAAAACGGGACAGATTTCAATCCGGGGTGGGAACTACTGCGCCTTGGGCTTCACCAGATCGTGCGGATAAATCTTGATGACGTAATAAACGGCCTGGTTGGTGCCCGGGTTCCGCAAGCCGTGGATTTCGTTCGACGCCTGGAAGATGATTCCGCCCGCCTCCACGCGGTTGGTCTGGCCGTTTTGCATCGCCTCCAGAACGCCTTCCTTGACGATGACCACTTCCTCCTCCGGGTGTTGGTGCGCCGGGTGCGGCGCTTCGCCCGGATTGAGCGTGGTGACGTGACACTCCAGCCGGTTGAGCGTGGCGGTGCGCGCGTCGAAGCATTCCCGCCGCGAGCCGGTCTTGGTCGGCTCGGCCTTGAAACCGGCCCAACTGAAAACCGATGCGTGCATCAACGGTTGGGCGGACGATTGGGCCCACGCCACAACCGCAGCCGTGGCGACCAGGACAGCGGCGGCCACGATAAGATTTCTTCGGGTAATCATGCCCGCATTTCCGCCGCAAAACGCCGGCAAGTCAAGCGCGCAGATGTGTGTCCCTCATACTTCCTTCACCACGCCCCAATAAACGTCGAGCCGTTTTCCGAGATAAAGTTTCACGGCTTTGACCAGCACGCCGGCTTCGAGTTGTTGGCCGCGCGCGACGAGCTCCTTGAGCCCCATGCCGGGGCGAATCCGGAACGAGCCCTGCGCAATGATCGGGCCTTCGTCCAGCCGCATCGAGACGAAGTGCGCGGTGACGCCGGCAATCTTCACGCCGTTTTCATACGCCTGGCGATACGCCTGCGGGCCGGGAAAACTCGGCAGCAACGACGGATGAATGTTGATGATCTTGTTTTTGTAACGCCACACGAAGTTCGGCGAGAGAATTTTCATGAAGCGCGCGAGCACGACGAAATCAATCTGGGATTCTTCGAGCAGGCGCAACGCCCGGCTCTCGGCCGGCACGCGGTCGTTCCACGGAATATGTGCAAACGGCAATTTGTTTTTTCGCGCGAGCGGCGCGAGGTCGGGGCGGTTGGAAATCACGAGCAGGGGATCGGCTTTGAATTGGCGGCGGCGGTGCGCGGCCAGGAGCGCGTCGAAACAATGCGTTTCCTTCGTCACCATGATGGCGAAGCGCTGGCGGCGGTTGGGTTCGGTGAAGCGCACCTTGATTTCCATGCCGAGCCGGCGGGCGAGGGTGTCCAGTCCGGCACACAGGCTCGCGGCGTTGAAATCCGCCAGACGCCACGAGGCTTGAAGGGTCATGCTGAACTGGCCGCGGGTGACTTGTTCCTCCAGCGCCTCGATATTGGCGTGTTGCTCGAAGAGAAAGGCGGTGACGCGCGCAATGACGCCGGTTTTGTCCCGGCCAATAACGGTGACGGTGGCGAACTGTCTCATATTGGAGCAGGAAATAGCGGATTTTTGACCCAATTGCACGAATTAAGGTGGCATTTTGTTCGCTTGGATTTTTCGCTTAAAACCGCAACTTTCCCCGTTTTTCGCTGTTAAACTGAAAAACCAGACTGAAGGTAACAAATGGGTTTTGGCCCGGTAAAAAATCTGATCGCCTCGGTCGCCGACGCGACGCCCGTCCAGTTTGACGACTGGCGCAAATCGTGGCGCGCCACCGTTGCCAGCGGCTCGGCGGAGCCGCTGCTGGGGTTTATCGCCCGCGAGCGCGGCGTGGCCGAGGACGCTTTTCTCCAGAAGCTGGCGCAAACGCTCGGCTGGCCGTTTTTGGATTTGCCCAAGCACACGACTCCGCCGGAGGCGCGGAACAAAATTTCCACGAAGATCGCGTTTCAGTATTCCGTGCTGCCCACAGACGTGAACGACGGCACGCTTCAGGTCGTCGCCAGCGATCCGTTCGACGCCGCGATGATGAATGCCGTGCGGTTTGACGCGCGGATGCCGGTGCAGTTCGCGCTCGCGCCGAAAGCTGAGATTGAAAAGGCGCTGAAGAAATACTACGGCGTCGGCGCCGAAACGCTCGATGAAATGGGCGTTGACGAGCCGATGGAGCTGGAAATCGCCAGCGACAAGGAAATCACCGAGGACGATCAGGAGGCCAGCGTCATCAAATTCGTCAACCAGGTCATCTGGGAAGCGTTCAAGGATCGCGCGACGGACATACACTTTGAGCCGGCGGAGGACGAGCTGCGCATTCGCTACCGCATTGACGGCATTTTGCATCAGACGCCGATGCCGCCGCAGTTAAAACGCTATCAGGCCGCGCTCATTTCGCGCATCAAAGTGATGAGCGGCATGAACATTTCCGAAAAACGCCTGCCGCAGGACGGCCGCATCAACGTCCGCATCAAGGGCGAGGAGATTGACATCCGCGTTTCGACGGTGCCGACGGTTTACGGCGAAAGCGTCTCCCTGCGTTTGCTGACGCGCGGGAAAATATTCCTGAGTCTCGACAAACTGGGTTTCGCGTCGAACGACGAGGCGATGATCCGCGACATCATCATCAAACCGCACGGCATTTTCCTCGTCACCGGCCCGACCGGTTCGGGCAAGTCCACTTCGCTGTACGCCTTTTTAAGCGCGATCAATTCGGTTCACAAACGCATCATCACCATCGAGGAACCGGTCGAATACGAGCTCAAGGGCATCAACCAGATCGCCGTGCGTCCGGAAATCGGCCTGACGTTTGCGATGGGATTGCGCCATATTTTGCGCCAGGACCCGAACGTGGTGATGGTGGGTGAAATCCGCGACCAGGAAACAGCCGACATCGCCATCCGTGCCTCGCTGACGGGGCATCTGGTGTTCAGCACGCTGCACACCAACGACGCGCCCAGCGCGTTCACCCGGTTGACAGACATGGGCATCGAGCCGTTCCTCATCGCCTCGTCGGTCGAGGCCGTCATGGCGCAGCGCCTCATCCGCACCATTTGTCCGCATTGCAAGACGGAGCAGAAGGTGGATGCGGTCTATCTGAAAAAAATCGGATTTCCCGAGGACGAAATTGGCACGGCGAAATTCTGGCGCGGCGTTGGTTGTGAAGCCTGCCGCCAGCTCGGCTACCAGGGCCGCAAGGGCATTTACGAGCTGCTCATCGTCAGCGAAGCCATCCGTCCGCTCATTATGAACCGCGCGAATGCCACGGAAATCGCCCAGCGCGCGATGGCGGCGGGCATGCGCACGCTCCGCACCGACGGCTGGACCAAGGTCAGAAACGGCGAGACGACCATTGAGGAGGTTTTGCGCGTCACCCAGATCGAGGAGCACCTGGACACGCTCGGGGGCGACACCAAAACCGAAATGTAGGTCAAGGAGTGACATTGCCCCTACCATCGTAAAAATTTACCAACATGGCCCGCTGGCATTCCTGCAACATTCTGCAAATCGCGTCCGACGCGAATCGCCTCTGGCAATTCGACGCCAAGGGCGGCGGTTTCGCGCTGAACCGCGAGCAGCGCGCCGCGCTGGACGAACCGTTGCCGCCCAGGTTGATCACAAAATCGTGGAGTTCTTTGTGGCAGCCGCAGCTGAACGTCGCCTGGCTGCCGCCGGAAAATGTCTTTCTGCGCGTCATCGAATTACCCAGGAGTAATTTCGAGGAAACGTTCGCGATGGTGGAGTTGCAACTGGAGAAACTTTCCCCGATGCCGGTGGCGCAAATCGTCTGGACGATTCAGATCCTGTCGCGCCACAACAACCCGCCGCGTCGAAACGAAGCGGAGACCGGGGCGAAGGCGGAGGCTGCGACTTCCGCTGAAACGAGAGCGGAAGATTTGCAAACCGTGGTCGTGGTCATCGCCGAGCGCAGCGTGGTTGAGGAATTTCTCGGCAAGCTCGAAGGCCGGGGTTATCTCGCCGACCGGCTGGAAGTGCCGATGCTCGACCAGTTGGAAGCCACGCCCGCGACGGAAGATGGGGCCTGGATGTATCCGCTGGTGCTGGCCGGGCAGAATGCCGTGCTCGTGGCGTGGTGGTGCGGCGGCGCGTTGCGAAGTTTGAGTTATGTCGTGTTGCCGCCCGCCGGCGACCGCGCGAATCATTTGAAGGCCCAGCTTGCGCAACTGGCCTGGGCCGGCGAACTGGAAGGCTGGCTGACTGCGCCTCCCAACACATGGCATCTGGTCGCGGATCCCGCCAATGCCGCAGAATGGGAAAATGCGTTGCGCGAAGGTTTGAGCGAGCCGGTGCAGGTCACGCCGCCGTTGCCGCCGGCGGAACTGGCCGCCCATACGGCGCGGCGCGCGGCGGCGTCAGGTTCGCGCGCGACGTTGCTGCCCGCGGAATTTCCCGCGCGTTACCACCAGCAATTTGTTGACCATCTTTGGCTGCGCGGCCTGGGGACGACCGGGGTGTTGTATGCCATCGGCGTGGCGATCTATTTTTGCGCAACGGGTTTTCTGGCCATTCAAACGCACAAGGTCGAGCAGGCGGTCGCGGACCAGAGCGGCAGTTACACGAAGGCGTTGCAACTCAAGGCGCAATACGACGTGCTCAAGGAGCGGCAGGAGTTGAAATACGCGGCGCTGGATTGCTGGAAAATTGTCGCGGAGCAATTGCCACCGAACATCACCTTGCAGCGATTCAGCTTTGCGGACGGCAAGAGACTTTCCCTGGGCGGCACGGCGGCACACGATCAAATCAACACGCTTTTTGATTTCAACGCCGCGATGCAAAAAGTCACGGCCAACGGACGCCCGATGTTCAATTCCCAGGGCGGCGAACCGGTCAATCCCCGCCAGACTGGAAACACCGTGACCTGGAGTTTCAGTTTGCAACTGCAAAATGCGGAGGGGATGCCATGAAAAAATACTTCGCGCATCTGCGTCCGCTGGAGCGCCGCCTGGCCGTCGGGGTGGTGGTGGTTTTGATCCTGGTGCTGAATTTCGTGTTCATCTGGCCGCACTTTTCCGACTGGAGCCAGTTAAAAGCCCGGCTGAAAAATGCCCGGGACACATTGGCGAGCTACCAGGCGACCATCGCCCAGGCGACCAATTACCAGGCGCAGGTGAAAAGCCTGGAAGGCCAGGGTGAATTTGTCGCGCCCGAAGACCAGGCCATCAATTTCATGCGCACGATTCAGGCGCAAGCCGAAGCCAGCGGAGTTGGCCGGGCCAATTACTCGCGCTCGATAATGCATACGAACGACGCGTTTTTTATCGAACAAGTGCAGAACATCAATGTGGTCGCCACCGACCAGCAGCTCGTGGATTTCCTTTACAAGCTCGGCTCTGGCGCCTCGATGATCCGCGTGCGTGATCTGGAACTCCAGCCGGACGCCCCGCGCCTGAACCTCAACGCGAACATCCGGCTCGTCGCCAGCTATCAAAAAAATCCAGCCGCGCCAGCGCGCGCTGCCGCTCCAACCAATTCCAAGCCTGCAACCAAAATCGCAAAATGAAAACAACCACGCTCGTCCTGATTTTGTTCTTAACCGCCCTTGAATTGCGGGCGCAACCGTCGCCCGGCCCGCACCGTCTGCCGCAGCGCGCCAACCTCGTGACCAATAACGCTCCCGTTACGCCAGCCGTGCCGCCACAAATGCCGGTTTTGACCCCGCCACCACCCCTTGCGCCTGCGTCCAATTCATTGCCTTCTCCGGTGGCGGAGACGCCGAAAACCGCTTCAACCAATAGTGCGCCGCCGGAAGCCACGATTCCCGCCGGCACCATCAATTTTCAGGGGGTGGACGTGAGCCAGGTGCTCGATGTTTATGCGCAACTGGTTGGGCGCACGATGTTGCGCGCCGGGCTGCCGGCGGCGCAGATTATTTTGCGCACGGAAACGCCATTGACCAAAACCGAGGCGATTCAGGCGTTGCAGGCGGTGCTCGCCCTCAACGGCATCGCCCTGGTGAATGTGGGCGACAAATTTGTAAAAGTGCTGCCGATTGACCAGGCGAATTCGGCCGGCGCGAAGATTGACCACGGGGATGCGAGCCAGTTGCCGGAGATGGGTTCCTATGTGACGCACATCGTCCAGTTGAAATACATCAAGCCCAGCGTCATGATGCCGCTCATCCTGCCGTTTGCGAAATTGGCCAATGCCATTTTCCCGATTGACGACAATGGAATCCTGGTGCTCCGCGACAACGCCGAAAACGTCAAGCGGATGCTGGAAATGATCGATCAGATAGACGTGTCGGTGCCGGCGGAATACATCTCCGAAGTCATCCCGATCAAATACGCGATGGCCGAAGACATTGCCAACGCGCTGAACAGCCTCGGTGGCAGCGGGGGAAGCACGGTCAGCTTTGGCGGTTCGGCGGCCACGCCGTCCATCAACGGCATTTCACGCGCCGGTGGCACCGGAATGGGCAGCACGTTTCAATCCGGCGCCAACAGCCAGGCAAATCAGCCGCGGGCATTAGGCTCGCAAGCGGCGCCCGGCGGCACGCCGGCGGCGGGCACTACTTTTCAGCAAAGGTTGCAGTCCATCATTCAACGCGCCTCGACGGGAGGACAGCCGGAACCGATCCAGGTTTTTGGCCAGACAAAAATCATTGCCGACCAGCGGAGCAATTCGCTGCTCATTTTTGCAACGCAGGCGGACATGGAAAGGATCAAGGGCGTCATAGCAAAATTGGACGTGCTGCTGGCGCAGGTGCTCATCGAGTCGGTTATCATGGAAGTTGGACTTAACCATTCTTGGAACCTGGGCGTATCAGCGGTACAGAATCCGCAAACTTTCAGTCCAAGCGTGCCCGTCATCGGCGGCGGCGGCATGAACAATGGTCAGTCCTTTTTGAGTTTCCTGCAACAATTTACATATACCACCAACTACGTCGCAGGAACATCAAATTCGGTGATTGCCAGCATCATTTCATCCCTCGTCCCCTCATCCTATGGAACGAATGGGAGTTTCGGCAACAACCTGCCAAGTGGTTTCAGTTATTTCGGCAACATCGGTCCTAATTGGGAAGTGGCCTTGCAGGCGGCGGAATCGGACAGCACAACCACGGAGATTCAGCGTCCGCGCATCCAGACCTCGCAGGCGAAGCCCGCCTCGTTTTTTGTCGGCCAGACCGTGCCCTATGTCGATGGCACCACTTACGGCAGCGCTTACGGCAACAGTTCTTCGTATTCACAATTGTCGGTGGGCGTCGAATTGGATGTCACACCCTTCATCAATCCTGACGGCCTCGTCGTGATGGACATTAATCAAGAAATTGATGATATAAGTGGCTATACCGCGATCGCAGGCGTTGGTAGTATCCCCAACACCGACAAACGCACGCTCTCCTCTGAAATTGCCGTCCGAGATCGCGATACCATCATCCTTGGCGGATTTATCCGTAGCGATAAGAATAAAAGCAGGAGCGGGGTTCCCTTGTTGATGGACATTCCCCTGCTCGGCAATCTGTTCACCTCGCGCAACGACTCAAAGGATCGCACTGAAACGATTGTGATGATACGTCCGACGGTTTTGAAAACGCCCGAAATCGCCGCCGCCCAGGCCATCAAGGAAGAGCGAAGGCTGCCGGGCATTTCCGCCGCCGCCGCGGAAGATGCCGCTTATGAACGCAGACTGGCTGAAGCCGAGCGCAAGGCCGAATTGAAACACACCAAGTCCAAAGACTACGACAGCGACTTTTCCGACACTCCGACGACGAATTCCTTCGCGCCTCAAAGCAAGGACAACGGCTTCTTCAACCCGCCGCCACCGCCGAACCCAGCGCCCTTTACCAACACCGTCGTACCGCTCAAGCCGCAATGATATGACAGGTCATTATGATGTAAAAAAATGAACCGTTCCAGAAACATGTTTTTTTGCTTGTGCGCAGCCCTTTTGCTGTTGGTGGAGATGGGCCGTGCGGAAACAGTCACTTGGTCGGATAATTTTGACGACACTGGTGCTAGCAAACGCTGGACCAACAACGGGGTCGGTGTCTGGAGCATTGGCTCGCCGACCATTGGTCCAGCAATCAACTCCACCACGGGTTACCGCACACATTCCGGTGCCAATTGCGCCACGACCGGCTTGAAGGCAAACTATCCCTACAACGCCAACGCCCGGCTCGTTTGCATCAATTACAACGGCGCCAGTTCTTTGGTGGTTCCTTCTGCGGATCAGTTCCCCCGCCTGCGTTTCTGGCATTGGTTTAATTTCGTGAATGCCGAGGCCTACGTTGAAATCAGCACCGATGCCGGCGCCACCTGGGAGCAAATTTCGCCGGATTACCTTGACATGAGCAGCAGCGGTGTCTGGTCGCGGCCTTCCTTTGACCTCAGCTCCTACGCCGGGCAGAGCGTGCAGATTGCTTTTCATTTCATCTCCGGCGGCAGTTGCTGCGGCAATGCCCCGGGCTGGTATGTTGACGACGTGGCGGTGGTCACCGGGGAGCCGGTTTTCAACAACCCGGAAGGTTTTGAATCGGGACTGGGCGATTGGTCTGTGGACTCGGGAACTTGGGAAGTCGGCACACCGACCAGTGCCAGTGGGCCGACTGCCGCGCATGGCGGCACCAACTGTGCGGCGACAGTTCTAGCCGGAAACTACGGCTACAATGTTGAATCAAGTTTGATCAGTCCGCCCTTTCCCGTTCCTTCGAACGGCCCCGCTTTGCGCTTCTGGCATTGGTATAAACTTGTGAATGCTTTGGGCTATGTTGAAATCAGCACCGACGGCAGCAGTTGGCAGCAAATTTCGCCAGATTATAATGATGCCAATACCGGCGGCAACTGGACGAATGTTTCCCTTGATTTGAGTGCCTATGCCGGCCAGACCGTACAGGTGGCTTTCGATTTCATCTCCGGCGGCACCTGTTGCGGAACCGGGCCGGGCTGGTATGTGGATGACATTTCGCTGGTGGCGTCACCAGTTCTGACCGTTCCGCCAACGCAGACGATTTACGCCGGGCAAACACCTGACTTCACCCTTTCCGCCACCCTTTTTCCAACTAACGACACGCCGATATTTGGACTGGTCTCCGCAACGAACGTTGTTCTGAATACAAACACCGGCGTGTTGACCTGGACAAATACCGCACCCTCGGTGCCCAGCACGAACATAATTACCGTCAAGGTAACGGACACCAATGTTCAACTCAGCACCACCGCCAGTTTCATCGTTCAGGTATTGCAGCCGTTAGTTTTAACGGTTCCCCCAACGCAAACGAATTACGTCGGCCAGGAATTGGACGTCACCATTTCCGCGACCAACTACGCTGATCCAGACGACTATTTTACATTCGCAACCAATTCACCCACCCCGGCAAATGTTTTGATTGATCAATACACCGGTGAGCTGACGTGGACGCCCACCACGGCACAGGTGGGACCCAATACAATTACCATCACGGTAACGAATAATATTGAGCCTTTCTTCAGAGTAACCACCAATTTTGTGGTTATGGTGTCGAATCCACCACCGCCAACGCTGATCGTTCCGCCAACGCAGAAAATTTATGCCGGCCAGACGTTGACAGTCACCAACATCGCCACCAGTGTTTTTCCAAACAGCACCTTTACCTTTGCGTTGCTCTCCGGTCCAGCGGGAGTTACCCTGACAGCCAACGGCGTTTTAACCTGGGCTACCACCATCAAGCAACCGGCGGGATCCACGAATGTCTTCATTACGGTGACTGACAGCGTGTCGCTGCTCAGCGCCACCAACCATTTTGTGGTTGTGGTATCAACGAATCCACCGCCACCCACGCTGATCGTTCCGCCGACGCAGACAATTTATGCCGGCCAGACGTTGATCGTCACCAACTACGCCTACTACACCAACAGCGTTTTTCCAAGCAGCGCCTTCACCTTTGCGACGAATCCCCCTACTCCGACGGGAGTTAACCTGAACACAAACACCGGCGTTTTAAGCTGGGCCACCACCACCGCGCAACCGGCGGGAACCTATACGAATGTCATTACGGTGATGGACAGTTTGTCGCACCTCAGCGCAACCAGTAATTTCCTCGTTCTGGTGTTGCCGCCGCTGCCGCCGACTTTAATCGTTCCGCCAATGCAGTTGCTTTATGCCGGCCAGATGATGGACGTCACCATTTCCGCCACCAATAGCGCTTATCCCGGCGACACGTTTACCTTCGCCGCCTTCGGTCCGACCAACCTGAACGTTTCAAACCTGCCAAAGAACGGTGTGCTGAAGTGGACGCCCCTCACGGCACAGGCGCCGAGCGCAAACACGATTTACGTCACGGCGACGGACACCAACTCGTTGAGTTCAACCAGCAATTTTCTGGTCCTGGTGTTCACGACCCCGCCGCCGGGTTTAACGGTTCCGCCAACGCAGACGCTGCCGATCAAGGGTTTTCAATTCACGCTCAACACCATGCCGGACACCACCTGGCGGATTGACGCCTCCACCAATTTGTCGAGCTGGCTGCCATTATTGACCAACACGGCGGATCTCAGCGGCACGCTCCAGTTCACCGATTTGCTGGCCACCAACTACCCTTGGCGCTTTTACCGGGCGGTTTTGCCGTAACCGCCGTTACACCGCGCAAGCGGACAGGTTCCCTGAGGATGTTCAGGCGGAGAAAAGTCCCGCAAACCGGCACCCCCGTGACCTGACCCTGTCGGGACAGGCCCGGGAACCGGCTCACTTTTCCGGCGGGGCGTTTGTGCCGGCGCCGGCGGGGAACATTTCCTCCAGGCTGCGGAACGGATGGAGCGGCAGCAGCAGGAGTTTCGGGACAACATAAACCGGTTCGCTCTTCGGATTTTTCAGCGTGCCGGTGATTTTATATTCAAACAATTTGCTCACCGGCCAAAGCACCGTGCTGACCACCGGGCCGACCACCCAGGTGTCGCGCAGCAACTGGGCGATGACGCGCGCATGGACGTTTTGTTTCAAATCCACCGTGCCCGTGTATTCCAGCCGCATCATGGTCGAACGCATTTCCAACGAGTCCGTGTAAATCACGCCATTGGTGATGGAAAATTTCGTCGCAGCGTCCGTTGCGCGGATGTTGCCCAAACCCGGCGAAACCGTGTTCAACACCGGCGACAAAATGCCGAAAATCGGAATGTCCCACAGCAACCCGTCGTGCAGGTTCGCGTGGCCGAAACCATCCCACGTCCGCCAGTCCCTTGAATCCGCGTCCGTCACGACGAGCCGTCCGGCCAATGTGCCTTCGAGATGGCTGGCCGGCGACGACAAATCCGCCGCCAGCGAATGCAGATTCACATTCGTCACGCTCACGGCAAATTGATAATCCGCGCCTTCATGCGGCGCGCGAAAATCAAAATTCGCAAAACCGTTTCCGTTCCCGCCGTAAAAAGCCGCCGCCACATTGGTCAAAATCAGCGACTGGTTCTGCCAGTGAATGGTGCCGACAATGTTTGTCGTCTTGAACTTCATCCATTCAAACGGCGCGCCTTTGATGATGTCAAACCGCAAATCCACGTCCGCCGTGTCGCGCCCGCCGTTCATGTCGTGCAACGGCACCTGGCCGTTCACCCGCGCCGTCGGCGGTTGCAGAAAATGATACGGCGCCACCACCCGCCCCGTCTTCGGCCCGATGGCGCGCGCCACCGGCTCCGGATCGGCGGTGCTGAAACCATTCGTGAAACAAATCAGCCGCGCATTGAAATCCAAGATCACCTTGTCCGCCATCATCATCTGCGCGCCGGTGTGCGCCAGCGGATTTAAAAATTCCAGCACCCGGTTCGTGTAATTCAACACTGACACCACGTCGCCAAACGCCTGGCCGCGCACCGCAAAATTCGTCAAGGCCACGCGCCCGCTCGCCAGGATGCGGTCGTAATCATACAAACGCCCGCTTACCTCCACGTCCAACGCCAGCGGCTCGGTGAACTTTATAATCTCAAAACCGCGCACCGCGTTGCTCGCCGTCAAAAACAGCCGGACGACTTCCGGGTCCAACGCGCCGCGGATGTGCCAGTGATAATCTTTTGTCGCGTCGTCCTCGCCACCGCTTAATTTGAGCCGGCTCTTTGATTTCACGACCGCGAGATCGGGCAGTTGCCACAGGAGATTTGAGTAGGAAAAATGCGTGCGCGCCGAGTCAATCGCCACGCCATCGAACACACCATTGGTGATGGCCAGTTCGCCATTCAACTGAATGGTCGGTTGCACTTCATCGCGCCAATCCGGCTGGCGATTCGTCCACGCGGGCAAAATGAGCGAACCGCTGGCCTGGAGGGAGGGCGGTTGGGGCCACGAAAAATCCGCCAGCCGTTCGCGCGTTTTTTCCGTCAGCAATGCGGCAATCGCATGAACGTCAAAACACGAGGAATTGGTGAAGGCAAGCTCGCGCGTGGCAAGGTTCAGCCGCGCAGTGGCGTCAAGTTGCCCGCCGCCCAGCCCGGCGGACAATTTGGTGACGGCCAATTCGGGCGCCTGCCAGAGGCCGTTGCACGCCACGAAGTCCGCGTTCAGTTTTTCGGATTTCAATTCCCTGGATTTCGCCGTCCAAGCCAGCCGATACGGCTGCGCGTTTGTCCACCACGCCCACGACGGGACGAAATTGGTTGGAGTTCCGGCGGGCGCGGTGAGGTTGCCGGTGAGCCGGATGTCGCGCGCGCCGCCCCAGGGCGTTTCAACCGAGGTCGCGTTCAGGTTCAGCCGGACGGTGAACGAGTGAATGTCCCGCGCGTCGCCATCCACGACCAGGCTCAATTGCGGCGTGCCCGCGAAATGTATCCGGTCGAGGGTGTCAGAGAGTTTCTGCAATCGTGCCTGCCAAACGGCACGGCCGGCGGATTTTTTGCCATGAAAAATGTCCCAGTTGCGCATCTCCGGCGCATGGATGATGTCGCCTGACAACGCGAGTTTCGCGCCTGCGAAGTCAGCTTGAAAATGGTCGAGCGACCAGGTGTTGTTCGTTTGGAAGCGCAATTCGGTCTGAATGTTGCCGAGCGTGAACCCATTGGTTGGCGTGAGCGGCCAGACGAAATTACCCTGGCGCAGAATGAGTCCATCAACCTGCCATTGCCGGCGCAACAGTGCGCGGTAGTTCAACTGCAGTTGAATTTCGGCCAGGGAGAGCACCGGGTTGTCGGGCGGTTCAGCGTGGCCGATGCGGACGTTTTCGATGACCAGCCCGTGGACGAAATGCAGGCGCATCCGGGTGAATTCCAATTCGATTCCGCGCGTTTGCAGTGTTTCCACCAGACGCCTTTTCAAAAAATCCGGCAGGCCGATGCGATTGAACCAGACGAGAGCGCAAACCAGCGCGAGCACCGCGAAAAGAACGGTGACGCGAAACCAGCGAAAGCCTGCGCGGCACTTCCGCCAGAAGCCGGGTTGCGAAGGCATGTCAGGGAATCCCGCCCTGCGGGACCGGAATGGTGAGATAATTCAAGACGAACTGGTAAAGCACCGGCGGAAAGACGAAGGCCCAGCGTTCGCCCTCCAGCGTCACGGCGGCCAGCGCGGTTTGCGAGGAGGGAAGTTCCGTGCCGAAGTCCACGGAATGTTTTTCGCCATTCTTCAGTTCGAAAGTAATCTGCAAATTGTTCGTGTTGAGTCCGAATTTTTCCGGTTCGGTCACATTGTGTCCCACCCAGCCGGCGGCGGTCAATTCGCCAAATCGATGAGCGGTTTCCTCGATGGCCGGCGGGTTGATGATGCCTTGCGAACCGGCGGCGAATGACCATTTGTTCGGACCGTTGCGGACCATTTGCCGCGTCTTGCCGTTTTGGTGGATGGTGATTTGCGCCACGTCGCCCTCGGTGAAGTTCCAAATTCTGCGCTCGCGAAATTCCCAGGCCGCTTCGGGCAGCCGGTTGAAATCTTCCGCCGTCACGGCATAAACAAAATCCTCATCGGCGCGCCGGACAAAGACTTCATTGTTTTGGTTCGTGCCGAAGGACAATTGGACAATGATCCCGTTCGTGTCGCCCGCCACCGAACGCAAAGTGATTTGGCGCGTCGGCGTCGCCAGCCCGTAAGCGGGCAAATCGGGCGTGGTCACGACGTCCTTCACGAATTCCGCGACGCGCAATCCAGCGAGGGTTTTGATGAATAGCTGCGCATTTTCGGCGTCCACGGGGAATTTTTCGCCGGCGATTTGCCAGTTGTTCGAGCCTTGCCGTTGCAACGTGAAATTGTCCTGCCCCTGCGCTTCAATTTCCGCGACGGGCGCGGTCAATTCCAGCAGATGCGAATCACGGAAGTCGTTCACCGAGCCCCGCCACGGTGACAAAGGCTCTTTGGCGGTCATAACAATGGCGTTCCACCTTTCGCGTCTGGCAAAGACTTGCGTTGGATCATTCGTCGGACTTTTGCCGACGTGAATGGCGGAAATGAAATTGGTGCCATGACCAAGCCACAGGTCGAGATCGGCGGGCTGCAAACCGAACGCGGCCAAATCCGCCTTCGGGTCGTCGGTGATGAACCGGGTGACGCGCGTGATTTGCAGATGTTGCAACGCATCGGTGATGCGCTCGGCGTCAGCGCGCGCCGGAAACGGACGAATCATGCGCCAAAGATGATTCGTCGCGTCGCGACGAAGTTCGATGGCCTTCGCGCCGTTGGTCAGCACAATCCAATCCAGGCCGCTGTTGTTCACATTCACCAGCGCGGTGTCGCGCCAGTCGTTGGCCGAATTCGTAATGAATTTGAGCCAGTCGGCATCGGCGACAAAGGCGCCGTCCACACCAACGACGCGCAAAAAAACCTGATCGCCGGGCGGGGTTTTGTTGCCGACCAAAAGCTGCCGGCGCTGGCCGCCGGTTTCGATGACGAGTGAAACGCGGGGCGTTTCAAAACCGAACTCCACGTCCGCATTGCGGTGGTTGCGGAGTTCGGCAGCGCTGATGCGGGTGGCGAACGTGAGTTTTTGGAGCGCGTCGAGCAGGGCTGCGATGGCGGCCGGCTGCGCGGGATAGACAATGGGTTTGGTCAGCAGCCACGCGCCGTTCGTGCGGTCGGCGCGAATTTCCAGCGCGCCGGACGGAATCACTTGAACGCTGGTGACGGCGGGCGGACGCAATTCCGGCAGGATGCGGGACGGCTCCGCAGCGGATGGCCGCAGGAAGTGTTCAAAAATGAATATCAACGCCAGCAGCACCGCGGCGATCAGAAACCAGATTCCGGTGGTTTTCGAATTCATTATTTTCTCCGGGCCAGCCAGACCAGGCAGCCGAACAACAACACCACGCCGGGCAGCGCGCCCAGCAACAGCCAGCGGACTTCGCGTTGTTGGGTCCGGGTCATCACCAGCCGGAATTCCGTGACGGGTCGCGGCCCGATGCCTTTGAGCAGCGTGGTGCGGTCGAGCAGCCAGTTGGCGGCGTAGCCGATGAAATCGCTGTTGTCCAGGCTCTTGATGGATTGGTTGCCGAAGGCAAAGGAATCGCCCACGGCGAGTATCCGGGTCGTGCCGCGTGCGTTGGCCACCCCGGCAACCGGCTTTTGCTCAACGGCAACCATCAGCGGATAGGCATGCGGTGGATTGCCGGGTTCGCCCGCGAGAGTCGAAGCCGGACTGGCAAAGGCCAATTCATCCACTTGCGGCGCGCCCGCGGGTGGGTTTTCCCAATTCACGCGGCTGATGGGCCGTGGCAAATAAAGAAACAATCCGAAGCCAACCAGCGGATTGACCACCGGATGCTGGCTGAAACTGGAAACAACCACATCCTTGCCGGAGACGGTTGTTTGCGGATCCTGAACCCAGTCGGAGCCGACATTGACACCCCAGCGCGCCAGAATCGGCTCCAGCCCCGTCGGACGCTTGATGGAAAAATAGTTGAAGAGCACAAACAACCGCCCGCCTTGAGCGAGGTATTGGTCAATTTTCTGAAGCTCGGTTTCTGAAAGTTCCGTCCGCGGTCCGGCAATGATGAGCAAATTGCAATCCATGGGGACGGGGTTGTCGCCGAACAATTCAAGATTTGTGACCGCGATGTAATTCTGGGCGAGAAGGGAGCCGAAGTTCAAATAGCCCGTCTCGCCGGTATCGTTGAGCGAGGGTTCGCCGTGGCCCTGCAGAAAATACGCCTTGAATGGCCGGGCGCTCGTAACGGCGAGCAACATCGAAGTGAAGGCCTGTTCGCCATTAAAGGCAATCGGCCGGCGTCGGAACTCACGCTCCTTGGGATTGGGCACCGGCTCAAGTTTGACCTGGGTGAGTGAATCGCCGGGAACGATCTTGACCCTGCCCTCGCAATCAAAGATGACCAGGTTTTTGTCCGTCGGCGAGTTAAGCTTGTATTGCTCCTTGATTTTTTGCGCCTCGCCCGCATCACGCACATAATCCACGGTCGTGACGGAAATGCGGGGGTTGGCCGAGCGATACTCGTTCAGCAGCGCGACGATGTCCGAATAAAAATCATTCTCGTCCCGGGTGTCATAATAAAGCGTCACGTTCACGTGATTGGTCAGCGACTTGAGAATGTCCAGCGTTTGGGGCGCCAGTTGGACGCGGGTCTGTGAACTCAGGTAAAACCGATGGAACAAAAACAAGCGCGTGCCAAGGTAATTTACCATCACGACCACGGCCAGCACCAGCGCGGTGCGCACGGCCACGTCGAAGCCGATTTTCCACCGGCGGCCGGGCGAAAAGCTGGGTTGAGATTTGGAATCGGTCGGCATTTTATTTCCAGCGCCGGCTTTCCACCACGCGCAAGGTCAGGAACAAAAAGAAAAACGTCAGGCTGACGTAAAAAATCACCGCGCGCGTGTCCACCATGCCGCGGGCAAAGTTGTGCATTTGCTCGAACAGGCCGAAATAGGACAGCACTTGCGACTGCCATTGCGCGGCCACCGGAATGGCCTCGGCCAAAAATCCAATCGAAAATAAACTTACGCCGAGGACAAAACCGATCATCGCCGCCGCCATCTGGCTGCGCGTCAAGGCCGACGCAAAACAGCCCAGCGACAAAAACAGGCAGCCGACCAAAAACACGCCCAGATACATTCCACCAATCGTGCCCGCGTCCAGCGTGCCCGGCTGATTCGTAAAATGTCGCACCACGAAGAGACACGCGAGCATCGGCAGCCACATCGCAATGTAAAACACGAGTGCCGAGGCGAATTTCGCCGCGACCACCTGCAAATCGCTCACCGGGGTGGTCATCAGGGTTTCAAAAGTACCCGAGAATTTTTCCAGCGCAAACAACCGCATGGTGAGCGCCGGCGTCGCCAGCAGCACAATCAGCCAGAAAAAGTAAGTCCGATAAAACATTTCCGTCACCGGCATCGGCGACGGGTCGCTGCCAAGATTTGTCATCAGCACCACGAAACTCAACCCGATCAAAAACGTCACGGCCGCGATGATCACATAGCCCGTGATGGAACAGAAAAACGCGGCCAGCTCCCGGCGCGCGAGCGTCCAGAAAATTTTCATTCGCCCTCCCCCCCTGTCGCGCCGTAGCGAAGCGAAGGCGGATCGAATTTGGGAAACAGGTTCATTCGCCCTCCTCCTCCTCGGTCGGCCGGGTCACTTGCACGTAAATGTCTTCGAGCGAATGGCGGCTGCGCGTCAATTCGCGCATGATCCAGCCGCGTTCCACCACCAGCGCGAAAATCGCCGGGCGCAGGTCATATCCGTCGCGCGGTGTCAGCGCGCAGCGTTGGAATTCGCCTTCACATGGCGATACGTCGAATTGTTCGATTCCCGGCATTTGCGACAAGGCTTCACGCAGTTCGTCCGCTGGCGCGGCGATTTCAGCGATGATCTGGCTGTTGCCGGCCATGAGCCGCTGCAAATTGTCCGGCGTGTCGGCTGCCAGGATTTTGCCGTCGCCCATGATCAACATCCGGTTGCACGTCATTTCCGCCTCCTGCAGGATGTGCGTTGAAATCAGCACGGTGTGCTTCTGCGCGAGGTTTTTGATCAATTGCCGCACCGCGCGAATCTGGTTGGGATCGAGGCCGAGGGTCGGTTCGTCCAAAATGATCAATTCCGGTTCATGCACCAGCGCGTCCGCCAGACCGACCCGCTGCTTGTAACCCTTGGAGAGCTGGCCGATGATGCGGCGGCCCACCTCCGTCAACCCGCATTGCTCCATTACCGTGGTCACGCGCTCGCGCGAACGCCGCCAGTTGAGGCCCTTGAGCCGCGCGCGGAATTTCAGGTATTCCCGCACGCGCATTTCGGGATACAGCGGATTGTTTTCCGGCATGTAACCAATGCGGCGCCGCACTTCATCCGACTGGTAAAACACATCGAACCCGGCCACGCGCACCGTGCCGCTCGTCGCCGGCAGGAAACACGAAAGAATCCGCATGGTCGTGCTTTTGCCCGCGCCATTCGGTCCGAGCAAACCGACAATTTCGCCGCGCGCGACCGTGAACGAAATGCCCGCCACCGCCGTGCGTCCGGCGTAGCGTTTCGTCAAATTCGTCACTTCAATCATTGCGTTGCCGTTCATCGAAGCTCAACGCGGAGTTTAGCCATAAAATGCCGCTTCCGGCCAATAAATTCTGCGGCGAAGAACATGGCCGGTTTCTATAAACGGGCAAAACCGCCGTTGGAGGCGTTCAAAATTATGCGTGCCGGCTTGACTTTGCTCAACCGCAGGCGCAAAAGCAATCCGCAGTGTCTCCGCCGCCTGAAAATTTTTACGCCGGCTGGCGCCCGCGCTTTGGCGCGGGGAATGTCCTGCGCGACGAAAATGATCCGCCGCCGGAACGCCTGCTCCAGGCCATCTGGCGCCACCAGCGGTTGCAGCGTGACCGGCTCCAAACCGCCGATGGAAAATCCGTTCGCGTTTTGCATCCCGGCTTTGCGAGCGTCGAAGGCGGGCCGGATTTTCGCGGCGCGGTCATTCAAATCGGTGACGCCGCGCCGCGTTCCGGTGACGTGGAAATTGACCTGCGCGTCGGCGGCTGGCGCGCCCACGGTCACGACCGCAACCCGACTTTTAAAAATGTCCTGCTTCACGTTGTTTGGGACGACGCGCGGCCAATGCCAAACGCGCCTCCAGTTTTGCCGTTGAGCCATTCGCTGGACGCGCCGTTGGGCGAACTTGGATTGTGGCTGGAAAATGAATCACCGCGCGACCTGCCCGAAAATTTGCGCGGCCAATGTTGCGTGGCATTGCGTGAATTGGATGAAACGCGACAAGGCAAAATTTTGGACTCTGCCGCCCGCGTTCGTTTTCAGGCCAAAGCCGGACAATTTCGCGCCCGCGCCCGGCACGCCGGCTGGGAGCAGGCGCTGTGGGAAGGCTTGTTCCGCGCGCTCGGCTATAAACACAACATCTGGCCGATGCAAAATCTCGCCGAATCACGTTTGCGCTGGACGCCCGGCGTGGACCCGGCTTTCGCACTTCAAGCCCGGCTGCTCGGCATCAGCGGTTTGCTGCCGGCGGAACTGACCCGGGCGCAGGCGGGCGGCGATGGTTATCTGCGTCGCGTCTGGGATTGCTGGTGGCGGGAACGCGATGCGTTCAGCGATTGCATTCTGCCGCGCGCCGTCTGGAAATTTCACGGATTGCGTCCGGCCAATCATCCCCAACGCCGGCTCGCACTGGCGGCGCATTGGCTGGCGACTGGGAATCTGATTCAAAAACTCGAATGTTGGTGTGCGTCTTCAATTGGGGAGGGTCGCCGTGCCGGCGACCCTGAAATTTTTGGGACGGCGACAGGCCGTCCCTCCCAGGCATTGGTGGATTCGCTGCGGGAAATTCTTGAGGTGGAGCGCGACGAATTTTGGTCGTGGCACTGGACGTTCCGCTCGGCGCGGCTGAAAAAGCCGCAACCGCTGTTGGGCGATGCGCGGGTGACGGATTTGGCGGTGAACGTGATTCTGCCGTGGCTTTGGACGCGCGCCGCCGAAGGCAAAAATGGAAGGCTCCAGCGGGTCATTGAACACCGCTACGCCGCCTGGCCGCAGGCGGAGGACAACTCCATTTTGAAACTGGCGCGGCAGCGTTTGCTGGGGGTGGGGCGAAGCCGCGCGTTGCGGAGCGCTTCCGCGCAGCAGGGGTTGATTCAAATCACGCGCGACTTTTGCGAGCACTCGAACGCGGTCTGCGAAAATTGCCGGTTCCCGGAACTGGTGCGCGGTTGGAATAGTGGTACCGGCTTCCAGCCTGCGGGAAATTAAACCAAATCACAGGCTGGAAGCCTGTGCCGCAATATCACTTCACTTCCAGATTGGCGAACGGAGTGTTCAATCCGGCGGACTGCGGCTCTTCTGAAACGGGCACTTTGATTTTCGCGGGGGCGGGACGGACAGGTTGATGGTTGTCCGAAGCCGGCGCCGTGCCGGCTTCGGCCTGACGGGGATTCTTGGCGCGCTTGTTGCGCGGCAGCGGGCTGACCATCACGTTGATGCCGCGTCCGATGAGTTTGGGCGGAAAATCGGGATTGCCGTAGGGCGCGATCTCGGCCAGAAATTTGTTGATGACTTGAAAGCCGACTTCGGTGTGCGCCATTTCGCGCCCGCGGAATTTCAGCGCGACTTTCACTTTCATGTCCTCGCAGAGAAAATCCACCGCGTGCGTGACCTTGATGCCGAGATCGTGCGGGTCAATGCGCGGGCTTAATTGCACTTCCTTTACCGTCGAGGCGTGCTGGTGCTTCTTGGAATCCTTTTCCTTCTTGGCCTTTTCGTAACGGTATTTGCCGAAATCCACGAGCCGGCAGACCG
>Ga0074044_10001050_pt1 | contig 25362 bp, 19 predicted proteins | sample BogForMeECP23OM1_FD_94443 | JGI IMG/M metagenome (GOLD analysis project Ga0074044, IMG submission 94443) | Bog forest soil microbial communities from Calvert Island, British Columbia, Canada - Bog Forest MetaG ECP23OM1 | ecosystem: Environmental > Terrestrial > Soil > Wetlands ... | reverse complement strand
TGTTTCGAGCCCTTCTGCCAATTCTTCGGGTCGAGGACGACCCGCGCGGAGAACATTTGCCCACCCGAGTACAGCGCTCAGTGGAGTTCGAAGCTCGTGGCTAAGCGTCGCAAGGAACTCATCTTTCATCCGGTTGGACCTTTCAGCCTCCGATCTCGCTGCCCGCTCGCTTTGCAGCAGACGATCCCTTTCAGCGTTAGCCATGTCAGCGACTTTTTTCGCTTCCCTTAGCTCCTCCTCTGCAAGCTTTCTGTCGGTAATGTCACGGGCGATCTTCGACGCTCCGATGACCTTGCCATTGGCATCCTTAATCGGCGAAATAGTCAGTGAGACGTGAAGCTTACGTCCGTCTTTGGTGAGGCGAATAGTGTCGAAATGATCATAACGTTTACCGCTCCTTATACGAGCCAGTATCTCCGTCTCCTCGCTCTGGAGATCAGATGGAATCAGTCTCATAATCGAAGTTCCGATCATTTCGTCGGCTGAGTAGCCGAAGATGCGTTCTGCTCCCTTGTTCCAGCTCGTAACGATGCTGTCCAAATTTTTCCCTACGATTGCGTCGTCCGAGCTATCCACAATCGCCGCCAAACGGCGTGAAGCTAACTCTGAGGATTGATTTTGGGACACATCTCGAAAACTCCATACTCGGCCGACAACGCTTTCCTCAACCGAAACGACATCGGAGTATTGCTCGATAGTCCTTCCATCGGACAGTCCAAGCGAATCAGAGGTTCGCTCTTTCGAGGCCTCGATCTCCGTGAAACGTGCCAGGTAGCGCTCTGAATTCTTCAATTGCCGAGCGATTGAGGTCCGGAAACTCTGAACGTTACCCGGCTCAAGCAGCTCCTGAGGTATCTTCCACATTTCTACGAACTTTTCGTTGAAAGCGGTAATCCGACCCTGTCCATCTGTTGCCAGAACCCCCTCGTCTATAACTTCCAGCGTGGCTCGCGTCAGAGCCAGGGCATAGGCAGCTTTTTCAGCGTTTCCACTCAAATCGATGTGGAGCATTGCATTGTTCTTCTCAGCCGGGCGCGCAAGACATTGAGTCATTCAACAAACTCTTTGTGCAAATCTGTTCGGAGAGTAAGAGGAGCACAGGAGGGACCTTACGTACAGACTAATGCGAAAGGATTGTGCACTGCCGCTCGCCGGACTGACAAAATATTTTTGCGTCCAACCCAATGTAGTTCACCTCAGTTGAAGAGTGCGCCTGTGCAAGAATCGCACTTTGCAAGAATCGCACCGGGCCTCTTTCGTGGATCTGGCGGACACAGGTTTAAATTTTTGTGCCGGCCGGAAAATTGTGAGAGTAGACGACCTTCGCCAAGAGCGGACGCGAACGTACAAGCTATGAAACTAAAAGCAATAAAATTGGACTCGTTGCGTGATCTGCTAATTGAGGAGCTGCGCGACCTGTATCGAGCCTTCTTATCTTCATTAGGATATGCCCACGACAGGCTTTTCGAGTGGATAACAGTCCCTACAAAAACTCCGCCCCATGCCTTCGGATGAACTCATCGAGAGCGCAACGGACTGCCGCCGAAGCGTCGCGAGGAATTGCTCGCAGTTGATATCGACAGAGCCATTCTCCTATCGCGTCCACAATGAGATCCTGCTTCGTAATGCAAAGGAATTCGCATTGCTTTGCCAGCCACGCGTACTGCTTTGCACCTACTAGCATCTCCACTGAAGTCGCAAAAGGGTCTCGATCTTCAGGCGGCTTTTCCTGCCAATCGTTGTCCACCTCTGTAGCTCGCTGCCCGACGGCAAATCGGATCTTATGAAGTCAATCCTAATCCTCAAGGCGCTCTGTCACGAAGTGCGCAAGAAAGAGTCGCGCGGTTTTACGTGGTTTTTGCGGGCTAGGCGGGACCGGCGATGCGTCGAAGTGCGAACTACTTACATGAGTACCAGCAGAGATAGGACAAAATCATCCCGCCGATTGCAAGTGCATATCGTCGATGTTCTCCAACGGAAGGAGGGTGGCTGCACGGTGGTGGTGCGACTGCCGCCGAAGGCGGAAATACCGTCCGAGGATATATGGCGCACGGGCATTTCCAAAGAGTATCAAGGCGCCATCCAAGTTGGTCGCCTTTGGCACCTGTATTACGGACAGGTTCCGACGCACTCGCCAGGCGACTGGGTAGAACTTGCGCTGCCAGACGAACCGAGAAAAGGCTCAGACATCCTGATTCCGTAGAATTAGCACGAGGCGGCAATCCTGTTTGGAAGAGGGAATGGAGCCATTCACACGGCTTACTCATGATAGGATGCGACCGGCCAAGGCGCCGCCGGCGAACTATTGCCAAGCCGACGTCTGATTCATCAGCGATATACGGCTTGCATTTGATCTGGTCGTAAAACTAGTTCAAGAGACAACCGATGGGCACAATATTATTAATTATTGTAGTCTTATTAATTATAGGCGCACTGCCGACCTGGCCATACAGCGCAGGCTGGGGCTACTATTCTACCGGCGGGCTTGGCTTGGTATTAGTAATCGTTCTCGTTCTCCTGCTGCTTCGCGTTATATAGGCCGAGAAAAAGTTACAGGTACGCAGCGGAATCAAGTTTCGCCAGGATCTCTCGCCCCTCGATCTTGGTTTGCAGGTCGTACCGTCCTGATGGCCAACTGGCGCGGCGCATTGACACGACCCGCGTTGCGGGGTGTAATATGGGTAACCTGGACCAATGTACACGCGAAACCCTGCATCTGCTTTAGATTCGCTGGGTGCCAGAGCAATGAGCCCCAGCGCGGCTAATCCTAAGAGAAATAATCTTTTCATATGGCCTTTTATATATTTAGACGTGAATGGCGCCGGTTTTCATGACACTCTTACGTTTCTGTCAGGCGGCGCCCTGAGCGTGAGCGATCGACCGCAGCTTTCGATCAGAGGGCGAAAAACCCTTTGGTTGATTCTTGTCGCGCTAGTCGGTGCTAAAAGACTTTGTCGCTCGCCTTGCGGACCGGTCGAAAGGCCGATTGGATCCTGGACCGATCTACACCGTGCACTATCACGAGCCCGCCCGGAAGCGGTTCCATAACCGCTACAGCGGCTTTCTTTAACCCTGGGTCCACCACAAGCGCGAGCGTAGACGTGGTTTCGTCGTTGTTTAGGTAAATGATCCCATCACCGGCTTGGATATTTGAGAAATCCGCAACGGCCACGACGTACTTGCGCCAGACGAAACGTTCGCCGTCTTCAGGTACCGAGTATGATGTCTAAAGCCGGCATGCACCTCCATTGCTTGTTCCCGAAAGAGAAGACCGAGGCTCAGAACCGTTATCAGCGCGCTTATTTGGTTAGTGCGAACGTAGGTCTCGCCGTCTATTTGCCAGTAACGCACCCGGCTGGATGTACCAAGGGCTGCTAAGTTTGACATCCAGAAATCCACGCTCCTGAGCGCCGAAGGCGCGAGAGGCGAATAGCCTGGGGTGGAGCGCAGCGAAACCCCAGGCTATCCTCGGGCCGCGCCTTCGGCGCTTAAGAGCACGTTCTCTAGGTCGCTACTGAAAATAAATTTTCGCTGCCACGGTACGGCCTCAAAGTCTCTTTCGCGCGAATAAGAGAGGAGACTAATTATGCGAAAACTTACAATTCCATTCATTCTCTCAGTCTGTTTCTGTCTTGCTGCGCATGCCGACGATCAGAACTTAGCGGCGAAAACCGGTAATACCGTTAAAAAGGCCGCGAAAGAAACAGGGCAGACCGTTAAGCATGTCGCAAAGGCGACAGGCCGAACGCTGAAGCATGGCACACAAGCTACCGAAAGAACTGTCGGGAAGGGGCTAAAGAAAACAGGAAATTCTCTCGAGAAAGCCGGCTCGACATGAGCCGTTTATCCGTGCAAAGGCGCAGATAGCTGAAGTTTAGGCCAATGCCGTTGCCTGACGACCGCCTTGCCGATACGCCGCGATCCGGGTTGCGGTCTCTTTTTACAGTGCGCACCCAAGCCCTTCTCTTTACACTTTTCGCTTTAGCGATTGTAACTCCCGGGTACTCTCAAACGCCGGCTACCCAGGGACCGTCGGCTACACAGACTATCACCCCGCAAACTACATCGCCTACAGAATCGCCACCAGTTCAGAACGCCGGTGCGCCAACACCTCCAGCTGGAATGCCGAGCGGGTCGCCGCGTCTGCCGACTGTGGGAGCGCCGCGGAGGCGCACATTGGGTTCGGCTGCACAGCCTCCGCTGGATCGAGACACAGTGACTCGGTTGCAGATCTTCTTGGATGAGAATTCTTTTGGGCCAGGAGAGATCGACGGACGTTGGAACGATTTTACCGAAAAGGCTTTGCAGCGCTTCCAAGCTGCCAATGGCCAACAACCATCCGGTCAAATCGGTCCGGCTTTGCAGCAGGAACTGCAGAAAATTTCACCGACCTACACGACTTATACCTTAGCCGAAGGTGATCTACAGTATGTTGGCAGGGTGCCTTCAAAGCCGGCTGCGATGGCACGTATGAAGAAGATTTTATATCGCTCCGCGTTGGATTACATTTCAGAGCGTTATCACGCCGATCCGGCATTTATCCGCATACTGAATCCAGGTAAGAATCTTAACGACTTGAAGAAAGGCAGCACCGTCCTAGTACCCGATGTGCAGCCGTTCCAGATCGAAACAGTTCGGCCTGAGCCGGATCTGCCGCCACGACCTGAGTTCGCTCAACGCATGATTAGAGTCGATACAAAGAGCCGCATGATCGACCTGGTCGACGCGGATCGAGTAATAGCCTCTTTTCCGATTACTCCCGGATCAAAGAGCCTACCGGCTCCGATCGGTACCTGGAAAGTTGTAAAAATTACAACCATGCCCGTTTTTCGCTGGGACGAAGCTATGCTCAACCATGGACGGCGCAGTGGCCACTTTCATATTATCCCACCCGGTCCACGCAATCCAGTCGGGGTCGTCTGGATTGGCCTAAGCAAAAAGGGAATAGGCATACACGGCACTGATAGCCCGGATGCGATCGGTCGTTCCGCCAGCCACGGTTGCATCCGCCTGTCGAACTGGGACGCGGTTCGATTAGTTTATCAGATTACCGCGGGAATGACTGCCGAGATTTTCTGAGATTCCCACGCACCGGATCAAATAAGTCAGACGTGACATATTGGACCTATAAAGACCGCGCTGAAAGCGTAACGTCCAGGCGTGATTTTATGAAGCGTTAGTGTGTTCAGTCCGCATTTTCCTTTGGCTTCCATCCTGTGTGTTTGCTGTTGCTGAAATGCACCCACCAAGCAACAACACGACTCCTGTGTAGTAGATCCAAAGCAACAATCCCATGATCGTTCCCAAGACTCGGTAAAGCGCATTGTAGTTGGTGAACGTGGCGAGATACCAGCTGAACAGATTTCGCCCGAATTGAAGAAAGATTGTCCCTATTAATGCTGCAAGCCAGACATGTCTGAATGGAACGGGTCTGCGCGGAGCAAATTTGTAAAGCATCGCCAGGCCGTAAAACAAGATTCCCTCGGGGAGAAGGTTCGATAACACGTCGATGGCGGCATTAATATCGAAGTAGTATATCGATTTGAGACGGTTGATTATCAAAGGCGCCACAAGTCCCAGGAGGAGAGCACTTGCTAGAATGCCGATCATCAGCAGGTTTTTCAGCGGCAGTTTCCACCAATCGTATTTTTTACCGCGATATGCCCTGTTTATCCCGATCACCAGCGCCTGGAAAAAACGAAGAGCGCCCCAGAGCAGCGCCAGTAGTCCAAATATTCCGGCCCTCCAGCCGTTCTTAATGGCGTCATCCACTATTGTGAACAAAAGCGTTCGATCCTTGAGTTGAAGTGGGATGTATTGCTCCACCTCTTGGACTACGCGGCGCGCCGCTTGGAATCGATCCGGAATGAAGAACGTGCTGATCGCGACCAAAAGGAGGATGAGGGGAAACAAAGAAAAGAACGAGTAATAGGCAAACGATGCCGCACATTCGTCTCCATTGATTTCTCCGTAACGTGTTAAAACCTGACCGATTTTTTTCGCAAAGCTCGCAAATCCCAGTTTACTGATACCGACGACGTGCTTCCAAAGCGGAGGGGATTCTTTCATTATTTCTTAGTCCATCAGAACTGAGTCATAACGGAATTCGGCGTAGGTTTGATCGCCGGATCTATTCCTCCGAGCTGCTGAATGAGCCAAGGGGCGGGAAGTTTTCAGCGGGTTCTAATTTTCGGCAATCACTACGACCGACCTTGCGCTACCGGACGAACACCGACTGATTTTTCCAGTAACCTATTTTGAAATCCGGATCCTCACCAGTGCCGAGTCGGCGAGCCGCCTGTTCGACCTGAGATGTAATATTCGAGAGGAACTTCTGGACTATATCCAAAAGAACGAGCCGTGGTATTTGCCAAGACAACGCGCCGTACTTTCATTTGCCAATAGCGGGGATGGCGACTCGGCTATTCGCGGACGGCTTCACTCGAACCCTTTGGATCCACGAGGAGTGTGGTAAAGCTGGGACGATCCATCTCGGAGGGACGTTCGAAGCGATTGCCGGCGCTGAGGCTCAAATTGTTCGGGGAAGATGCCCGGAAAAGCCGTTCCTGCTGCTCAGCCAGCCGACGCTATTCGACCCGACCCGAGCGCCGAAGGGACGGCAAATCGTGTGGCTCTATACTCATGTTCCCACCGGCTCGGTCTGCAACGTAACCAATTCTATAGAAGCACTGATAGATCGTTCTGCTCCCGGATTTCGCGAGCGCGTCCTAAGCCGGCGCATAACTGCGCCGGGCGATCTCGAGAAAATGAATCCCAACCTCATCGGTGGAAGTATCACCGGGGGAGCAAACCATCTGTGGCAATTGATAGCTCGACCGACTTTAAGCGCCGTGCCCTACCGGACTCCCTTGAAAGGAGTTTACCTCTGCTCTTCGTCAACTCCTCCAGGGGCAGGCGTACACCGAATGTGCGGATTTCACGCTGCCAATGCGGCTCTAAGAGACCTGCTTCGACTGAAGTCTGCATCTGGTCGGTAATTAACCGCCGCCTGCGGGCAACCGGTTAGGATGCCAAGGGTAGGAGAAGGGCATCATCCTGAGTGGCAGATTCCAAAGGGATGCATAACTGCCTATTAGAGTGCGCCGAAAAGATTTGAGCCGAGACGACCTTCGCCATGAGCGGACGCGAACAGATACGTTATGGGAATTAAAACATTAAAATTGGATTCCTTGCGTGATCTGCTCATCGAGGAATTGCGCGGCCTGTACAGCGCCGAAACACAACTGGCAGACTGACTTAAAAGCGGCGTCCGCCCGGATGGAAGATAAATCGAGTAAGGCGTTTGAACTTGTGAGATTGACCAATCTCGCATATCTGGTCATAGTTTTCTGTGCCTTATCCTGGGCGAAGGACTTTTTGCTGCCGATCGTTCTGGCTGTCCTTCTCAGCTTTCTGCTGACCCCTGCTGTAACTCAGCTTGAGCGAGCCGGGTTACATCCAGGTCTCGCAATTCTGAGCACCGTTGTAATCGCTTTCGCATGCGTTGGGGGGGGCCTTGCCACCGTATCGGTGCAGGCTGTGGATTTGATTAACTCTCTGCCAAAATATCGAAACAACATCGACGCGAAATGGGCAACGATTCAAAAAGGACCGCCCGGTCCGGTTAACCTGGCATTCCGTAACATAGGGGAGCTCGTTAACGATCTGGGCAAGATCACTGCGTCTGCCGGTGGTGGCCAGGAACCAGAGCCCGCGAAAGTTCAGGTCGTCAGCAGTGGGGACCATCTTCTGTCCCTGCTGAAAGTGAGCATGACCCCAATCGTCGGGCCTGCGGGCGAAATTGCTGTGGTCGTGGTGCTCGTAGTCTTTATGCTCGTTGAGCGCAAGCGATTCCGTCAGCGGTTCCTGGGATTGATTGGCCCCTCGCGCATAACCACAACGACCCTCGCACTCGATGAGGCAGGATCCCGATTAAGCAGCTTCCTGTTGGCGCAACTGCAAGTTAATAGTGGGTTTGCACTCGTACTTGGGATTGGCCTCTACTTGATAGGTATTCCAAACGCCATGCTTTGGGCGGTTCTAACTCTGCTGCTGCGGTTTCTACCTTACATCGGTGTCTGGATATCCGCCTTCTTTACACTGGCCTTGTCGGTCGCGATCTCCACGACCTGGAAAGAGCCGATTATGGTCGCAGCCCTTTACGTCGTTCTAGAATTGTTCACCAACAATGTCGTTGAACCTTTCGCTTTAGGGGGCAGCACAGGGATGTCTCCCTTGGCCGTAATCGTATCAGCCCTGTTCTGGACGTGGCTCTGGGGGCCCGTTGGCCTGCTCCTGGCGACGCCGCTCACCGCATGCCTCGTAGCTCTCGGACGCTATTTTCCGGCCTTTTATCCGTGGAGCGTTGTGTTTGCGGCGGAACCTCCCATCTCCTCGGAAAGAAGGCTGATTTTTCTCCTGAGCGAAAGCAGGCTTCCGGAGGCAAAGGCGCTCATGCATGAATCGACAGGAATGCAGCTTTCTGTTAAAACAGCTGAAGAGTTGTTAGTTCCGACCGTTCGAGCAATTGAGAATGATCTTTTTCCCGGGTCGAGCGCTACACAAACGAAGTCGCGACTTTATAAACAGATGCGCGAGCTGGTCGAGGAGTTAACCGTTTCCGCGCGAACCGGTTTCGAGGAAGCATCCCCACTTTCTGATCCGCAAATCCCGGAATTGGTCATACTGCCATTCATTGGAGAAGGAGACGAACTGGTGGGTAACATCCTTGAACGCCTGTTGCAAGCCGAAGGTATTACCAGCATTGTGCTTCCCTGGCGAACACTTCGCAACGAAAAGTTCCGCCGCTTACAGGAGCTACGCGCAAAATGCGTTGTGATATCTGCGATCGAAGCCAGATCGGCTATGTCCGTCGGCAAACTGGCTCGGTCGATACAGGCTTTACTTCAGGACGCAGCGATCGTCATAGGCCTGTGGAGTCTGCCACGAGAAGGCTCTGCTCGACTGGTCAACAAAATCCGCGAGTCTCAAGCTTTCAGCGTTTACACTAATCTCGACCAATCTATTCAAGGTATCGCTTCAATTATCGCTCCGGCTCGCCCCGTGAAAGAAAAAGCTCACCGGCAAGAGCCAAAACCGGAATGATCCGGCGTCGAATCTAAACTTCTGATTTCTTGACGCACGTGTTCTTTCTGTATCCTTAAGACAAGCATACCATGCGGCTTGCCGATCTTCTTGAAAGTTAACCACCAACTGGAGAGCCGAATGCCGGAGATCGGCCTGTTCGGAGGAGGGGCGTCGTGACCGACGTCCCTACCTCATCTTTGAACGCCGTTTCTGGCCACGTCGGGTGGACGAACGCCGAGACTAAAGTAGCATAGGCGTCTCGCCTGTGTCTGTGTCTCGCACTATGAAGCAAAAATTGCACGGTCCTTTTTCATTCTGCCTTTTGACTTTCCTGGCAGGGTAGGAACGTGTAGGCGTGTGGGCGTACCGGCGAGATTGCATCGATGACGTCCAGCTTCTCCGAGGTTGGCATGAACAATAAGATATTGTTCAAGTTTACCTAGATTCTGGCCGATCAACTTCGGAATTTGGGTTGAACGTCGTGACCACTTTTGGGGTGTCCCTCCCACGCCCTTTGCGATTACTGCTCTGGAGAAGCTACTCCAACGACTTCGTCTCCTCGCCTAAGGTTCAAGGAGCTCTGTCACAAAGCGGCCAAAAAATGTGATGAAGCGAGTGTGAGCGGCCTTGGGAATTTTTCGTGCCTTTTCCCGCGTTTCTTTTTTGACGGCGACTCCGATGACAACTCGCCCGCTTAGGAGAGCTCTTCGATACTTATTGATGTAATCGTTATGTTTCCGCAATCTCCTGACAGTGAGCCTCTTCAAAAACCCTTCTAACAGCGTGCGCAGTTTCCGCCTGACTGACTTGGATCGCCACCAATGTGCCACCCACTGCCAGCTTTTTCTTATACTCTTGAGCTGCCTCCTCGGATAACCCGAAGCGGACGAGAAGTCGGAATGCGTCTTCGTTGGCAGTGTAGGTCTCGCCGGTGCGGGCGACATCTGTAATTTTGTCTGCTGCCATAAACTGGCCGGCCCCGCCGACAATTGCTGGACAGATACCTGCAAAAACTCCAATTTGTTGGCCGGGAGGAACACCAGTTTCCGCGTCTTCACCTTGTTGAGCAATGGAATTATTACTGCCGGCCCGTTGAAAGCTGAGAACGAAAATGTCCATTTCCGAAGCACATTGATTCGTGAGTTTTTGGATCAACTGCTCCGCCTTTTCATCACCATCCAGAAGACCGAACAAGTGCTGTTTCATACAAGTCACTGCTGTTAACCTCGGAGAAATGTCGCTCATGCAAGTTCGCAGGGGATATATAGAGTGGATTTAAACATGTCCAGGTCGAGAGCCTTTCACATTCCAATGCCGCTTTAAATTTTGTGAAATATTCGTTCGCAGAAAACAGTACTCGAGTCTTGATGCGCGGGGAAACGATGGGTGTTTTCGACCGCATCGGAAATTTGAATCCGTGTACTCGAGATCAGCAGGGACTATTTTATCGGGAAACGAGGCATCTCTCCAAAGCGATTCTGCGTCTTGCGGAGACGCCGCTGAAGCTTCTCAGTTCGGCGGTCAGTGACGACACCCGCCTGCTCGAAATCGACCTGACAAATTCGGAGATTAGTTCGGCAGGCGGTGAAACGCTGCCGCGGAGTTCATTGCACATTCGTCGAACAAAGTTTCTGTGGAATAACGCCTGCCAGGAATTGATCGAGATTCATAACTACGGGTCGGCTACTTTTTCTACTGATTTGGTCTTAGAGTTCGCGGCTGATTTCGCCGATATCTTCGAAGTGCGGGGTTACAAACGCCGTACCCGCGGGCGCGTGCTTGAACCACAGTTGGGTCTGTCCAGCGTGACGCTTTCGTACGCCGGCTTGGATGGTTTATTACGAACGACAAAATTGCAAGTTAACGGGTTAAATGCTCGAGCCGCAGCGGGCGAAATGCGCATCCCGATCGCTCTCGCTCCCAGGGAAAGAACCGCTTTTACGATCACGGTCGCATGCACAGCCGGAGAAAATAGTAATCCTTTGTCCTATGGCGACGCGGCCGCAGAACTGAGCAGTGAAACTACTCTGTACGCGGATTGCGACATCCGCGCTTCGAACGAACAGTTTGATACCTGGTTAAATCGCTCGAAGGCAGATCTGCGCATGCTGACTGTTGCTACGCCTCAAGGTCCGTATCCACACGCCGGCCTTCCGTGGTTCAATGCCGTTTTTGGTCGGGACGGAATCGTGACTGCGCTTGAATGTCTCTGGTTTCTCCCGGAACTGGCAAGAGGAGTACTCAAGTTTTTAGCGATGACACAGGCGACCGAGACTGAATCAGAGAAGGATTCCGAGCCGGGCAAAATTCTGCACGAGGCTCGCGAAGGAGAAGCGGCCCGGACAGGCGAAGTCCCGTTTCGGCGTTACTATGGCAGCGTTGATGCAACGCCGTTGTTCCTGGTTCTCGCCGCAGCCTACTTCACCCGAACCCACGACACCGAATTCATGCGTTCCATTTGGCAAAATATCCAAATGGCGCTCGATTGGATCGACATGTTCGGAGATCGAGATGCGGACGGGTTTGTTGAATACGCGCGGTTTTCCTCAGACGGATTGGTTCACCAGGGTTGGAAGGACTCTAATGATTCTGTATTTCACTGCGACGGCCGCCTCGCGACAGGTCCGATCGCTTTGTGCGAAGTCCAGGGTTACGTTTATTCGGCGAAGAGAGGGATTAGCGCCGTAGCAGCAGAACTGGGCTATGGTGAACAGAGCGAAAAACTGGCGCGCGAGGCCGACGCGCTGCGAACTAGATTCTGCGAGGCGTTCTGGTGCGAGGAAATCGGTACGTACGCATTAGCGCTGGATAAAGAGAAGCGCCAGTGCAAGGTCCGCACCTCCAATGCGGGTCAATGTCTATTTTCTGGGATTGCGGATGTAGAGCATGCCCGGCGAATCACGCAGAGTCTATTGTCCGAGGCGTTCTTCTCCGGATGGGGAATCCGGACAGTCGCTACCACTGAGGTCCGATACAATCCGATGTCCTATCACAATGGATCGATCTGGCCGCACGATAATGCATTGATCTCGTATGGCTCGTTGGAAAGCGAAAACAAAGAATTGCCCTGTGGGATTCTCACCGGTTTATTTGACGCTGCAACGTTTCATTACTTATACCGGCTTCCAGAGCTGTTCTGCGGCTTCTCGCGGACCGCGCGAACGGGACCGGCAGCATACCCTCTGGCTTGCGCTCCTCAGGCTTGGGCCGCAGGCGCAGTGTTCCTGGTGCTTCAAAGCTGCCTCGGGCTGAGTGTGAATTCCGCCGAATCGACGGTCTACCTAACTTATCCCCGGTTGCCTGACTCGATCCAGAAGCTAACGATTCGAAATCTTTCCATCGGTCGCAATTCCATTGATCTCGACCTGGTCCGCATTGAACAGGGCGTCAACGTAAGTATCGTGCGGAACACCGGAAACCTACAGGTCCGCACGAATTCATTGAGGGCCAGAAGATAGCTTGGGTCTGGAGCCCAGATGCAGTCGTGGCCATTGATCGGCTCCGCGTTCGTCGCCGGCGGGATTTGCGGGATGTGTCGCTGCGGATTTGTTGCTTATCATTCACCGAATTTCAAAAAATGGGTCAGTACTTGGATCCATTAAATCACGGATTCGCAAGGGCGGAAATCGGGTCGTGCCCTGATTGTAAAGGTGAAAAGCACTTCTGTTATCTCCACGCAGCGATATTTTCGACGATCAATCATTTAGGGCACGACCAATGCAACCGTGAGAGACGATTAGCCAGTGACGTAGGTCCTTTTATGACGCAATCTCTCATCCTCTCTTTTGGCGCGGACGGGCGATTCGCGGGAATGGTTGTGGCAGAACTCGTGCGGCGGGGGCTTCCGTGAGGGGAATGGTTGATTTTCGGGGACAAGACTTATGAAGGAAACGAGAAAAAGCGTGGTTCAAGAGGGTCTGCCGCATCCGTGCGGTGCAACATGGGACGGCAAAGGCACAAACTTCGCCCTCTTCTCGGCTAATGCAACCAAAGTCGAGCTGTGCCTGTTCGACGAAAGAGGCGAACGTGAACTCGAGCGGATTGCGCTGCCCGAATACACCAACCAGATTTGGCACGGTTACCTGCCCGATGTCGGACCTGCCACGGTCTATGGCTACCGTGTTCACGGGCCTTACGAACCGGAGTCGGGCCAGCGATTCAATCCGAATAAGCTTCTGCTCGATCCCTACGCCTGCGGTCACACTGGCGACTTAATCTGGCACCCGGCACTTTTTGGGTATCAGATGGAAACGATGGACGACCTCACTTTCGACGAAAGAGACAGTGCTCCGTTCATGCCCAAGTGCGTCGTCGTCGATCCGAGCTTTGAGTGGTCCGAGGCACGCAGCCAAAAGCGGATCCCGTGGGATGACACCATTATTTACGAAATGCACCTGCGTGGATTCACCAAACAATTCCCGAAAATCAAGGAAAACTTGCGAGGCACCTATGCCGGGCTGGGCCAGAAAGAGGTCGTCGATTACATTCGATCCCTCGGCGTTACCTCGGTTGAATTACTTGTCCGTTGTTCTACGCCTCGGAATTGCCGTAAAACGAGGCCCCACTGATGAAAAATCGCGGCGAATTGTTCGCGGGGTTCTTGCTCGCTAGGCTCGTGCTCTTGAACATCGCGGATCAGGTTATTGAACCAACGCCATTCGAGGTCTGGCTCAGGGCTGGAAGTTGTTGTTGGCATAAGATTAGCGCATCATTCAGTTTCTAAGTGTTGGACGTACCGCCTGAATGCAGTGATCACGAGATCGCTCTTAGTCGTGCCCGTCTTCCGAGCCCACAAATCTAGTTGTGCATTGACGTCAACCGGGAGCTTCAGCACCACACGTAGATTGTTAGTAGGCGGCCTGCCTACGGGACGTGTCGGTGGCGTCTTTTTCTTTTTGATCATCGTGAGCCGCAGACTACCACGAAAATAATTACGATGCACACGAAATAAGCTTTGCACTCAAGAATAATATCGTGTACACTGAAATTCATGACAAACAACGAGATCGTGCGCCGGATATGGCGGCGACAGCGGGAGATAACGAAGCAGAAATGACGAAGAAGAAACAAGCGGTCACGCCGCAGAAGTATGAGCACGAGCTGGAGCAGCGCATCATGCGTTGGATGCTGTCTCGGCATCTGGAAGGCGAGCCGATCAATGTCGCCCCAGGTGCGCGTTTGATCGCGATCAGCCAGAGCGTTTTCAATCTGGAGGAATTGATCCGCGACGGTCGGTTCAGCCCATCGCTTTGCCAAGTTCTGCAGATGATGATTTCGAGCCCTACAAAGTGCAGCGTCCGCATGCCGATCATGAGCTGCGCTTGGTCAGCGGCAACGGTTTTTGGTACGCCATATATTCCATTGCCCTGCAGGGACATCACGCGCTGGAGATTCTGGCTTTCGAGCGCGGCGGGCACGTGGTCGATCAAAAGACGAAGGCCAAGATGGTGCGTGAAGCGTATAGAGCAACGCTTTGCCGCCGGTAACAACCGTGGCAACTGTGAGGAGCTCGGAAAAGAGTTGAAACCGATTCTTTAATCATGAGCAGGTTGACTGAAGTCCAGAAAGCGGTTGAAGAGCTGGCCCCCGAGGAAAAAGAGAAACTTCGCGAGTGGCTCGACGAACGTGATGCTGAGCTGGAAAGGGAGTGGGCCAAGGTTGCCAAGGAGCGACTTCGTGGGATTGAAGCGGGCGAACGGAAGACTATTGATGCTTGCGAAGTGTTTGCGGAGGCACGTCGTATAGCAGAGCAATGAGGCTGCGTTTCGATGAAGACGCACGGCGAGAGTATCTTTTCTAAATAACAGCCTTGTGACGAGTTTGGAGAACCTTCTTAAAATGATCACGGGGTGAGATCTCCCATCCCCGGTGGAACGCACGCGATGGTTTCAAGGGCAATTTTGGGGGTTAGCGCTCAAGGATGAAAAGCCGTTCGGACGGACAATCTGCTACCGAACAGTTAATTCTTTAAAAAAACGCCACTTGTACTAAGCGAAAATCTCATCGTGCCGTTTCGAGTCAGGGAATTTCCCGTGGGGAAATTTAAATTCCAGAAGGAATTCTTTGATCCCGCGTCAGGCAAGCACACAGGCAGCCAAACCACTACCAAAGCGGCTCCGCTGGCCTTTATGAGCCAATAAACATTGAGAACAAGGTCGCTCCAGCAGAGATATTTAATTAGGAGGACGAGCGATGATAAACAACATCACAATTACAGGACGGGGAATAGTGCTCAGCAAACATGCGAGCGGGGTCATATGCGCAAACGACTCTTAGCACCGGATTTTAAAGGTCCGGATGGCGATGAGCGGCAGCGAAGTTACCGACTGGGAGAATTTCGAAGGGTGTCAGATCCGGATGAACAACACAGGTCGCCGCTATGTCCGCAAATAATTAACCCAGCCGAAGAAAAAACGCTATGTGCTTAACAAAATATATTGTGTCAGTGATCGGGGAGACCGAACCCCGGATCGTTACCCGAGACCGAAGATGGGCGGTGGTCTACACCATGGAGTTAATATCCCACGGTGAGCACGCCCGCATTACCAAGAACTGGTAGAGACGTTAACGACTCAGAATACTACGCCAGCGAGATTGCGGAAGAGGGATTCAACGAAGGACTGATTTCCCAGGATCACGCCATCAGTGAAGTAGGCGAAACAAATCTTTCCACCTCGGCGGAGCCGTGGCCGGTGGTCCGGAAAATGAATCGACCTCATGGGTGCGAGGCAGACTGTACAAAACTTGATCCATTTGATGCAGGCGAAATCGTCGGCCGGGGTGCAGATGACGATGGCTTGCACCTGCTTTCCTCTGGACGCCGTTGCGGTCACGGATGATCCTGGAATCCTGCAGTTTAAAAACCACGAACGGTCATATGCTTTCGTAGGGAGAGAACGGCATGAATCGCGCCCCAAAAATGGCCGGACTGATCCTGGATAGTCCAGGTGCCGACCGAGACGATGAAGAGACCACGGCGGTGACGCCTGAGTCCAGCGAAGCCTACATCAATCGCGAATCGAGCTGGCTCGATTTCGCTCAGCGGGTAATGGCCCTAGCCGAAGACAGGGCAGTACCGCTGCTCGAGCGGGTAAAATTCGCCGGCATCATGGGAATGTTGTACGACGAATTCGCCATGAAGCGCATCGGCGGTTTGCGGCGCAGGATCGAACGCGAGAACGCCCGGCTTTCGCCGGACGGGCGGACGCCGCGCGAGGAACTGCAGCTCTGCCGCGAGGAGTTGAGACGCCAAACGCAAATGCTGTGCCGGGTGGTGGAAAAGGAAATCCGTCCGGCGCTGGCGGAGGCGGGTGTTGCGCTCAAGAACTACGACCAGCTCAACGCGGATGAACGGGCGTGGCTGGAAACCTATTTTCGGAATTCTGTGCAGCCCATCCTCACGCCTCTGGCAGTGGATGTCGGCCATCCGTTTCCGTTCATCAGCAACCTGGCGCTCAGCCTGGCAGTGTGGCTATATCGCTCCGGAGAATCCCATCCTCGCTTCATTCGGATCAAGGTGCCGCCCAACCGGCCCCGGTGGGTGCCTCTGCCTCGTGGCGGATTCGTTCCGCTGGAACAGGTGATCGCCCGGCATCTGAGCTTGATTTTCCCGAGCGGCGTTCGCTGGGATTCGTACTGCTTTCGCGTCACCCGCGGCGCCAAGGACGACCCGTGGGACCGTCTACCGCTGGGCGAAACAGAGCTGAACCTCGCTCCAGGCGGCATCATCGGCATGGTCAGCGCCGAGCTCACCGCCCGCAAATTCGCTGGCATCGTCCGGGTCGAGACCGGCGCCGATATGCCGAACGAGCGGCAATTATGGCTCGCCGAGAACCTCGCGGTCAGTCCCGCCGACATCATTCCGATGGACAGTCCCCTAGCGCTGACGGACCTGGTCAAATTCCAGCCCGAGGACTGCGAACATCTAAGGGACCCCGAGCACCGCCCCGTCGATCACCCGCGCCTTCACCGCCTCGAGGCGCAGGATACCGGCGCTATTTTCGAGGAGATTCGCACGGGCGACATTCTGCTCCACCATCCCTATCAGGATTTCGACACGTCCGTGCTGCGTTTCCTTGAATCCGCCGCCCGCGATCCCCAGGTGCTGGCCATCAAGCTGACGATCTATCGCACCAGCGAACGGTCGCCCGTCATCCAGGCTCTCACCGAGGCTGCCCGCCGCGGCAAACAGGTCGTCGTCCTGGTCGAGATCACGGCGCGCTTCGACGAGGCGCCGAACATTGCGTGGGGCGAACAACTCGAGAAGGCCGGAGCGCATGTGGAATACGGCATGGAACGGATTAAGACCCACGTGAAACTTGGACTCGTTGTGCGGGAGGAAGCGGACGGATTGCGTCAATACGTGCACGTTTCCACTGGAAATTATCACAGCGTCACGGCCCGCCTGTACGAGGACCTCGGCATATTCAGTTGCGATCCGGCCCTGGCCGCGAGCGTGGCTACGGTGTTCAATGAACTCACCGGCGCGATTCCTCTCGAGGATTACGGCCCACTGCTGGTGGCCCCGCACAACATGCGCGAGCGTTTCACGGAGCTGATCCGCCGCGAGGTGGACCATCAACAGGCGGGCCGCCCCAGCGGCATCCGTGTCAAATTGAATCAGCTCCAGGATCCCGAAATCATCCACGAGTTGTACGAAGCGAGCCGGGGGGGCGTTCCCATTACGCTATGCGTGCGCGGCTTGTGCTGCCTGCGGGCCGGCGTTCCCGGTCTCTCCTCGACTATCCGGGTCTTCAGCATCGTGGGCCGGTTCCTCGAGCACAGCCGCATCTACTGCTTCCAGAACGGGGGGCATCCGGAATTTTACCTCGGTTCGGCGGACTGGATGCGCCGGAACTTCGAAAACCGCATGGAAACGGTTGCGCCGGTCACCGATCCGGCCATTCGAGCTGAACTGGGGCACATTCTTGATGTGTACGAAAGCGACAATACCTCCGCCTGGGACATGCAAACGGATGGGCGCTACGTGCGCCGGCGACCGGCGACCGGGCAGCCGCACCGCGAAGCCCAGCAGCTTTTCATCCAACTCGCCGCGCAGGCCCTCTCCTCGAGCGGCGAAGAAGCAGGGCACGATCGGGAATTGTGACGGGAGTGCATCTACCATCGTCCACGGATTGCTTCGCAAAGATGTAGTCGGAACCCGTGCCCTCGAACCGTTCCTGCTTTTTGGCAGGAGTAGTCTGCGTACGTTGACTCCGCGCGCTTCGCCAGAGAAATGGACTTCTGTTCCTTAGCGGCTCTGACGGCTTCGCGGAACGAAGCCTCGATTTGGGTCTCGTCGGCACCAATAGCTGTAAGAAACACACCGGAGAGCCGATGCAGTTCGGCGCGCCAAAAGCGCTCTTCAGATCTTTCGGCGAGTGCCTCCGCCTCGCGAATCGCCTCAAGAGCTTCCGGAGTACGGTCTGTGAGGTACAAAGCTTCAGCCTTTAGAGCCAGAAAATATGATGCATTTACCCTCGATCCAGTCGCGCGATATTCCCTTATTCCGTCCTCGATCCGCGAGATGCCTTCACGCGTATCACTGGAAGTGGCGCGTGCCCAACCGCGAAAAACGGCTCCGATCGGCAGCCAAATTGCAAAATTTTGACGGGTTGCCAGTTCAATTAGATCCAATGCCAATCGTTCCACTTCAGCCTGATTACCCTCAAATTGGGCGAGATGCCCGGCAAAAAATAGTGCTACGGCTAATGCGGGCATATCGTTAAGCTCTTTCGCTAGTGAGATAGCTTCCGTCATAGTCGTTTTACAAGGGGCTATCTTTTCGAAATGCCAATCGCAAAGGGCCTTAAAGCACAGACAATTGACTGCGGGCGCGCTGACCTCTTCGACCTGACGCTGCACACCTCCTGAACGCCAGATCTCCAGACCACGCATCGCGTATTGTTGCGAGGTCTCAAAATCGCCCAAAAAGTAAAGGGTGGATGCCAAAGCTCGATAGGCTCCCATCATTAGCCGAGCGTCATTCTGTTCCTGTGCGAGCGAGTAAACTCGCTCGGCAATCTGCATCGTTGGAGTAAGTTTGTCAGTCCACAGGGAATAGCGCCACTGACTCATCAGCGCGGAATAAAGCAGGAGAGGACGATTAAGCGAATGACACAAGGACTCCACGCGCTCGTAACATACTCGCGCTTCCGGTGCTGCGAAGCCGCGCGTGACCGTTAGATATAGCGCCGCTTGCATTAGAATAAAGAGGTGATCTTCCGCAGTTAGACTTTGCCCTTCGACGCCCAATTCCGCGGGTAAACCCCAGCGTCCCTGTTCGAAAAAATGAACTAAGACCGAGAGCACTGCTCCTCTAGCTCCGAGGACGTTAGCAGCAAAGGAGGCATTACCTCGCTGAATCCGCGGGATGTAAATTTCATGCAGCGCTTCGAGATATAAACCGGCACGGCAGCCGCAGATGACGGCCAAGAAAAGGGGCTCCATCTCCCTTAAGTTGTCTGGCAGCGGGGGCGCAATTGTTCGATAATAATTATAAAGCCGCCTATTGCATTCCTTCCAAGCGTCCGTTCGTTGACTCCGAAGCTGTTCGCCAAAATATTCACGAACGAGAGGATGCGTATCGAGGTAGCTAGGATTGTCCGGATCTTCCCCAGCGAGGAGCTTTGCTCTTCTCAACTTGGCGAGAATCGCCCGCCACTCGATCGGGCGCAAATCCGTTAGTGACTCTGTAAGGCCGCGGATAGCAGGCGGTTTCATCAGGGCTCCAAGCGCCAGTTCTTCGGCGGGCCGATCAAACAGACCTAAAATGCGGAGAACCGACAGCTCAGGACCATCCCCGAGCCAGGTTTGGTAAGATTCCATTACTTTTCGGGCATGGAGTCCCTGTCGTACGTCGTGACCAAGACGGGCTGAGACTTCTTTGCGAAAACGGATATCTCCGTTATAAACATCCGTCAGATAGCTGCCCAAAAGCGTTAGCGCAAGACAATGGCCGCTGAACTCGTTGCTAGCGCTTCGCAGCTCTGCCTCATCTCCCTCTACCCCGAGCGCTCGGAGCAGGTTCGCACCAGCATCGCTTGATAGTTGTTCCAGGTCACGACGCAGAGCGGAGGTGCGCTCGTGATCCGCAATATCAGTGACTGGTGTCCGCGTGGTGATAACGCAAAGCCCTGTGTTGAAGGCTGCAAGCTCGCGCAAAAGCGCCTGGAGGGAAGGCTCTCGCACTCTTCCTTCTTGCGGACCAGGGGGATTTTGGAGCGGCTCCAGCCCGTCCAGAACCAATAAGGTTCGACGGTGCGCGACGAGCTTCGCCAATCTTTCGCCCTTCTCCCACGCTGTTCCGAGCCGTGGATCTGGATCGCCAAACCAGTTGAGAGCAGTGTCAAGAAATTCATCTGCGGACGAAGTCTCCCCACTGCTGCCCTGTCTGTAGAAGGACCAGCCAAAAATAAGCTCTGCGGAACGGTAATGATCAGCAGCCAATCGTCGGAGCCAATGGTTAACGAGCGTGGACTTCCCAACACCGGCCCATGCAACGATCGTAACAACATTTACATCCTGGTTTGCCCACGCGTCATCCAGGAAAGCGATATCCTCTTCGCGACCAAAAACATCACTTCCTGTAACGGGCAATCTCGCTACGGAAATCATTTTCGGCGCGGCTGGCGGCTTGCGAGTTTGCGCTCGCGAATCGGTAGAGGGCCTCTTCTGTAGGCTCTGACGAGAGATTCTACGCCTTGCTTCGATGGCGCATATTATCTTCGGTATCGCTTTCAGCAGTTCGTTTGGAATCTGGAAACGCTGCGCCGGATCTTTTTCAAGGAGTTTCTCAAGGAGAACTACGACCGGCTGTGGAACATCTTTGAGTCGCTCAAGCGGTAACGGCGCGTGCTGATGCTGATACATCACCTCAGCAGAAGGACCTCGGAATGGTGTTTGGCCAGTCACCATTACCCAGAGCGTTGCGCCAAGCGAGTACAAATCCGAACGGATGTCCACACCGATTCCAGCAAATTGCTCCGGACTGGCAAACTCTGGCGTGCCGGCAAAGCCACCGAGCGTTGAAATCGCAGTCTCAGGAGAGTGTTCGCCAATTGTCTTTGCCAGACCGAGGTCGATAATTTTTGCGGTCACACGATCGCCGTCCTTCGAACTCACCATGATATTAGTTGGTTTAATGTCCCGGTGAACGAGGTGCCGTTCGTGGACCGCCGCCAAACCGGCGGCGACCTGCGATGTAATTTCCAGCGCCAGTGTTACCTCCAACCGGCCAGAGCGTTTAATGAGGTTCTCAAGCGTCTCTCCCTCGACAAACTCCATCGCATAGAAGTAATCCTCGCCGCTTCGTCCGAGGTGGAAGACTGAAGCAACGTTGGGATGCCGGACGCTAGCCGCCGCGCGCGCCTCGCGTAAAAATCGGCGGCGAGCCGATTCGTCACCTACATATCTCTCGCTGACTACCTTCAGAGTTACCGGACAATGCAGATCAACATCAAGCGCCTTGTAGGTGATCCCCATTGCGCCACGGCCAAGAACGAGCGGTTTGCCATGCGCGTCTAGCATCAATTCATAGTTCTCAAATGATGCAACAGGCTGAGCGGGTTTTGCATCCTGACAGCTTTCTACCGAGCCAATCGGCAAATCCAGTGCCTCACCCGGCGTAGCCTCACCGCCGGCAGCTCCGCGCAGGATACAAACTGGACAGAAATCCATATTCGCTGTGGCGAAGTATTTCGTGCCGCAAACCGGACAGGCGCGTGCTTCCTGCAGCACTGATCCCTCCTCTGTACCGTGTTTCTCCTCAGGTGCTCCGGATCCTGTTTTCACGGCTTCAGCCGTCCTTCTGCGGCGATCAGCGCATCACAGAGCGCGTGGATCTCTCCCTCAATCTCTGCAGGATTTGAGACGGTGCGGGCGACCTCCTCGCGCACCACGGCCAGGTATCGTTTGCGCAGGCGGTGTATGAGGGTCTTCACTGTGCCGACGCCGACGTTCAAGGCCTTCGCGGCTTGTTCGTACGATGTTTGAGGTCTGCTCTCCCCGATCCCGACGAACGCCTTCAAGGTGTCAAATACTGATTCTCTCCCTTGGGCCAGATATTCCAGGCGCAGGACCGTCATTGCGTGCCCCAGTAGCGTCAACGCCCAGCGGGCCTCGAAGATCGTCTCCGCAGTCAAATAATCAGCGGGCTCCAGTCGATAACGGTTTTCTGCACTTTCTATGTCGAGGGAAACAAACAGACAGTTGCCGCCTCGCTTGAGCCGATGGGCTCGTTGCGTCTCGACTGAGACGTAGTTCTGAAAACAGGCCAAGAGGAACGATCGGAACTTGCCTTTTAGTCGATCAGCCTGGCTCAGCGACCGATGTTCGAAAACGTGCAGGAAAAACCCTTGCGTTAGATCCTGACCATCATGCGGTGAATGTCCGCGTCGGCGAGCAAAAGCGTACAGTGGGTACCAATAAGTCTGACAGAGGGCGGCTAAAGCCGCTCGACCGGCCTCGCTTTGGTCCTGTGCGGAAGCCATGACCTGCGTCCAGCGCGTAGTGTGAAATTTCCCCGCCGCGCCTCCCACTGAGCTATCGCAAATTTTCATGGGGAACCTGCGTTCAGGTGAACATTAGCGGAACGGCAACTATTTTTCACTTTTTTCGTCAAGTCTGACACTCGCGGTTCCCAAACCAATTAGTAGGGCATAGCAACGCGCAACTGCTAGCAGCCGCCGAACAAAGAAAAGCAATCTCTATGGACGCTAATTCCAATTTCAGCTTCAAGTTCGCCATGGGAGCAGAGCCGCTAACGACGGCCAGTTCCTCCGCACACAATCCGGTACCGGGAAGAGTCCCCTTTTTTGAACCCGACGATTCTAGTAAGATCTCCAATGCCTACCATTACGAAGGAACAGATGATGTGCTCAGCCAGCCGGCGTTTGCACTTTTCCGCAAGCAGTGGCAGCTCTATCGCAAGCTCGTCGACAACAACTACCTTTTCCATCGCGAGGCTTATGCTCGCTTGCACCAGATCTTGGTCGACGAGGCAGTCCATCCGTTCCGGTTCCTGGATATCGCGTGTGGCGACGCGGGCGCAACCGCTAAGGCGCTCAGGGGAACGCGGGTAGCGCACTACCACGGGATCGACCTTTCCCAGCCGGCGCTTGATCTGGCGAGCACGGCTCTTGAGACGCTCGCTTGCCCGGTCAGACTCGACCAACGTGATTTCGTGGAGGCGTTCCGCGATCGGCCCGAGCCGGCGCATGTCGCATGGATCGGTTTGTCTTTGCACCACCTCCGCGCCCCGGCGAAACTGGCCTTGATGCGTGAGATTCGCGTCGTCGTCGGCGATCGTGGGCTCTTGCTGATTTACGAGAACGCAAGCCCAGACGGTGAAGATCGAGACGCATGGCTTCGTCGCTGGGACCGCCAGAAGCCATCGTGGACCGCATTGACGCCCGAGGATTGGGACACGATGGCGGCCCATGTCCGCGCCGCTGATTTTCCCGAAACGAATTCCCGTTGGCATTCGCTGGGCCACGAAGCTGGGTTCGGTGAGGTACGGGAGTTGTTCGTGGCGCCGACTGATCTTTTCCGGATGTACTGTTTTAACGAGTAAGTGGCATCGTCGACAACGACGTGGATATCGCGACCGACAAGACGCTTATGCGGCGGCGCTTTCGATTTCCTTTAGTTCAGCATCCGACATGGAGATCGCCGCGGCTTTCAGGTTCTCCTCAAGATGAGCAACCGACGAGGTCCCCGGGATCGGGAGCATGACAGGGCTGCGGTGCAACAGCCATGCGATCGAGAGCTGTGCCACTGTGGCGCCGTGGCGTTTTGCAATCGTGTCCAGCTTTCCGCCGGGCTGGGCCAGCTTGCCGGCTGCCACCGGGAACCATGGTATGAAAGCGAGTCCATGTTTCTCGCAATACTCCAGTACGTCCTCGTGCTGTCGGTTGCCTAGGTTGTACAGGTTCTGCACACTGACGATGTCGATCACCTTGCGAGCCCGGTCAATCTCGGCGGGCTTTACCTCACTGAGACCAACATGGCGGATCTTGCCCTCACGCTGCAGTTTCGCAATCACTCCCAACGATTCTTCTACCGGCACCTGAGGATCGATGCGGTGCAATTGCCAGAGAGCGATCACTTCCGTCTTCAGACGACGCAGACTCATCTCGACCTGCTGCGCCAGATACTCCGGTCGACCAACAGGTAACCATTGGTCGGGTCCTTGCCGGGTCAACCCTCCCTTGGTCGCGACCACGAGCCCTTTTGGGAAAGGAGAAAGGGCCTCGCCAATCAACCGCTCGCTGACCTCCGGTCCGTAGCTATCGGCAGTGTCGATGAAATTTACTCCCAGTTCCACTGCGCGCTTCAGGACACGCTTTGCTTCATCGGTATCTTTCGGCTCACCCCAAATACCCTTCCCGGTCAGTCGCATTGCTCCAAACCCAAGGCGATTTACTTCCAGATCGCCCCCGATTTTGAACGTCATTGCTGGTGTGATCATAGTTCTAATCCTTGTCTCCTTATTCGTTGCATGGCTGGAGCGGAAATCAAGATGCAAGCAGCCAATACGCTGTGCTTGTTATTGAGCAGAGCACAGCGGTGACGGGCGCCAAGCCACGGTAGTCCAGAAGCTTATCCAAGGGCAACGAACAGCACCGAATCGGAGACGCGGTCCGGCAATTCGTTGTACAGGACGCCGAGCTGGCTCTGCTTCCCGTGCTCGATCGCGACCATTCCGTCGAGCAGATTGCACAACAGGCGAAGCTGAACGCCACAGACGCAACTGATCGCATTCAGGGCTGATTGAAGGATCAATAAAACGACTGGCTGATTCTGGATGATTAAAGTCCGTGCCAATGCACGGATTGAATCACGTCGTTAACGTCGTCGACGCGCAACCCCGACCGAGCAGCTGCCTGGCGATCGACTCTGGAATCAGGAAAATCTAAAAAATGGTTGCGAAACGGAAATTTAACAGAATTGTCATCTCTTTTTCAGAAGTTAGTGCGGAACGCTCAACTTGGATATAAACGATTCATTCTCCTTGGCGTAAGCGATCCACACGTCGTGAGTGGCCGGATCCACGGCGACACTGTGTGCACCAACGGGAGTCGCAATGGTGCCAAGCAATTTCACGCCGTCAGCCGTTTCTTCCACCACCGAAAGGCCGGACCTGCCGCTCGCGCAGTAGATCCTGTTAATCGCCGGATCAAAGGCGATCTGGTCGACCCCTGACGCGATCTCTGCAGAGTGTAGTACATTTCCGGAGCCGGAATCCAATACCGATATCTTTCCGTTTCCGCCAGC
>Ga0074044_10001049_pt1 | contig 25366 bp, 22 predicted proteins | sample BogForMeECP23OM1_FD_94443 | JGI IMG/M metagenome (GOLD analysis project Ga0074044, IMG submission 94443) | Bog forest soil microbial communities from Calvert Island, British Columbia, Canada - Bog Forest MetaG ECP23OM1 | ecosystem: Environmental > Terrestrial > Soil > Wetlands ... | reverse complement strand
CTCGGGGCAAAAGTCAACTCATCGAACGGGCAAACGTACAAATGACCCGAGACCACACAGCATCCATCCTCAAACGCCGCGCTGCTCATATGTTACCGCTGCTTCTCAACTGGACCTCATTTGCGTAGGCAATTCGGATATGCTAGAAATCCGTCTTTTCGTTCAGGGGGGATGACGTGAAGTTTTTCGAGCTTTTGAAGCGGTTGGTCGCCAACTCGGATCAATCCAATGAAAGATTAGCTGCGATCGTCGCCGGCACCGATAACCAATCAAGCCTTCTAAACGACAAGCTGGAGGCCTTGATCAGCGGGCTCAATAACCAACAGAGTCTTCTAAACGACAAGCTGGAGGCCTTGATCAGCGGGGCTGATAACCAAACCAATCTTCTAAACGACAAGCTGGAGGCTTTGATCAGCGGGGCTGATAACCAACAAAGTCTTCTAAACGACAAGCTTGAGGCTTTGATCAGCATAACCGAAAATAAAACAAATATTCTAAACGACAAGCTGGAGGCTCTGATCAGCGGGGCTGATAACCAACAAAGTCTTCTAAACGACAAGCTGGGGGATTTGATCAACGCGACCGGTAACCAATCAAATCTTTTAAACGACAAGCTAGAGGCCTTGATTGGCGGGACCAACAAGAACGCACTGCTCTTTAGCATGAAGTTCCAGGAGTCTATCGAGCGGCTGGACGCGCTCCTTGAAATTCAGAAAGCCGAGATGGAGATGATGCGGCTCATTCTTACCGGCATCGCCTCGGCCGATATCGATCAGATGGCATAAATTGAAAGGACTTGATCAGGTGGGATCGAATGAAAGGATTTCACAACAGGCGGGAGCGTTATTTTACATTGTACATACCCTCCATCATCAAGATAGGCTCTACGGTGAGAACATCAGCGAATTTTTCACTGAGTCAGGAATTCGGACAACGACCATCTTGTTGGATGACCCTGCCAACGGGCAGCGCCCTCAACTGGCCGAGTGTCTCTCGGGCGACGCCCTAGGCGTAATCGGCATAGATTCGCAATTAGATCATTCGTACGTCGGCAGCACGCCATTCCTAAAGATCGCCGCGGAACAGCGCGTTCCCGTAATCCAGTGGATTCTTGATCACCCAAGTTCGCGATTAGCCGCTTTCGGCAATTCTTCCGCCGAGAACTCCCGCTTCCTGTTCAGTTCGAGCAGCGCTGAAGAGTACTTTAAACGCTTCGGCATTCCGAACGCGTTGACGGCTACGGTGGCCTGTGTCGGCCCCAGTCGCTACTCGCGAGCCAACAATTTGACCTTTCGCGATTTCAGTAATCGGCCGATCGCCGGGATGGTGGCTATAAATCTCATTAGATTAGGTGGAACAATCGACGACGCCTTGCAGAGAGTTCGCAGCTTGGAACCTTGGTTGTGTCGCGTCGTTGAGCAGGCGATTGAAGACAGTTATTTGGACATGATTAAGCCCCTTGAAGAACATTTCGAGCGGGCGCTTGCCGCCAGCGGGCTGACCATCTCCGTTATGCAGCGGCATGCTTGCGTGCAGATGGTGGAAGAGATCGTGCAGATTAGGCGTCGGCAAAGAATATTGGAGGTCGCCCGTGAGTTTCCATTGCTGATCCAGTCTGACGCAGCGTCCCGGCCCTTTCAGGCCGGAGCCAAGGCAAGCTTCAAGGAAAACCAGGACGTAGCGGTCACTTGGGCGCGATTAAAGCTGACGCGTGCGCACGTTGGCATCAGCAATATGCACGACATGGTGCATGATCGGATCCTCAATGGTTTAAATGCCGGATGCGTGAATATCGTCGAGGACAGCTATGCGAATCGGCGTGTCTTTGAACATGGCCGAGATGCTTTATTCTTCAGGTATAATGATGATAGTTTGCGCGAATGTCTTGAGCTCGTCTGCAACGATCTCGAACGCAGCTATGAGATTGCGGCGGCAGGGTTTGCGCGGCGTGATGACGCCCCATTCAGGTTTGGCAATTTTCAAAATATACTCGATCTTGTCCGCCGGCCTTTTCCAGAGGCGGCAGGCACCACGTCCAAAACACAGTGACCGATCAACTGGGGCGCGCTATCAGCGAGTCCGAAGCGTTTCGAGGCCTCGCGCCGCTGAATTGTCGCGCATAGTGCTTGTCGGAACGCAACGAGGTACTGTCGCGCATTGTGACGCAATCTAAGGTTGAACCAGGTTATCGCTTCAAGCCGGATCAATCGTCTGATGACGTGCTTGGTTGCGAGCATCTGGCAGCCTTCACTTTGTTGATCTGGCTTGCGACTTCGAAACCGGCACGGGAGATCGCCCTCCCGATCGGGCCTGGAGGGTTTTGCTCGGGACTAATCCCGACAGAGCTCGGTCCACTGGGCCCGCGCTGCGGAAAGGGGGGATACTTGGATGTTCGTGTCAGCGCCGCCACACAAACCAGGGAGTTACGCTGCAAGCTGTTTCTCAGTAAAGGCAATCGCATCCGTGAGAGCGCGCATGGCCCCCGTCAGAACGACAGGACTACATCCCGACGCAACGCGTCGAACATTGCTCGCTGCCGCTTCAATTTCCCATGCGCCGGCATCGTGCGCCGACACAGCCAGCGTGTCCGCAAGATCCGCCACAACGCCGAGGGTCTCTCTGCCCATGAGTTCAACCAGCGCGTCAGCGTCGCGCAGAATCCCATTTGTATCGACGGGCGCCAGAGGTGGTGAAATATGTTGGGCGCGGGCGAACTTGGTGATCGAATCCGGCATATTTTACTTCCCGACTTTTATTGCGCGACTCGTACCCGCCACTTATTTGCGAGCGACACGATTAACGTTTTGTAAACGCCGATCCAAGCCGATCGTTCCGGTAAATCCTCGGAAAGACGCAACATGTGGTATCATGTGCACGAACGCGTCAATAATGTGTTTGACAATTTGTCGCAATTGCACCGGCTTGTTCGGCCCCTGCGGCAGGCATTCCACAATCCAATTGTGTTAAACGTGGGCCGGAGCAACCCAGCGGGCCGACCGACGCGATTGTGGAGGTTGCGGAAGACGAGCAGTCGCGGCCCGGTTGTTTATGGGCCCAACACTCTACCTGCCACGGCGTTAAGCTTCTTCAGGAGTTTCTGATCACGCGCTTCGGGCGCCGTAATCAAAGCGCTATCAAGCGCGCGATCTGAGCCGATCGGGCAAGGCTCGTGCTCGCGCGGAAAATCGCGGGCCAGCCGCGCGACCAGGCGCGCGCCCTTTTCGGCGTTGGCGATGAGCACCTTGATAATGTCCTGCACGGTCACCGCATCGTGATCGGGATGCCAACAGTCGAAATCCGTGACCATCGCCACGGTCGCGTAACAAATCTCCGCCTCGCGCGCGAGCTTGGCCTCTGGCATGTTGGTCATGCCGATGACGGAGTAGCCGAGGTTTTTGTAGGTGAGGCTTTCGGCAAGCGTCGAGAATTGCGGACCCTCGATGCAGACATAGGTGCCGTCACGCACGACGTTGATACCCTCGGCCATCGCGGCTGCGGCAAGATGGATGCGCAGCCGCGGCGACACCGGATGCGCCATCGAGACGTGCGCCACGCAACCCCTGCCGAAGAACGAGCTTTCACGCTTGTGCGTGCGATCGACGAATTGGTCGACCAGCACGAACGTGCCTGGCGGCAGCTCCTCCTTGAATGAGCCGCACGCCGATAACGAGACGAGATCGGTAACGCCGGCGCGTTTGAGCGCGTCGATATTGGCGCGGTAGTTGATGTCTGACGGAGAGTACCGATGCCCCTTGTCGTGGCGCGACAGGAACACGATCGGCAGTCCGGCGATCTCGCCCGTGAGGAGCGGCGCCGAGGCTTCGCCCCAAGGACTGTCGACAACCTTGGTTTGTGTCTTCTCGAGTCCCGGCAATTCGTAAATGCCCGAGCCGCCGATGATTCCCAGAACCGATTTCGCCATGGTCCGCCGCTTTGCATCCCCGGTACGCCAAATGCCTGCTGCACAGAGACATGTCAAACGCCGACAATCGAACGCCAAAAAGCTTGGCAGGTGACGACGGCTTACGCTTCTTCACTATTCTCGCCGGTAGAAGTCGCGGAACCACTTCACAAAGGACCTCAATCCGTCCTCGATCGCCGTGTGCGGCGTGAAACCAGTCGCGCGCTCCAGCTCCGAGCTATCGGCAAACGTCTCCAGGACATCGATCGGACGCATCGGCAGCAACTCGCGCTCGGCTCGCTTGCCGATGACCTTTTCCAGGATATCGACCAATTCGATGACTTCGACCGGCTGTCCGTTGCCGACATTGTAGATGCGATAGGGCACTTGATGCGGCGGTCGCAGTTGATCAGCTGCTTGCGGAGCGCCCTGCGGCGGCACCCTGATCAATCGCACCATGGCCTCGATGACATCGTCGATATAGGTGAAATCGCGGCGCATGTGCCCGAAATTGAACAGCCGCACCGGCCGGCGCTCGATGATCGCCTGGGTGAAAAGCCATACCGCCATGTCCGGGCGGCCCCATGGCCCATAGACCGTGAAGAAGCGCAGCCCGGTCGCGGGCAACGCGAACAAATGGGCATAGGCGTGCGCCATCAGCTCGTTGGCTTTTTTGGTGGCGCCGTACAGGCTGAGCGGCTCGTCGACCCGGTCAGTGACCCGCAACGGCATGCGGACATTGGCACCATAGACGGAGGACGACGACGCATAAACGAGATGCCGAGACTGCGCATGGCGACACCCTTCGAGGATATTGACATATCCGACCAGGTTGGCATCCACATAGGCGGCAGGATTTACGGCCGAATGCGCGACGCCGGCTTGCGCCGCAAGATGAGCAACGTAGGCAAAGCGCTCTTTCGCGAATAGCTCGGCCACGGCGCTGCGGTCGACGAGATCGCATTTAACGAAACGGAAATTCGAATTCGTATTCAGCTCGGCAAGACGTGCCTGCTTCAGCCGTGGATCGTAAAAGTCGTTGAGGTTATCAAGACCATGAACGATCCAGCCGTCAGCGAGAAGCCGGCGCGCCAAATGGAAGCCGATGAACCCGGCCGCGCCGGTGACAAGTATGGGCTCGCGCATTTTCAGGTCCCAATGCGAATCTTGCGGCAGTGTCCGACGCGCATACTCTCGCCACGACCGCACGATGTGCGCAAGAGGGCCCCCGTCAGGAGCGCGCGCGATCCGGGAGCCGGCCGCGTTCGATCAGCCAGGTAACAGCGTCAGCCAGATTTGGCGCTGTCTCGACGATAAACCCCGCGCTCGCGAGCGACAAAGCGGCCTGCCGTTCCTGATCACTCGCCGATACCAAGGTGCCCCCGGCAAGACCAGCGGCATTTCCAGCGGCAACGTCATGCGCCTTGTCGCCGATGATCCAGGAATGTGACAAGTCGAGATTCATCCGGATTGCGGCCGCAAGAATCATGCCCGGATTAGGCTTGCGCCACGGATGACCGGCGACCCGCAAAGGTTCGCGTCCGTCGCCGTGATAGGCACAGGCCAGCACGGCATCGAGATGGGCGCCGGCCGAAGCCAAGGCCGCAGACAGCGCGCCCTGCACGGCATGGAAGGCGTTCCAGTCGTAGAAGCCGCGGGCAATGCCCGACTGGTTGGTCACCACCACGACCGGTACTCCCAGAGCGTTGCAGCGGGCGATCGCCGAAGCTGCCCCGGCGATCATGCGCACATCCTCAACGCAGCCAAGATAATGCGAATCCACGACGATGACGCCGTCGCGATCGAGAAACAGGGCCGGACGACCAGCGAAAGCCGCTGGACCGATATGGCACCACAAGCCGGCATCATCGATGATCATTGGATCGTGAGCCGAGAGAGCCATAAAGGTTCCGGACAGTCTGTTTAACGGCCTCGGCGGTGAACCGCTCGTGGAAACGTGCGTGCGCCGCCGCGCCCAGCCGATTTCGCATGCCCGGGTCGCCGACCAGCGTCATGAGCGCCCGCGCCGGCCCATCGATATCGCGGGGCGGCACAAGAATGCCCTCTCTCCCGTCACGCACGATCTCGCGGCATCCGGGAACGTCGGTGGTCACGATCGGCCGGCCTGCGGCGGCGGCTTCGACAAGGGACCGCGGCAGACCCTCCCCCCCATAGGACAACAGCATTGCGACGTGATGGTCGCGCCAGACCCGCGCCACGTCGGCGACGCGGCCGTGCCACGTGATTCCCGGCTCACTGGACCACTGGAGCAGTGTCGCTTCCGGAATGGAACGCGGATTAGCTGGATCGGGGTCTCCGAACAGGTGCAGTTCCACGGGCATTCCAGCCGCTCGCACACGCCGAACGGCCGCCACCGCCTCGGTGATGCCCTTGGATCGGATCATGCGGCTGACGACAGCAATCTTCACGGGTGGCTCGGGCGGGGCGGGCGAGAGCGGAATGCTCGCAGGGTCAACACCCGAACCACCTACAACCGTGATTTCGGCGCTGTTCGGATCGAGCCCAAACTCGCTTGGATCGTTACTGTTTTCGAACAGATAATGAGTTCGTGGGCCACGGAGCCATGACCCGACCAGGATGCGCACTGAATGGCGGAGAAAACGGGCGGAAACTCCATGATCGAGCCACAGATGTCCCAGTCCTGTCGGCGCCAGGACAAGAACCCTTGCCCCGCCAAGCCGTGCGGCAAGACCGCCAATCACAACGGGCCTCAGCGCAATGCAATGAACGACATCGGCGCGTTCGGCTCGTACAATTTTGAACAATTGAACGAAATCGCGCAAGACCGCCACCGCGCTGAAACTGCCGCGTTTGCTCTCCACCGGAATCACGGAAAATCCTTCGGCCTTCAGCCGTTCGCCGTTCTCGCGCACGCGCGTTGCGACGGCGACCTGATATCCACACTCCCGCGCCGCCTGCGCCATAGGCAGGAAATGCGATACAAAGAACCAGTCTTCGGTGACGAGGTAAAGAATCTTGGGCATGACGGGGCGCGGCGACGCAATCCTGGTCTGTTCAGCCGCCGAAGGACGCCTCCCTGGCGAGGGTTATCGCTTGATCGTCAGGGCTTGTCCACCCATGAGGTAATCCGGTAGTGGTACAGTTTGGGATTTGTAAGGAAATAAGCAGGCGGCAACAGTCTTTCGCGTTATATCGCTGGAGCTGCTTTGTCCCTAGCTGGGAGCAGCCTACTAACGGAATGACTCTTGCGACGGATAAGAGCCTAAAAATGATGGGATCAAGTTCTCTTCGGAAGGGTCGCAATAATCACTGTGAGCAGACCCCCACTAAGGAGCGCCGCCATTATCCCGAGCGCGGCCCATGTAGCATCCTTTTCAAAAGAGCGCGGGTCTGTCGGGTACGTCATGAAATACAGAATAAGATATACCGCGACCATAAAGAGAAATGTAACGATGGCCCACGCTGCCCCGGTTCGGTGCTTCCAACTTTGAGCCATCCAACCGATGCCTACGGCGGCGACGGCCATGATTATAAAAGCCCAACCAAGTCCTGCCGCCCCAGCATCTCCGCCCATGTTGTTAGGCTCCCATTATCAAATTTCGCACCAACAACATATCAAAGCCGGGTTAAAAATTTGTTTTCCAAAACAAATGAATGCGATCGACCGCGATGACAGTAATTCAATGGCTTTTCCAGGTGAACCATTTGCTGATAATCTCGATTATAGCTGAGATAACAACTCCCGCTGCCGCAATGATTGCTATAATTTTTGTGCTTCTATCTAGGCGATCTTTGCGAGATTGATCAGCTTCATCTTTGAAGTTCTGCCGCATCTCATCTAATTTGCTCATTATTTCTCCCAATCTTCAATCACCTTCACTAAATCAGTCATTTCCCAAAGCTTCGGCGCGACCCCTGCCGCCATCGCTGGCGTGATCTTCAAGGTTTGGTGGATGCGCACGAAATTGTAGTGCATGAAATAGATTGCCATCATGTGAGCATGATTGGCCGCCTTTTTGGAAAAGGCATTCGTCAGGCGTGTCATGCGGCGGTTGCCCATTCGCATTGAAAGATTTTGGCGTTCCGAAAACGACGTGCTTACGTGCTTTGGATCGGGGTTTCCCTCGACACGATGCTTCACTGCACCGATGCATTCTGTCGGGCTATAGCGGCCTTGACCTTCGGGTGCAGACCCATACACTTTGACCAACATCGCGTAGTCAATGTCGGACCCGAATGTGTCTTCAACCGCTTCAAGATATGCCTTGTGACCGTCGCTTGTTAGCTGCACGCGATTGGCGAGTCGCTTGGCAAGATCGTCCATGAAAATCATTGCCGCGTCGCTATCGCGGCCCCCGACGTACCATGAGACAGCAAGCTTGCTTTGGGCATCGAGTCCAACCCACGTCCAAATATCGCCAGCGCCTTTCGGGGCGGCTTTCGCGGTCGGCACGTTCTTTTGCTTCGCGTAGCAAAACGCCCATGCCTCATCGACCTGAATGCGTTTGCAGGTCAAGTTCATAAGCGTGCGATCTTGGTATTCAGAGAACGCCCGCCCGGCGTCCTCTAGGAGCTTAATCAACGTGGTTCGACTAATGCCGGTTAGGCGAGTAATAGCCCGCAACGAGACGCCTTCTGCCATCATTTGAAGGACTTGGGCGCGCTTTACGGAAGGAAGCTTGTTCATAGGCATGATAATAGGCGATCATGCCGGAGCGGTCAAGCATAATATGACAGTTTAGACGACTACATCGCGGAAATAGTTAATGTTTTCTTCTCTTAGGACGCTTCTCGCCTTGCCAGCCCGCTAAATAGCAATTGCACCAATCGCGCCTATATAGTAGTGTGCTAGTCACCCTTCTCAGGGCAAAACCAAAGAATACCGGAGGTCGGGTTGTGCTAGCCCGGCCTCCACCTTTTTGGTGCGCCCGATGGGACTCGAACCCACAACCTTCTCAGGCCCGAGTGCTAATCGGGTGCGTATACCATTCCGCCACGGGCGCGTTGTGCCCGAATATAGCCACAACTTGCGCGTGGTGGGGCAGAAAATCTCTAGCATAGTTCCCGGTTTTATTTGCCCCAGCGGGCCTTGGCCGCTTTGCGGGCTATCTCGGCACGCTGCGTCGTCGACATTTTGTCGGCTCTCGCCCTGCCGCCCTTCAAGCCGCCTCTGCGACCTAGTGCGACGGCGGCTTGATCCTTAGTAGGGTCTTCAGGACGATCCGGCGCGCGGTCTTCGACTTGGCCGGTCAAAATATCGCCGATCAGCTTGCTTAGCTGTACGGGATCGCGGGGGCGGGGAAGGTGCTTTGCTGTCATTCTGTCACGATAGCATTAAGCGGCGCGTGATGCGAGGGGTCAGAATTTCAAACTGTACCACTACCGGTAATCCTGCAACGAGCAATCATTGGCGATTTCAGGGCGCGGCTCCGGCCCCCATCACCAGGACTGACAAGTGACTAATGCAGTTGCACCGCTCGCTTCAGCCGGAAGAAAAACCTCGTGGACCGTTGGGTCCGCACCGCAGCGCCAACCGACCACGAAGTCTTTGCCGCAGCCGTCAGCCGGGTCACCAAGCTTACTCACATCGACGGCGAACATGCAGCTCCCCTTTGCCATATTGCAGGCCTGAGCGACGGCAGCCGTGGCGTTTCCCGGCTTCGCCAGATTGGTGTGTCCCGGACGCGGTACGAAGCTCTGGCAGTTTTCACCGTAGGTCGCTTCGGTCACGTGGATCGCGGCCGCGTTCGGATCGACCGGCATTGAGGAATAATGCAGGATATTGAGCGTGATCCAAAACGTCCCCGCCACGACGGCAAGCCCCGCGGTCAGTTGGAGCAGTATCCGACCAACGGCTGATCGCATGGCGGATTGTTGATCCTCAGAATTGCGGTGATCGATTACGCTCGGACGCCGATCCGCTCTGCCCGTCGCGTCGGAACCTGCTCATAGCGGTGTCTTGGCGGTGTCTTGGCGATGTCTTGCCAGATCGCGACTGCCTTGTGGCACATCAGCCGCGCCATGTCACCGGCTTGCAAGAACACTAAGATGATGATCCGCTGACCTCCTTCACACTGTTCCAATTCGCGCTGCCCAGAAGTATCGGCTGAGCAACTTGAGCCCAACGCCTCGATGGCAACCTCGCAATCCGAAATGAACAGTCCCAGCGCCGCAACAGCAGGGCAACGCGGCGGCATAGCATGGCTTCGCGGCTTTTTTGGATTGCCGCAGCTCGTCTTCGCGCTGCCCTATGTGCTGCTGCTGGTTTGGTTTCATGGTGTCGACGTCTACCACCGCCATTTCTCGCAGCCCGGTCTCATCGTATTCGTCTATAATTGTTTCCGGGTGCTATTCATCTTCTATCTGTTCTGGATGGTCGTGACGGCGGGGCTTTTACTGCTGCGGGCCGTCGCACGCAAAGAGCTCGAGGAGATCAGAGTTCTCGCACGTCTCGCGCTCGGCTTCTTCACAGGGGCCGGCGTCTGGCATGTGGTCATGCTCGCGCTGGGCTATCTCGATCTCTACTCGGTGCCTGTCGCCATCACTGTGACGCTGCCGCTGGTCATCCTGTCGTATGCCCCTGCCCGCGCGGCCGCAGGCGATATCTATCGCGCCGTCACGACCGACGACGCCCTCGCCCGCGATCTCGGCCTGGGTTTTCTTGGCTGGCTTCTTCTCGGGCTCGCAGGCGTCGCCTTTATCATGCTGCTCCTGGTCAAGGGCCTCTATCCCGGCGGCGGGCACGACTACTTCACTCACTATTTCTACTATTTCCAGGCCGTCGTCGCCCACGGCGGGCTGTGGCCGAACGAGGTGTGGTATCATTATTATTACGACAAGGGCGCCGGCCTCGATTTTCTCGGCATCCTGATCACCGATCCGCTCGCCCCGCAGCTCGTCACCTTCACCTACATGATCGCGGCTGCGCTCGTGATCTTCCTGGCGAGCCATGATGCTGCGCCCGGTACGCGCTGGCCGTGGGTCGCTGTGTTGCTTTTTTTCGCCATTTATCTTTATACGCCCGGCTGGGGCGAATTTGAAAAATCGCACGAGTTGACCACGACGCTGGTGATTGCCGCCATGTGGACCGCCGCCGGCGCGCTCGCGCGCTGCGGCAAGCCGCAAAATACGCTGTGGTCGGTCGCAGCCGGCTCGACCATCACAGCCGCGGTGATCGTTGCACCGACCATTGCAGTATTCTTGGGCGCAATCTTCGGTGCCCTGTCGGTCTACTATTTGCTAACCGGCGACCGCCGCCGGGCCGGCCTTTCATTCTTGTTCGCTGCGATCGACGGCCTCCTGCTCGCCGGCACTTTTGCCGTCAACTATGCCACGACGGGCCTGATCAGCGATCAGGTCCTGCTCTCGACGTGGTCTATCAGTAATCTCGACAAGCTCGACCAGTGGGGCGCCTTGCCGATGGTAATCAAGCAATATTGGGGGCGGCTTGGGATGGCTGCCGACAGCGTGCCGTTGTTGCAAGCGCCAAAATTGCTGGATCAATCGTCGCGGCTCGATCTCATCTATCCGTTCACTGACAGCGCAGTTGCGGTTGGAATCGCCGCTCTTGCCTTGCGTTTGCGCACCGGCCGCTGGGCCGGCCCGGTGCACGCCCCGCATCAAGCCGGCATCCTGCTCGCGGCCATCCCGGTATTTGTCGCGATTGCGCTGACGGCCGGCCGGGTGCAGCCGGTGTCGTTCTATCGTTATGCCGGCTTCGCGGTGCCGCTTGTGCTCGTCGGCGCCGTGAGCTTATGGGGACTGCCGGTTTCCGGCGCCGGCGGCCTTTTCGTGCGTCTCGTGCAGGACCGGCGCACGCCGGCTGTCATGTTTGCGCTTTCTCTTCTGACGTTCGTCGCCGCCACGCCACCGGCTCGCTTCTTCGAGATAGTGTTGCCGCGCTCCTTGCGGTTTGCCGCCGGTGCCGTCAGCATTGACACTGCCTATACTTTGCAGCCCGGTTCCGCTCTTTTCCCAATGAATGCGATCTATCCCGGCGCGCGGGGCGCCTACGCCGTAGTCGGCCCTGGCACTCCGATCTGGTCCATGCATTACCTCACCTATTGCATGCTGCCGGGATGCCGGATCGAATCGATGGATTCGTTCATCCTTCCGGGCTGGGACGAGGTGATGTTCGGGAGCCCGGAAGAGGGGCGCCGCGCCTTGCAGGGCTCAGGGCACGATTATTTCCTGTTCTCCCGCGAGCTTCCGCTCGCCGACTCTCTGCCCTTGAGCCCGCTGTTTTCGCCGGACAATATCGGACGCTATCTCGGCATTCGCTGGACCGACGGCACCACGGCGCTGCTGACGTGGCTCGATCACGGCGTGCAACCGCTCGACCAAGCCTGGCTCGCCGACTACCGTCACGCCGTCGAACAGTCGGGGACCGTGCAGAGCTTTCCCTACGAGGCGATGAAGCAGATTTTTGCGGGTTTGAACGCGACACCCCATCCGTGGCAGCCGTTCGCGCTGCCCTGGGACCGCAACCAGGCCCGCTGAGCGCAACGTCTCGATGGCAACCTCGCAATCCGAAATGGACAGTCCTAGCACCGCAACAGCACAGCAACGCGGCGTAGCATGGCTTCGCGGCCTTTTTGGATTACCGCAGTTCGTCTTCGCGCTGCCCTATGTGCTGCTGCTGGTTTGGTTTCATGGTGTCGACGTCTACCACCGCCATTTCTCCCAGCCCGGCCTCATTGTGCTCGTCTACAACTGCTGCCGGGTACTTTTCATTTTCTATCTGTTCTGGATGGTCGTGACGGCCGGGCTTCTGCTGCTGCGGACAGTCGCGCGCAAAGAACTTGCGGAGGTCGGAATCTTTGAACGTCTCGCACTTGGATTCTTCACGGGCGCGGGCGTCGGGCATCTGGCCATGCTCGCGCTCGGCTATCTTGATCTCTACACGGTGCCCGTCGCCATCGCCGTGACGCTGCCGCTGGTCGTCCTGTCTTACGCCCCTGCCCGCGCGGCCGCAGGAGATATTTACCGCGCCGTCACTGCCGAGGGTGGGTTGAGCCTTGGGGTGCTCGGTTGGCTTCTGCTCGGGCTCGCCGCCGTCGCCTTCATCATGCTGCTGTTGGTCAAGGGCCTTTATCCCGGCGGCGGGCACGACTACTTCACCCACTATTTCTATTATTTGCAGACCGTCATCGCGCGCGGCGGGCTGTGGCCGAACGACGTGTGGTACCAGTATTATTACAGTAAGGGCGCCGGCCTGTTCTTCCTCGGCATCCTGATTACCGATCCGCTCGCCCCGCAGCTCGTCACCTTCTGTTTCATGGCCACGGCGACACTGCCGCTTTTTCTCGTTCTTAGGCGGATTGCGCCAGGCACGTTGTGGCCACTCGTTGGAATCGTACTGTTCCTCGGCATTTACATCTGCACTCCGGGCGCGGCCGCACTCTACAGCATGAATGGTGGCTGGGCCGACTTCGAGAAGCTGCATGAAATCAACGCTGCGACGGTGATTGCCGTCGTCTGGATGACGCTGGAGACCTTGTCAAGCACGGGTCCTATGCGGATTTTGTGGTCGATCGGCGCGGCTGCGACCATTATCTGCGCGGTCATCGTCAACATAACGATCGCGGTTTTTTTCGGCGGCCTCTTCGCATTGCTTGCGCTCTTTTATAGCGTCGTCCGTCGCTTCGCGCAGGTATTCGTTTGCATCGGCTTCGGCGCGATTGCCGGACTTGTTCTTGTTGCGACGCTGATCCTCAACCAGTTGACAACGGGTCTAGCGAACGATCACGGCATCCTTCTGTTCTGGAATTTTGCCAATATTGAAAAGCTTGCCCAATGGGGCGCCCTGCCGCTCGCAATCATGCTGCATCCGGGCTCTCAGGCGATGGTGGCAGCGAGCGCGCCGCTGTCGATCGACACGGTTATTTCCCTGATCGAATCGTTTCGGCTAGACCTCGTTGCACCCTTGCTCATTGGCGGCTTGATTGTCACGCTGCCGGCGGTCTTCCGTGGACGCTGGAACCATGCTGTCACATCGGCGGCGATGGTAATGGCCGCAGTTATTCTGACGTTCATCACTCTTGCCATCTTGTTCGGCCGCGCCGAACAGGTTTCGTTCTACCGTTATTCAAGTTTTGCAACCGCGCTGGCGATCACGCTCGGCGTTCTCGCTTGGAATCTCGCAAGCGCCGAGGACCTCCTGTCCCGGATCGCACGCTACCGTCCGATCGCCATCCTCGCTCTGCTGCTTTGCTTGGTTATCGACGCCTATCCGCGTCAAACGCTCGGTGCGCTGGATCGAGGGCTGCACTTTGCGGTCGGCCGCTACAGCATCGATACCGCTTATCAGACGCAATACGGGCCGGCGCCGCGCCGCGAATGGACCGCGATCTATCCCGGCTCGCGCGGCGCTTATAATGTGGTCGGTCCCGGCACTCGGATCTGGTCTTTTCACATCCACACCTATTGCATGCTGCCGGACTGCCGGGTCGAGACCTTCCCCGCTTTCATCATCACGCGCGACTGGGATCGGATGATGTTCGGCACACCGAACGAGGCAAAGCAGACCCTCCATGCCGCGCATCTCGATTATTTTCTATTCACGCGCGAGGACGGCATTCGAGATATTTTGCCGCTCAGTCCATTGTTCTCACCCGGCACTATTGGGCGCTATCTCGGCATTCGCTGGACCGATGGCACCACGTCGCTGCTGACGTGGCTGGGTCCTGGCGTGCAACCGCTCGACCAGGCCTGGATTGCCGACTATCGTCACGCCGTCGAAGACTCCGGCACAGTTCGAAGCTTCCCTTACGAGGCGATGAAGCAGATTTTTGCGGGTTTGAACGCGACACCCCATCCGTGGCGCACTTTCCGCTTGCCGTGGCAAGGCGATTGGCCGCCATCGCCGTGAATTGGTGAAAAATAGGCGTTCAAGCGGAAAATCTCGGAGAGACCGATCTCGCACGCGAGCTTGTCAAACTGCCAAGGGCTGGTTAAAACGCCGCGCGATCCCCGATTGCCGATCGCTGTCGATCAATAGCCCATCAGTGGTGGATTCAAGCATTGATTGTCGGTTTTCGCGCGCGGGCAACCATTTCAATGAGGGTATAATGGGGCGACTTCTCGAAATCGTCACGCCGCTGCACAAGGCGACCAAACGCGACTATCTCGCGCGCATGAACGACGACAAAGTTCATTGCATGGTGAAGGCGAAGGAATACGAGTTCGACTATTGGGACGGCGACCGCCGTTACGGCTACGGCGGTTACAAGTTCATCGACGGACGCTGGAAGCCCGTGGCGCAGGCGCTGATCGACATCTACGGCCTCAAGAATGGGTCGAAAGTGCTGGATGTCGGCTGCGGCAAGGCGTTCCTGCTCTACGAGATGAAGAAGATTTTGCCGGACCTCAAGATCGCCGGTTTCGACATCTCGAAGCATGGACTCGCCGACGCCCGGGATGAGATCAAGCCCTACCTGTTCCGCTATCGCGCCCAGGACCGTTACCCCTATGGCGACGGTGCCTTCGACCTCGTGATCTCGCTCGGCTGCCTGCACAATTTGCGCCTGTTCGAGCTCGAGACGGCGGTGCAGGAGATCGAACGGGTCGGCAAGAACAAGTACATCATGGTCGAGGGCTATCGCAACGAACTCGAGCAGTTCAATCTCGAGTGCTGGGCGCTGACCGCGGAGTCGATCCTGCACACGTCGGAGTGGATCTGGCTGTATAACCATTTCGGCTATAGCGGCGACTACGAATTCATCTATTTCGAATAGGCAACAGGCATGCAGGTCAAGACAGCGAAGGCGGCGATCCTCGCGCAGTCGCGCGAGCCGCTTATCGTCGATGAGATCAGCTTTCCGGAGACGCTCGGCGTCGGCCAAGTCCTCGTCAAAGTGCTCTACTCAACGATCTGCGGCGCCCAGATCAACGAGATCGCAGCCGCCAAGGGACCGGACAAGTTCCTGCCGCACCTGCTCGGACATGAAGCGTCGGCGCGGGTGATCGAAATTGGCCCGGGCGTGACGACAGTGAAGCCCGATGACACCGTCGTGCTGCATTGGCGGCCGAGCCAGGGCATCCAATGCCAGCCGCCGGCCTACACATGGCAGGGCAAGAAACTCAACGCCGGCTGGGTGACGACGTTCAATGAATACGCGATCGTTTCCGAGAACCGGATGACGGTGATCTCGCCCGACTACAACCTTCGCGACGCGCCGCTATTGGGCTGCGCGGTGACGACTGCCGCCGGCGTGGTCAATAACGACGCCAACGTCAAAATCGGCGAGTCCGTCGTGGTATTCGGCGTCGGCGGCGTGGGGCTCAACGTCGTGCAGTTTGCCCATCTTGCCGGCGCGCACCCGATCGTTGCCGTCGATCTCGTCGACGGCAAGCTTGACATGGCGCGCACACGGGGTGCGACGCACTGCCTCAATCCCAAGACGGTCGCGGACATGGATGCCGAGATCCGCAAGATCGTCGGCGCCAAGGGCCCGGACAAGGTGATTGAGACGACCGGCGCGAAGTCGGTGATCGAACTCGCCTATAACCTCACCCATGCGGACGGCACTTGCGTGCTGGTGGGCGTGCCAAGTGAGAAGGTGACGATCTACACGCTGCCCATCCATTTCAACAAGGTCCTCACCGGTTCGCACGGCGGCGATGCCGTGCCGCACGTTGACATCCCGCGGTTGATCCGGCTGAACGAAGCTGGCCGGCTCTCGTTTGATGGCATCATCACGCACGAGTTTCCGCTGGAAGAAATCAATACCGCGCTCGACCTTGTGCGCAGCGGAACAGCCGGGCGAGTGCTCCTGCAGGTTGGACAAACCTGAGCGTCGCGCCGGACTATCCGCACCGACGACCGCACGAGGCCATGATCAAGGACCTTATCGCCCGGTCGAAGAATGTTGCCGCCCGCCCGGCGCGGCTCGCCGCGCGTTCCGTTCGGTTGGCGCAGCTTGTTGCGGCACGGATCGCCGCATCGGCGGCCGAAGCGATGCGGCGCAAGGCGAAAGAGCTCGAAATTCGTCTCGACGGCCTGCATAAGGGCCTCGACGTCAAGCCGGTCTCGGACATTCCCGCGCTCGCGATCGATCTCGCCGCCTGCGGCGACCCCATCTCCGCCATCCTCGCGTCATCCGAGTTTGTGGCGGCCACGGCATTTTTTGCGGACAATCCCGTTGCCGCCCGTTCGCTGGTATCGCCCAGTGCGCAGGCCCTGCTCTACTGCCTCATACGCAATCTCCGTCCCGACCACGTGTTCGAGATCGGCACCTACAAGGCTGGCACCACCGAGGCTATCTGCCGCGCGCTTCACGCGAACGCAAAAGGACTTGCGCATGCGGTCGATCCATTTATGGGCGAGTACATAGCGGCCACGCTCAAATTTTGGCCGCCCGAGCTGTTCCGTCACGTCCGGCTGCATGCCAAAGATTCCATGGCGTTCTACAAAGATATGGAGCGCCAAGGCATTCATCCCGGCCTCGTCTTCGTCGACGGCAATCACGACTACGAATTCGCCGCGTTCGACATCGCCTGCGGCGCCCGCGCGATAGCGCCGGGCGGCTTCATCTTCATCGATAATATCGCTCAGCCAGGTCCATTCTTCGCGGCGCGCGATTTCCTGTCCGCCAATCCCGGCTGGCGCGAACTCGGCTCTTCGACCCGCGACTACACCCCGGACAAAGCCTTCGATCTGAACCGCACCACGATCATCAACACCGATTTCATGGTGTTGCAGGCACCGACCATACTTCGGGTCGATGAACGTCCGCGCAATTTCGGCCTCATCCGCTGGTGGCGGAGTGGCGTCAGCGGCGTGCGCCTCAAGCTCGTGCCGCCGGGCGGGCCGGGCGTGCTCAGTGTCCAAGTCGTCTTGCGTGGTTTCGGCAGCCTGCCCACCGAGACGCTGGCGGAGACGACGATGCAGTTGGCGCCGGGCATGAGCGACCTCTCCGTTGCCTTCACGCCATCAGCGCAGCTCACGGGCCAGTTCGTCTACTACACGGTCGAACCATGGCTGATCTGGCGCGGCGCTGAGCCACTGCAACTCGTGCAGCCGCCAGAGCCGTATTGAAGGGGGCGAACCTTGGGCACTTTGCCTCGGATTGAGCGACATCTTGGACCGCGGCAGACTCCAGGCTGAAGAGGCCCGGCGCAAGGCCGGGCACGACGCCCAGAACCGCCTCAAAACACCGCGGTCACGCTACCTTTTCCTTTGCTGTCAGCAACTTACTGACGCGTGTCGCGATCTGGCCGGGGGCCAGACCGTAGACCTCGAACAGTTCTTCCTGCAGTCCGTATTTGTGTGGGAAGGCATCGGGAAGGCCAATTCGCACCATGGGTGGCAACGCTGTGCCGAGTTTCTCGACCAGCACATCGGTCACCGCGCTGCCGAAGCCGCCGATCATGGTGCCCTCCTCCACGGTCGCTACGAGCTCGGCGTCGCGCGCAAAATCCAGCACGGCCTCCTCGTCGAGCGGCTTGATGGTATGGAAATGCACGACGGAAACATCGTGTCCGTCCTTCGCAAGGATGTCTGCCGCCGCGAGACTGTTGGTGGTCATGACGCCGGTCGCCATCAGCACGACGGAGCGCCGCGAGCGCGCGCGCCGCATCGGGATGGCCTTGCCGAAAGTGAAACCATTCTCCTCGCGGCTGACGATCGGATCGCCGCCCTTGGCGAGGCGGATATAGATCGGGTGCGGCCAGTCGAGGGTGCCGTTCATCAGCCGCACCATCTCTTTGGCGTCGCACACCGCCGTCACCGCCATGTTGGGCAACGCGCGCATGATCGCTATATCCTCGATCGCGAGATGCGTCGGACCGAGCGGCGCGTAAACCAGACCGCCGCCGTTGGCGATGAGCCGCACCGGCAATTCATGCAGGCAAAGGTCAATCGCCACCTGCTCGTAGCAGCGGCGCGTGATGAAGGTGGCGATCGTGTTGACGTAAGGAATGTAGCCTTCCATCGCGAAGCCGGCCGCCATACCGATGACGTTGGCCTCGGTGATGCCCTCCATGTACCAGCGCTCGGGCATCTCCTTCTGCATGTCGGCAAGCAGACCCGGACTCAGATCGGAACCGATGAACAGCACGCGATTGTCGCGCTTGGCGAGATCGTAGACCATGTTGAGGCAAGTCGCGCGCATGCTTTACTCCAGAGCGGCGTAGAGCTTGGTCACCACGTCGTTGGCGATCTTGGACTTGTGGTGCCAGTTGGCATCGTTCTCGGCGAACGCGATGCCTTTGCCCTTGACGGTGTGGCAGATGATGGCGCTCGGCCGATCGGCGGCGAGCGGCAGACGGCGAAAGACATTGCGCAGCGCATCGACGTCGTGGCCGTCGACCTCGACGGCGGCAAAATTGAAGGCGCGCCACTTGTCGAGCAGGGGCTCGAGGTCCTGGATCTCCCGCGTCGGACCTGCCGACTGGATTTTATTGTAGTCGATGACTGCCGTGAGGTTGGCGAGCTTGTGCTTGCCGGCGCAGAGCGCCGCTTCCCACACCGAGCCCTCGTTGATCTCGCCGTCACCCATCACCACGATGACGCGCGTGTCGCGTTTCTCGATGCGCGCCGCCAGCGCCATGCCGACGCCGTAGGACAGCCCGTGCCCGAGCGCCCCGGTCGAAGCTTCGACGCCGGGAATCTTCGACGCCTCGGGATGACCGCCGAGGATGGAATCGCGGCGGCAAAATGTGTCGAGTGCCTCATACGGAATGAAACCTTTCTCGGCAAGCATGACATATTGGGCGATGCAGCCATGGCCCTTGCTCAGGATCATGCGGTCGCGACCTGGCCATTTCGGCTCTTGCGGACGATAGCGGAGCACGTCGTCGTAGAGCACACGCATGATCTCAATGAGCGACATCGAGGAGCCGACATGGCCGCGCGCACCGCCATGCAGAGTGCGCACGACGAGGCGGCGTAGGTCCTTCGAACGCGCGTCGAGCGGCGGCGTCTGAAGATCAAGGGCTGGTACAGCCTGGGCAGTCAGCATGGCCTACACCTCCAGCTTTTCCGACAGCGACGCCAGGAACTCGCGCGCGCGAGCAAGTTGTCGCTTCTTGGCATCGCTCCAGCTGCCGACGTCGCCTGCGAGCACACGCCGCTGCCAGCGCTCCGGAATGAACTCATTGAGCATGATGAGCACCCAGCGCAAACCGAACAGCGGCAGGTAAGCGGATAACCGGCGCCCGAACGCAGAATCGTTACCGTATAGCTGCACCGCCGCCTGCCGGAATCGCTTGCGTTGCGGCGGCAGCAGCGTCCTGCCCGGATGCAACAGAATATCGGCGGTGAGTTTCACAGGATCGTCCCAGCCAAAATACTCGAAATCAAGGAACGCCAAGGACCCATCTTTTCGGCGCAAACTGTTGTGGAAGCCGAAATCGGACGGGACGAGACTGCGCCATTCCTGCGGGAGTCCAGCGTTAAAATCAAGGCCGGCAGCTGCCACCTGCCGGTGCGCCTCGCGGCTCTCGCCGGCGAGCCGGTCAGCGACGGAATGGTCAAGGAAATCAATGAGTTCTGTTTCCTCTCTGGCGATGTCCCGCAACTGTGCCAGGCGGCCTTCGATCTGTTGCTCGATCTCCCGACCGCAGAGGCAGGCCTCGGCTGCCAGCGGCTGCTCGGCAGCCCAGGGCGTCGCACGTAGCCCGTGGATGGCCGCAAGGAATGCGACCGCAGCGTCAATGTCGGCATCGCTCACCGCGGTGACGTCGCTACCATCGATCCAGCTCAAAAGCGCGTAACCGTGTTCGCCGTCTACGCCCAACACGCGCGGCACGGTGTCGATGCGGTAGCGCTCCATCAAACGCAGGGCGCCGACTTCAGTCGAGAGCCTGTCGCGGGGGTCGTCACGGCGCGACGGGTACTGCTTGAGCGCGAACGTCCGTTCGCCGCTGCGCACGCGCCAGATCCGGCTGTTGCGGCCGCCGGTCGGAAGCCGGCTCACCTCGACGGCGCCGCCGACAAGCGCGCACGCCACCTCGGCCGCCTGCATCTGAGCACCGTCATGCGCGTTCAAGGAGCCACTCCACCAAAAATCTGCTCTTCGATCTCACGCCAGGTGGAACAGCTGACGTAGCATGTCCCCAGCGACTGCTCCTCACCCGCGAACAGGATGCGCTTGACGTGCGGCGGAAAGCCCGGGTCTGTCAAAACTTCCTCGAGATCGTCGATGAAATGGGTCAAGCAAAGCGCCGCTATTCGCCCGAGCTTTTCGGCCCGCGTGCTTTCGAAGTAGACGCCCTCGAGCGTGATGCCGTGATTGCCGTCGAGCAAACCTTGTGCCGCCATCCAGTCAAGTGCCGCCTTGCGCAAGTTCACCCGGTCCGGATCGTAATGGCCATATTCCGTCTTATGGCTCACGACCACGACTGCACAACCCTCGGCCCTGCAGCGGCGAAGGAACGCCTCGACCCCCGCGACCATCCTCGCTTCCGCAATGCCCTTACCGTAGACCTGCCCCTGCAAACGCTGCCAGGCGAGTTCGCCATCGGGCAGAAGACGAATGGCGTCGCGCACGGCCTGCTTGCGCCCGGTAAAGCCGGGATCGATTAGCCCGCGGCTTTTGGCCCTCTCACAAAACACCTCATCGTAGGTGATGATCGTGTTGTCGAAATCGATTCCAATACGCAATTCCGATGGCATGGAGAATGCCGTTAAGTTCACTTCGGGCCGGTACACATAACGAACAAATAATGCGCCAGCGGTGAGAAACCGGTGTGCACCACCTCATCGTTCATCGAGAATAGAAAAACTCGCTCGAAATAGTTTTCCAGCAGAGCCTTGAGCTCACGGCCGCTCTTGCAGTTGATATGGCCTTCCTTACTGAGCGGTGACGCGTAGGCCTGCGACTCAAGGGAAGGCGTGCCGATAATGAGCACACCTTCCGGCTCCAGAGAATCGCGCAAGTTTGCTAAATAGGTGTGCTCGTCAGCACGCGCAATATGTTCGATGACGTCTAGGCTGAACAAAGCTGCGTGCTTGCGCGGCAATGGCGCGGAGACGATATCGTGACCCTCGGCCTTGAGCGGCCAGCGCTCATCATAACGAGCACGGACGTCCTCGATAAACAACGGATCGAAATCGTAAACAGTGACGTCGGGCACTTCCTGCAACACCACGCGCGTGCCAAAAGCATCGCCGCAACCGACTTCACCGGCGTTGGGGCGGCCGCTGAACATCTTGGCGACGAATTTGTATCGGGCGAGCAGGAACGTGAGGCGACGCGGATCGTCGTACCAGACCTGGTTGGTCATCAGGCCAAGGGAAGTAAGTCCAAATCTATTCTTTAAGTCTACGCAGCGGTTGTACTGAGGTTCGCGCGTCTGGTCACCTGAAAGAACAGGCGCATTGCCTTGTCTCGCAAGCTCTCGCTTTCGCATCTTCATTTTCCGCTCAGTCTCGAATCGAGAAAGGGCGCGAACGGAATTGAAACTGTGCTGGTCGACCTGCAGCCGCAGAATGAAGCTGGATGCGAGGCCGCGCGATGCAGCATGACGATTTCGGCGCAGCGCATCGATATTGCCGATGAACGATGCACATAACAGCACGCCGCCGCCGACGACCGCTACCGGAAGGGCGAGGACCGAACTCTTGCTCGTCAGAGCCCGCAGCGCGGACATGCGACTCCGCACCATCGATCGCAATTTGTTAGCCGGAACGAATTGCATCTCAGTCGGTAGCGCGCCGGCGCGGATAAACCGCGGCCCATGATAGCTCACGCCGTTGCCGAATTCGTGCGCGGTTGCGCTATTTCGACGGTTCATCACGAAGACTACGATGCGTCCGCCGCCCTTCATCAGGGGCAAAATCCGGTCTATCAATTCATCGCCTTGTGACATCTCACCTTCGGACAATTCGAGAAGGCAGAGATCGAAGTTTTCATACAACGGCTCATAGCGTTCGGGCACGCTTTGCAGAAACGGCCCGCAGCGCATCCGAACCACGCGCTCACCGCTGTCTGCGAGTGCTACGCTAAAGGCCGTGGGCTCGTTCGAGAGCATCAGCAACCGTTGGGTCGGATCGGTGAAGAAGGCATCGATCTCACGGAGCACGGTCCGATAGTCGGGCCAATTTGGATGCCATGGCAACACATGCGGCGGCCGACCCATGAGCGCATATTTGGCTTGCCAAAGCACCCATTGGGTCAACCAATCTTCGCTTGCCGGCAGACCTAGCGCATAGCGCCACTCTTCCTCATTCAGCTTGCGTCCGCTCGCCTCATAGAAGGCCGCCATCGCACCGCGCCAATATGGATGACCGCGATATGGCTTTGGGTGATGCTTGAGGTGGCTCGCGACCTGGGCCACGAAGGCGTCTGCCTGCTCGATGCTGCCCCCGATGTCAGAAGGGGTATCGTCGGCATGAAACACCACAGAGTAGCGCGCGTTGTTACGGTGGACCACAGTCGTCCAGTCGCTCAGGCTTTTGGCAAGCACACGGGGCTGGAGCGGACCCGGACGCAGGAACGCCGACTCGTGACCGCGTGGTTGCATCTCGATCACGAGATATTGGTCGGAATCGGTGACGGCCTCGACATTCCCTGACGGGCACATCTCGGGCACGAACGAATAGTCGCAAGAAGAACCTATTGTGAAATCAGTGATCTCCGGACGCACGCAGAGCATATGCATAAGATAGAAGCGGCCGATCATGGTGGCGCCATCGACGCGCCAGAATACGCGATTGGTATGGGAATTATGGCTGAAAGGAATATTGACCGTATTCGCCAGTGTCGTCGGATGCAGATTATTGAGCGCCCACTGCATCAATTCGCGCGATTGCAGGGTCAGCCTGTGTCTGGCAAAAGTGAGCTTTTCCTCCAACCACGGCAATGCATCCTCGCGCGACACCTGAAAATTACCAACAACCACAGCGCTGACGCCGCGCTGCATGCGCTTGAGCGCATTCCCAAGTGAACCGTCGGCGACAATGTAGTCGGACACTAGGAAAAAAAAGCAGGTGTCCAGCATTGCCTCGCCAACCGCGCGCACTGCCTCGGTGTAGGCCAGCGTTATAGTGGTAGAATAGTTGCCGTCCGTGATGAGATGGTCGATCAGGCGAATCTCGATCTTGCAGATGCTGGCAAGTTCCTTGAATGCTGCATGCTCGCGAAGGTAAGCTTCGTCCTCGCCGCTGGTCAGCAGAACAAATTCGGTTGGCAGCGCCGCGGCGAGGGCGGGCACGTTGCCGGGCGCGAGCAGCGTCGGCAGACCGCATTCGAGGAATTGACGGACGAATCTATATCCCCAGACCGGGAGAAGCACCTTCACCGCTTTAGGCGGGGGGCGCCGCTCTTGCGGCATCACTGGGCTGCCCTCGACAACGCGCTCGGGCGTCAGAACTTCGACCTTATTCATCTCAGTTTAAGAGCCTGCATGCGCTTGATGTTGTAATAGCGGTCGTCGGTCATGGAGTTCGGCACTTTGCCGCCCAAAAATGCCGCCTTCAAATCGACGATGGCATCCTTCACAGTGCGTTCGGCGACAAAGCCGAGATCGCGCCGGATCTTCTCCGAAGAGACGTGATAGGAGCGATGGTCATCGGTCGGGGTCACCACGATGTCGACATTGGGCCCGACCTCTTCGCGCACCATGTCGGCGATGGCGCGGACTTTCAGGTTGTGATAGCCGGCATTCCAGGTCTTGCCGTCGATCGCCTCGTCAGTTTGCTCGAGCAGCGTGAGGTAGAGATCGGTCATGTCCTCGACGTGGATGTTGGGACGCAATTGATCGCCGCCGAAGACCGTGATCCGGCCATTGTTGATGGCGTGATTGGTGAGGATGTTGACCGTGAGGTCGAGCCGCAGCCGCGGTGCGTAGCCGCAAACCGTGGCGGGGCGCAGCGTGACCGCGATAAATCCGGGCTCGCGCTCCTCCTCCAACACCTCCTCGCACATGGCCTTGTACTTGGAATAGTCGGTGAGCGGCACCAGCGGCAGATCCTCGGTCACGTCCATCTCATCCTTGATGCCGTAAACCGATGACGAAGAAGCGTAAACGAATCGTTTGACGCCCGCGTCCTTGCTCGCCTTAACCAGCGGACGGAAGCAGTCGAAGTTGATCGATTTGCCGAGTTCCGGATTGAGATCGAACGACGGATCGTTGGAGATGCAGGCGAGATGAATCACGGCGTCGCAACCGGCCACAGCCTTGCGCACGTCGTCGCAATTGCGCAGATCGCCTTTGATCTGGCTCAGCTTTGGATTGTTATTGAGGCGGCCGAAAACATCGCCATAAATGTAAAGATCAAGGACCGCGACTTCGTAGCCGGCTGCAAGCAGCTTCGGCACCAAGTTCGAGCCGACATAACCTGCGCCCCCGGTAACCAGGACGCGCTTGAATCGCTTCGCCATCGTGCCTTCCGTTCTTTCTCGTGTCTGTGCGTGCGGACGACGCTAGGCTGACCGACCCCAGCCCATGTCGATATCGAGGACGGCGTGGCACAGCGCCAGATGCGCGACCTCGACGAAACCGTATTCGTTCGCGCGGGCGCGGACATAAAAATTCACG
>Ga0074044_10001048_pt1 | contig 25371 bp, 14 predicted proteins | sample BogForMeECP23OM1_FD_94443 | JGI IMG/M metagenome (GOLD analysis project Ga0074044, IMG submission 94443) | Bog forest soil microbial communities from Calvert Island, British Columbia, Canada - Bog Forest MetaG ECP23OM1 | ecosystem: Environmental > Terrestrial > Soil > Wetlands ... | reverse complement strand
TGGAATTCCTTTTCCAGCGGGGCCACAAATACGCTCCAGGCATACAGCGAGCCCAGCGCCAGGTTCATGGAGACCCCACCGACGACGTGCCACCAACGATTTAAGTGGGTGGATGCAACATCTTCGTTAGCCACAGTTTTTCTCCTTTACAGAAATATGAAATGAGGCCGGGGCCAAAGTCCGCTTCAAGACGGCCGTGGCCACCGATCCTGGACATAGCGCTAGCTTTTTCTAATTGACCAACGCCTCAATCAGGTGCTAAACGAATACGCCCGATTGCGTTGACGACGCACGGACTTACTTTGCCAAAAAGGTTAAGAGCGGCCCAAACTAGCCGCTGGTCCTGCCCGACATGGTACTGCTTTCTCGCGAAATCGAACAGCGGTCCAACCTTAGGCAGAAGGTGGAACCCATAACGCGAGAGAACGAATACAGATGCTTTGCGCGTTACAGCCAATCCTTTTAACGCTCGACGCCATCGCGCATTCGGCGCCAGCGCAAATCTGTCGTGCAACAGCAATCCGGCTCACGGCTGCGTCTTTTGCAAAGTAGCCATCACATTCACTACTGAATCCGGCGCTACCGTAAGCTCCCGCTTCCACTCGGCAAACCCCGGCATGGAAATGACGACGACGTGCGTCCCAGTACTAAGGCTGATCTCGGATGGTGTGCTGCCCACATATTTCCAGTCGTCAATGGTGATGTCCGCCCCGGAGGGTGTGGAACTGAAATTACACTTTACTTTCCCCTGAAGGACTCCCTGCGCGGCGACCGGCGGCGGGACTGGCGCGGGGGCCGGTGAATTCTGCACCGGCGCCGCAGCGCGCGGGGCGGGCGCGGGGGCTGGCAGGTTCTGCGTCGGCGCAACTGCGGCCGCAGTCGCCGGCGGACCAGCCTTTCCGCCTGCATTTACGAAGGTGTACAACTGCTTTCGCGCCTTGCCCTTGTCATCCTCGTAGTACACGGTAATGCCGCGTTTCTCTCTTCTGGCGTCGAATGTTTCGCCCTTGGGCAACGGCGTGCACCGGGAAAATTTTGACTCAATTCTGCAACTGATACGGAACGGCGGTTCGTTGCCTTCCTGCACCAGCAAAAAACTCATCATTGGCTGGGCTCTAGTGGAGCGGCAATAAGCGTCGAAATTGGTTGCCGTTTCGCAGTTGAGGGGAACGCCGTTGTCGTCAAGGCTCACCGCTCGAGTTTCAGACTCCAGAACCGTGATCCGCATCGTGTTTTGCGACGCGGCGTGGGCGAACATGGCCACCAACAGAAGACCTGCCAGGGCCGCCATTCGACGCATACTCATCAAACCGACTCCTCCAAACACTGCGGATACATCTGTCGCAAACCCGGTTTTCCCGAACGATTCTGGAAGCCGGTCCCGCAGATTCGGTACATTGTGCTCCCTTGGCGTGTCCCGCACAATAGCTTCCCCGCTGGAGGAGGTTTGGGAGGACAGGCTCACCCGCGGGCCATCGCCCGAGTGGAGCCCGCCCCCTTTTCTTTGGTAGCCAGTGCGCTCAATCTGCACCGGCCATTTCGGTCAGCCGACCGGAGACCCGGGCGGGCCAGCTCTTGGCCCGCCGGGGTGGAAGATCCGGTCTAGAACGTAAAGGTCGGCCCGAACTCCGTACGGTGATCTTGCCATTCGTGGGACGGGACTCCAGCAATTACGTACTCGGTGAGGCCTGTAGGAGAGTTCGGATCGAGGCGGTTGGCGTAGACCGACTGCTCGAAGCTGAACTGGCACCAGTTGTTGAATCTGTAGTTCAGGGTTGCTATGGCCATCTTGCCCATCGAAATTGGCAATGGGGATATGATGTTTTGGGGCGCACCCGCACTCGGGTTGTTTATGTCCTTACTCACCGTCTGGTCCTTGCCGAGGGTGAAATAAAGCTGCCAGCCCGCGTTATGGCCGGCCGGATTGGCGTTAAACCACCGGGAAAGCGGCAAGCCGAGCTGGACGAATCCGCCAAAACCTCGGACGGGCTTCTCCGGAGCGACCACGACATTGCCAACCGGGCAGTCCCCGTCGCCTGGATTGACATTGCAACCCAGTGCGGCGCCACCGGCAACAAGGTAGGGACCGCCGCTGGTAGTGGGTTGGGAAGGTGTGACGTTGTAGAGCCCGTTTACGTTGGTGAAAAAAGAGTTGATTAGGGTGGCGGCGTAGAAGCGCAGGTCGCCTCCGCGCCAGGCGCTCCCCACCAAGGTAAACCATCGGGTGGGCAATTGCAGCGTGAGTTGGCCGCCGTACTGCTTGCTGGAAGATTGAAAACCGTTCGGGAAAGCAGCGCAGTAGTTGGGGTCAGATAGAGTGCATACGCCACCCGAGAAGTACGTCGCGCCGGTAACGATCGATGTGCGCTTGCCATAGAATCCAGACAAGGCGATTTGTGCCGGGGAGACGCCCCTGGCCTTGTCGAGCTGGAAACTCAAGGCCAATCTGCCTTCGTACTCGGGACGGTCGGCGTCGGCGCCCTCGCGCTCGGCTTGCCCGATCTGGTTCTGGAGACCGTTCGAAAAGCTCGTCGCGAGCCTTTCGACTTGACCTGTGCTGGGCATCATGACCCCAAATGTAGGCTCGAACTTGATGTGGTGCTCCTTGCTCAGCGTCTCCACGAAGCCAACCTTCATTTGTGGCGAGCGGGTGTAAGCGGAGCCATAAAATCCGCCCAAGATGGTGGTTTCCAGAATGTTGGGCAGTGCGCCGGATCCGAAAAGCGTCCAGTCCTGTCCACCTATGAAGTAGATGTCGGTGGACTCGCTGGCGTGGTAATCCATGCGGACGATGGCCATACGTAACCGCGGGTTGGGGTTGCGAATGGAGGTGACGTCGGCGTTAGCGGATTCATTGTAGTTGCCTTCGAAGTCGCCCTCTATTTTGCCGGTAAGCGTCAGCCTAGGCGAGATGTCCGGCCATTCGAGGTTCAAGCCAAAGCGCGTGGACCGCGCCTTGATGTGGATCTCGGGATCCTGTGTTGGGCCGGTGTTGTTAATACTGTTGGAATAAAAGAACAGGCCAACACTCGGCATGTCATCGCCATCGGGCATGCTGCTGTCATGGACGAACGTCGTTTTGACAAAGCCATAAGGCGCCAGCGTGAGCGGGCCCACCTTTATGCCATTTAGACCACCGGTCTTGGGCGGGTCGATGGGAAGCACCCGCAAGGGAACAATCGCCGGGACCACCGCTGGGGGCGGGACGGGCGGGGGAGCTCCCTGCGGCATAGCTTTAGCTTGCGGCGAGGAATTGGGATCCGCGCTTGAGCTCGTGGCATTCGCATCGACCGAGGTCGAGATTAGGCTTGACGCAGCGGGGCTAGCTTCTGCGCTGGTTGCGTTCGCGGTATCATTTGCCGTTTTCGCCTCGTTGTTTCCAGCCATGACCGGCACAGCCATGACGGCCATCACTAGTAGGCTCAACAAACACATTTTCAGCTTCAACATAGATGATGTCTCCTCGTTCCGCTCAGCTCAGACCTTCGGCGCAGAACATGGGGTCGAAATCTACGTTGTTTCCACTGGCGAATCTGTGACGCCGGTCACATAACGACGTAATTGGCATCACGGGAGTTAACACTTGAGCAGAGCAAAGCACCCTACCTTATTAAAGTGTGTTCCATGTATGGATTTGTGTAGAAGGACGCTGCTCCGCTCCGGGCTAAAACCCTTATTCCTGCTGCTCGGGACGAGTCGTCTCCTCAAAGTCTATGAATATCGGGATTGCAATGATCTGCGCGGCCACCGAAAAAATAATTGGCCAAATAATCGAATAATCGTACAACCTCCCAATAATGACCTTCAATGAACCAGAAGAGTCAATAGCCCGCGGTGAAAATCCCGCAAGTGGATGGGCGGCGCGGTTGCGGCTCAATGGTTGCGACTGCAGCCGGAATCATGTGCTCACAGGTTCTCTAGCACCAGCTTAAGGTAGTTCCAGAAACTTTCTACCGACGATATCTGCACGCGCTCGTTCGGACTGTGAGGATCTACGATCGTCGGACCAAAAGACACCATCTGCATGCCGGGATATTTCTCGCCAATGACGCCGCACTCCAGGCCAGCGTGCATGGCGATCAGCTTTGCCGGTTCGCCGAAGAGTTTCTTGTGCACCTCCTGGAGTTTGCGCACGATGTCGCTGTTCGGCTCCGGTTTCCAGCCGGGGTATTTGCCTCCGTGCTCCACTTCAAAGCCTGCCAGACGACTTACGGTCGCAACCATGCGGGCGGCGGCCAGCATGCTGCTCTCGATCGCACTCCGCTGACTGGTAACAATCTCCACCGCGTCTCCCGTGGTATTGACGGTCGCCAGGTTCGTGGACGTCTGGACCAAGCCGGCAACGTCGGGACTCATAGCCAGTACGCCATGATGCAGGCTCGCGAGCAGAGCTACTGTTTGTTTCGCGTCAGTCGCATCCAGCACATTTCCCGGGCGTTCGGCTTTTTCGAGCGTGACCCGCAGTCCGGAATCGAATCCTCCCAAGTCGGCTTTGTAACCAGCTTCGGCGGTGGCTACAAGCGATTTCAGTTCGCTCTCGCGAGAGGGGTCGGCTACCACCACCAAGGCCGCAGCTTCGCGCGGAATCGCATTCTGCGCGCTTCCCCCGTTGATCTGGGCGATTTCGATCGGAAGGCGATCCAGCAAGACCTGAAGAACCCCACCCATGATCCGTAGCGCGTTGCCGCGGCCTTGATGGATATCGACACCGGAGTGGCCACCTTTCAGGCCAGACACCTTGATCCGCCAGGCCGATCCTGCGCTGGCGGGATGAAGCGTGACTTTACGTCGAGCAGTCGTCTTGACGCCGCCTGAACAACCGATACAGAGTGTTCCCATCTCTTCGTTGTCAAGGTTGAGAAAATACTTGGACTTGAGCAAGCCACCCGGGAATGCCGAAGCGCCCGTGAGTCCGGTCTCCTCGTCAATGGTGAAAACGAACTCCAGCGGGCCATGGGCAATGTCATTGCTCTCCATGACGGCCAGTGCGGCGGCCACGCCGACTCCGTTATCGGAGCCCAGGGTCGTGCCATCTGCCTTCAGCCAGTCCCCATCTCTTACCGCCTTGATCGGATCGGCATCGAAGTTATGAACAGTGCCTTCGTTCTTTTCACATACCATGTCGAGGTGGCCCTGTAAGAGAGCCATCGGTGCTCCCTCGCGTCCCGGCCGAGCAGGTTTCCGGACCACGAGATTGCCGGCATCGTCCTGCACGGATTCGAGACCCAGTTTTGTGGCCAGCACCCAGACGTAGTCCCGCGCTGCGGCCTCCTTTGTGGAGGCGCGGGGAATGGCCGCCAATCGGTCAAAGTGCTTCCATATCGGTTCAGGTTGCAGGTTCGCGAGTGCAGGTATCATGACACGCTCCGTGGGATTAAAAGCATACAGCCATCGTACAGCGCGGACGCAATGCTGGCTCGTCCTTCTGCTGGAAGTGTTTCCCTAGAAAGATCAGGCCCGTCCAGTTGGCGACAAAAAAATCACATACCGGTCGTCACCTGCCAACCTTACCTGGCGACCTTCCAGTTCATGCGAAAGTCGATGTAGAGTGGGGTGATCTTGATGTGGTCATCGGAGCGATACTTTGGGTAGTTCGCCATCTCTATCAGGGCCTTAATCGCTCCTGGGTTCCCGGCGCTGAACTCCAGAACCTTGTCGAGGAACTCGCCCAGATTTGGCGCCGAGAGACCAACCCGCTTGACCAGCTCACGAGCAAATTGCTCAGCGACCGAGGTTTCGAAGTTGCGGAGCTCATACTTCTCGGAGCGGTCCGAATAAAAGGGCTGAAGAAAGCCGGTGTCTTCCATGTGACTCGACCGGGCCACTGCGCTTACCGGCGTGGAGCCCCATCCCATGATTTCGCGCACCGCCGCCGCAAAGGAATGCGAAGGGCGCTTCAGGTGATCGAGGACAACCGAGTACTCGCCCTCATGCAACGCGTCCATCACAATCCCTTTCAGGGAGACCGCCGACTTCGTCTTGATGGCTTCCACGTTTCGAAAAGCGGTCTGTGCGCGTGGATTGTGCAGCCTCAGCAGGCTGCGGGCGAGACTGCGGAACACGCTGTGCGTCGTCGCGGAATCCTCACAGTAAAGAATCGACGGAAATTCCGCCAACAAACTGCGCAGCAGGAGAGTTTTTCCAACGCCCGCGGGTCCATGAATAAGGAAGGGACGCCTCTTCGCGAGGCGCTGCCTGATGCCCTGTCTTTCCTCTTCACGGTCGAAGATGAATTCCGGCAGCATGGGATCTCTCGGCGATGCGGGGGGATGGAAAATGCCAGGCCTGGGTATATCCCTCATCCAACCTAGTGCACGACCATCACCGGACAGTGCGCATATCTCAAAGCTCGCTCGGAGACCGAACCTAACATCATTCTCGAGATCATGGATCGTCCCCGCCGGCCCAAAATGATTAGGTCAATCCCATCCATTTCTGCCCGGTGGATGATTTGTTCTGCGGGATGTCCGACTGCCATGTCGGTCTTCACCTCCACATCAAGGGAACGGGCCTTCTCCAGAATCTTCTTGAATCCTTCTTCGAAATGTTCCTTCGCGTCGTCGAGCACAGCTTCCAATTCGACCGAAGTTGCGGGCTCAGGCGGCCGCGCAACGGCAAAGATCAGCACCGTCGCATCCAGACACTTGGCCAGCGAAAAGGCTATATCCACTGCTTTTTCCGATTGCGGAGACCCGTCGTAACCAACCAGCAACTTCCGAAAATGGGTGTTGTGCCGCTGTCCCGTCATGCTCCCTCCTTAGTTGCCTTCTCGCTCACAGCTTGAGATGAGATCGGCTTCTCTTCTTTCTTAGTGGCCAGCAAGTGTCTCGGCATGAACCAGGCATTGGCGATCAGAGTGGGCACCACGGCGCTGCCGATCACCGTAGCGACCAGGTAAGAATACTGCGCCTGGGTAATGACGCCGTGATTCAGACCGAAGAGCGCAGAAATAGTTCCAAACGTCAGGCCGGTAGACATCATCAGCGTGAAGTACAGTCCTTCTTCCTTCTGATAGTCAAATGCCTTCACCGTGGGGAACAGAGGAATTACCTTCGACAGCATCTTGGCGAAAAACAACGCAGTGAATACGAGCGGGGCCGCGATCAATGCAGGCACGGACACAAACGATCCCGCTCGAATGAAGTAAAACGGCGTCAGCAATCCGAAAGTCAAGGTGCGCAGACGCCTTATGAGAATGTGATCCTTACCAACACTGCCCGCCAGCACCATTCCGATGATATAGGCCGGCAAGACTGCTTCACTGCCCGACCACACTGCCAATCCTCCCATTGCGAACAGCATGAAGAGCAGATACTTGGCCTCAATTTCGGAAACGCGCCCTCCGTATTTCTCGAAGAATCGCGGCGTGAGAAAAGGAAGGACGGCGAAGGCAACCACGCTAACGACTACGAAAATCAGAGTCTTGATGGTGAACGGCGAGAAGATCATTCCCAGGGCGATCACGGTTCCCAGATCGTTGATGAAGCACGCGGCCAGCACCGTCTTGCCAAAATCGGTGACGTTGAAACCCAGCTCCAACATCACCGCATATACGACTGCCACGGAAGTGGTGGAGAGGGCGACCCCGGCCAGCCAACTGGAACGTACGGTCCAATGCAGGATGTAGTGGGCCACTGCCGTGCACCCAAAAAACGGCCCGAAGAAACCCACGAGCCCGATCACCGTCGCTTCTTTCCATTTCGTACGGAAGATCTGGGGATCGAGTTCGGCCCCGGCCAGAAAGGTAAGAACAATGGCGCCCGTGCCGGCGAGAAAGCTGATCCAGCCTGTCTTCCCGCCCAGATCAGCATCCACGAAAAGCACGCCAATCAGCAGTTGGGCGACCGTGCCGACAACAATCTCGGTGAGCGCGGTCGAGATCTTGAACCAGATGGCGATGAGCGTCGCGATCAGGGCCAGGCCTACCCACACAGCGGCCAGCACCCACATATTCTCCATGAAGGGCCACCTCACTAGTTCTGCGGATCGCTTCCGGCGCCATGACTCCGCGACAAAAAATCCGCTTGTCAGGAGTCATCAGCTGGTCCCGGCTTAAGCTTTGGGACAGCGGTTGGCGGTGAACTCCTTCACCGTGATTAACAGATCAAGTACAGCAAAAAATGGCTGGCGAAGTCAACGGCATTCATCACACGCGATACACAGTGCCGGACAATGCATGGATATCGGAAGGTCGAAACCACGGCGAGCGCAACCACTGACCAATGCGACCGACGACTGCTTCACGGTTCGTCCGCTCGCAGTGATCATCGTGGATGACTCATAGGGCAGGCGGCGCCAAACTACTTAGTCACGCCATCTTGCGGGCTTTCGTTGCCGTTTTTCGCGCGGCGCGTGGCTTTTTCCGAGCTGCTGCGGCAGTTTTTCCCGCTTTGGCTGCGGCTTCAGCCGGAGCTGGCAATTCCAGCTTGGGCTGTTTCGCAGTGCGATGGTGACCATGGTGCAGCGGTTGGGTGCGCGCAGCTTCTTCTTCCACCCGCAGCTGAGCGTCTCCAAGTTTTCGGCGCTCGTCCTCAAGGTATGCCGGAATCGTTTTGGTTGTCATGGCCGCAGTGTGGCAGAACTATCCCCCTCCAAGCTGTCCAATTTTGGCCACTCGGTGAAAATTCGCAATGAGGCGAGGTCTCAAAAGTTTAAACCTCCCCGAGCTTTTCACAGCAATCCGAGGAAAGTGTGCAATTTTGGACAGTCACACGATGGTGGATGAAACTAATACGCAACATTGCTTATTAGTGCCGCCGGGACCTGATCCGCGCGGCCACCGAACCGTGGGTTGTGTCCGAAGGGTAAAATGGACTTTCTCAGATATCGGCAGGTTTCCACAATTTTGCTGCTGGCTGCGCTCGCGGGCTGCACTCAACCACAAAACACGCAGGAACTGAAGGAGAAAACCGCGCAAGCAACGGCGGAGGTGAAGCGCGATGCCGAGGCTGTGGCGGCAGGAGTACGCGAGGGCTGGAGCCGCGACAAGCCGCTTGATTTAAACACTGCCACAAAAGAGCAGTTGCTGAGCCTGCCGGGCGTGACTGCGGCAGAAGCGGACCGGGTGATTGCGGGGCGTCCCTATAACGAACCCGGCGAAGTGGTGACGCGGCGCATCATGTCGAAGACCGAGTATGACAAAATTGCAGACCGGGTCACGGCCAGGAAATGACGTATGGGTAGCGGCGAACCTCTAACTATTGCAGGCTTAGGTTCATCTCGCCGTGCTTATTGAAGCTGATCTGCAGCACGTTTTCCTGCCCGCTGGCAAAGTCGCCCGCCACCGTGGCGGACTGGTCAGAGGTGGCAGAAGTTACTTGCACCCGAAGGCTATGTTTCCCGGGTGACACCTGCATGGCATGGAATTCATGGCCCTGGACATGGTGGAACACGACCAGGTGTTTCTTGTCCGTTCCTTCCAACTGGTGCGTATAAGTCAAGAGGTCATCCACCCAGATCGACAGATGGGCCGCCGCGAAATTGTGCTCCACCTCGATTTCCAACGTGGCGTTAGAAGTGGCCGGAGTAGCTGCTGGAGAAGCGGCTGGCAAAGCGGCTGACGAAACTACTGGAGAGACGGTTGGTGAGCTGTCGCGGGCCACTTTCGTTGGGGAGGGATGGGTTCGGCCTGCTGGAACCTTCTTCGAGAGCTTTCCCCCGATTGGCGCAGGCGCTGTGGCAACCGAAGGAACCGTCGCGGCTGGCGCCGCCGGCGTCTCCGCCGTTTTGACCGGCGCAACCTCCTTGGCGGGAGGCATCGGCTCGGCGGCTCTCAGTCGCACTCCTTGGGGGCCAAACGAAATGACCCAGAGCCCAAGGATGAAAAGTCCGGCCAAAACCAGGACACCGGCATAAGACTTCTTCCGGATCTTCTGCAGCAGGTTCTCCGCTGGACCGTGCCCGAGGGGCAGAGCGCGCGTGCTTGACCCGGGTTTAGCGGCAACCCCCAGTTGGCCGAGAGCTGACGATCGGCCTTCTTCCATCGCCGTTGGGCCTGCGCTTCCCGTAGGCGAACCTGGCAGCTTTGCCTTGGTCGTACTCAAAGGCTCTCGTCCTTCCCGCAGGTGCTGGATGTCCTGCACCATCTCCAAGCCGCGTTGATAACGCTCGGCGGGATCTTTCGCCATAGCTCGCGTAATGATGTGATCGAGTCCCGGCGGCAACGCAGTATCGAGAAGGGTCGCCGGTATCGGGTCGCGGTTGACTACCTTGAACGAGACGGTGAGAGCGCTGTTGCCTTGAAACGGCCTGTAACCTGTCAGGACCGTGTATAGGATCACCCCCAGGGAAAACAAGTCCGACCGCCCATCCACGGCTTCGCAATTCAATTGTTCGGGCGACATGTAAGCGGGTGTGCCTAACGCACGTCCCGCCAGAGTTTGGTTGGCGAGGTTCAGTTTAGCCACTCCGAAGTCGGCGATTTTGGCGTGGCCGTCTTCGGTCAACAGAATATTCGCCGGCTTCAGATCGCGATGAACCACGCCTTGACCGTGGGCGCAATCCAGCGCTTCCGCCAGTTCGATGGTTAGCTGTAGCGCTGTCTCCAACGGTAACTTGTGGTCGTCCCGCGACAGCAACTTGTCGAGGGACTGCCCCCCAACAAATTCCATTACGATGTAAGGAACGCGCGTCTCCGGTTCCTCGCCCACATCGAAGATGGTTACGATTCCAGGATGCGACACGCGGCCCGCAGCCTCCGCTTCGCGAAAGAAACGCTCGCGATACTCGCGTTCCTCTTCCGGGGGTTGACCGGCCAACATAATAGTCTTTACCGCGACGACTCGATTGATCTTGGGATCGCGCGCTTTGTAGACAATACCCATGGCTCCCCGCCCCAACTCGGTGAGGATCTCGTATCGCCCAAAACGTTGGGTCTTGCGCTCATCCATAGGTGTCATCTGCGGCTTCAGAATTTCGTTGTGACTTCGTCAGCCTGACGCCGCTTCCGTCTTGTCATCCGATGCTGTAGTAACAGACACGCCGATTACGTTCTCGTTCAGCACATCCAGGATTTTCTTCGCTTGCCCGATGGCGATTCCGTTCAGCAGTTCGAAGCCAACCTGAACGCCCCTGAGTGCGGAAATGGTGTCATGGTGGGGGCGAACTTCGATTACGATCGACCCATCCTGCCGGCCAATGCCAAAACAAACGCCTGCTTTTTCGATCTTGGTTGTCGTCATGAATTACACCTGATGTGAGGACATAGCCTTCCTGACACCGCCTCTTGGCGGTCGCGAGAGAAAAGGGACTTGCGGCGTCTGTCGGTATTGTCCACTCGCAGGCGGAATCGTTCCAAGTTACCGACGTACTCGGCGCTGGGCTCGGGCACAGGTGGTGGATGAGTATGAGGGCTTAGCAAAGTCCGTTTACCGAAGTCTTGGGAAATGCCTCACGGCACAGTGCTTGCGGCATTGACTGGCCACTCCGTCCGGCGTAGATTTGAGCCAGGAAATCCGGAGCCTCCGAACTCATCCTAGCGCTAGGGAGCAAACACATGGCGCACAACCACGGTAGTGAATACCAGGTCAGAATTGTCCACGAGGACGGAACCGAGGAACTGAGCGGGTGGCTGAACAGTGCGGAGCAGGTTGCCCAGGCAATCGCTCGGAGCCACAGGCCACAAGCCAAAACTTACTGGCTTCTGGAACGAAACGTTCTCTGTCCCAACTGCCAAGATAGCGAACAGAAAGTCCTGGAATATCCCCTTACGGATATCCCGTCTCCACGATGCAACCCACACGACTCCCGTTATCTGGTGGAAGTAGGGTCGAAGAACCGGTACGAGCTTGAGGTAATCATCTGGAAGAAAATTCGAGCTGCTTGAGATACGCTTTCGTCTTGCTCATCTGAGCGTCACCCGTCTGCTCCCCGGAATTTTTTCCAGCCCAACCCGTAAGAGGTGCGAACGAGCGCAAAATCCTTAACTGGGCTTGGGCTTCGCTTGGCACAGCTTCTTTCTATCCCGCCAACGTTACCTCGAACGCTCCCGTCCTGTCGCGCATCGCTCCGATAGCCGTAAGCACCTGCCCCAGCGCCATGATCGGCCGATACATCCAGTACTTCCTTCGAATCGCCGCCATGGCGCGTACATGCTCGGTGCGGTCGGTGAGGAAGCGTGCTGTGCCGTCGAACGTCTCACCCCCGATGGACAACTTGACTTGCGGCGTCTTCTGCACGTTGCGCACCCACTGGCGATTCACGTTCGCGGTTCCGATAAAAACCTTGTCGCCATCCACGACGAACCAGATCGTGACATCGTAAGGCTTCCCGGACTTGCGACCGTAATGGGTCAGCGTCACAGTCTGCCTGGCCGCTACCCTCTTCAATCGCGTTAGTACCTTGGATTCCATGCGGCCCTCCCTCCTCATTCTTAATCAGGAAGCGTAGGCAGGCGTTCTTCCTCGTCTTTAATGTCGGGGATGTTGGGCTGTCCCTCAGCGCCGCTCTCGGGAGTGTTTAGTCTCAGCTCGACCGAGTGCTCCTGCTGGTCGTCAACCAGTTGAATGACGTTATCTTGTCGCCTGACGCCATCCACCGTAACACGGGTCTCGCCATGCCCGGCCGGCCCGTGCACGATTGTGATGTGATACACCGTCTCACGATACCGGTAATGCACCTTGAACTCTTTCCAATTGTCGGGAAGGCACGGAGCAACGTGCAGTTTGTCCACGTCCAGTCTCAGCCCCAAGAGCGATTCCACAATAAGCCGGTACATCCATCCGGCCGACCCGGTGTACCATGTCCACCCACCACGGCCAATGTGCGGCGACAGTGCATACACATCAGCGGCTACGACGTACGGTTCCACTTTGTAGGTTGCAATCGTTCCCGCCGATTCCGCGTGGTTCACGGGGTTGATCAGGGAGAATAGTTCCCAGGCTCGCTGGCTATCTCCCAATTGGGCGAACGCCATCGCCGCCCAGATGGCGCCATGAGTGTATTGGCCGCCATTCTCTCGCACGCCCGGAAGGTATCCCTTTATGTAGCCGGGATTTAAATTCGATTTGTCGAACGGCGGATCGAGCAGTTGAACTAACCGCCAGTCCCGGTGAACGAGGTGCTGATCCAGCGCGCGCATCGCCATGCGCGTGCGCTCGGCATCGCCCGCTCCGGATAGAACGGACCAACTTTGCGCAATTGAATCGATCTGGCATTCGGGGTTAGTCGCTGATCCAAGCGGGGAGCCGTCGTCGAAGTAGGCGCGGCGGTACCACTCGCCATCCCAGCCGTGCAGCTCAATATTCTGGCGCACCTGAGCCGCCTCGCGGCGGCAGCGTTCGGCAAACGGCACGTCGCCATGCACGCCTGCAACCTCAGCGAAGCGTAGAAGCACATGGTAGAGGAAGAACCCCAACCAGACGCTTTCGCCTCTGCCTTGATGGCCGACAAGGTTCATCCCATCGTTCCAGTCGCCGGAACCCATAAGAGGCAGGCCGTGTTCGCCAAAGCGCAGGCCCCGCAGGATGGCTCGCCTACAGTGTTCGTACAAACTGGCCGTCTCTTCCGACCGGTTGGGCAGATCGTAATACGAGTCCTCTTCCGCGTTAACCTGCCGGCCATCGAGGAAGTGTGCCGTTTCGTCCAATACCCCGGAATCCCCCGTGCCGAGAACGTACCGGCACGTCGCCAGGGGCAGCCAGAGATAATCATCCGAACAGTGCGTGCGCACGCCTCGGCCCGATGGGGGATGCCACCAATGCTGGACATCGCCATCGCGAAACTGACGGGACGCGCAGAGAAGCAGGTGCTCACGAAGAAGGCGCGGCTCGGCATGGATAAGCGCCATCGCGTCCTGCAACTGGTCACGGAAACCGAAGGCTCCCCCCGGCTGGTAGAATGCGCTCCGCCCCCAAAAACGGCAGGCAAGAGTTTGGTAGACGAGCCAGCCGTTAGCCAGGACGTTGAGGGACTGGTCGGGTGTTTCCACCTGCACCGCGCCCAGCGTGTGCTTCCAGTACTGCCATACCGCTTCGAGCGCGTCATGGGCGGCAGCCGATTCGCGGAAACGACCCGCCAGGTTGTGAGCGTCCTCTTCGCCACGGCCTACGCCGAGAGTGAAGATGACCTCGCGCTCCTGCCCGTCGGCCAACTCGAACGGAACCTGTATCGCGGCACAGGGGTCGAAAGCAGCCCCCGCTCTCCCGGACAGCCGGGATCGATTCATAGCAGCCGCACTCCGAAGCGTGCCGTTGCGGCCAAGGAACTCGGTGCGATCGCCGGTCATGGTGCGGCTGCGATCGTCCACGTTGAAAAAGGCAACCCGGTCGGCGAACTCCGTATTGTAGGGATTGCGCGCGAACAGTGCGCCGCCGTTGGGGTCAATTTCGGTGATCACGTGCAACGCCGATTTCGGCCGCAGGTCGCCAAGAACCCACTCCACATATCCGGTGGCGGAGAGCCGGCGTGATCGGCCCGACTCATTTCGCACTTTCAACACCGTATACTTGATGGCCGCGTCGACGGCCACGTAAACCGACACTTCGGAGCGGATGCCGCCTTCGGTGTGCTCGAAGATGCTGTAGCCGAATCCGTGCCGGATGGTATAAGGCGCCGCGCCCGGTCTGGGCATCGGCATGGGTGACCAGAAGTGGCCGCTCTCTTCATCACGGATATAGAACGCCTCACCGCTCGAATCGCTCACGGGATCGTTGCTCCAGGGAGTGAGGCGGAACTCCTGGGCATTTTCACTCCAGGTGCAGGCCAGACCGCTTTCTGAAATGACGGTTCCGAAGCGCGAGTTCGCCAGTACATTGACCCATGGCGTCGGAGTCATTTCCCGCTCGCTGGTCGTAATGATGTACTCGCGCCCGTCCGGGGTGAATCCGCCCACTCCGTTGAAGAAAATCAGGTCGGAGCGAGGTGAGGCGGCGACTGCAGCGGGAGCGGGCCGGTGGGCTCGGGCCAGCGGAAGTACCGGAATGGTTACTTCTGCGATGCGGCGCTGCATCTGGTCGACCAGCGTTCCGCGGCTGTTCGAGAGGATGGCGCGGGCGACCGACTGGAACAGAATCCGGTCCTCGCTCGAGATCTGGTCCCCCGGTCTCACAAAGATGCTGCCCGGTTGATCGGTCAAGGTGGCTTCAACCCCTGCGGAAATCAGTCCCATGATCTGGTCTTGCAGAAGCTGCCGGTAGCCGGAGTGATCTTCGTTCCAGATCAGCAGGTCCACCGCCAGTCCTTTCAGGCGCCAGTAACCGTGGGCCTGGATGAGTTGGCGTGCGAGGTCGATGTTGGCCGGATCTGCGATCTCGAGCAGCACGATCGGCAGGTCGCCGGAAATGGAGTAGCCCCACATATCGGACTGCCCACGGCGGTTCTTCATGAGGACGCTCGCGTCCGCGCGCAGCGAGGAATTGGCGTACACGATCGAGCCGGCTATATGTCCATAGAGCTGTGCGTCGGCCTCGGTGGCATTGATCTGCCGCAAGAGCACCTGGCTATGTGTCCACGCCAGATCGAACACGCGATCCGCGAGACGCCGATCCTGGTACTTTTCAGCAAGGCCCAAACAGGCGTCCCGCGTCGCGCCGATTCCAGACACGATATCGATCGTCACCTTTTCTTCCGGATCGAGCGTGATTTGGTGACGGATGGCGACGATCGGATCCAGCACTGACCCCTCTTGGCCCGAGAGCGGCGCGGGATCGGCCATCGCTTGTGGATCGGCGATCGTGCGTCCCCGGCCGATGAACCGCATCCGGTCAGTTTCGTAGGAGATTTCTCCGATCTTCGCCCCATGAACGGCCATTAAATGGAACATCCATGGCGGCTGCTCTTCCGGAGAGCGGGGCCGGCGAGTGCAGAGAATGGTCCGCTTCTCGCGGATGATCTCGGTCTGCACGAACAGATTACTAAAGGCCGGGTGAAGCGCATCCGCCGCCGGCGATCCGAGAACGACCTCCGCGTAGCTTGTGACATCGATGGCTCTGCGCGCTCGCGAGGAGTTAGTGATGATGATGCGGCGGACTTCGATGTCATCCTCTGGCGAAACGGCTATCTCGGTATAGGTGTCGAACTCGTGGTCGCGGCGGCGGAATTCCACCCGCCCTTCGGAGAAGATCGCTTCGTAGCTCTCCGATGCCTGGAGCGCCGGCTGAAATGCGGCTGACCAGAACTCGCCGCTGGCGAGGGCACGGATATAGCAAAATGTACCCCAGTTGTCGCAGGTAACGTCTTCGCGCCAGCGCGTCACCGCCAGGCTCTTCCAGCGACTGTAGCCGCCGCCGGCGTTTGTGATCATGACGTGATATCTGCCGTTCGACAGCAACTGCAGTTCCGGCATGGGCGTGTCAGGACTGCTGAAAGTGCGCACCGGCGCTTCTGAACCGTTGGAAGCAGCACCTACGTCGGAGAGTTCGGCCAGATGCGAATAAAATGCCATGGCCTTTGGCACCCGCTCCTGGAGCAACAGCGCGGCCGCCTGGAACACCGGATCCGACTCGAATCGCTTTTGCATGGGACGATCAAGAAGCAGGTAGGCCAACGACAGCAAGCTCATGCCCTGGTGATGCGCCATGAAAGACCGAACCACGACGTTCGATTGCCCGCGGGGCACGCGCGCAGGAGTATAGTCGATCGCTTCATACAAGCCGTATTCACCCTCAAAGCCGTCGGTGGCGAGTGCCTGAAGATTCAGGCAGGCCTCCTCGGGCGTCACCATCAGCGCCAACGCCGAGGCATACGGGGCAATGACCAGATCGTCCGCGAGCCCGCGTTTGAAACCCATGCCAGGTACTCCAAACGCGCGGTACTGATAGTTGAGATGAGCGTCGATGGAATTGTAGCCGGATTCCGAAATGCCCCAAGGCACACCGCGCTTTGTCCCGTACTCGATCTGTCTGGCCACAGCGGCCCGGTAGGTCTGATCGAGCAGCGTGTTTTCGTATGTCGGCATCACGATGAGCGGCATGAGGTATTCGAACATCGAACCGCTCCAGGAAAGGAGAATCGGATCTCCACCTGCGGTGGTGAGGAGGCGGCCCAGGGCAAACCAGCTCTCCTGCGGCAGTTGTCCTTGTGCAATCGCCACAAAACTGCATAGTCTTGCTTCCGAAGCGAGCAGATCGTAGTAACTCGGATCCCGCCGGTGCTCCCCGGCGTTGTAGCCGATGGTAAGTAGATGACGGGTGTCGTCGAACAGGAAGTCATAGTCCACACGGGCGAATTCGGCGCATTTGCGCGCGAGATTTTCGATTTCAGCAATTCTCGACGTGGCGCGTTGGCTATGCGGGAGGCGCCCCGCGAGACCAGCCAATTGGCGCAACGTCGGGATCTCTTCGAGTGCATCGGGAGCGAGAAACGTCAGCTCATCCAGGGCGGCCTGGCACTGGCAAGCGAACGTCCTTGCCCACCACTTCGCCTCACTCTCAGGATCGGCGGTGAGGCTGCTGGCAAATTCCGCGGCCGACCCAGCCAACCGGTCGAGGCTGCGCCGCGCCTCCGCGGCTGAAGCTGGCGGGGACTCGCATGCCGATTTCAAATCCTTCTGAAGTCGGGTAAGTGCGGAGTCGGCTTCTCTGGCCGCGTCTTTTCCGGCCACGTCTTTTCTGGCCATGTCCAGGAGGACACTTAACGTGTCATTGAGACCCTCAAACAATCGCGCACCCAGGATTTTCTGATCGGGAATCGCGAGCAGCCCCGGTCGCAGCGTCAGCAGGTGACCCACGAGGTTCCCGCTGTCTACGGTCGAAATGTACATAGGCAACAGCGGTTTCAAGGACTGTGTGTCGTACCAGTTGTAGAAGTGTCCGCGGTGGCGTTCCAGCGTTTCCATCGTGTCGAGTGCATTCGCCGTGCGTTCGATGAGTTGTCCGGCGGAAATGTAACCGAAGTCGAATGCCGACAAGTTCGCAAGTAGCGCAAGTCCCATGTTGGTCGGTGAGGTGCGATGACTGAGCCTGGCGGCGGGATGCTCCTGGTAATTGTCGGGCGGCAGCCAATGATCCTCCGGACCGACGAATGTCTCGAAGTACTTCCAAGTCCTCCGGGAAAGCTTCCGGAGAAAGACGGCCTGGCCGGTGGTTAGGCGCGCGGCGCGGCGAGCCAGAGGCCGGCTGATCCACCACGCGATCACGGGCGAGGCAAACCAGAGTCCCAGTATGGGCCCAGCCATCCCCAATGCGGCTGGCCTCGAGAGCGCTAGATAAATCGCGGCGGCAGTAGCAACCGCGGGGGCAATCCACATGGTCCGGCAGAAGCCGGCGAGGTCCGTGCGGCTCTTCCCATTCCGGTCGCCCGACGGAATCCATTCGAGAAGCCGGCGGCGTATGAACAGCATCCGCCCGGCGGTGCGCACAATCGCATCCAGGCTGAAGAAGGCCTCGTAAGGGAGGCACGCGATCGTAAATGCAGCCTGCTCGAAGTGCTTGGATGCGTAGCCCACTGCGGCAGCGAGGTGTTGATTCAAGCGTACATCGCTGGGCTTTTGCAGCAGGTCCAGGACAGCGGTAACCAAATAAGGAATGAGGATGATTCCGATCACCGCCGGGGTCCAAAACCATAGCGGTGACAAAGCCGTCCAGCCCAGCAGCAACAGCAGTGTCAAGGCCGAGGCCGTCAGGCTGCGGCGAAGATTATCAAAGAGCTTCCATAGCGAGAGCGTGGAAAGCGGATTCTTCTGGCGACGCCCGCCAGAGCCGGGGACGCGCGGCAGCAGCCACGGCACAAGCTGCCAATCCCCACGAATCCAACGGCGGCGGCGGCTCACATCCGCGCTATATTGAGACGGATATTCCTCGTACAACTGCACATCGCTCAACAGCCCAGACCGCGCGTAGCACCCTTCCAGAAGATCGTGGCTCAGTATCCGGTTCTCGGGGAAACGCCCCTTCAGCGCCCTCTCGAACGCATCGACATCATAAATCCCCTTGCCAATGAACGAACCCTCGCCGAACAGGTCCTGGTAAACGTCGGAGACAACGCGGGTATACGGATCGATGCCCGGTTCACTTCCGAACAGGCGTGCATATCTCGACTGGTTCGCTCCCGACAGGCTCGCGCCGACCCCGGGCTGAAGGATGCCGTACCCATCAGAGACCCGTTGCTTGTCTTCGTCGTAGCGCGCACGATTCAGAGGGTGCGCCATCGCTCCCACCAACTGCCGGGCCAAATCGCGCGGCAACTGCGTATCCGTGTCCAGGGAGATGACATACTTTACGTCGGCGAGGATTGACGTGTCGCCAACGACGAGCGAGAAGCGATCCCGGGAACCGCCGCGCAAGAATGAATTCAATTCCGCAAGCTTCCCTCGCTTCCGCTCGTAACCCATCCATATGCGCTCCTGCGGGTTCCATTTGCGCGGACGGTGGAGGAGAAAGAACACGTCGTCGTTCGCACTCTTGTACTTCTGATTTAACGCTTCGATTTTTTTCCGAGCCCGCCGCAACAGCGGTTCATCCTCCGGCAGGGTTTCCTGGTGCGCGTCGCGAAAATCAGTCAGCAGGCCGAAGTGCAGGTTGTCGTTCCGATTGGCCAGGAACCGAACCTCCAGCGCCTCGACCAGGTCCTCAACGTTTTGAGCGCTCACGAGCATGGTGGGGACCACCACCAGAGCACGGTGCCCCGGCGGAATCCCCTGGGAGAAGTCCATGCGAGGGAGCCGATGCGGAGTCGCCAGCAGCGTCGCCAGCCAGTTGGCCAGGGCTACGGCCAGCTGGCTTGCGCACAGCAACGCGAGGATGCCGAACAGACCGAGCGCCCAACCATGAAAGGCAACGGGAAAGGCACTGGCATGCGCCTTCGCCACCAAGGTTCCGGCGACGATCATGGCGATCAGCGCGATCGTGCCTATGTACAACAGCAAAGGAAATTCGCGGCCCACCTTCCGTAACGCTTCAGAGGCAGATAAGCGGACCTCCACTTTGCGCTCAAGTTGTTCCAATCCCTTGTCGATCAGGTAGAAGCCGACATGCGCCGCGCGATCGTCGCTGCCCTTTCTGGCCGCGCCTTCCCGCGCCAGTTGGATTGCTGCGCGGGCCACCTCGGGTTCGGATCGCCGGCTGCTCTTGGCGATCTTCTCCACCGTATGGCGGTAACGGTCGCGCGTCGAGAAATCCATCTTGCCGTAGACTCCGCCTTGGTCCTCGCGAAGCACCTGTTCGACGGCACTCAAAGTCTCGACAAAATCGCGCCAGTTCATCGCGCCCAAGACGCGAAGGCTGCCGATGCTGTTGCTCATCGAGACCTGATCGGCAGCCTGTTGCTGGTTCTCCGACTGCACCAACTGCTTGATCGTCCGCCCGGATTCGGAAAGCCGCTGCTCAATCCAGGTGAGCGGTAAGGCCAAGGCGGGACCTTGCCCCTGCAACCGGCGCGCAAATTCCGCAACGAACGCGCCCACCAGCGGCGGGCTCGACCGCGCCATGTCGGCGATCACCAGAATCAGGCTCTTCGGGTCCTTTTCGGCGGTCTCGGTTATCTGGTCCGCCCAATAATCGGCGCGGTTTCGGCCCATCCTGTCGGCAGAAATCCGGGCTCCAACCCGTCGAAGATTCTCGATCAGCGCCAGACGCAGCATGATGGGAAGCGCCCACAGCTCGCCCAAGTTGAGGGCGGTGACCGTCTGGTAGGCCGCTACAAAGCTGCTGAGACTCTCCGGATCCACTCGCCCATCGCCGTGCGAGATCGTCTCCAGCGCGATGTCGTACACACGCGGAAGACCGGCCGAAGGGCCGTTCAGCAAGCGCGGCAGTTCCCGGCTGTACGTCTTCGGCAAGTGTTTCTCGGACATGCGAATCTGCTCTTCGATCAGGTAGAAGTTATCGAGGAGCCATTCCCCGGCGGGCGTGATGCGGCGGTTCGTCTTAACCGCCGCCGTCAACAAGCCGCGGACTCCGAGCAGAACGCCTTGATTTTCAGCCAGCCGTGCCAGAAGCCGGTCTGGAGCGCCTCCAGGGCTCAACTGGTGTGAGCCCGCCAGGGTCTTGCCATGCTGCCGCATCTGATCGGCGCTGAACAGCTCAGACCGCAACGGCGGGGCGTCGTCGCCGTATCTTTGTGTCGAGTCGCTTCCGGGGAGACTCAAATGGAGCAAATTCCTGCCGAGCGTCCTGTTACTCTTCTTCAATTTTGAAGCTCCCTGTCTCAGCAAGCATATCCCAACAGCAAGCTCGCGCGTCCTCCGGCACACCGGCGGTATGGCTCAGCGCTGTCACGACGTGCAGCATCACGATTTCAGAATGGAAAGAAATCCGTGGTCGAAGAGTTCCGGGAGAAGTACGGGACGAAGGACGTGGCGCCGGATTGGGCTGCCACAGTAATACCAGTAGCGACTGGTCAAGAGGTATGCCGGGCTGACCAGCACGAGTAGATCTTTGAGCTGAGCGAAATGATCAGCGATGCTGTGTCCCGCGTTTACTTTCCGTCTGGGGCCCAGCCCCAGCGCCCTCCATACAGCCACAGGCCGGTTTTGCGAAGCAGATAGTATTCGTTGACCGGGTAGTTGTCCCGCATGGCAGGCACGTTCGGCATCTGGGAAATCAGTTGGCCAATCGGCACCTCATTGTGCAGCGCAACCGCAAAACCCTGCTCGGCAGTCGAGAAAGTCCCCCACTCCAACAGGTCGGCCACTGCCGCTGGCGGCATCCGCTTCGCCAGTTCGGCCGCTGTCCGGTTGGGAATAGGTTGACGGCTGGCAAGAAAATGGAAGCCCCCCAGCCGCCCATCGACCGCGACGAAGACTCTTACGTAAGGGAACGACTCTTGCACGGCGCGCGCTACCGAAACCTGCGTGGCGGGATCGGCATCGCCGGGCAGCCATTGCTGAAGGATTCCACCGGGCCGCAGGTGCTGCTTCGCAATCCCGTAGAACTCGCGTGAATACAGCAGGCCGGATGCCGCCGCCGGATAGGGAGGCGGTGGATCGATAACGATGACATCGTACTGTTCTTTGATTCGCTCGAGAAACCGGCGGCCATCGTCAATCACCACCCGAGATCGCGGTGAGCGCAATAGTTCATTGCCATCTGCATGGTAATACCAGAACAAGGAAGGAACGCTCGGAACCAGCTCCACCGCCGTCGAGGAGATTCCCCAGGAAAGCATGGAACGGTGAGTTGTCCCCATCCCGAAACATATCACCAGCGCATTCTGCGGAGGCCGATCCAGAAAGGCCAGAGGCAGAGCCGACATCATCTTGGTGATCGGAGTCAGGTTTGTCACGCCAACCCCGTTCACCAGAAGTTCCTTCTGCATTCCTCGGCCAAACGCCATCACGGTTGCCGTACTGTCGCGCTGCACATAGCGGCCGGGGAATTGCTGCTCGAAAGTCTGAGTGCCAAATACGAGGAGTAACGAGACCAAGCCAATTCCGTACGCTACCAAAGCGCGGGCGGAAACCAGTTCCCGAATCTGCGATGGCCACAGCAGAGCCACCCCTGCTGCCAGCCACGGAAGCGATAGCACCAGCAAGGCATGACGTTCCCCCATCCAGGGCACGAGCAGGAAACCCGCCAACAGGGGACCGAGGATGCAGCCCATTACATTGACGGCATAGGCAGTGCCCGCCCGGTTTGGATCGCCTTCCGACCAGCGGTCTGCGAGCATCGGCGTCAAGAATCCGAGCAGCCCGCTGAAAGGCACGATGCCTAACGCCACGCGGAAGGCATCAGGAATCCTGAGAGTAGGATCGGCACTGACCAGCGGCAGCATTGCTGCCAGCCAAAGCACCAGCCACACCAGGGCGCCTTCCCGGCTGTAGCGTCGGCTCCAGGCCCGGTAAATACTCGAACCGACAAAGGTAGCGCCCAGGTAGAGCGCCAGGATCTGGGCAAAGGAGTAAACGAACGTTCCCACATAAGGCGTGAACTGCCTTATCCAGACCACCTCCAGCCCCATGCTCGTTAGCCCGGTAGCAAACAGCAACCACAGCGTCTTGCTTCCGAAGTTCCGCCGCCAACCCGCAGAATGCGCTTCCGAAGAGGCGCTCTGGAAGAACTCTCCTTTCCCGCCTGCCCACGATGCCTTCAAGGTCAGCGCGAAGGAGGAAACGAAGAGAGCCAGATTAAGGAACATCCCCACTCGTAGTGTGCTCCGGAAGCCGAACAACTCGATGATCAGCAAAGGAACGAACGCGCCGCTCACGGCTCCGAGCACGTTGGAGAGATAGAGAAAACTAAACGACCGTCGTGACTCCAGGCGTCGATCACTGCGGATCGCGAACATCGCCAGCGGTATGGTGCCTCCCATGCAGGCGCACCAGGGAATCAAGGTAATAGCCAGCCAGATACCAGCAGCTACGTAATAGCCGGCAAAAGACTGCGAGAATCGGTCTCCCAGGTGCTCCAGCAGCCAACGCCCCCCTTGCAGTTCCAACGGGACAATCACTGCCGAACAGGCGATGAACAACTCAGCCACAGCATAGAGACGCAGCGGAGGAGAGGTGAAGCGGGCTCCATACTTGCGCACAAGGTAGCCCGCGCCCCACGAGCCCAGCCCCAAACCTGCCATGAACATCGACAACACGATGGAAACCAGCGCAGTGTTCACGCCAAACTGCGCCATAGCCAGGCGCAGCCAGACCAGTTCGTACAGAATGCTGCAGAATCCGGAAACGAAGAAAAAGGCAAAGTACCAGCGCATGCCGGAGCCGGGAGCGGAAACGAAACTCACTCTGGTCAAGCCTTGAACTTGGACACGTGGTGAAGAAGTCCCCAGCACTTCCGGGGGGACAGTTTCAGAGCTCATGAGCTATTCCATTCTCCGTGTGCAGCCGCGGGCAGCAGCAATAATTGAACCACCCGGGAAAGCGTGCAAGGATTCGTCTTGGCCGAGTTTCTCAGCCACTGCTGAATTTAGGCAAAAGTAACTCTGCGTCCCAGTTACGAAGGTCACGCACGACTCAGCCCGGTCAACAGTCACAGGGATCGTTTCGGATCCGCCGCGACAGGTCGGAAGAAGACTGCAATTTAAGGATTATATAAAGGATAGGGAACCGCTAATCCAAAGGACCCACGCGCACACGTAGAGTTCGCGGTATAAAGAAATACGTCAAAAGAGCCCCGACCATCAAAATCCCCGCAATGATATACAAAGCAGCAGATCGGTCCGCAGAAAAATGTCTCGCCCAAATCGGGATATTGGGTCCAACATAACCACCTAAATTACCCACCGAGTTCACGATGCCAATCCCCGCTGCAGCAGCGGTGCCGGCCAAAAATGCGGACGGCAACGGCCAGAACAATGGCATGGACCCAATCACTCCCAGTGTGCCCAAGGACAGGAAAATGATCGCCAACACTGGATTCGACGCAAAAACTCCGCTCAGAACCAAGCCGACGGCTCCAGCCACAACATTTGCCACATAATGTAGCCGCCGCTCTCCGGTTTTGTCGGAATGATTGCTCAGGAGGATCATCCCGATAACGGCCACGCCATAGGGTATGGCGGTAATCAGGCCAACCCTAAGATAGCCTTTCAAACCGAAGGCCTTCACAATCGTCGGCAACCAGAAGGCAATGCCGTACAAGCCGATCATCAAAGTGAAATAGATCGCGCACAGCACCCAGACTTTCCCGCTGGTGAAGGCATCTATCAGTTTGTGCTCGGTTTTATGCTTGTCTTCAGCTTCGAGGTTCTGCGCAAGCAATGTTTTTTCCTCGCGCGTAAGCCATTTCGCTTCTTCAATGCTGCTCTCTAGATAAAAGATCACCACCAGGCCAACCAGAATTGAAGGGATGCCTTCTGCCAGAAAAAGCCACTGCCACCCCGCCAACTTCATGGCGCCGGAAAGCACATCCATAATCCAGCCGGATATGGGATTGCCGACTACCCCCGATACAGCAATCGCTGCCACAAACCAGGCGGTTCGTGTGGATCGGAATCTTGAGGGGTACCACAAGGTCAGATAAAAAATCACCCCCGGGAAGAAACCGGCTTCGGCCAAGCCAAGCAGAAAGCGCATGGCATAAAAAGACCACTCCCCTTTTACGAAAATCATGCACGCAGATATAACGCCCCAGGAGATCATGATCCTGGCAATCCACATGCGCGCGCCGAATTTCTTCAGCAGCACATTGCTGGGAACTTCGAAAAAGAAATACCCGATAAAGAAAATACCGGCGCCGGTGGCGAATGCCGCATCGCTCATCGACAGGTCCTTCAGCATTTGCAGCTTCGCAAATCCAACGTTGACCCGATCGAGATACGCCAAAATGTAGCAAAGGAAAAGGAAAGGCACTATGCGCACGTCAACCTTGCGATACGTCCTCGCCTCAAAACTTTCCGCGGGCGTCATAGCTTTCAGGCATCCTTATTCTTGAGTCTTCCAGGGGAATTCGCGATTGGGACCTCTCGCTTCTTCAGCACTTGATCGCAAACTGCTGAAAAGAATGGCGGGGACGACGAGACTCGAACTCGCGACCTCTGCCGTGACAG
>Ga0074044_10001047_pt1 | contig 25396 bp, 22 predicted proteins | sample BogForMeECP23OM1_FD_94443 | JGI IMG/M metagenome (GOLD analysis project Ga0074044, IMG submission 94443) | Bog forest soil microbial communities from Calvert Island, British Columbia, Canada - Bog Forest MetaG ECP23OM1 | ecosystem: Environmental > Terrestrial > Soil > Wetlands ... | reverse complement strand
TCACGGTGCCGTCGTCGGAAATGTCGATCTTGGCGCCGGTCTTTTCGACGATCTCGCGGATCACCTTGCCGCCCGAGCCGATCACCTCGCGGATCTTGTCGACCGGGATCGAGAACACCTCGATGCGCGGCGCGTGCTCGCCGAGCTCGGCGCGATGCTGGGTGATCGCTTTGCCCATCTCGTTGAGAATGTGCATGCGGCCGTCCTTCGCCTGGGCGAGCGCGATGCGCATGATCTCTTCGGTGATGCCGGCGATTTTTATGTCCATCTGCAACGAGGTGACGCCGCGCTCGGTGCCGGCGACCTTGAAATCCATGTCGCCGAGATGGTCCTCGTCGCCGAGGATGTCGGAGAGAACGGCGAAGCGCTCTGCCTCCTTGATCAGCCCCATGGCGATGCCCGCCGTCGGCCGCTTCAGCGGCACACCGGCATCCATCAGCGACAGCGAGGTGCCGCACACCGTTGCCATCGACGAGGAGCCGTTTGATTCGGTGATCTCGGAGACGACGCGGATCGTGTACGGGAACTCGGTCTTTTCCGGCAAAACGGGATGAATCGCGCGCCAGGCGAGCTTGCCGTGGCCGATCTCGCGTCGGCCCGGAGCGCCGATGCGCCCGGTCTCGCCGACCGAGAACGGCGGGAAGTTGTAGTGCAGCAGGAACGATTCCTTGTAGGTGCCCTGCAGCGCGTCGATCCACTGCTCGTCCTCGCCGGTGCCGAGCGTTGCAACGACGAGCGCCTGGGTCTCGCCGCGGGTGAACAAAGCGGAACCGTGGGTGCGCGGCAGCACCCCGACCTCGCACACGATGGGACGGACGGTCTTCACGTCGCGGCCGTCGATGCGGTTGCCGGTATCGAGAATATTCCAGCGCACGATCTTGGCTTCGAGGTCCTTGAACACGCCGGCGACCTGGAGCTTCGGATGTTTCGGGTTTTCGACATCCGCCGGGCTGAAATGACCGATGACGCGCTCTTTCACGGCGTCGATCGCCTTATGGCGCTCCATCTTGTCGGCGATCGCATAGGCGGCGCGTAGGTCTTTTTCGACCAAGCCCCGCATCTCGTTCTCGAGCGCGGCATTGTCGGGTACAGTGAGTTCGCGCGGCTCCTTCGCGGCCTTTTCCGCCAGCCTGATGATGGCCTCGATCACCGGCTGGAAATGGCGGTGGCCGAACATCACGGCGCCGAGCATGATGTCTTCGGACAGCTCCTTGGCCTCGGACTCGACCATCAGGACGGCGTCCTGCGTTCCGGCGACGACGAGATCGAGCTGACTCTCGGTCATCTCGTCGATCTGCGGGTTGAGCACGTATTCGTTGTTGATGAAGCCGACGCGGGCGCCACCCACTGGCCCCATGAATGGCGCGCCCGACAGAGTGAGCGCGGCGGAAGCCGCGACCATCGCCACAATGTCGGGATCGTTTTCCAGATCGTGCGACAGCGTCGTGATGATGACTTGGGTGTCGCAGCGCCAGCCGTCGGCGAACAACGGCCGGATCGGCCGGTCGATCAGCCGCGAGGTCAGCGTCTCTTTTTCGGTCGGACGGCCCTCACGCTTGAAGTAACCGCCGGGGATGCGGCCTGCGGCGTAATATTTTTCCTGGTAGTTGACGGTCAGCGGCAGGAAATCGAGGCCTTCCTTGGGCTGCTTGGCGGCGACAACGGTCGCGATGACGGTGGTGTCGCCGTAGGAAGCGAATACCGCTCCGTCGGCCTGGCGTGCGAGTCTGCCGGTCTCTAGCGTGAGTTTGCGGCCACCCCAGTCAAGTTGCACACGATGAATGTTGAACATTGCGATTGTCTCTCATGGTTTTCGCGGGATGTGCGAAAGCCATAAGCAAGACGGCGAGACGCTGTCGGGGCAGCACGACTGCTACGAAACCTGCCAGCGTCTGGCGATCCTGCCATGGCCTTCGGACCTTCCCTTGCTATGGACGGGAAACAGCCCGTCGTTCTGATCGGCAGCATCGCTGCCGGACATGTGAGCGGAGGCCTGATGCGCTCCGCCACGAAACGCGCGGGGTTTTCCGCGCGCAAACTTTTCAACGGCGAATACCCAGCCGTTCGATCAACTCCTTGTAACGCACTTCATCAGTACGCCGAAGATAGTCGAGAATCTGCCGTCGCTGCGACACCAGCTTGAGCAGGCCGCGCCTGGAATGGTTGTCTTTGATGTGGGTCTTGAAGTGGCCCGTCAGGTTGTTGATCCGCTCGGAGAGCAGGGCAACCTGGACTTCGGGCGAACCCGTGTCACCGGACTTGACGGCATACGTCTTTATGACTTCCGCCTTACGCGCGGTCGAAAGCGACATCGTTACCAACCTTTTTTCTGGCGGCGCGACCTGTCACGCCGTTCAAATTGAACACACGCCGAGGCACGATTTCACCGCGGTCGACCTCGGCAATGGCCACAAGCTGGCCGCTGACAGCGACCTGAACCATGCCGCGGAAGATGGTGGCGTCCCGTCCGCGCAACAAGACGGCTTGGCCCCTATGGAGCCTTGCCGCATCTGCCGGGCTCACGGCCAGCGCCGGGATGTCGTCCAGCGCGGTCTCGATCGGCAGGAGCACGTCGGCGAGCTGTCCCTCGCCAGCGGCTGCTCTATGACACAAAGATTCAAGGGGTTCCAGCGAAATCATGTCGCTTTCGCCGAACGGTCCGACCCGACTCCTCCGCAGTGCGCAGACGTGGCCGAGCGCGCCCAGCGCACGACCGAGATCGCGCGCCAGCGAGCGAACGTAGGTGCCTTTGCCGCATTCGGCCGCAAGCATGGCATGGTCTGGATCGGGAGTTTCGACGAGTTCGAGCCGATGAATCGCCACGGCGCGCGGCGCGAGCTCGACCGTCTCGCCGTCTCGCGCCAGATCATAGGCTCGCTCGCCATCGATTTTGACAGCCGAAAAGCGCGGCGGCACCTGCTCGATCGTGCCGGTGAAGCGCGGCAACAGAGCTCGAATCGCCGTCGCATCGGGGCGGCTTTCGCTCGTTGCCACGACGCGGCCTTCGGCATCGTCGGTGTCGCGCTCCTCGCCCCAGCGAATGGTAAACTGGTAGGTCTTGCGACCATCGACTACGAACGGCACGGTCTTGGTCGCTTCTCCGAGCGCGATCGGCAGGCATCCCGACGCCAGCGGATCGAGAGTGCCGGCGTGACCGGCGCGCTTCGCCGTGAACAAATGCTTGATCACCGACACGGCATACGTCGACGTCATGCCGACCGGCTTGTCGAGCACGACCCAGCCGTGCACGTCGCGTTTCTGCCGCTTCTTGTTCGCCTGCTTCTCCTGCGACCGAGCGTTGGAGCCGGCGATGAGTGTGTGGTCGACCTCACCCCCATGGGCAGACGAAAAATTGCTCGTTGCCGCCATCACTCGTCCTTTTCGCCGCCGAGGTCGCGCCGGACCTCAGGTGTTCGCAAAAGCTTCTCGATCCGTTCTGCTTCGTCGAATCGCTCGTCGATGCGAAACCGAATCTCAGGTGCAAATTTCAGGTTAACGCGCCGCGCGATCTCGCCGCGCACGTAGCGTTTGTTGCGCTCCAGCGCAACGAGCACGTCCTTTTCATCGCGTCCGCCGAGCGGCATGACGTAGATCGTGGCCAGCCGCAGATCGGGGCTCATGTGCACTTCGGGAACCGTGATCATGTGTGCTTGGAGCACCGGGTCATGGATGTCGCCGCGCGAAAACATGGCGGCGAGTTCGTGGCGGATCAGTTCGCCGGCGCGGAGCTGGCGCTGCGAGCCGCCTGCGGAATGATCGCGATGCTGATGATGTGCCATCTTTGCAAACCAAATTTTTATTTGTCATGCCCGGCCCTGTGCCGGGCATCCACGTCTTAAAATGTCATTTGCAATCAAGACGTGGGTGGCCGGGACATTAGGCACCAAAACGGCGCTTCGCACCTTTTGCCCGGCCATGACGGCTATAGCGTCCGCTGCACGCTCTCCACCCGGTAACACTCGATGACGTCGCCGGCCTTCATGTCCTGATAGTTCTCGAATGCCATGCCGCATTCCTGGCCGGCGACGACTTCGCGCGCGTCATCCTTGAAGCGCTTGAGCTGCGACAGCTTGCCCTGGTGGACGACGACGTTGTCGCGGATCAGTCGGACGTTCGCGCCGCGCTCGACGACGCCATCGGTGACACGACAGCCGGCGACATTGCCGACCTTCGAGACCTTGAAGATTTCGAGAATTGCGGCGTTGCCGAGCATGGTCTCGCGCAGCATCGGCGCCAGCAGTCCAGACATCGCTTTCTTCACGTCGTCGACGAGGGCGTAGATGATGTCGTAGTAGCGAATTTCAATGCCGGCTTGCTCGGCGGCTTCGCGCGCCTCCTTGTGGGCGCGAACATTGAAGCCGATCACAACGGCGCTCGAGGCCTCGGCGAGCGTGATGTCGGATTCGGTAATGCCGCCGACCCCGGCGAAGATCACGCGCGCGGCGACTTCCTCCGTGCCAAGCTTATCTAGCGCGCCGACGATCGCTTCGATCGAGCCTTGCACGTCGCCCTTGATCACCAGCGGGAATTCCTTGCGGCCTGAAGTCTTGAGCTGATTCATCATCTGCTCGAGCGAGCCGCGCATGCCGGTCTGCCGCGCCGCCATTTTTTCGCGCTTCTGCCGCGCGCGGTAATCGGCGATCTCACGGGCGCGAGCCTCGGAATCGACCACGGCAAGCCGGTCGCTGGCTTCGGGCGTGCCGTTGAAGCCCAACACCTCGACCGGCATGGACGGTCCTGCCGCGATGACCGAATGGCCGGTATCGGACACCAGCGCGCGGACGCGGCCCCATTCGGAGCCGGCGACGACGATGTCGCCGGGGCGAAGCGTGCCGCGTTGCACCAGCACGGTGGCGACCGGGCCGCGGCCGCGATCGAGCCGCGCCTCGATCACCGTGCCTTCGGCCGGGCGGTTCGGGTTCGTCTTCAGTTCCAGGACTTCCGCCTGGAGGGCAATCACGTCAAGCAGTCGGTCGAGATTGATCTTTTCCTTAGCCGACACTTCGACTTCAAGGACATCGCCGCCGAGCGATTCGACCTGGATTTCATGCTGCAACAATTCCGTGCGCACGCGCTCCGGCTTGGCATCCGGTTTGTCGATTTTGTTGATGGCGACGATGATCGGCACTTTCGCCGCCTTGGCGTGCTGGATCGCTTCCACCGTTTGCGGCATGACGCCGTCGTCGGCTGCGACCACCAGCACGACAATGTCCGTGATCTTGGCGCCGCGGGCGCGCATGGCGGTGAAGGCGGCATGGCCGGGCGTGTCGATGAATGTGATCCGGCCCCCCGACGGCGACGTCACCTGATAGGCGCCGATATGCTGCGTGATGCCGCCGGCTTCGGCCGCCGCGACGTCAGTCGAGCGGATGGCATCGAGCAGCGAGGTCTTGCCGTGATCGACATGGCCCATGATGGTGACGACCGGCGCGCGCGGCTGCAAGTTCGCTGCATCGTCCAGAGCATCGAACATGCCTTCTTCGACGTCCGATTCAGCGACACGCCGCACGGTGTGGCCGAGCTCCTCGGCAATGAGCTGGGCGGTATCGGCGTCGATCGTATCGGTGATCTTGGCCATGTGACCCTGCTGCATCAGGATGCGCACCACGTCGACCGATCGCTCGGCCATGCGGTTGGCCAATTCCTGGATCGTGATCGTCTCGGGGATCGTCACCTCGCGGGCGATCTTTTCCTTGGGCTCGCTGTCGCGGTGACCGCTGATACGCTGGACGCGGCGGCGAAACGCTGCAACCGAGCGTTCACGCACTTCGTCGGCGGAAAGGGCGGTCACGACGGTCAGCCGGCCGCGGCGCTTTTCACCGCCGCCACGTGGCGCCTTGGGCGCCGGCGCCGGCCGCGCGGCTGCGCCGCGGCGGGCGCTACGCGGGGCCTCCTCCTCGTCGGCTTCAAGGGCCGGGCGGGCGCTACCCGGCTTTGCCGTTGCCGCATCCGTGCCGAAGCGCTTCTTGGCGACCTCGTCGGCCTTGCGCCTGGTTTCTTCGTCGTGTTTGCGGCGTTCTTCCTCATTAAGTTTGCGTGCTTCCGCCGCGGCGCGCTCGGCGCGCTCGGCATCTTCACGGCTGCGGCGAACGCGGGCCTCTTCCGCGGCGATCTTACGTTCTTCCTCCTCGCGCAGACGCGAGTCGGCAAGCGCGTGAGCGCGCGCGCTGCGCTCTTCCTCTGTTAGCGTGCGCAGCACGACGCCTGACGGCTTGGGGGAAGCGGGAGCAAGTGCGGGAGCGGCGCTGGCGACCACCGGACCTGTGGCGGGCGCGGTGCCGCGTTTTGCTGCTGCGCCGCGATCCGGGGCCGCGACCGATTCCGGCCTTGCTTCGCCTGGACCAGCGACGCGGCGCTTGACCTTCTCGACGACGACCGCCTTGCTGCGACCATGGCTGAAGCTCTGGCGCACGACGCCTTGCTCGACGCCGCCGCGCTTCAGCGTCAGCGTCTTCGTCGAGCTCACGCTCAGTTTCTCGCCACTATTCTTGGTCGTCTCAGTCATCCGCATCCATTTCCATACGCATTGACATCCCCGGCCGGCTCAGTTCGGTGCGGCATGGCCGGCTGCCTCGGCCTGATCGCCGGCCCGAAACCGCTCCAGACGCCGGAAACGCACCAAAAACGTGTCGCTCACGGGCCCGGCGAGCAGGGCTGCATGTACCACATTTGGGTGTCCAAGTGCCAAATCCAATTGCGCCAATGTCAGGATTCCAATCACAACGAGGCGGCCATCCGGAGGCCGTCGGCGCAAGGCCGCATCGAGCTTGCGGATGCCCTCGGACGAGGCCTCTGCCGCATGCAGCAGAGCGACAACCTTCTCATGCTGCAACGCCGTCTCGGCCTTTGAGAAGCCGGTCGCGACCAGCCCGGCTTTGCCGGCTATGGCCAGTGCATCGAGGGCGGCGCGTTCGAGAAGCCGCTCCGTACGCGTGACGAGGTCCGCAGGCAGGCGAACCTCCCGCTTGAAACCGCGCGCCAGCGTTTTGCGCTTGATCGCGTCGCAGAGCGCGTCCTGTGTTGCAGTCACCCAGACGCCGCGCCCGGGCAGCTTGCGCTTAAGGTCCGGTACCGCCTCGCCATCGGGCCCGATGACGAACCGGATCAAGTCCGAAACCGGCCTTACCGTACGCGTAGCGACGCACAGGCGTTCGAGTTCGCGCGAACGCGGTCCGGTGTCGAGCTCAATGTCGCGGGAATGGGCGATCATGCGTTCGTGCGACTCCCTTAGGGCTGTGCCTCTGCGGCCGGGGCCTCTTCAACGGGCGGCGGTGCGAGATCGGCCTCGCTGACCCAGCCGGCCTTCAACCGCGCTTGCATGATGATCGCTTCGGCGTCTTCCCGAGAGACCTCGAAGCCGTCGAGGATGCCGGGCTCGCGCTTGGTTTCGCCGTCCTTGCGTTCGGTCCAGCCCGCAAGGTCGTCGGTCGCGCAGCCGGCAAGATCCTCGACCGTCTTGATGGCGTTCTCGCCGAACCGGACCAACATGGCGGTGGTGACGCCCGGCACGTCCTTGAGCGCGTCCTCGACGCCAAGCTCGGTGCGCTTGGCGTCGAGCTCGGCCTCGATCTTGGCGAGATGCTCGCGCGCGCGGTCTTGCAGTTCGCCCGCGGTGTCCTCATCGAAGCCCTCGATGCCGGCGATCTCCTTCACGTCGACCATCGCAAGCTCCTCGACCGAATTGAAGCCTTCCGACGCCAGCAATTGTCCAATGACCTCGTCGACGTTGAGAGAGTCGATGAACATGCGCGTGCGGTTTTCGAATTCGGCTTGGCGGCGTTCCGATTCTTCCTGCTCGGTCAGGATGTCGATGTCCCAGCCCGTGAGCTGCGACGCGAGCCTCACGTTCTGGCCGCGCCGGCCGATGGCGAGCGAAAGCTGTTGATCGGGGACCACGACCTCGATGCGCTCGCGTTCTTCATCGAGCACCACCTTGGCGACCTCGGCCGGCGCCAATGCATTGACGACGAAGGTGGCGATGTCGTGCGACCAGGGAATGATGTCGATCTTCTCGCCCTGCAGCTCATTGACCACCGCCTGCACGCGCGAGCCGCGCATGCCGACGCAGGCGCCAACCGGATCGACCGAGGAATCGCGCGAGACGACTGCGATCTTGGCGCGGGAACCCGGATCGCGCGCGACCGCCTTCACCTCGACGATGCCGTCGTAGATTTCCGGCACTTCCTGCGCGAACAGCTTGGACATGAATTGGGGATGGGTGCGCGAAAGGAAGATTTGCGGACCGCGCTGCTCGCGCCGTACGTCGTAGATGTAGGCGCGGATTCGATCGCCGTTGCGAAAAACTTCGCGCGGCAGCATTTCGTCGCGGCGCACGATCGCTTCGCCGCGTCCGAGATCGACCACCACGTTGCCGTACTCGACGCGCTTGACGATGCCATTGACGATGTCGCCGATACGATCCTTGTATTCATCATATTGCCGATCGCGTTCGGCCTCGCGCACCTTTTGCACGATCACTTGCTTTGCCGACTGCGCGGCGATCCGCCCATATTCGAGCGGCGGCAGTGGATCGGCGATGGTATCGCCGATCTGCGCGGCGGGGTGCCGCCGGCGCGCATCGTCGAGGCTGATCTGCATCGCGGGATTTTCGACGGCCTCCACCACCAGCATGTGGCGCGAGAGGTGAAGCTCGCCGCTCTTCGGATCGATCTCCGCGCGCACTTCGGTCTCGCTGCCATACCGCGAGCGGGCGGCTTTGGCGATCGCGTCCTCCATGGCGCCGAGCACGATCTTTCGATCGATGGCCTTTTCCCGGGCAACCGCATCGGCAATCTGCAGCAATTCGAGTTTGTTGGCGCTTACGGTCGCCATTCGTCAGTCTCCCTTGAGTTGGCTGATGTGCTGGTCTTGCTTCAGCGCGGCGTTCCTATGTTTTGTCTGGCGCGGCTCGTGCTTGCTATTGCTCAGCCCGCGCGCTTCGCGATCGCCATGCTTGCTCCGTCGCAGCGATTTGGAAACCAGCGCATCGGTGAGGACAAGCTTGGCTTCCATCATGTCGTCGATCCGCAGCAATATTTCGGCATGGTCGGGCATCGCGTCGCCGCAGCGGATGCGCACGCTGTCGCTTTCGGTGCCGATAAGCTCGCCGCGGAATCGCCGCCGGCCATCGATGGGGACCGCCATCTCAACCTGGGCGACATGGCCGGCATAACGGTCGAAATCCGAACGCCGCACCAACGGCCGGTCGATGCCGGGTGAAGAAATCTCCAGCCGATAGGATACCTCGATCGGATCGGCCACATCGAGCACCGGCGAGAGCGCGCGCGATGCGGCCTCGCAGTCCTCGATGGCCATGGTGCCGTCCGGCCGCTCGGCCATGATCTGCACCGTACAGCCGGCGAACCCGGAAACGCGCACCCGCACAAGCCGATAGCCAAGGCCGGCGAGCACCGGCTCGACAATGGCGGCGACACGCGCCGCGCGCCCCGGCTCGGTGATGAGGCGCGGCTCTTCGGCGAAGGTCGTCAGCTCGTCGTTCATGCTCGTCGCGGCCTTAGGTCCCTGCAACAGGCGCTCTGCAATTGAACTGCCTGGCCTCAAGTAACAAAAAAGAGCGGGCCCCAGGGGAACCCACTCTCAAAACCGTTCGGATTAACCGACCGTTATGAGGTATCCATGACGGACAGGCCAAATATAGCGTTTTGTCAGGCCGTTGCAAGGGCCGTTCAGGGATCAGGCAGCAGCGGATCAGGGTAGGCGCCGCGGACTGCCGATACTTGATTCCTGTTCCCTGATTCCTGATCGCAAGGTTTCTTTCAGAATTATTGCACTATTGTGGATGGTGGGCACCGCGTAATTCGCCAAGAGTTAGAGTTGATGGATGTGAGGATGGGTGCCGGCCTCTCGTTGATCCCGGAACTTGAAGACGTCATCCAGCACGGAACGCGCGAGAAGCGCGTCGACGCGCTGCAGCGCATTACGGCGCTCTTTCTTGACAGCGCCAGCCGCTACAGCGACGAGCACGTGGACCTTTTCGACGGCGTGTTCGGTCTGCTCATCGAGGAGATTGAGACCAAGGCGCGCGCCGAACTATCGAGCCGTCTCGCGCCCGTCAGCAACGCGCCGGTCAATGTGCTCCGTACGCTCGCCAACGACGATGATATCGCCGTCGCAGGCCCGGTACTGAAGCTGGCGTCGCGGCTTAAGGAAGCCGATCTCATCGATGTCGCGAGAACCAAAAGCCAGGCCCATTTGCAGGCAATCTCGGCGCGTCCGGCGCTGGGCGAGGCGGTTACAGACGTGCTGGTGCGGCGCGGCGATCGCGAAGTCGCGCGCCGCGTCGCCGACAACCGCGGCGCCCGCATTTCCCAGACCGGTTTCGTGAGCCTCGTCAAGCGCGCCCAAGACGATGGGATCCTGGCCGAGAAGGTTGGATTGCGGCCCGACATTCCGGAGCCGATGTTCCGTGAATTGCTGACTAAAGCGACCGCTATCGTCCGTGATCGCTTGGTCGCCTCGGCGACACCCGATGTCAAAGCGGAGATTTGCCGCGTACTGGCAAAAGTCGCCAAGGAAGTTGGCGCACGCGTCGGCCCACGCGACTACCGCGCCGCGCAGCGCGTCGTGCTGAGCCTGGGTCGGGCGGGCAGCTTGAACGAGACGGCGCTGGCCGCGTTCTGTGGCGACGGCAAATACGAAGAGACGGTGGTTGCGCTTGCCACGCTTGCCAAGGTGCCGATCAATGTCGCCGACCGGCTCATGGGCGGCGACCGGCCCGATTCGGTGTTGATCCTGTGCAAGGCCATTGGCCTGATCTGGCCGACGGTGAAAGCAATCATAACGCTGCGTCCCGACGGCAAAGCAACGTCCGGTCAGGGGCTTGATATTGCTTTCGCTAATTATGGCCGGCTTTCAGCCTCGACAGCGCAGCGCGTGGTGCGCTTCTGGCAGGTGCGACAGAACCAACCGTCATCCTGAGGCGCGCGCTAACGGGTCCGGCCACCGATCTCGGGTTTACCCGAGATCGGCAATTAAGATGCCCAAGTCGGCAACAGCCGACTTGGGTGGCCGGCCCGATGACAGGCTCCGCGAGCCTCGAAGGGCGACGGAACGCCTCAGATTTTGCGGAAGATCAGGAAGCACGACGCACGCTCGTCGCGCGCGGCTTTGGCGTGGTAGCGCGTCTGGATGAAGCCGGGCCAGGGTTTGCGCCAATCGTCTGCACACTGTGCCGTCCACTGGAATTCCGCCGATTGCAACAGGCGCTGCAGAGTCCAGGCGGCATAATCGGGAACATCGGTCACGAAGCGAAATTCGCCGTCTGGGCGCAGGATGCGGGCGAGCCGGGAGACCATCGCATCCTGAACGAAGCGCCGCTTCCAATGTCTCCGTTTCGGCCACGGATCGGGGTGAATCAGGTCGATGCGAGCCAACGAGCTTCCAGGGAGCCACGCGATCAGGCTCAAGGCATCATCGAAGTGCAGCCGGATATTTTGCAGGTCGTCGCTTTCGACCGCGGAGAGCGCCTTGGCCATACCATTGACGAAGGGTTCGACGCCGATGAAGCCCGTTCGCGGCCGTTCGCGCGCCTGCGCGATCATAAACTCGCCGCCGCCAAAACCGATCTCGAGCTGAACTTCGGTGACCGGCACCGGAAACAGCGTGCCGAGCTCGGCGGGGGCGGGATGGCTGAGATCAATCGCGAGCCGCGGCAATAGCGTGTCGATCAGCCGCGCGTGGTGCGGGCGCAGCTTGTGGCCCTTGCGCCGTCCGAAGAACGCGCGTGTCTGATGCAGTTCGGAATTCATCGGCCATCCACGTCGTCCTTCACGGGTATAGCAAAGACGTGGATGGCCGGCGCAAGCTTACACTCGGGCCGGCCATTGCGTAGCGGTGCCGTCGATGATGCTCGCGATCAGCGCAGCGCGCGCTTAAGCGAATCGGCGAGGTCGGTCAGCTCCCACGAGAAGCCACCGTCTTTCTCCGGCGCGCGGCCGAAATGGCCGTAGGCGGCGGTGCGGCGGTAGATCGGCCGACTAAGCTTGAGGGTGCGCCGGATATTGGTGGGCCGCAGCGGAAACAGCTCGGGCAAGAGCTTCTGCAGCTTCGCCTCTTCGACCTTGCCGGTGCCGTGCGTGTCGACATAGACCGACATCGGGTCGGCGACGCCGATCGCGTAGGCGATTTGGATGGTGCAGCTCTCGGCGAGGCCGGCGGCAACCACGTTCTTGGCGAGATAGCGTGCGGCGTAGGCCGCCGAGCGGTCGACCTTGGTCGGGTCCTTGCCGGAGAATGCGCCGCCGCCATGCGGAGCATAACCGCCATAGGTGTCGACGATGATCTTGCGCCCGGTGAGGCCGCAATCGCCGTCGGGTCCTCCAACCACGAAATTACCCGTGGGATTGACCAGGAAATCGTACGACTTCGTCGGCATCCAGCCCTCGGGCAGCGCCGAGGCGACCGAGTCCGCGATCATCTCCTTGACCATGTTCGGGGTATATTTCTTGCCGTTGCGCGTCTGCGCATTGTGCTGTGTCGACACCACGACCTTGGTGCAGCCGACCGGCTTGCCGTCGACGTATTTCACCGTCACTTGGCTCTTAGCGTCGGGCTGCAGATCGAATAGCGCGCCCGAGCGGCGCTTCTCCGACAGCACTCTAAGGATCTTGTGCGCGAAATAGATCGGTGCGGGCATGAACGAGCCCTTCTCGTAAACCTCGCTCTCGGTGCAGGCGAAGCCGAACATCATGCCCTGGTCGCCGGCGCCTTCTTGCTCGCCGCTTTTTTTGTTCTTGGCGTCCACGCCCATGGCGATGTCCGGCGACTGGCCATGGAGCAGCACCTCGACGTCAGCGCCGTAATAGGAGAATCCATCCTGGTCGTAGCCGATGTCCTTGACCACCCCGCGCGCGATTGCGGAGATCATTTCGCGATTGACCACGGCCTTTTCGCCATGCTTGTGGAACAGCGGCGCTTGGCCGCGCCCCTCGCCGGCAACGATGATTTTGTTCGTCGTGCACAGCGTCTCGCAGCCAAGTCTCGTATTCACTTTGCTGTCGTCGGCGATGCCGAGCTTGACGTCATTCTCAAGGAAGGCATCGAGTATGGCGTCCGAGATTTGGTCGCAGACCTTGTCTGGATGCCCTTCCGACACGGACTCGCTCGTGAACAGGTAGTTTGAACGTCCCACTGCGAAACACTCCCCTCGTAAAGCTGCCCCATTCGCCTCGAGCCTTATCTGTTTTGACGGCCCGCGCGGCCAGCGCCGGTGAACTCCCGCGCCGATCCATGGGGAAGTTGTTGCAGCGTCCCCCCTGCGCGGTCAAGATGTGGGCGGAGAGTGGGCGACCGCGGGTAGTGCGCCGATCGGAGCGATCGAGGCTGCTTCAGCGCTTGTCGCTGCCGGCGATTTGCTCGACGAGGTCGACGATACGTCGTCGCAGCTTGGAATCACCAATGCGCATGAACGCCTTGGTCAGCGCCAGACCGTCGGATGTCGCTAGAAAATCGGAGACATAGCTGGGCGAGGGCGCCTCCGCCATGCCGTCCTGGCGCGGTCCCAACGGAACGGTTGGCGCACCCTCGAAGAAGAACGAAACTGGCACCTGGAGAATGATCGAAATCTGTTGCAAGCGACTGGCCCCAATGCGGTTGGTGCCTTTTTCGTATTTCTGGACCTGTTGAAACGTCAGGCCGAGAGCGTCTCCGAGCTTTTCCTGGCTCATCCCCAGCATCATCCGGCGCATGCGAACGCGGCTACCTACATGTTTGTCGATTGGGTTCGGGGCCTTTTTGGCGATCATAATAATCTACTCCTATGCAGCCCCTATTTACCGCAATGGCCACAGATATCAAATCCGTCACAATTGATATCAACGGGTAGGTGAATCTTCATCCTGATCGCTCGACATTAGATCATTAGAAGATCATTAGATCACTCGCAAACTTGATAAATATCATTTTTATTGGTTTTCTCGCGACAGGTCTACACGTTTTAGTTGAGCTATGCTAATCAACGACCTATAGTCGTACCAAACGGTTCGATGTCTGTCCGCCGCACCGTATTACCAACACGCATTAAGCTAAATTTTCGCGCCTCGAAGAAATCTACACTTTTAGGATATTTGCCCGAAATCGCCGGCGCACAACGGCAATGAGCGCGATCGCGACCATGATGGCGGCCGGGGCGTCGCCGACGCGGGCGTAGAGCGGCGCCCGAATTGATTGCGGCAGCGGCGAATCGATCACACCCTCTCGACCCAGCGGCAATGAACTGATGATCCTCCCAAGCGGATCGACGACAGCGGAGATGCCGGTATTGGCGGCGCGAACGAGTGGCAGACCCTCCTCGATTGCGCGCACGCGCGCCTGCTGGAAATGTTGATAGGGACCGGTACTGATTCCAAACCAACCGTCATTGGTGACATTGACGATCCAACCGGGCCGCGGGCCTGGGGGAACGACATCGCCCGGAAAGATGATCTCGTAGCAGATAAGCGGTAACGCGACCGGCGCATCCGGGATCGCGATGAGTCGGCGGCGATCCCCGGCCAGAAAGCCGCCGCGCTGCTTCGTAAGCTCTTGCAGGCCGAGATGTTCGAGCACGCGCTCGAACGGCAAATATTCGCCGAACGGCACGAGGTGGACCTTGTCGTAGAGCGTGCGGATCGAGCCGCTGTGGTCGATGACGTAGATCGAATTGTAGGCGGCCGGTTCGGCGGGATTGAACGGCTCGGCGACGCGCACAGCGCCGGTGATCAGCACGGTGCCTTGCGCCAGGAGCTGCGTGATTTGGGCAAGGGCATCGGCTTCGCGCGTGAGGAAGAACGGAAACGGCGATTCCGGCCAGATCAGATGCGTCGCGTCTTTCACGCCGAGGGAATTTGGACCCGAGGCGCGATCCGACAGAGCAATGTAACGGTTCATCACCTCCTGCTTGGCCGCATAATTGAAGCGGACGTCTTGCTGCAAATTCGGCTGCATGATGCGCAAATGCACCCTGTCGACGAGCCGCGTCGGCGTGCGCGAGAGCCGCAGCGCACCCCATCCGCCAAGTCCGGCGAGCACGGCGATGCCGAGCACGAGCGGCAGCCAGGGTTTTCGGGTTTCGGTGCGATCGTCGGCGAGCGTGGCAGGGCTTGCGAACACAACGATGGCGATGAAGGTGAGGCCCCACAGACCGACCAGCGAGGCGCTTTGCGCCAAGGCCAGCGGAGAGGCGAGCGCATAGCCGAAGGCGTTCCAGGGAAAACCGGTGAGCAGGTGGCCGCGCAACCATTCCGCCGCGGTCATTGTCACGCCCAAGGCCAGAATGCGCGGCGCCCCGTGCGTCCATAGAATTCGGGCGAGCGCGACGCCGAAACCGGTGAATACAGCGAGCAGCGCGGGTAGGCCGATCACCGCAAACGGCAAGAGCCAGCCGAACGTTGGTGCATCGACCAGGAAGGCGTAGCCGATCCAATACAGACCGGCGAGAAAATAGCCGAAGCCGAAACACCATCCGGTCAACGCCGCGACGGTCACGCCGCCCCAACGGCCGACTCCGGCACCATCGATCAGCCAGACCAGCGTCGGGAAAGTCAGAAACAAGACCGGCCAGCCGTCGAACGGCGCCATCGCCAGCGCCGAAAGCGCGCCCGCGGCGAACGCTATCAGGCAGCGCCGCCAACCCCAGGCCAGCACGATTGCATGAGGCAGCGCCGTCAGCTTCACGGTGCGCGCTGAGAGTTCGTGTTTGGCCGGTTGGCCTCATCGCGCGGAGGTATCGGGCGCGACACGGGCGCCTTCACGAGCGTCGGCAGCTCGCGCGCCGTGGCGGAACGGAGATCCTTGCGACGATAAATCCTGACCCGCTTGACCCGGCGCGGATCGGCGTCGAGCACTTCGGCCTCAAAGGGTCCCGGTCCGCGGACCAGCTCGCCGCGCACCGGGACATGACCGGCTCTGATGACAAGATAACCGCCGAGCGTGTCGACCTCTTGCGCGGCCTCGCCGACTTCAAACTCGTCGCCAATCACTGCGCGGACATCGTCGAGGCTGGCGCGGCCGTTGGCGAGGTATGAGCCGTCACCCTGGCGCGTCACCGCCGGCATCTCATGCTCGTCATGTTCGTCGGCGATATCGCCGACGATAAGCTCGACGAGATCCTCCATCGAGACGAGACCGTCGGTGCCGCCGTATTCGTCGATGACGAGCGCCAGGTGAATGCGCGTCGCTTGCATTTTGGCGAGCAGGTCGAGTGCCGGCATGGATGGCGGCGCGTACAGGATTTCGCGGACGATCTTGGCCGCCGCCAATGGCATCGCAAGATCGATGTTTGCCAAGTTGAGATCGGCCGCTTGCGGCTGCTCGCGCTGCGCAGCGGCGTCGGGATCGTGCGAAGCCCGCGCCGCCACGAAAGCGATCAGGTCGCGGATATGGATCATCCCGGTGGGATCATCGAGCGTATCGTTGTAGACCACGAGCCGCGAATGTCCGGCGACCTCGAACACCCTGACGAGTTCGCCGATTGCGATGTCCTGCTGTACGGCAACGATATCGGCGCGCGGCACCATCACGCTCTCGATCCTGCATTCGTGCAGTCCGAGAATGTTCTTGAGCATGGCGGCCTCTTCGGGGGAAAAACCCGACTGGGGCTGCTCGGCTGTCAGGACGAGTTCAAGATCGGCGCGCGTCGCCGCGGCTTTCCAGCCAAAGAGGATGCGCATGACGCGCGTGAGCCAGCCCTCTTGCGGCGGCTCGTTCGGCTGCGCCACGACCATCGGAAGCCCGCGCTGCTCGCTCTCGGTCGGTTCGTTGCGCGTTGGGGATTGCGACATAGCTCCAGACTTTGTCTTCAGTTTTTGCCTTCAGATTTTAAATCGAAATTCACGGCCGACTTCAGGGCTTGTTTGCGGCCTCTTTCGCGGCCGTTTTGCCGGCTTATTTAAGGTTTTGGCCGGACGACGATAAGGCTCCGGGATTGCCAGGCGCCGCAGAATTATGCGCTCGGCCGCCTCCATTGCCTTCGCGTCCTCGTCTCGCTCGTGATCGTAGCCCATGAGATGCAGGAAACCGTGCACCGCAAGATGGGCGATATGATGAGCAAACGGCTTACGCTCGGCGCGGGCCTCCCGCGCGATGGTCTCATAGGCAAGGACGATGTCGCCGATCAGCGGCGGTTCTCCTCCGGCACCCTTGGTCGGGAACGACAGTACGTTCGTGGCGGCGTCGATGCCGCGCCATTGGCGGTTGAGCAAGCGGATCGCCGAATCATCAGTCAGAACGATAGCAAGCTCCGCGCCCGTTGTTGACAGCGCGGCGGCTGCTTGTGTGATGGCGCGCCGCACGGCTGCTTTCACCTTTTTGGTTTCCGTCCAGAGGTCGGAGTCGATGCGTATGTCGATCTTGAGCGCGTTACCCACCGCAGGCATCATTCCGGCCGCTCGCGCTTGCGCGCCGCGGCTTTGTCATAGGCCTCGACGATGCGAGCGACGAGCTCATGACGGATCACGTCGGCGGCGGTGAAGGTCACGTGGGCGATTCCCTCGATCCCCTCGAGCAGCCGCACGGCGTCGGCCAGGCCGGAGGTCTGGCCCGGCGGCAAATCTACCTGGCTCGGATCGCCGGTCACTACCATTCGGCTGTTCTCGCCCAGCCGCGTGAGCAACATCTTCATTTGCATCGCAGTTGTGTTCTGCGCCTCGTCGAGGATCACCGCCGCGTTCGCCAGCGTGCGGCCGCGCATGAAGGCAAGCGGTGCGATCTCGATTTCGCCGGTCTGCAGCGCGCGCTCGACGATGCGCGCGTCCATCAGGTCATAGAGCGCGTCGTAGATCGGCCGCAGATACGGATCGACCTTCTCGCGCATGTCGCCGGGGAGAAAGCCGAGCCGCTCGCCGGCTTCGACGGCCGGCCGCGACAGCACGATGCGATCGACTTCCTTGCGTTCGAAGAGTTGCACGGCATGGGCGACCGCAAGCCAGGTCTTGCCGGTCCCGGCGGGGCCGGTCGAGAAGACGAGCGGATGGCGCTTGAGGGCGCGCACATAGGCGTCTTGCGCGGGGGTGCGGGCGCTGACGCGGCGTTTGCGCAGGTTGATTTCTGCAAAGCTGTCGCGCGCGGCTGCGGGATCGAAGTCGAACAGCGAGCCCTGCGACAACGCGAGCCGGATGGTGCCGTCGACGTCGCCCTGCACCAGTTCGTCGCCGCGCTTGAGCCGGTCATAGAGGCCTTCGAGCACGCGGCGCGCCTGCTCGCAGGCCTCGCGCGTGCCCTCCAGGGTGACGTGATTGCCGCGCGAATTGGCGATGACGCCGAGCCGGCGCTCGATCAAGGCAAGGTTTTGGCCGTATTGCCCGAACAACGCGGAGGCCAGGCGGTTGTCATCGAAGGTGAGAGCGATCTGTGTCGCGTTGTCCTGCGCGACGATGAGCGATTCATCCGTTCCGGGTGTTCGCAATTCAGGCTCCTGCGCCGAGGCAAGCCGGCTGCTGCGCGGGCTGTTGTGGAGGCTTTTGCGCAAGCATGCCGAACAGACTATTGCTGGCGATTTCGGTGATTGCGACGGCGGCAATCTCGCCGACCAGCGACGCCGGCGCCTCGGCTTGCACCGACTGCAGATAGGGCGAACGACCGACAAGCTGACCGGGGTGGCGGCCGCCGCGTTCGAAAAGCACATCCAATGTGCGGCCGATGCAGCGGCGATTGAACGCCGCCTGATTTTGGTCGATCGCGTCTTGCAGCCGCGCCAAGCGATCCGACTTCGCTTCTTCCGCCACCTGATCGTTCATCGCGGCGCCGGGAGTGCCGGGCCGCGGCGAGTATTTGAAGGAGAACGCGCCGGCATAGCCGACCTCGCCGAGGAGACTGAGCGTGGCGGCAAAGTCCTCCTCGGTCTCGCCCGGGAAGCCGACGATGAAATCGGAGGTGAGCGCCAGATCGGGCCGTGCGTCACGCAGCCGATCGACAATTTCGATGTAATCCGCCCGGGTGTGACGGCGGTTCATGGCGGCAAGCACGCGGTCGGAGCCCGACTGCACCGGCAGATGCAGTTGCGGCATCAGCTCACGCAGATCGCGATGCGCGGCAATGAGGTCGTCAGCCATATCGCGCGGATGGCTGGTAGTATAGCGCAGCCGGTCGATGCCGGAAAGCTGCGCGACGCGGTCGAGAAGCCGCGCCAACGACCACGGCCGCCCGTCCGGCCCCTCGCCATGATAGGCGTTCACGTTCTGCCCGATGAGCGTGACTTCGCGCACGCCGGCCGCGGCGAGCCGCTCGACCTCGGCAAGAATTTTGCTCACCGGCCTGGAAGTTTCCATGCCGCGCGTATAGGGCACGACGCAGAAGGTGCAGAACTTGTCGCATCCCTCCTGAACAGTCACGAATGCGGAGACGCCGCGCGCGCGCAGGGCCGCAAGACTCGGCGCGGCGAGATAATCGAATTTTTGGTCGACCGGAAACTCGGTATCGACCGCCTTGCCGTCGCGCTCGGCGCGCGCCAGCAAGTCGGGCAGTCGATGATAGTTCTGCGGCCCGAAGACAAGATCGACCGCCGGCGCGCGGCGGATGATCTCTGCGCCCTCGGCCTGCGCGACGCAGCCGGCGACCGCGACGACGAGGCGCCGGCCTGCAGCGGCGGCTACCGCCTTCAAGCGGCGCATGCGACCGAGCTCGGAATAGACTTTCTCCGCCGCTTTTTCCCGGATGTGGCAGGTATTGAGGATGACGAGATCGGCGTCGTCGGCGCTTGCGGTCTCGACATAGCCTTCCGGCGCCAAGGTGTCCGCCATACGCTGCGAGTCGTAGACGTTCATCTGGCAACCGAACGATTTTACGTAGAGCTTGCGGGGTCCGTTCATGCCGGGTGTGGTCGAACCTAAGCCTTTATAATAGCGCACAAATTCCGCTTCGTGGCGAGGCTGCCGCTTCAACTTATACTCTTACCGGGATTCCCGGCAAAAAGGAATGCCGGCTATTCCAGGGGTTGTATATTGGCCTCTTGGATCACTTCCAACCACTTGGCGATCTCTGCTTTGATATAGGCATCGAGTTGTTCGGGACTACTGCCGCCGTTGGTCATGCCGAGTTTGGCAAAGCGCTGCTCGGTGTCCTGACTGACGAGAGCCTGCCGCGCCGCACTGTTGAGTTTCGCCAGGATGTCGTGCGGCGTTCCGGCCGGCGCCACGATGCCGAACCAGGTTTCGGCGGCAAAGCCCGAAATAGTTTCAGCCACCGTGGGGATATCGGGCGCCGATGGCGAGCGTTGCGCGCTGGTGACGGCAATCGCCCGCAACGTGGCGGCCTTGATATTGCCCATGACGGCCGAGAGGTTGGCAAACATCAGCGGAATTTGCCCGGCGATGAGATCATTGATGGCCGGCGCTTCGCCGCGGTAGGCAACGTGCACCATCCTGATGCCGGCGACATGTTGGAACAGCTCGGCCGTCATGTGCGGCGTCGTGCCGAGCCCGCCGGTGCCGAAATTGATCCTGCCCGGATTGGCTTTGGCCATGTCGATCACGTCCGCCACCGAATGCGCGGCGAACGACGGATTGACCACCAGCACCAGCGGCGAGGCGCCGGTCAGCGCCACGCCTGCAAAATCTTTCGCCGGATCGACCGTCACCTTGCGATAGAGGGTTGGGGCGACCGCATAGGTGGTCTGGCTGCCCATCATCAGCGTGTAGCCGTCGGGCGCCGATTTCGCCACGTCTTGCGCAGCGATCATGCCGCTCGCGCCGGCACGATTCTCGACCAGAACCGATTGCCCGAGGATTTCGGTCATTTTCTGCGCGACGATTCGGGCGACCACGTCGGTGCCGCCGCCGGCTGCGAAGCCGACAATCATCTTGATGGGCCGGTCGGGATAGGCGGGGATCTGCGCGCGGGCATAGCCTGTGGCAAAGCCCAGCGCGAGCGCGAGACCGAGCGCAACGCGCAATAATCGCGTTGCCTTCATGATGTACCCCCTCCCGTGCGGCCCGACTGCGGCCGGACGTCATCGGGTGTATTATTCTCGTAAGTTCACGACATTGTAGTGAGTTCACCGCCGCGCGTCAGCCAAGGTCGCGGCGCAGCACCAGGGCGGATGCAGCGGCCTGGTAATAGCCCTGGCGCCGGCCTACTTCGTAAAAAGCCGCCCGCCGGTAGAGGGCGCGGGCAGCCGCATTATGCTCGTCGACCTCAAGAAACGCGGCGCTGGCGCCGAGCCCCGCCAACCGCCGCAGATGCAGATCGAGAAGCGGGCGAGCGAAACCTCGTCCGCGCCGGGCCGGGGCAATGGCGATCGACAGAATTTCGGCTTCGCCGGCTGCCATGCGCGACAAGATGAACCCGATCATTGTCCTGCCCACCATCGCACGGTGGGCGACGACGGTGTGCTCGATCAGCAGCCGGTGAATCTCATCCTCGCCCCAGCCGCGCTGGAACGAGGCTTTATGCAGGGCGGCGATCCCGGCGGCGTCGCGCGGCCGGGCCTCGGAATACGAAGGCTGGGACCGGGCGAGCAGACGAGCGACCAAGTTTATCATCGGCGCGGCAGTTGAGCGGCGTTTTGCGGCTGAGCATCGGGCGCGCGCAGGTATTGCGGTTTCGGCGGCGATTGCCCTTCCGGCACCGCGGCGCCCATCCGCGCCACCCAGGTGATGTCAGGCGCCCCGCGCGCGTCGACAATCACGGGCACCGCGCCGGCTGCGGCGAGCCCGTCAGCAATGGCTTGCGCGGCCGAGCCGACGAGGCGGGCCGGCGCCTCCGCAGCCGCTCGCACCGCTTCGCTCAAGGGGGCGAGCCGCGGCGCGATGACAGTACGGCCGCCGGGACCGAAGACCTGCAGGTAGACGTGCTGATGCCGCGCATCGATGGCTGCGACCACTGGAATCGTTTCGTCGTCGGCAAGATGAGGAGCCGCATAAGCCAACAGCGTCGACAGGCCCACGGCCGGCTTCCCGGCCGCCAGCGCAATGCCTCGCGCAGCAGATATGCCGACCCGCAAGCCGGTGAAGCTGCCGGGTCCGGTCGTCACCACCACGCGGTCAAAATTGCGCAACAGCATGCGCGCCTCGTCCAACAGCCGCGCGAGCAGCGGAATCAGCGCTTCGGCATGACCGCGCACCATTGGCAAGCTCGCGCTCGCAATAATGCCGCCTTGCTTGGTGTCGAGGATGGCCGCGGAGCACGCCGCCAGCGCCGTATCAATGGCGAGCACGCGCATCGGCGCACTCACGGGCATAGGAATGGCGGGTATGGGAATGGGTCGTGATTTGCAGCCGACATCCCCCGGAACGTCCGCCGCAATGCTCAGCGACGACTGAATGGGTCCCGATCACATCGGCCGGACTTCGGTGACGTCGGGTAGGAAATGCCGCAGCAAATTTTGAATGCCATGCCGCAGCGTCGCCGTCGACGACGGACAGCCCGAGCACGCGCCTTTCATGTTGAGATAGACGATGCCATCCTTGAATCCCTTAAACGTGATGTCGCCGCCGTCATTGGCCACCGCCGGTCGTACGCGCGTTTCGATCAGCTCTTTGATCGTGGCAACCGTCTCGGCATCGGCCGCATCGAAAAACTCCTCGCCGTCGCTCGGCGTGCTGCCGCCGCTGTTGAGCAAGGGCGCGCCTGAAATGAAATGTTCCATGATAGCGCCGAGTATCATCGGCTTGAGCTGCTGCCACTCGCCTGCGCTCTTGGTCACCGTGATGAAATCGGAACCGAAGAACACCCCGCTGATGCCGGTTATGCCGAACAGCCGCTCGGCAAGCGGTGACTGCGCCGCCTGTTCGCGCTCCCGCAGGTCGAGCGTTGAGCCTTCGAGCACCGCCCGTCCGGGCAGGAATTTCAGGGTCGCCGGGTTCGGCGTCGCTTCGGTCTGGATGAACATGGCGTCCTCCGGCGTTCCGCGCCATTAAATGGCGCGAATCCAGTCTAATACGTGGCGAATTCCATTGGAAGTTCAAGTGGCATTGTCATTCCGGGGCGCCGCGAAGCGGCGAGCCCGGAATCCATAATCACAAGCGCCGGGGGTATGGATTCCGGGCTCCTCGCTGCGCCCGGCCCCGGAATGACCGGCGTTACGACCGCACAAAGCCGACCACGTCCTTGACCGCCTTCATCGTCTCGCCGGCGAGCTTTTGGGCGCGGGCGGCGCCGTCCGCCAGCAGGGAATCGATCGCGACGGGATCGCGAATGAGCCGTTTCATCTCTGCGCCGATCGGGCCGAGTTTTTCCACGGCAAGATCGACCAGCGCCGACTTGAAGGTCGAGAACTGCGCATTGCCAAATTGGCCGAGCACGCCGACGCGGGTGGTGCCGGCAAGCGCGGCGTAGATACCGACCAAATTGTCGGCTTCGGGGCGGCTTTCGAGGCCTTTCGGCTCGCTGGGCAGCGGTTCCGGATCGGTCTTCGCCTTGCGGATTTTCTGCGCGATGGCGTCGGCATCGTCGGTGAGATTGATGCGCGAATAGTCGGAGGCGTCCGACTTCGACATTTTCTTGGTGCCGTCGCGCAGCGACATGACGCGCGTTGCTTCGCCGGTGATCAGCGGCTCGGGCAGCGGGAAAAAGGCGTCGCCGTAGCCCTTTTCGCGGATCGAGTGGCCGAAATCCTTGTTGAATTTCTGCGCGATGTCGCGCGACAGTTCGAGGTGCTGCTTCTGGTCCTCGCCGACCGGCACGTGCGTCGCGCGATAGACCAAAATGTCGGCCGCCATCAGCGTCGGATAGGCGTAGAGGCCGACCGAGGCATTCTCGCGGTCCTTGCCGGCCTTCTCCTTGAATTGCGTCATCCGGGTGAGCCAGCCGAGGCGGGCGACGCAGTTGAAGATCCAGGCCAGCTCGGCGTGCTCCGCCACCTGGCTCTGGTTGAATACGATGTGCTTTTGCGGGTCGATGCCGCAGGCGATGAACGCTGCGGCAACCTCGCGGATGGCGTGCGGAAGCTCGGCTGGGTCCTGCCAGACCGTGATCGCGTGCAGATCGACGACGCAATAGATGCAGTCGTAGCGGTCCTGCAGCTCGACAAAGCGCTTGATGGCGCCGAGATAATTGCCGAGGTGCAGGTTGCCGGACGGCTGCACGCCTGAAAAAACCCTTTCCTTAAATGCCATGTCCGGTCTCCGCAGCCGTTGGGCGTCCCATGCCACGGCCCCGCCTTGCCCCGCAAGGGCCGGCCGTTATAGTGCGCGCCTTCTCGCGAGTATTGCCATGGCATCCGCCCGTTACGACGTTCTCGGCATCGGCAATGCGATTGTCGACGTCATTGCCCGCGCCGAGGAAGATTTTTTGCTTAAGCAAGGCATGCGCAAGGGCACGATGGCGCTGATCGACGAGGCGCGTTCTGAGGCGATCTATGACGCCATGGGTCCGGCGGTCGAGATGTCCGGCGGTTCGGCGGCCAATACCATCGTCGGCTTGGCGAGCCTCGGCGCCCGCGGCGCCTTCGTCGGCAAGGTCAAGGACGACGGGCTCGGCCGTGCGTTCAGCCACGATATCCGTGCAGCCAGTGTGACGTTTGCGACACCGCCGGTCGCCGACGGCGCATCGACCGGACGCTGCTACGTGCTGGTGACGCCCGACGGCGAGCGCACCATGAATACCTATCTCGGCGCGGCGCAGGATCTGCATCCCGCCGATATCGATGCAGATATGGTCGCGGCGAGCGCCGTCACCTACCTCGAAGGCTATCTGTGGGATCCGATAAACGCCAAGGAGGCGTTTCTCAAGGCGGCGAAGATCGCGCACGAGGCAAAGCGCACGGTCGCGCTGTCGTTGTCGGACGCGTTTTGCGTCGACCGTTGGCGCGATGAATTCCTGCACTTGATGCGCTCGCGCACCATCGATCTCATCTTCGCCAACGAGGCCGAACTGCACAGCCTTTATCAAACCGCGGATTTCAATGCGGCCGTCGCGGCGCTGCGCGACGATATCGACGTCGCCGTGGTGACGCGCAGCGCGCAAGGCTGCCTGGTGGTCGGCCCCGATGGGACCGAGGCCGTGCCGGCTTTTCCGGTCGAGCGTGTGGTGGATACCACCGGCGCCGGTGACCTGTTCGCGGCCGGATTTCTCTGCGGCCTTGCGCGTGGCGCCGACGACCGCACCTGCGGTCGCCTCGGTGCGCTCGCCGCCGCCGAAGTGATCCAACACATCGGCGCACGCCCGGAGACCTCGCTGATGGACCTCGCGCGTGAGAACGGCTTGGTGGATTGAAATTTTTCCTGCCGCGCTGCGCTCCGCAGGGGACGATGAAGCGCGCGCCGCCGCGGCTTGCGGTAACCAGTTGCTAACCAAACATGGTTAATGACGGATCAACCGCACTCTGGAGGATCCGCATATGGATATGGGCAAGAGCTCGGATAAGAGGCCGGGCAAAGGCGAAAAGGCCGAACCCGAAGCCGCCAAAACCCTCGCCAGCGAATCTACCGGCACATCCAGCGATACACCGCAGCCCCAGCCACGG
>Ga0074044_10001046_pt1 | contig 25399 bp, 19 predicted proteins | sample BogForMeECP23OM1_FD_94443 | JGI IMG/M metagenome (GOLD analysis project Ga0074044, IMG submission 94443) | Bog forest soil microbial communities from Calvert Island, British Columbia, Canada - Bog Forest MetaG ECP23OM1 | ecosystem: Environmental > Terrestrial > Soil > Wetlands ... | reverse complement strand
GCACCGCCGAGTGCACCCCGTCCCGCGTCTCCCAGGTGAGCTGCCGGTTGCTGATCTGCACCGTGATGGGCACCAGCACCGTGTCGGAAGTGACGCGCAGGAAGGAGTATTGATACTCAAAAATGAGCTGGTTGCGCAGGATCCGGCTGGTCACCAGCGCTTCCAGTTCCTTGTTCTTCACCTGGGGCCTGGTGAGGATGTCGGCGAATGTCTGGAGGCGTGTAAATTCGAGCGGGTCTATGCCTCCGCCGGTCGCCTGGGACTTCGAGCAGGTGGTCCCGTTGGGATTCGAGAACCGGTCCGCACGGGTCGAATCCCCCATGATTTCCGACATCGAAGTGCCACCGGTATTCGTTTTTGCCAGTGCGTCCTTCTCGCACGGGTCCATGGTCAGGTGGAATTCGCCGCTCCAGGTCGTATCCACGAACTCGATGTTGACGTCGTCTCCGATTCCGTCGATATGGCGGTACCGCCAGTCCTCAAAGGGATACGCGGTCGTGGAGCCTCCGCCTTCTTCCGGCAGCCGTTCGTAAGCCCCGCCGCTCGGATGGGAATCGGTCTCGTCCGGCGGGCCCCACATGATATAGATGTGGCCGCGGTCCGTCCTCCACCCCGGAAGGCCGGAAGCATAGCGCGCATTCACATACGCGATGCGCCGGTAATGTTCTTCCTTGAACTCGTTGTCGGGGGATTCCGGGTTGGGGTTGCGCTTCTGCCAGAACATCTCCACGAACTGCTCCCGTTCCTCGTTCGTGGAGAGCCGCAGAAAGGTCTTTCGCTCATCGTCCGTAATGATATAGACCACGTCCTCCTCGAGCCACCTGCGATACGGCGTTTCCAGCTCTTTCAGCAGCTTGCGGTCGCTGGCCTTGGCCTGCTTGTTCGTCGTCGGCGGTGGGCCGATTTTTTCGGTGTCTTGCGGCGCGGGCTTCTCCTGGGGATTGGCGCGGGCGGCCACGGCCGGTACCAGCGTGGCCGCCAGGACTGCTATGGTGATGGCAAAGTGGTCGTACTTCAATGGGACACCCCAAAACCAATTTTCAACACTCTGAATGCCTGATTCTAATGCCCCAAACATCCCCCGTCAAATCGGAGAGCCCCGGCCGGACGCTTCGGGAACTCCCTCTTAGCCCTTTGGATTCGCGGAATTACGGCTGAGTTGCCCCGGCAGCGGCCCCCGGGATACGTTCGCACGCGGCGTTGCGGAGGATTGCTTCGAGGCCGGAGTCGGCGGCCGGTGGATCAGGCCGGCGAAGTCGGGATGGGATCTGGCGGGAACATCTCCCGGTACAAAAACAAAGGGAAGGCCGGAATCGGCCTTCCCTTTGTCGAAGCGAGTTGGTAGAGACTCGCCGGTGATCGTTAGAAGCGCAGACGGAAGCCGAACTCGAATTGCCGGTTCGCGTTTGACTGCCCCTCGAGTTGGCCCCAGTCCGTCGGATCGCTCAGGCCCATGCCCGGGTTCGACAATTGGACGTGGTTGAGCATGTTGGCGAACACGATCGCGAACTCCCCGCTGATCCGCTCCGTAATGTGCGTGTTCTTCCTGATTTGGAAGTCCACGTTGAAGTACGGCTGGCCGCGGAGATTGACGCCGGTACCGCCGTTGTGCCCCGTGTCAATTCCCAGGATCGGGTCGCGGAAGCACTGCATGTGGGCTGATGGGTCCGTGTATAGGCTGATGTTGAACGGCCCAGTCGTACCAACTCCGGTCGTGGCATTGCCGGTAACGCCGTTATGCCGCGAGGTGCTGTGGCTGAACGAGCAACCCGGAATCGTGACGGCCTGCTCGTTGTCGAAGTAGTCGGCCGCGTCTTCTGAACCGAAGGATTGGCCACCAGAAATGGTGTTGATATAGAGCGGCAAGCCGCTGCCTGTGGTGAATATGGGGGCAAACGACCAGCCACCCAGTACGTGTCCAATCACGCCGTGTTGGCTCTTGTAGTACGGCGGCTGGTAAACCAGGAAGGAGTTGAACACGAATTTACGGTCCCAACCCTGGCTCCCGTATTCACGGGCCAGATAGTAAGGATCGTCCACCGAGACTTCGCTGGCGGCCTGATACGGAGTTCCGAGCCCCAGCGCCTTCCCCCATGTCAGGTTGGCCTGCATGGTCAGGCCGTGCCAGTCGGACATCCTCGAAGCGAAGAACAGCCCATTGTAGTTGCCGAAGCCCAGGCTGGTGTTGAGCGCCACGCCCGAACTGAGCTGTCCGGTGGTGTTCTGCATCGTGTGCGGGAAGTTGAACCCGCCGCTGTCCAGGTCGCTCCACAGGCTCCACACGGATTGGCTGGAGAGGTTGGCCGTGCCGGAGTTGCCTTCATTCGCCGCCACGGCTGCCGTGCAGCTCGTGAAGCCGGTGCAGTAGCCTGTGCCGGCCAATGCCGTTTCAAAGAACGGCTGTGGCGTTACGGCTGCCGCATTGCCGGTGCAGCCGAGGGAGCCGCCCGCGTTACCATAGCCTCCCGCCAGCCCCGCGTTACCGCCGCAGTACTGCATCACGAGGTTGCCGTAGGCCTTGGCAAACGTCTGTCCGCCGAGGGTAAACATGTAGGGCACCGCGTTGAGGTCGATCGGCTGGTATTCGTTGCGGATCACACGGCCGATGTACCCCGCTTCCACGGTGATGTTCCGGGCGACTTGCCGCTGGATGGTCAAGTCGAACTCATAGCTCTTGTTCGGCCGGAAGTTCGGATCGTTGGATTCGCTGGCGCCGGCTGCCACGGCATTGATGCCGGGGAAGTCAGGCTGAGGCAGGGTGGGGCTGGCTGTCGCCAGCGGCGCCACCAGGCCATCCCATCCGCCGGCCGTTGGGCCCACGCGGAAGGAATTGGTCGGATTACCGGTCGGCGAAGCGCCGCCGCACCCACCGGCCATCAGCGGGTTGTAGCACTTCACCGGCTGGAGGAGGCCTGTGCCCAGCAGGGGCACCAGCACCAAGTCCACGCCGTTCAGGCGTCCGTAGATTTCGGCGAAGCCGCCGCGAACGACTGTCTTGCCACGCCCAATCACGGCTCCCAGAATCCCGTTGTCGAAGTTCGGACTCCAGGCCACCGCGAGACGCGGGCTGAACGAGCCATAGTAGGGGTGGTAGGGATACTTCAATCCGCCTTCCGCATTGCCCACCAACGTGAAGCCGATGGTCGGGTTGTAGACTTGGCCAAGGAGCGCCTGGGCTTTGCGAGTATCAAAGTAAGACTCCGCCTTGATCTGCTGGTTGGCAGCATCTACAAGTAGGATCTGCTCGCCATTTTGCTCCACCGGCGGCATCTCCAGCGTCCACGCCAAACCGTAGGTGATCGTCACCGTCGGCTTGATGTGCCAGCTATCCGTGAAATAGACGTTGTAGTAGGGGATGTGGACCCTGTCCTCCACCGGTGTGAGCGGAGGATTGAGCGTCAACTGCGGGCCCGAACGCGTATAGACGATCTGGTCCGCGGCCAGGATGCCCAGCACATCGGCGTAGTCCGCGTTCCAATGCGCCCTCTGCGCGGACGGAAGGAGCGTGGGGATCCAGCCTTGGCCCGGTGCGTTGCCGCCCATATCAATCCCGTTCCCGCTGGAGGCGCCGGTGGCCAACTGATAGACGGGGAAGTAGTTGATTCCGCCGCCGTTGTCCGAGCGCTGGTGCTGGTTGTAGTTGTGCTGGTAGGTTCCGCCCCATTGCAGCACGTGGTTGCCCAGCAGCCGCGTCATGTCATCTCGCAGCATGTGGTCCTGCCCGTCCCAATAACGTGTCCGGACCTGCTGTGTATTCACGTTGTACGGGGCCAGAACGCCGGTGGTCGATTCGCCCCCCGGTTCCAGGGCCGCACCCAACCCCGCAAGTTGCGGAGCGGCGCCCATGGTGCCCCACAGCCACCAGTTCCGGATGTAGCTGTAATGGAAGTCGTTCGTAAAGTTGGTCGTCAAATTGGATGTCAGCCCGGCAACAAAGAACCAGGGGATCTGCGGCCGGTTGGCGGTGGAAACGATCGAGCCGCCGCCTGCCGTGGTCAGGTCCGTCTGGTTGGTTGTCTCGCGCGTCCGGCGATAGAAGCGGTAGCTGGTAAACATATGCTCCTTGTCGCCGAAATCGTGGTCGATGCGGGCTACCGCGAAGTCGGATCTCTCCGGGATTCCAACGCCGCCGATGAACCCTTGGACGTTGATTCCGTCGCATTGGCCGCCGCAGACCTTGGGGACGCCCGGTGCGCTGAAGTAATTGGTCGCCGGCATAACCGCCCAAAGCGCCTGCATGGTGGGACTCACTCCCAAGCCGCGGGGATCGCAGTTCTGCATGCCAGACGGGGCGCCGGTACAAGCGGCTGTTAGCACGCCGCCCGTGGTCGCGCCGGGCATATACGAGGTGCCCGAAACCAGCCCGCTGCCGGCCAGCGTGGGGCCCGTATACATGGTCGCCACGGGGTTCAGGTTATACACCGTGGTGCCGAAATCAAGCAGCCCCTCCCGCATGCCCGGTCCCGGAGTGTATCTGATCTCCGTGGTCGAGTTCGGGAAGCGGAACCCTTCGTAGTTGCCGAAGAAATAGGTCTTCCCACCCAGAATCTTCTTCGGGATAATCGGCCCGCCACCTGCCGCGCCGAAGCGGCTGTAATGGTAGTCCGCAGGCGGGGTAACCGGTGAATTGGCGTTGTTGCTGAACGAGTTGGCGTTCCAATTGTTGTCCAGGTAATACTCGTAAACCGTCCCGTGCCAGGCATCCTTGCCCCGCCGGGTGATCATGGAGATTTGCGCGCCGCCCGAGCTGTTGAAGTCCGCCGTCTGCTGCGTCGTCCCGACCTTGAACTCCTCGATGCTGTCGATCGGGGTCGGCATCACGCCGGTCGGCACGCCCGTGCCGAACACGTCGCCGGCTATGCCCGTCGGGTCCCCGGCCAGGCTGGGCGTGTAAATGTTCATGGCGCCGTCCATATCGTTGGTGTTCTGGCCGCCATCGAGTTGGAAGGTGTTCTGGTCCATAACCTCCCCGGTGTTGCTGCCGTCCGGCGTCACGCCCGGCTGCATCATGGCGAACGTCGAAACGTCGCGGCTGATGCTCGGCAGGGAGTCAATCGCGACTCCCGTAAACGCCGTGCCCACCGTGGAATTAAGCGTCTGCAGTTCGGCGCCGCTGGAGGCCTGCACCTCAACCACCTCCGTGGCCACGCCCACCGCCATCTTTACGTTCAGGGTGAGCGTCAGCCCGACGGTCACTTCCTGCTTGGTTACCTTCTCCGAGCGGAAGCCCGCCTTGCCCACCGTGAGCTCGTAGATCCCAGGCGGAATGTTCACAAAGAAATAGTGCCCATCCGCGTTGGTTACTAGTTTGCGCGCCCCATGCGTGCCCACGTCGGTCAGCGTGACATCCGCGCCGACGATCACCGCACCCGACGGATCCGTGACCGTGCCGGCCACAGTTCCCGTCGATGCGGATTGTGCGTACACGGCTAATGGCGCTGTGAAGAACAGAAACGTTAAGGCCACCGCCAGTAGAACCACTCGCTTGCTTAGCATTCGACTGCCTCCTCGTAGCGTTTGCTGCTTTGGTCCTGCGAACTTCATCCATCCACCCCTGCTATTGCACCCTCTGAAAACCGAATCCAGACCACGAACTCCTCGGGAAGCCAGGTACAGGCAACACCCCGACACCCACTCGGTGCTCCAGAAGTGCACACGTGTTGCCAATCGCCATGAATAGCCTAAAGCTATGATTGTAAACGGTTTAGTATGGTCTGTTCAGCCTCCTGAACTAACCATATTTACGCCAGACCATATCAATATACGGTTGTTCATAGGTCGCCCCGAGCCCTCTTTTTCTTCCCTCTCCCCCCTCCGCACCCCTCGCTATCACAATTGCTCTCATGTAGTTACGAATTCCCGTCCAACAACCTCGTGCGTCCTTCCTCCATTGAGACCTTAATCCTGTTGTTAACTTCTCGACACTCCGTTATGAACTCGGCAGGCTGGTTCTCCTCTTGTGGCTGGAATGCTTCCAGGAAATCTCCTTTCCGACCTAATCTCATCTTGGCAACCGACTTAGTGGGGGGACATTGTTCGCCTTTCTAATTCTCCGCCAAGCCGTCCAACCAGTATCCGGGCACGCGAACCCAAAGTCTCTGCCGGCAATCTCGGGCCGCGGCTGCATCCCTTATTTGGGGAAATCAAGCCATGGCCCGGCACGAAAACTTCAGAGGAAAGTTCCAATGAGCTCACTGAGTCTGCGGCCGATACCAGCGGCCGAAGATCCCCCGATGACTGCGCAACAGCAACAAGCGTGCACGGCGACCGCCTTGGCGATCCTGCTGGAATTCTCCGCAGATTCCACCTAAAATGTAAGGAGGGAACGGAACTGGCGGGGTACGGTTTCAGGGTCGGAGCATAACGGCCGGTGCGCGAGTCGTCCGGCTGTCAGTTCACCCCGCTCCCCTGTTTTCCCCGCGCGGTCGGACCACCCCGCCCGGTTCGGAAACTTTTTGGGGCCGGGCGGCGTATCTAAACATGCGCCCCTCAATCGGCAGCCTCCCCGAGCAAGGGTGGAGTATGCGCCGGGGGTGAGGACGGATTTGAGACCATGAAGACGTGGAAAAAAGTACTGCTCGTGATTGCTGGAATCTTGGTTCTGCTCATTGGGTCGAGTGTCTATCGCTACCAGACCACCAAAGACGTGGTCACGGTGCAGACCGGAAAGGTCTCCCGTGAAGACCTGGTCTCCCTGGTCACCGCCTCCGGGCAGGTCAAGCCCCGCACGTATTCCAACGTGCTCGGCGAAGGGTTCGGCAAGATCACGGAAATCGTGGTGAATGAAGGCGACCGCGTGAAGCGCGGCGCCGTCTTGCTCAGGCTGGAAAGCATTCAGCCCGGCGCGGACGTGGATGCGCAGCGCGCTGCGATCCAGGCGGCCCAGGATTCCGTGCAATCCTCCGAGGCAAACTACCGCTCCGCCGAGGCCACCGTGGCTCAGCGCCAGGCCGATTACGAACACGCCCGGCTGGACTGGCAGCGCTACCAGGAACTCCTGAAGGAAGGCCTGGTCCCCCAGCAGGATTACGACACTCGGAAAGCCACCTTTGACGGGGCCAAGGCGGCACTGGACGCCAGCCAGGCCCAGATGCAGCAGGCCAAGAGCGACCGAGACAACCGGCATGGAATGCTCGATCAGAATCGCGCCATGCTCACACGCCTCTCCGACGTGCTCCGCAAGACCACCTACGTCGCTCCCATCGACGGCATCGTCAGCTTTATTGCTGTGCGTGTCGGTGAAAACGTGGTGCCCGGCATTCAAAACTCCTCGGGCAGCTACTTGATGACCATCTCGGACATGTCCGTGGTCACCGCGGAAGTGATGGCCGACGAGACCGATATCGTTAACGTGCATCTTGGGCAGGTCGCGGACGTGACCATTGACGCCGTCCCCGGCAAGACCTACAAGGGTAAAGTGACCATGTTGGGTGATCAGGCCATCCTGCGCTCCTCCGGCCTGGCCACCACCCAGACCACCGCGAGCAATCAGGAAGCCAAGGATTTCAAAGTCGTGGTGACCCTCGACGACCCGCCGGACAACATCCGGCCCGGCCTGTCCTCCACTGCGAAGATTCAGACCGCGCAGCAGAAAGGTGTGCTGGCCATTCCTCTCCAGTGCCTGGCCCTGCGCACCCGCAAGGATTTGGACGAGGCCCAGAAGGCCGCGGAAAAGAAGGCCAACGCCGGCAGCGTGGTGCTGGCCGCGGCCAAGCCCCTCCCTCCCGGCGCCGACCCCAAGAAGGAAGAGATTCAGGGCGTATTCGTGATCCGCAACGGCCACGTGCAATTCGTTCAGGTCGAAACCGGCGTCACCGGCATCACCAATATCGAAGTGAAATCCGGCCTCAAAGAAGGCGACGAAATCGTCATCGGAAGCTACAAGGCGCTCCGCTCGCTCAAGCCCGGCGACCGCATCAAAGTGGACAACAACGCGCCGCAGAAGGAAGAGAAGAGTTGATCGCGTTGGCACAGCAGAAGGAGCATTCCCATGGCCGCTGACGCCGTCGCCGCCGCACCGGGCGAGCTTCGCCAGGACCTGCTTGATCGCGGCGTGGTCATTTCCACCGAAGCCCTCACCAAGACCTATCAGATGGGCTCAGAAGTGGTGAACGCCCTGTGCGGCGTCGATCTGGAAATCCAGCGCGGCGAATACGTGGCCATCATGGGGCCCTCCGGCTCCGGCAAATCCACGCTCATGAACCTGATCGGATGCCTCGATTCGCCCACCTCCGGCAATTACTGGCTGGCCGGCCGCCTGGTCAGCACCCTCGACGACGACGAGCTGGCCTACATCCGCAACAAGGAAATCGGCTTCGTTTTTCAGACCTTCAACCTGCTCGCCCGCGCCACCTCCCTTCACAACGTCGAGCTGCCGCTCATTTACAACGGCACGCCCGCCGAAGAGCGCCTGGAACGCGCCAAGCAAACCCTGCGCATGGTGGACCTGGCCGACCGCATGATGCACAAGCCCAACGAGCTTTCCGGCGGCCAGCGCCAGCGGGTGGCCGTGGCCCGCGCCCTGGTCAACAAGCCCTCCATCCTGCTGGCCGACGAGCCCACCGGCAACCTGGACTCCAAAACCGGCGCGGAAATCATGGGCCTGTTCGAAAAATTGCACGAGCAGGGCAACACCATCATCCTGGTCACTCACGAAGCGGACGTCGCGGCCCACGCCCACCGCGTCATCCACATCCGCGACGGCCGCGTCCACTCCGACGAACGCACCCGCAAATAATTTCCACCGCTCGCGATCCCCCCCGCGTTTCGAGAACGCGCTCCCTGCTATACTGCCGCGGGGCGGCGTCCTGCGAGCGCGCGACCAAGGGGCAATTCCGAATTCCGATGTCTCAAGATCAATTGTACTTTTTTGCTGTGGCCGAGGCGGCGGCCCCGCAGAACTCCACCGGCGTTCTCCCCTCTCAGTCGATTCGCAATTTGAGAGACTCCGGACGAATTGTTGCTCGAAAGGAACTACGGACCGAAATCTCGGAGGACCAGATCCAGCCCGCGAGCATCGACCTGCGGCTCGGCCCGGTGGCGTACCGCGTCCGCGCCAGCTTTCTCCCCGGCAAAACCTCCACGGTCGAGAAGAAAATCGAAGACCTCAAGATGTCGGAAGTGGATTTGACCCGGCCCGCCGTACTCGAAAGAAACTGCGTTTATGTAGTGCCGTTAATGGAAGAGATTTATCTCCCAGAAGAACACTCCGCTAAGTCGAATCCGAAGAGCACTACTGGTCGCCTAGATGTGTTCACTCGCCTCATCACGGACTATTCCGAAGATTTTGACTGGGTCCGCCGCGGCTACCGAGGGAGGTTGTATGCCGAAGTGGTGCCGCAGACTTTCAGTATTGTAGTTTCGGCTGGTCAAATGCTGAACCAACTCAGGTTCATCCGTGGCTCGCCGCAACCGGCGGATTCTTGGCTTCAAGAATTGGACCGCGAGCATGGTCTAGTGTTTCTTGATGAGAGTCAGCGGGGTAAGGCTGACATCGAAAAGGGCCTTTGGATCTGCGTGAGCACGCAGGCAGACTCGCCCAACGAGGTAATCGCCTACAAGGCCCGCAGCAACGCCCCGGTCATCGACCTGAGCAAAGTGAACCACTACGAGCCGGAGGAGTTCTGGGAAATCATCTACCCGCCGCGCAATGGCTCGCTGATCCTCGATCCCGGAGCCTTCTACATCATCGCTTCGAAAGAGAGGGTCCGCGTCCCGCCGGAATTTGCCGCGGAGATGGTGGCGCTGGAAACTTCCGTGGGTGAATTCCGCATCCACTACGCCGGCTTTTTCGATCCCGGCTTTGGTTTCGGCCTGCACGACGATATCAAGGGCACCCGCGCCGTTCTGGAAGTTCGCGCGCACGAAGTGCCCTTCCAGATCGAGGACGGCCAGGCCGTCGGCCGCCTCTACTACATGCATCTGCTATCCGTTCCCGACAAGGTTTACGGCGCGAAAATCGGCTCCTCGTATCAGGGGCAGGCCCTGGCTCTCAGCAAGCAGTTCAAGAGCCTCGCGCGTCCCGCCCGCTGATCCGAGGTTGCCCTGAGGCTGATCCGAGGCTGGCCGGGGCTGCTCCTTTCGCGCCCGCAAGGAGGGAAATTCGGATGCGAAACGATTCCGACGATTCTTGGCTGATTCGTTCCAATGCTCCCGCGGCCGTGCTGCTCATCCGCCTTCTGGTCGGCGGCGTTTTCTTCGAAGAGGGGATTCAGAAGTTCCTGTTTCCGGAGCTGCTCGGCGCGGGACGCTTCGGCCGCATCGGCATCCCCTGGCCGAACGTCATGGGGCCGTTCGTCGGCGCCCTGGAAATTTTCTGCGGCGCGCTGATCCTGGCAGGCTTCTTCACCCGCCTGGCATCCATTCCGTTGCTCATCGACATCTCCGTGGCCATCCTGTCCACGAAAATTCCCATTCTGCTAGGCCACGCCTACGGCCCCTTCCACCTGGCCCAGCTCAACCGCTACGGCTTCTGGAGCATGGCCTCGGAATCGCGCACCGATTTCTCCATGCTCCTGGGACTGCTGTTCCTCCTGATTGTGGGCGCGGGCCCCTGGTCGCTCGACGCGCGCCTGATGCAGCGCTGAGGTTGCCGTATCGGGAATAGGCCGGCGCTCCTCCACGCCAACAGGCGTTCCGTTCGGAAGATGGTCCCCGCCCGCCCTGCGTACTCTTCGATTCCTCACAGCTTCTTCATGCCTTTGTGCGAAAATCCCCGCGGCCATGCCCAGTCCGAAAGTTCGCGCCATCGCCGTGTTCATGCGCATCGAGCACGCGCGCTGGGAGCAGCAAATCGCGCAAACGCTCGAGCCGCTGCGCGCCGCCCGCTCCGTCCTGGAAGCGCGCGGCTACGCAGTCGAATCCGTGCGCATCACCACCCAGCCCTTCCCGCAATGGCTCCGCGATGTGCCCCGCGCGGAGGCGCTCGCCACCCTGCGCCGCATGGACGATCTTGCCGTGGCCACCCCATTCGAGCTGTGCATCGGCCCGGCCATGCGCCACGACGACGACGATCCCGCCCCGGCACAGCTCCTCGGCGAGGCGCTCGAATCCGCCCGCCTGCTCCAGGCCAATCTGCTCATCGCCGGCACCGAGGGTCCGCACCCGCGCGCCATGCGCGCCGCCGCAGAACTCGTGCTGCACGCCGCGGCGAAAAGCCCCCGCAGCCAGGGGCCGTTCAACTTCACCACGCTCGCCTGCGTCCGCCCGAATTCTCCGTTCTTTCCCGGCTCCTGGCACGACGGCCCCGGCGGCGAATTCGCCGTCGGCCTGGAATCTGCCGGCGTGGTGGAGGAGGTGTTCCGCGGCACGGTCGGCAACGCAGCCACCGCGAAGGAGGCCCTCGCCGCCGCGCTCGCCGTTCACGCGCGCGCCATGAGCGACGCGGCCCGCGAGATGGAGCGCGCCACGCGCTGGCGCTACCTGGGATTCGACCCCACGCCCGCGCCGCTCCACGACGTGTCCATCGGCTCGGCCATCGAGGCGTTTACCGGCGCCCGGTTTGGCGCGCCCGGCACGCTCGCCGCCGCCGCGCTCGTCACCGCCGCGGTCCAGTCCGTGCCCGTGCGCCAGGTGGGCTACTCCGGCCTCATGCTTCCGGTGCTGGAAGATGCGCGGCTCGCCCAGCGCTGGAGTGAAGGAATTCTGTCGCTCGACTCGATGCTCGCCTATTCCGCCGTCTGCGCCACCGGCCTGGATACCATTCCGCTTCCCGGCGACGTCACCCTCGAGCAGCTCGTGCGGATTTACGCAGACGTTGCCGCGCTCGCCGTCCGCTGGTCAAAACCCCTCGCCGCGCGACTCATGCCCGTTGCCGGCAAACACCCCGGCGACATGACGGACTTCTCCGACCCGTTCCTCACCAACGCCCGTCTCCAAGCGCTCCCCTGATCTCGACTGGCCAGTGGCGCAGCGACTCTTCGCTGCGCTCTTTCCTTCTGTCGTAATCGGCCCGCGGCTGTCTGCGTGAATGTGTAAGCGCGAGGCGCAGCGAAGCGCCCCTGCCCCTCTCCCACTGTCCCGTTACTGGTTCGGCGGCTGATCGAGTGCCAGCGGCTGATCGAGCACGGCTTCCACGTTTGTTCCGGGAAGCATGTGCACGTGGCTTCCATTCGAAGCCAGCACCGTAACCATGCCGATGCCGGCGCCCACGAGCGCGCCGACCGTGGCGCCTTTCGAATCTTTTCCGAGAGCCGCCCCGAGCGCTCCTCCCGCAGCGGCAAAGCTTCCTACGGTGGTGAGCTGCTCCGCCGTCAGCCCCGGCATGACGCCCGAGGCCGATGGTGTGCCGGAAGCGGTTTTCGACGGGCCGAAAATTCCCAACACTCTGCCGGAAAGCACCACGCGCTCGTTATCGGGCAGCGTGACGGATCGCAGGCGGAGCGACATGCCGTTGTGTCCCTGGCCGCCGAAAGCGGAACCGGAATCGGGGCTGAGCACGGCCACCACCAGCGCACGAGCCGGAATCATCACCTGCCCGCCCGCTCGCAGCGCGACGCGCGTCCGCAGGTAAACTTTATCTCCCTCGCGCGCCTGCGAATCCTGCGGCGCGCGCACGATCACCAGCGGCACATGCGTCCCCGCCGGCACACTGATGAGGTCGGGCAGATCTCCCGGGACGTCCGCTTCCGGCACGCCCTGCGGCTCTTGTGCCGCCGGTTCTCTCGTCTCTCCCGGCCGCGCCCTTTGCACCCCCGGCGCCTGCCCCCAGCCGTAGGGCGCGCACAGAATCATGGCAATGAGCAAAGCCGTCGCGTTTTTCATCTTCGACCTCCGCGGCGCCTGGAAAATGTGGCCCGCATCTCCGCACGTTAGCCGCGTCCTCGCCCCTCGACAAGCGCCAGGCCGCGCCTGGCGCGGTTTGGCGCACCATGGCCTTCGCCACGGCGCAGAATTGAAGCCACCCTCATGGGCAGGTAGAATCGCATGGCTGCGCTGCCCATCGTGACCCTCGAACAGGATGACCGGCTCGACTCCTGGAAGGAACTCGCCGCCTTCCTGAATCGCGGCGTCCGCACCGTCCAGCGCTGGGAGCACACGGAAGGCCTCCCCGTGCATCGCCACCAGCATGCCAAGCTCGGCTCCATCTACGCCCTGAAATCGGAAGTCTCTGCCTGGTGGGATTCCCGCGGCACGCAGCTCGAACCCAAAGCCGTCGAGAAGCCTCCCGCGCGCACGACTTCCGAGGGAAAGCGCCGCCTGCTCGTTTTGCCCTTCGTCAACCTGAGCGGCGATCCCGGGCAGGAATATCTGTCCGACGGACTTACCGAGGAGATGATCACGCGCCTCGCCTGCCTGCATCCCGACGCGCTCGGCGTCATCGCCCGCAGCACCGCCATGTCGTATAAGGGCGGCGCAAAGCGCGCGGACCAGATTGCCGAGGAATTGGACCTGGACTACATCCTGGAAGGCAGCGTGCGCGCCTCCGGCCAGCGCATCCGCGTCACCGCCCAGTTGATCGCCACCCGGGAAGACGCGCACCTCTGGGCCCAGAATTACGACCGCGATCTCCGTGACGTGCTCGATTTGCAGGCCGAGGTCGCCGCGGCCATCGCGCGCGAAGTGCGCCTGGCGCTGCCGACGGCCCCGCGCACCGCGTCATCGCAAGGCCGGGCGATTGACCCGGATGCCTATAAGGCCTTCCTGATGGGCCGCTACCTCATGAATCAGATGACCCCGGCCGGGTTGGCGCAGAGCATCCAGTGGTTTGAACGGGCCATCCACAAGGACCCGGACCACGCGCTCGCCTATGCCGGAATCGCCCAGGCCTACGGCCTGCTGGCCACCGTCCCGTTCGACGCGCTGCCCCCGCACGAAGCCATGCCCAAGGCCGCCGCCGCCGCGCGCAAGGCGCTCGCGCTCGACCCGTCGCTGCCAGAAGCCCACGGCGCGCTCGGCCTGGTCCTCCATCACTACGAGTGGAACTGGCCCGAGGCGGAAAAATCCTACCAGCGCGCCCTGGAGCTGAATCCCGACTACACCGCCGTGCTCCTCCGCTACGCCTGGCTGCTGCTCGCGCTGGGCCGCACCGCGGACGCCCTCCGGCGAATTGACCGCGCCCAGGAAATCTCCCAGGAGATTGATCCGCACCTTCTGGTGATGATTCGCGCCACGCGCGCCGCAGCCTTCTACTTCGCGCGCGACTTCGATCGCGCCATCGCCGAATGCCGCGACGCCCTGCAACTGGATGCCAGCTATTTCCTGCTGCACTATCTGCTCAGCCGGGCCCTGGCGCGCAAGGGCAGCCACGCCGCAGCCGTTTCCGCCCTCACCACAGGGAAGCGCGCCTGGGACGACGTCCCGCTGATGGCTGCCGGAGCCGGACTGGCTCACGCCATCGCCGGGCGAAAAGCGGAGGCCGCGCGCATCCTGCGGCGCCTCAAGGAACAGCGCAAGCACCGCAACATTCCCGCCACCTATCTGGGCATCCTCTGCGCCGGACTGAAAGATTACAAAGGCGCTTTCGAATGGCTCGAAAAGGCTTTCGAGGAGCGCGCCGACGGCCTCACCCTGCTCAACGCTGAGCCCATGCTGGACGGATTCCGCAAGGATACCCGCTTTCAGGATCTGGTCCGCCGCGTCGGACTTGTCCCCGAGTAGCACAGGCCTGCCCTGAAGCATGAAGGGCAATCCTGCCTGTGCGCCGTTCGCCCCGGCTGCTCGCGCCGTGGGCCAGTTTCCACCCCAGCCTGCGTTGGGGGCTCAACGCCGCGACTGCGACATCGTTTTCGCCAGAGCCTCGCGCCGCGCTCGCTCGAGCTTCACTCCCTCGGACAGGTGCACAATCGCTTTCGGATAGAGAGCGCCGGCCCACGCCTCGTTCTGCCACTCGGGATGTTGTTGAATGGCTATGCTGAATTCGCGCAGCGACTCTTCCGGCTGTCGCATCAGCCACGCCGCGAGCGCCAGGCCCATCGTGGGATCGTCGCCGCGCGGCCGCCACTCATTGAAGCCGATGCGCGTGCGCCGGAAGCTCGCCATCGCAGGCTGATATGCGCCGGCCTCCAGTTGCGCCCAGCCCAGCTCCAGAATCACCTCGTCCGTGCCGGGCGTGGCCCCCACCATGCGCGATATCAGTTCCACGGCCTCCGGCGCCCGGCCCACTCGGTAGTACCACCAGCCGATGCGGTCCAGCCCCACGAACGGAATGTCCGTCCATTTGTTTCCGCGGATGTAGTCCGCGTAGTGCTTGGCCTGCTTTTCGTCCCCGGCGAACAGCCGCAGCCCGGCCAGCTCTTCGTCGAGCTCCGCGTCCCGTGCGGCGTCGTGCGTTTTCAGCCGCGCGCGCACGGCCTCGAGTGCCGCGATCCCCCGTTTCGTATCGCCGGATGCGGCAAACGCATCCGTAGCCGCGCGCAGCGCCTGCGCCCAACTGTCTCTCCGCGCCGGATTCGCGGACTCCACCGGCAGCCGCTCGAACACCTTCAAGAAAGCGTCGGCCGCATGCGCAAAATCTCCCGCGGCAAACGCCGCGCGCGCGTACGTCGGCAGATAATCCACATTGTCCGGCAGAATCCGCAGCGGGTACTCGGCCAGCCGTTCCGCCTGCGCGTAGTCGTGCTTCTTCATCAACTCCTCCGCGCGCGTCATGGCGATGTACGGCAGTTCCCCCTGGCCGCCCGGCGCGATCTTCATGAACTGCTGCGTGGTCTCCCACGCCGCCTCCACGTCGCCGGACATAAGCAATGCGCGAATGCGCACCAGATACGCCTCCAGCGACACCGGCTCGAATTCGAGCGCGCGCTGGGCGATCTCCGCTGCGGCCTTCAAGTCCTGCTTCTGCAGCGCGGCGGAGGCCAGCCGCACCGCGAATTCCCGCACGTCGCTCGCGGCCACCGCGTCCAGCGGCACGAGCTTCTGATAATTCTCCTGCGCACCGGCGTAATCCCGCAGCGCGAAGCGCGCCTCCGCCAGCGTTTTCAGCGCGGCCACATCTTCGGGCTTCGTCGCGAGCACTCGCGTCGCCAGCGTCGAAGCCGTTCCGTACCTGCCGTCGGCCAGCGCCCGCACCGCCTGTTCGCGCAGGAATACATCCTGGAATTGCAGCGGCCGCGGCACCGGCGTTTTCGCGGCGCCGATTTCCCGCTGCACTGCTGCAATGCGCTCCTGCGGCAGCGGGTGGGAGCGGAAATAGCCCTCTAGTGTTTGCAGGGCGACCTGCGAGAGTTCCTCTCCCGGGTTGTGCGCCGGGTCGTGCGCCCGTTTGTACAGTTTGTCAAACGCTTCGAATACCGCGATCACCTCGAGCGGCGAGTAGCCCGCCATCGCCGCCAGCTTCGCGCCCTCGCGGTCGGCTTCCAACTCTTGATCTTTGTTGTAGCCGGCCAAAAAAACCGCCACGGGCAGCGCCACGGCCCCGGAGAGCGGGATTCGCCTCATCGCCAGCTCGATCTGCACGCGCTCGGCGCAGTGGCGATGGTCAATGTGCTCGATTTCGTGGCCCAGCACCCCGGCCAGCGCGTCCTCCGTGGTCATCAGCGCCAGCAGCCCTTCCCCGATGAATACGTGCCCTCCCGGCAGCGCGAATGCATTGATGAAATTCACGTCGGGGATGTAATGGAACTGGTAGGGCAGCTTGCGGTCCGCGTTCTGAGCCACTCGCGTTCCCACTCCGCGCACGTACGCCTCGATGGCTTCCTCCTCCGTATTCGGCGCGGTCCGCGGAAGCATGCGCAGGTACTGCCGGGCGATTTCGTCGCCGATTTCGATTTCCTTTTCGTCCGGCATCCGCGTCGCCCGCATCGGCATGCGGGTCACCTCCCTCTCCGTGTCGGCGAGAAAGAAAAGTAGCGGCGCCGGGCTCACCGGCACCTCGGGCTTCCGCACCTCGCTCAGCACCAGCCCGAGCGCGGCCAGCAGGACAGCAACGAGAAGGAATACGCGGTGTTTCATAGATACCGCCGAATCACCTCGCGGTGCCGGGTGTACAGCACTGAAACGCCCAGCAGCGAGGCCCCCAGAACGATAAACGTGATGGCCCTGTCACGCAGGGCCATCCCCCAGAAGTCCAGCAACGCAATCTTGGCCACGCACAGCAGCAAGAGGCCCAGCCCCGCCAGCCGGTAGCTCCGCTCTCCCACCTTCAGCGCAAACAGGAACACCACCACCGCTTCCAGCCCCCACCCCATCGCCACCAGGCCGTGAGGCAACTCCGCCGCGAGCAATGCCGTCATCAGCAGCAGCGCCACGAAAAACAGCGTCTGCTCCGGCCGGTTGGCAAAGAAGAACCAGCCCCGCCGCACGCGCCCCTCCGGCGCGTCCTTCGCGCCTTTCACCCGTAGCCGGAAGGCCAGCGGCAGCCCGGCCAGCAGCACCGCCGCGGTAGTGCTGAGCACCAGGTAGCGTCCAAACCAAAACGGCGCAGGGATCGGGAAATAGCTCCGCTCGTAAAAATTGTGCAGTGTCCCGCGCACCGCCACGGCCAGCCCCAGGATCAGGCTCTGCGAAATGAACAGCCGCCGCCCGCTCTGCGTAGCTACGAACAGCAGCAACACCGCCAGCACGGCCCACCCCGCCACCACCCAGTCGAGCGGCACCTCAAATCGCAAAAGCGCCATCGCCGCCACCAGGCCCATCCAGGAGTGTGCCTCGGCGGCGTGCAGTCTGCGGTCTGTGGCCAGGAACTCGTCCCCGCGGCCCTGCAACCGTTCGTAAACGAAATAGAAGACCACAGCCATCGGCACCACGGTGTACAGCCGCGCGCTCATGCCGCCCAGCGCCCCCGCGCCGCCTTCGTCGTTCAAATTCACGAAAAAGATGCGAAGAAATCCCGAGACGAACAGCGCGTAGGCCTGCAAGCGCAGCGCGAGCCACTGCTTCGCCATCCCAGTCTCCAGGAGCGCGATTCCCACCAGCCCCCAGGCCAGCGCCACGCTCGCCGGGCGCAGCTCGTACCACGCCAGCAATGTGAGCACGCCCGTCCCGGCCCAGCTCAACGCCGCGGGCAGTTGCGCCGTCCACGCTCGCTCCTTCGCTTCGCCCCACCGCGCGCCCACGTAGGCCAGCGCCGCGATGCCCACCAGCGTCATGAACCGCAGCGAAATTCCTTCCCCGCCGGGATGCGCGCCCGTGCTGAGCTGCAGATTGACCACCAGCGCGCGCACCAGCGCCACTCCGACCGCAGCGCACGCTTCGGGCAACAGACGGTATTCCTTCCAGCGATTCGCCGCGCCGAGTAGCGCCACCCCCAGCGCTGTCCACAGCACCGCGATCCACGCGTAGGGCAGCGCCACGTACACCCCGGTAAACGCCACCCCGCCCGCCAGCCATGAAAGCGCCTCGCAGGCGAACGCATCCCATCGCTCCGGGAACAGCTCCGGCCACACGCGCGGGGCCACGTGCGCGGTCAAAAAGAACGCGGCCGCGGCAAGTGCGCACGTGAGCCCCAGCGGCCAATGCAGCGCGTACGTCGCGTGGTCCATCCGTTCGCCCACCACGCGCGCCCCATCCACGGCGATCACCTGGATCGCCGCGACCCCGCTGGCCAGGTACGCCAGCCGCCGGAACACGATCTCCCGCAGGAAGATTCCGGAGAAAAGCAGCGCCTCCGCCAGCGCCAGCCACAGCAGCGACGTGTTCTCCGGCGAGAAATGCAGCGGCAGCGCCGTGAAAATCAGCGTCACGCCGATCGTGGTCAGCAGGATGAACGCCGCGCGCCTCCGCCGCACGAAGGGGATCTGGCCCAGCACGAATTCCACCGCGCCCAGCGCCAGCAGGAAGATCCACGCCCATTCCGGGTGCACCGACTGGTAGCGCGCCAGCGCCAGCAGCAGAAACGTGTTCAGCACGCAGGCCACGCTCGAGGCGTTTTCGTCCTTCGGCGCGGCACGCAGCACGTACGACACGCGGAACACGGCCCAATAGAGCAGCAGGAACGTAATACTCGCGGTGAATTCCTTGAAGGGCTTCAGCGGCCGCGCCATCGGCTCGATGATCCCCACCAGCCACCAGAAATGATTCAAGTAGGTGGCCAGGATCCCGAACACCTCCAGTTCGTACCACTCCATGCGCACGGAGAGAACCGCCACCGCCATCGCCAGCACCACCGCCGCCGTCAGGCTCCACACGCCTCCCTCGCGGTTCACCGTGATAGTCAAGAAAGCCAGCAGCAGCGCCAGCCCCGTCACCGTCTGCGAGCGGTAGCGCAACGTGTGCGCCACCATGCCCCCCGCCACGACGAGCATCAGCACCAGGTCCACTTCCAGTGTCATTCCCGGGATCCGCGCTTCGCGCACGTTGTACATCGCGTAAGTCACAAAAAACAGCAGCGGCCACGCGCCTGCAATCCCCACCCGCGCCAGCAGCCGATATCGCTCCAGGCGCTCGAAATACATGCCCGCGGCGAGCAGCGCGATCCCGCTCAGGTAGCCCACCATCACTTTTCCGGCCGGGCCCAGCGTGCGCATCTCGTACAGCAGGAAAAACGCCACGCCCAGCACCAGGCCGCTGATGCCGAGTTTGCTCAGCCAGTTGGTGCCCAGCATTTCTTCAATGTCGGGGAGTTTCATCCGCGCCGCGCGCGCCGGCGGTGTCACGGACGCCGCAGCGCCCAGCCGCCCCGTGAGCGCGGGAGGCGAAGCCGCGGCCGGTGCAGGTTTCGTTTGCGCGGCGCGAATCTCCTCCGCGCTGGTGGGAAGCGTTGCGGGTGGGATAGGAATCGTCGCCGGGACGCCTGCTACAGGCTGCACCGGTTGCACCGCAGCCGGCGCCTGCACGGGCTTTGCAATTTCCGTCGCGGCGGGCGAAACCTGTTGTGCGGGTGCTGTTGCAGGCCCTCGAAACTCGGTGGCGGCCTGGATTTTCGCCACCCCTTCCTCGAGTTTGCGCAGCCGCGTGCCGAGTTGCTCCTCGATCGCTCCCAGCCGTCCCTCAAACTCCTGCCACTGCCTGCGCTGCCTCCAACTCCGCACGATGCTCCATGCAATCAACCCGCACACCAGCACGAAAATGCTGCCGAGGATCTGGGCCTCCATGCCGCGATTCGAGCCGGCGACCAAAATTCCAATGATGACGGCAACGATGATGACCACACCGGCGTAGCGGGTTCTGCGGGGCTCACTCAAGGGAACGCACGACTGCGCCGAGTCTAGCCACGAATCTCTGTATGCGCAAAAGGGAAGTTCGAAACTGTTGCCAGCAAGGGTAGCGCCGGCTTCCAGCCGGCCTTTAGAGGCCTGCTGCAGCGCCCCGATTTCTGATGGCTAGCCGGGAGAGGCGCGCGCGCACCCGCGGCTCTCCGCGCTATTGTCTCAGCAGCGGCAGCCGGTCAAACCTGTATCCGAGGATTCCTTTCACGATGATGTGGTCCGTTCCCGCCGTCACTCCGACCCCCACGCCGAAATTCACCTCCCATTTCGGCGAGAGATTCAGGTCAATCGCGGGGATGATCTGCTGCTGTTGCTGGCCGATGGGATCGAAGTTTCCCACCGGGCCGAGGCTCCCGTAATACTCGAAGCCCGCGCTCACTTTTTTCGTGACGTCGTAGCTGAGCTTCACATTGGGCGAAAACTCCCACCCTTTGCGCTGGCTCAGTCCCGCGAACGACCGGTCAAACGTGGGATTGAACGACCAGTACCACGGCCCGATCTTCTGGTCCACAATCGGGCGGATTTCGATCGTCCAGGTGTCCTGCGAAAATAGCCGCCGCTGGTAGCCGAACTCGGTGGAAACGCTCACCCCCACCGGCCAGTGCCACTTCGGCGGCACGCGCACCCGCGGGCGCACGTGCGTGCCCACGTACTGCCACCCGTAGTCCTGCCCGATGGACGTGAACGTGTACCAGCCCGTCTCAAACCACGTCGTCCAGCCTCGCGTGATCTCCAGCGTCTCGTGGAAGGCATCTTCGGTCGGATAGACGCCGTTCTGCATCGTCTTCGTGCCGTTCACCGTGAAGTTGCTGTGGAACTCGAACATCGTCTTCCCGGGTTCCACCGTCTCCGCCTCGTACACCTGGATCTCGTAGTTGTCCTGCGCGCACACCGCGGTAGCGCTCGCGATAAGGGCTGCGAAAAGAAGCACGGGCCGGAGAGCAGTCGAAGGGATCATTTACGAGGTGCCGCGCGAACCACCGCAGTATGCCCCGCGGAGCAGGGAGGGTCAAACGCCGGCCGCTTCCACCTCTTCCAGGCAAAGTTCAATCGCTTCGCGAATGTTCGCCAGTGCCTCGGAGACGCTCTTTCCCTGCGAATAACAACCGGGAAGAGAGGGACACACCACCACATAGCCGCCGTAATCCTCGTCAGGCTCCAGAAAAACCTTGAAATCGCGTGTGGTCATTGCACTCCTCGTAAAGGAGCGACACCCCATCTCCAACCATGGGCCGTACCGGTGGCCGTGGCGGGACAGCATCCGGCATTATCCCCGCCTGCCACGGAATCACCCATTGCAAACTCCTTGAAAGCGTCAAACATTTGGGTTTTGCTCATGGGTGCACTTTGCCTCCGTGGAGAGAGGCTCACCATGAACGAGAAATCGCTTCGCGAGCAATTGGCAAAATTCCTCGGCTGGCATGAAGCCCATCTCGACTGGCCGGAAGCGCTGGCCGGTTTCCCGGCGCGGCTTCGCGGAGTGCGCCCGCAGGGCGCGGCGCATTCCGCATGGGAACTCCTCGAACATGCCCGCCTCGCGCAATGGGACATCCTCGAGTTCAGCCGGAACCCCAAGCACGTCTCGCCCGATTTTCCCGTCGGCTATTGGCCGAAAACCCCCGCTCCGCCGAACGCTGCGGCCTGGGGCAAGAGCGTGAAGGCATTTCTCCGCGACCGCAGGGCGATGCAGAAATTCATCGCCAACCGGAATACGGATCTATTCGTCGCCATCCCGCACGGCTCGGGACAAACCATCCTGCGCGAAGCGCTGCTGGCAGCCGACCACAACTCCTATCACTTGGGGCAAATTGTCCTGCTCCGCCGCCTGCTCGGCGCCTGGCCGCAGGGTTGACCTGCGGGTCGCACCCGGCCCGCCGGGCCGGAAGATGGACTTTGCCCTCGCGCTCGGCTCTCCACGGGGAGTCAGGACGCACCTCTGCGCGCGCCATCCGCGTGGGTTAGCTCCACGCGGGACACTCCGGGCGAAATTCGCACCAGTCGCAGAGCGCGCTCTTATGCGCTGGAAATTCTTTCTGACTCTCGATGTGATCGATCAGCGTTCGCGTATTTGCGCAGAGCTCGACGAGTTGTCCCGCCGTTCGCCGCGACCGCAGCGTCGTCCCCGTGCCCAGGTAATGCCACACCAGCTCCACACCGCGCGCATCAGGCCACAGCGCCTGCACGCCGAGGTGGTAGAGGCCGAGCTGCCGGTCGCCGTCCGCCTGTCGTTGCGTGGCGCCGCGCCGCCCGGTCTTGTAGTCCTGGACCTCCAATGTGCCGTCGGCCCGCCGCGCGATCCGGTCCACGTAGCCCTGCATCGGGTAGCGGCCGGCGGGATCCAGGCTGAAGACCAGCTTCCGCTCCGTCTCCAGTGTCTCCGTCCGGTCGGTGGGATACATCCTCTCGAAGTAGGTACGGATGCATTGCGCGCCGTATTGGAAATAGCTTTTCGCACTCTCGCCACGGCGGACAATTTTCACCTGCGGGCCCCAGTTCTTCTTCCACTGCGCGCGATAGAACTCGAACAATTGCTGGAGAGTGGCGGTCCGCCCCGCCAGCGCGTCGTCGTGCAGCTTGCGCAGCGTCTCGTGGACCCGGCTGCCCACGAACGCCTCAACGCCCTGTTCCTTCTTCTCGATCTTGTCGAGGTAGCGGAATTTGTACTTCAGGGCGCAGCTCTCAAACGTCTCCAGCCGCGAGTGGGAATAGATCGGCCGCGAAACTTCGCCCGCCCTCGCCGCTCGAGACCCCTGTGGCGCGACTTTCATGCGTCCGTCCCTCTCCTGGGGCGCACTCGCGGCAGCCATCGGGGCACCGCCGCCAAAAACCTTTCATATTCCTCGCCGTATCTCTTCCGCAACACCGGCTCCTCATACAGCAGCACAAACAAATGAAACGCCAGCCACACCGCCGCGCCATATTCCAACAATCGCAAGCTCCCGAACAGCACTCCCTGCCCAAAGATCACCGACGTCACAGCCACATACATCGGATTGCGCACATGCCGGTAGAAGCCGCCCACCACCAGGTTTTCGGTCGGCGCCATCGGTGCCGGCGTCCCCAGCCCCTGCATCGCAAATCGCCCGAAGGAATCCAGCAGCACCGGAAGCCCCGCAGCCAGCAGTAGAACTCCTGCCGCGCGAAAGAGCGAAATCCCCAGCAGTGGCGGTCCGAAATGCCATCGCGTCATCCTCCACGGCACGTATACCGCCACCGTCCCCGGCGCGATCAGCAAGAATACGGCAGAGCCCAGCGCCGCAAGCGCCTGCCTGCCCCGTCTTTTTTCTGTCGTGCCGCCCATGGAATTCAGCGACCGAAAGGGAAGCTGAAAAACGAGTGGGACAGCCATTCCTGCCTGTCTCCTGGGACGAAGAATACCCTTGAATCGACGGCACGCAGCTTTTGCATTCTGCCGAACTCTCCTCGAGAGAAGTCTCTCAGTTTCCTGTTAGCGTCCGCGCCGGTTTTTCTTTCTCGCGCGCCCAGCGAGCACGCGGACGCACTGCGCGATGCGCCGCGCGCGCGTTGCGGGCGCCTTCGCTTTTTCGATGTAGCGCAGGATTTCGCGCCGCATCGCCGTGGTTGCCGCGCGGTACTCCCGCTGTGAAATCGGCACTTGCGCGAGCGCCCGGGCCAGATCGCGCGGCACAGGCATCTCTCGAGACGCACGATCCAGCCGCAGCGTGATACTCACCGCATCCCCCGCATCCGCGCCCGCCGCCTTGCGCATCGCCCCATCGAGAAACAGGCGGTAGCTTCCACCACCCGCGGGCAGGAGCGTCGTGTGCCTCGTACGCCCGGCCACCGTGATCACCACTGGCGCGGCACGCCCCGGCGCGAGGCGAGCGCACACGTCCTCCGGCACACTCACGCACCGCAGGATTCCGATTTTGTAGATCACTGCGATGAATTCGTGCCGTCTGGAAGGCGGGTGCTTGAGGTACTTCAGTGCTCGGGCCCTCAGCTCACGAAGAGGGGGATTACTGAATGTTTCTGGGTTTGGCGGGATACAGGCTTTGCACCGACTTGGGCAGGTGGGAGGCGCGGTATTCATCCAGTTCGGTCTCGCTGACGTAGAAATGCGTCCCCACGGGCGGATGCGTGCTGTCCGAAAGTTCGCGGCGCAGCCGCAGCGTGCAGATGTCCGGCCCATCCTGATAGCGCGCCCGGTGGGATACAAAAGCTTCGTTCGCAATGGTCAGGGTGAAGTCCCGCGCCGCCCCCGACTGCAGCACGTGGAAACTGTACTGGCGAACCAGGGCCTGCGGCTCGCATTCCACGAACTGAATGTACAGCGTATCGCTCATTTGCCGGTGGTACGTGCGGCCACGGCCGCCACGGGCGCTGCCGCCGCAGCCGGCTTCTTCCGATGGCTCGACTTCGAGCGCTTCGGTGGTGTCCCCTCCGCCGGTTCCACCACCATGATCCCCGTCACAAATTTCTTGACCCCATGCGTGTCGAAATCAATGGTCGTGCGTTCCATGTCGGATTGCGTTACCACTCCGCAGCCGTATTGAAAATGTTTGATGTACAGGCCTTCCGCCAGTGCTTTCACTCCTGCCTCCTTTGCCCGCTCCCTTCACGTCACTCCCGCACATCGGTCGGCCGCCGCATGCGCATCGAGCCGCGCTTTCGCGGCTCCTTGCCAAACTGTCTTAGTAGCGCTGGCGGCGATGCCCGCCTCCTCCGCCTCCCCCCCCACGATTGCCCCGGTCGCCCCCATAACCCCCGCGGTCCCCGCGCGGCTCCTGCGGGCGCGCTTCATTCACCTGCAGCGCGCGTCCCTCCACGGTCACTCCGTGGAGCTCGGAGATGGCTTTTGCCGCGTCCTCATTCGGACCCAGCTCCACGAAGCCGAACCCGCGCGATCGCCCGCTGTTCATGTCGCGAATCACTCGCGCCGAGGCTACGTTAAATCCTTTGCCGGCGAACACCTGTTGCAGGCCCTCATCCGTCACCTCGTAAGAGAGGTTCCCCACGTACAGCTTGGCCATTTGGTTCTCCCTCGGGCCTGCGGCCCGGCCTGCGCGAGAAAGAGAAGGAAAGAGAATGGGCGCCCGTCCCGCTCAGCGGAACGGGCGCCCATTCGTCCGGTGGATCAGAGGCTGGTCACGTTTGCGGCCTGGAGGCCCTTCGGCCCGCGGGTCACTTCGAACTCCACTGCCTGTCCTTCGTTGAGTGATTTGTACCCTTCCGCCTGAATCGCGGAGAAGTGCACAAACACGTCTTCGCCAGACTGGCGTTGGATGAATCCGAAGCCCTTGCTGGCGTTAAACCACTTTACTGTTCCTTGTTCTCTCACTGATGTTTCCTCT
>Ga0074044_10001045_pt1 | contig 25410 bp, 21 predicted proteins | sample BogForMeECP23OM1_FD_94443 | JGI IMG/M metagenome (GOLD analysis project Ga0074044, IMG submission 94443) | Bog forest soil microbial communities from Calvert Island, British Columbia, Canada - Bog Forest MetaG ECP23OM1 | ecosystem: Environmental > Terrestrial > Soil > Wetlands ... | reverse complement strand
TCATCGGGATCGCCGCGCGCCCGGCCGAGACGCTGGCATCGCTGAGCTCGACATGGGTGCAGCCGCCGCGCACCGCGTCCTCGGCCTCCTGCCGGATGCGGGCGATCGCCTCGCGCAAGGCGCCGTCGCCCCTGGCGACCTCGAAGGTGCAGTCGACGTCGGCCGCCGTGGCCCCCATGTAGGCGCGCATCCCCTCGAACTCGCCGTTCGAGAGCACGGGCGAGCTGAGCTGGAGCAGACGGCACTGCGACTCGTCCTCGTCCAGGATGTTGCCGAGATTGCCGAGCCGCGTCACCAGCGACATGACCCGCGTCTCGCGCAAGGAGTCGATCGGCGGGTTGGTCACCTGGCTGAAATTCTGCCGGAAGTAATGATGCAGGCCGCGGTGCTGCTCGGAGAGCACGGCGAGCGGGGTGTCGTCGCCCATGGAGCCGACCGGCTCCTTGGCGTCCTCCGCCATCGGGTGGAGCACGACCTCGAGATCCTCGAGCGTCCAGCCGACCGCGATCTGGCGGCGGCGGAGCTCCTCGCGTTCGAACTCGACGCGCTCGCCCGTCCCCTTCTTGATCAGGCTGTCGAGCTTCTTGATCTGCTTGGCCCATTGGCCGTAAGGCCGGCCCTCAGCCAGCATCATCTTGGCCTCGCGGTCGCGGTAGAGCTTGCCCTCCCGCAAGTCGACCGCGATCATCTGGCCGGGGCCGATGCGGCCCTTCTCGATGACGCCCGTCTCGTCGAGGCGCACCATGCCGGTCTCCGAGCCGACGATGAGCAGCCCGTCGCCGGTCAAGGTGTAGCGCATGGGGCGCAGGCCGTTGCGATCCATGAAGGCGACCGCCCACTGCCCGCCATAGGCGCAGATCGCCGCCGGGCCGTCCCACGGCTCCATGATGGCGTTGCAGTAGGAGTAAAGGTCCTTGATCTCCTGCGGCAGGCCCGAGTGATCCGCCCAGGCCTCGGGTACCAGGATGGTCTTGACCATGGGCACGCTGCGGTTCGCGCGCACCATGATCTCGAACACCGCATCGAGCGCCATGGAATCCGAGCTGCCCGGCTGGACGACCGGCAGCAGGTCCGCCATGTGGCGGCCGAACCATTCGTGCGCCATGCGCGGCTCGTGGGCCTTCATCCAATTGACGTTGCCGAGCAGCGTATTGATCTCGCCGTTGTGGGCGAGCATGCGGAAGGGTTGCGCCAGCCACCAGGTGGGAAACGTGTTGGTCGAATAGCGCTGGTGGTAGATGGCGAAATTCGAGACGAAGCGATCGTCGAGCAGGTCGGGGTAGAAGGCGGTGAGCTGCTCGGCCAGGAACATGCCCTTGTAGATGACCGAGCGGCAGGAGAGCGAGCAGATATAGAAGTCCCGGATGCTCTCGGCGAGCACCTGCTTCTCGATGCGCCGGCGGATGATGAAGAGGTCGATCTCGAACTGCCTGGCACTCGTCCCCTTGGTGTTGTTGACCAGGATCTGCTCGATCTCGGGACGGGTCGCGTTCGCCTTCTCGCCGATCACGGAGATGTCGATCGGCACCTGGCGCCAGCCGTAGATGCCGTAGCCCATGGCGAGGATCTCGGCCTCGAGGATGCAGCGGCAGCGCTCCTGCGCGGCGAAGTCGGTGCGCGGCAGGAAGATCATGCCGACGGCCAGCCGGCCCTCGCCAGGCTCGTGACCCTGGTCGCGGATGTGCTCCTTGAGGAAGTTCTGCGGGATCTGCACGTGGATGCCGGCACCGTCGCCCGTCTTGCCGTCGGCATCCACCGCACCGCGATGCCACAGCACCTTGAGGGCTGCGATTCCGGCGCTCACCACCTCGCGGCGCGGCTTGCCGTCGATCGCGGCGACGAGGCCGACCCCGCAGGAGTCGTGCTCTTGGGACGGGTCGTAGAGGCCGTCGCGCGCCAGCGTCTCGGCGTTCTTGCGGTACTCCGCGACGAAGCGCTCGCCGCTCTCGCTTGCTCGCTCGTGGCACGCCATGCGGGATCTCCTCTCCTTCAAAGTGATGCCGCGGGCGCCCGGGCGCTCGCCTCCTCCATGGTCACCTCGCGGCCGACCCATGCCGTGATGGGGACGTAGCCGGGAATGGCGGCGATGCGCGCGAGCCAGCCGCGCACCGCCGCGTAGGGGCCGAGATCGAAGCCGCCCTCGGGCGCCACATGGGTGTAGGCGTAAAGGGAGATATCGGCGACCGTGGGCGCCTCGCCGACGAAAAAGGGATGCGCCGCGAGATGGCGCTCCATCACGGCGAGCGCGGCATGACCGAGCCGGCGCTTCTCCGGCAACACTGTCGCCCGATCGGCGGTCAGGAGATTGTGCGTGATCCAATAGCGCGGGGTCGCGATGTTGGGCTCGTGACTGTATTGCTCGAAGAAGAGCCACTCCAGCATCGCGGCACGGGCGCGGCGCGCCTGCGGCAGATAGGAGGTAGCTTCGGCGAGATAGCAGAGAATGGCATTCGACTCGGCGATGCGGTCGCCGGGCCCGAGCTCGAGCAGCGGGACGCGGCCGTTCGGGTTCTTGGCGAGGAATTGGGGCGTGCGCGTCTCGCCCCTGTCGATGTCGAGCTCGACGCGCTCGAAGGGGACGTCGAGAAGGCTCAAGAGGAGGCGGACCTTGTAGCCGTTCCCCGAGGAGAGATTGTCGTAGAGGCGAAGCATTGTCATGACCTCACTCGGCCGCCGCCGCCGCGGGTGCGGCGGCCTTGGCCTTGAGATGCCGGTGGATGCTCTCCGCGGCATCGCGTCCGTCGCGGATGGCCCAGACGACGAGCGAGGCGCCGCGCACGATGTCGCCCGCCGCGAAAACGCCGTCCAAATTGGTCATCGTCGTCCTGTAATCGATCTTGACGGTGCCCCAGCGGGTCACCGCGAGCTCGGGTGCCTTGAAGAGCGTCGGCACGTCCTCGGGGTCGAAGCCGAGGGCCTTGATGACGAGGTCGGCCGCGATGGTGAAATGGGAGCCTTCGATCGGCTGCGGGGTCTGCCGCCCCGAGGAATCGGCGACGCCGAGCCGCATGCGCACCGTGCGCACGCCGCCGACGGAGCGCTCGCCCAAGAAGGCCTCGGGTGCCGAGAGCCAGACGAACTCCACGCCCTCCTCCTCGGCATGCAGCACCTCGCGTTGCGAGCCCGGCATGTTGCTGCGGTTGCGGCGGTAGAGGCATTTGACCGATTTCGCACCCTGGCGCACGGCGGTGCGCACGCAATCCATCGCCGTATCGCCGCCGCCGACCACGACGACATTCTTGCCCTCCGCATTGAGGGTGCCGTCATCGAAGCGCGCCACGGCGTCGCCGAGCCCCTTGCGGTTGCTCGCGGTCAGGTAATCGAGCGCCTGCACGATGTTGCCGAGTCCGATGCCGGGAACGGCGACGTCGCGCGCCGTATAGACCCCGCTCGCGATGAGTACCGCGTCGTGGCGCGCGCGCAGCTCGTCGAGCGTCACATCCGTGCCGACCTCGCAATTGAGGTGGAAGCGGATGCCGCCCTCCTCGAGGAGCGACGCCCGCCGCGCCACGATGCTCTTTTCGAGCTTGAAATTGGGGATGCCGTAAAGCAGGAGGCCGCCCACGCGGTCATGGCGGTCGTAGACGTGGATCTGATAGCCGCGGCGGCGCAACTCCTCGGCGGCGGCCATGCCGCCCGGTCCGGCGCCGATGATGCCGACCGAGCGCTCGAGCTCGCGCGGCGGGCGGGGTGCCTTGACCCACCCCTTCTTGAAGGCGGTCTCGGTGATGTACTTCTCGATCCCGCCGATGGTGACCGAGCGGAAGCCCTTCTCGATGACGCAGTTGCCCTCGCATAGGCGATCCTGCGGGCAGATGCGGCCGCAAATCTCGGGCATGTTGTTGGTGGCGGCGGCGATTTCGTAGGCCTCCTAGGGGCGGCCCTCGGCGGTCAGCATGAGCCAGTCGGGAATGTTGTTGTGCAGCGGGCAGTGCACTTGACAGAAGGGAACGCCGCACTGGGAGCAGCGCCCCGCCTGCTCCTTTGCCCGGCCCTCGTCGAAATCCGCATAGATCTCCCGGAAGTCGCGACGCCGCGCCTCGACCTCCCGCTTGTCGGGCATGCGCATGTCGACATTGACGAATTTGAGCAGGTTACGCGCCATTTTCGTCCTTAGAGCCGGCCTAAGGGCGACGTCCACGCCGCCCCGGATGGCGCGCCCTCCGCCACGCTGCCGCAGCTCGTGACCGATCATGCGGAGCGGGCTATAGGTCAGGTATATTGACTTACTTTCTGAATAGCCGGCGCGCTCCTATTTCGCTTAAGCCTGAGGTCGGGCAAAGGCAAGAAAAGTTGGTTCCAAATTGGAACTATAGCCGAAAATTTCCCCAAAACCCCGCCTAGGAAAGGGATTTGCCCCGTGTTATAAGCGGCGGCCGCATCGCTCCGAGGTCGCTTTGCCCTACCTGGCCGTCGTCTGTCTTGCTTTGGTGCAGGGGCTGACTTTCCTCATCCCCGTGGGCGAGAACCTGCACATCGCGGTGCTGCCTCGCCTGCTGGGCTGGCCGTTGCAATCGTTGCCGGAGCACCTCGCCTGCCATGCGGGCACCGTGATCTCGCTCGTGATCGTGTTGCGCCGGGAGGTGGGCCGGGCGCTCAAGGGGGTTTGGCAGCTCCTCCGCGGCCGCTGGCGCCCCGAGACGGGGTTCTTCGTCAGCTTGACGATAGCACTTCTGCCCATCGGCGTGCTGCGGGCACTCGGTGCGCCTGATTATGTGGGCAGCTTCGGGCTCGGCCGCATCGACTATCTGGCCATGACGGGAATCGTCATGGCGGCGCTCATGTGGCTCGCCGACCGTTACAGCTTGGCGATCCGCCGCATCGAGCACATGTCTCCCGTCGATGGGCTCGTGCTCGGCATTGTCCAGCTCCTCGCCTTCTTCCCCGGCACCGGTCTGGCGCCGCTATCCATGACGACGGCGCGGCTGCTCGGCTTCGAGCGACCGGATGCGGTGCGGATTGCCTTCCTGGTGGCTCTCGCTGCCTTTGCGGGCGAGGTTCTCTTGAGCGGCAGTCGGCTCTATCTGGCGGGGACGCTGCACCCCGCGCCCGAGCTGGCGATCGCCGCAGCCGCCGCAGCCGCGGCCGGCCTCTTCGCCGCGAGCGCTTTCCTCGAATGGCTCAAGCGGCGGAGCATGGCCCCCTTCCTTGCCTACCGCTTGCTCGCCTCGGCCGCCGCGCTGGTGTGGTTCTATATGGTCTTCCGCGGCTGATCCGCCCTCAAGCATGGCGCACGTTGCCGCGTCCGCCGCGCCGATACATGTCCATGTAGGTGGGAAGGATGCTCTCCGCAGGCGTCGGCGCGATGCCGAGCTCCGCGAGCCCGAGCGCGCCCGCGGACAAAATGTTGTCCCGCCGCATGAGCCGCACCTGGTCGCGCGTCAAGAGCGGGGTCGGCAGAGGCACGAGACTCAAGAGCGCCGCCTCGATCTCGGCGAGCCCTAAAGGCATCGGCAGCAGCCAGCGCTTGCGCTTCGTCTCGCGCAGCACCAGCTCCATGAGCTCCTTGAAGCTGTAAATGCGCGGGCCGCCGAGCTCGTAGGTCTTCCCGGCCGTCGCGGGATCGTCGAGAATGCGCGCGATCGCCTCCGCAACGTCGCCGACATAGACAGGCTGGAAGCGCGTCCCGCCGTCGCCGCACAGCGAGAAGCGCACGCCGCCGCCGGGAAGGTGCACGAGGCGCGGGGTGGCGCCGAACACGGGAAGTGCCGGCAGCAGGCGCGCGAGTGCTGCAAAGCGGTTGAAGAAATCGTCCTCCGGGCCGAACACCACGCTCGGACGCACGATGGCAGCGCTTGCAAACGCCTCGCGCACCGCTTGCTCGCCCGCCGCCTTGCTGCGCGCGTAGAGCGCTGGCCCTTGGGCGTCGGCGCCGAGGGCCGAAACATGGACGAGGCGCTTGACGCCAGCACCTTGCGCCCGCCGCGCGATGCGGCCTGCCGCCGCCGCATGGATCTCGGCGAAGCGTTGCTTGCCGCGCTCGAAGAGAATGCCGACCAGGTTCACGACCGCATCCGCGCCTGCCGTGGCCGCCTCGACCGCGGCCTCGTCGCGCACGTCGACCCTGAGCGGCACGACCTGCCCGACATCGCCCATCGGCTTGAGAAAAGCCGCGGAGACCGGGTCGCGCACGGCGATGCGCAGGATATCGCCGCGCGCGGCGAGCCGCTTTACCAGGTGGCGGCCGAGAAAGCCCGAGCCGCCGAAGACGGTCACGCGCCGATTTGCCATCTGGCTCCTCCCAACTCGCCGCTTCTTATCCGCTCCCGCCGCCCCTCGCAAGCGTGCTCGCGTCTCAGCGCTACCTCTCGCCGCTCGCATCCGCGCCGGGGAAATGCCGATTGACATCGAGTGAGGGGCGGGCTAGGCAGTGCGGACCATAGACATGGCGGTTTCTTCCTAGCCCAGGTGGCGGAATTGGTAGACGCGCAGGTTTCAGGTACCTGTGGCCGCGAGGCCGTGGAAGTTCGAGTCTTCTCCTGGGCACCATTTCCTGGGCCGGCTTCCCGCCCGCGTCGCAGATGAGCCTTTCCCCCGCGCAGATCAAGCTCCACCGGAACGACCTGCCGCGCGGGCTGACGCTCGGCGCCGTGGTCGCGATCGACACCGAGACGATGGGGCTCAACCCGCAGCGCGATCGGCTCTGTCTCGTGCAGCTCTCGGCCGGAGACGGCATCTGCCACGTCGTGCAATTCGCGCGCGGCCGCTACGAGGCGCCCAACCTGAAGGCGCTCCTGCAAGACGCGAAGGTGACCAAGCTGTTCCATTTCGCGCGTTTCGACGTGGCGACGCTGCGCCACCATCTCGGCGTCGCATGCCGCCCGATCTATTGCACGAAGATCGCCTCCAAGCTCACGCGCACCTTCACCGACCGGCACAGCCTGAAGGACCTGTGCCGCGAGCTTCTCGGCATCGAGCTCAGCAAGCAGCAGCAGCTCACCGATTGGGGTGCCGAGCGGCTCAGCGAGGAGCAGCTCGTTTACGCCGCGACCGACGTGCTCCACTTGCATGCGCTCCGCGACAGGCTAGACGCGCTCCTGGAGCGCGAGGGGCGGCGCCATATGGCGGAGGCCTGCTTCGCCTTTCTGCCCGAGCGCGCCGAGCTCGATTTGGGCGGCTGGGACGACCCGGACATCTTCGCGCATTGAGCGCGGCCTCGCGGGCTCAATTCATTGACCGGCGAAGGGCCGCGGAGCATACTAGCCACAGTGTGATTCCGTGAGCTATTACAAGCAAATGCCGGAGCGCCGGGGAAGTCCTGGGCGGACTTCCGCCAATTCTTGCCCGACTGGCAGAAAGGAAAGCGTGGCCAAGCTAGCCGAGAGCCAACGCGGCAGCGTCGATCTGATGGCGGCACGGCGCGTGCTGCGCCTCGAGGCGGCGGCCATCGAGACCCTTGCCAAGACGCTGGACGGCTCCTTCACGGACGCGGTCGAGCGCTTGCGGCAGGTGCGCGGCCGTGTCGTGGTGACGGGAATGGGCAAGAGCGGCCACATCGGCCGCAAGATCGCCGCGACCTTCGCCTCCACCGGCACGCCCGCTTTCTTCGTCCACCCCGCCGAGGCAAGTCACGGCGATCTCGGCATGATCACCCGCGACGACGCGGTCTTGGCCCTCTCGAACTCGGGCGAGACCAACGAGCTCGCTGACCTCGTCGCCTTCACGCGCCGCTTCGGCATTCCCTTGATCGTCATCACGAGCGGGGCTGCGAGCTCGCTCGCCGAAGCCTCGGACGTGGCCCTCCTCCTGCCCGCCTCCCCCGAGGCGTGCCCGCTCGGCTTGGCGCCCACCACCTCGACCACGGTGATGCTGGCCCTGGGCGATGCGCTCGCCGTAGCGCTGCTCGAGCGCAAGGGCTTCTCGCTCGACCAGTTTCAGGCGCTGCACCCCGGCGGATCGATCGGCCGCCAGCTCCTGCGCGTGGCCGACGTCATGCACAGCGGCGACGAGATGCCGCTGACGCAGCCGGACGCGCGCATGTCCGAGGCGATCCTCATCATGACGGCCAAGCATTTCGGCTGTGTCGGCGTGATCGATCCGGCGGGAAAGCTGATCGGCATCATCACCGACGGTGACCTGCGCCGGCACATGGGGTCGGCGATCCTCGACATGACCGTCGGCGAGGTGATGACGCCGGCGCCGCAGACCATCAGACCCAAGGCGCTCGCGCTTGAGGCGCTCAACCTCATGAACACGCGCGGCATCGACAATCGCGGCATCGGCTGCCTGTTCGCGGTCGAGGACGGCCGCCCGGTCGGCATCCTCAACCTTCACGACTGCCTGCGCGCGGGCGCGAGTTGAGCGCGGGACAAGCGATGATCGAGCTCGCCAAGGAAAAGCCGGCCGCCGAGGGGCGCGGGCGGCTGCGCGTGCAAATACCGCGTCCGCGGCCCTTGGCCGAGCTTGCGAGCAAGAGCTACAGCTCCTTCGTCGGCACCATGAAGATCGTGCTGCCGGCAATCGCGGTCGGCATCATCCTCCTCGTCATCGCCTGGCCGCAATTCCAGGTCCGCGACGAGAGTTTCCACGTCGGGCTCGCCAGCATCACCGCGGAAGACGTGCAGAACCTGCGCATGCTCAGCCCGCGTTACCAAGGCATGGACAAACGCGGCGAGCCCTTTGCGGTCACGGCCAACTCCGCGACCAAGAAGAACCCGCAATCCGACGTGGTCGAGCTCGACCATCCCGTGGCCGATATCACGATCACGCAAGGCAATTGGATGGCGCTCAGGGCCGATTACGGCGCCTACCGCGAGCAGGATCAGCAGCTCGATCTGATCGGCGGGGTGGACCTCTTCCACGACGACGGCTACGAGTTCGAGACGCTGGCCGCCCATGTCAACTTGACGAACAACACCGCGGAAGGCGACGACCCGGTGCACGGCCAGGGCCCCTTCGGCGAGATCCACTCCGAGGGCTTCCGCGTCTATGACAAGGGCGCGCGCATCCTGTTCACGGGCAAAGCCCATCTCTTGCTGCGCCCGCGCGAGGAGGGCGGCGGCAATATTCCCGATTTCATGCCCACCCTAAGCCCGGATCTGCCCAATCCTGGGACCAAGGGGCACGGATGACGGAATTCGCGAGAGCTGCTGCGCGCGGCGCAACGCTCGCAGCCCTCCTGGCCGTCGCCACCTCTCTCGGCGGCATGCCGGCCCAAGGCCAGAGGCAGGCTCCGGCGAGTGCCGAGAGCGCAGCACCCGCCCCGCCGGCCACTCCGCCCACCGCGCTGACGGCACCGCCCGCCTCGCCTCGGCCCCCGCTCGGCAGCCCTGCCGCCGCGACCAAGGGCGAAGTGCTAACGCCGGGAAGTGCGAAGGGCGGGCAGAGCGCTCCGGCCCAGGGTCAAGGCGGCACAGGCACCGACTCGAGCGGCCTCTTCGGGACCACCGCTGAGACCAACGGCCTGCCGGTGAACGTCGAGGCCGAGCAGGGCATCGAGTGGCAGCAGGAGAAGCAGGAATATATCGCCCGCGGCAACGCCAAGGCGGTGCGCGGCGACGTCACCGTTTACGGCCAGACGCTCATTGCCTATTATCGCAAGACGCCGTCGGGCAGCTCGGACGTCTGGCGGCTCGATGCGGACGACGACGTCAAGATCACGACCTCGACCGACACGGCGGTGGGCGACAAGGGGGTGTACGACGTCGACAACGGCGTCTTCGTGTTGACCGGCAGGAAGCTCCAGCTCGACACCCCCAAGGGGGTGATCACGGCGCGCGACTCGCTCGAGTATTGGAAGCTCAGGCAATATGCGGTTGCGCGCGGCGATGCCAAGGCGGTGCGCGAGGACAAGACGGTGACCGCCGATATTCTTGAAGCGCACTTCAAGCCCGATGCGAAGGGTCAGCTCGCGATCAGCTTCATCGAGGCGTTCAATAACGTCACAGTCTCCAACCCGAGCTCGGTGGCGCATGCCATCTACGGCAATTACAATGTCGATACGGGTATCGCCGACCTCAAGGGATCGGTTAAGATCACCCGCGGGCAGGACCAGCTCGACGGCGAGTGCGCCACCATGAACATGAACACCGGCATCAGCCGACTCTATGCTTGCGCGAAGGCAGATCGCGTGCGCGGCCTCTTGATTCCCAAGCAGAGCGAAGGCATCGGGGCGCCCGGAAAGGGCAGCACCGCGCCAACCCCGAAGCCGGCCGGGGGCCAACAAAAGTGAGGAGCCCGGGCGCGTGAGCGAACGACGCGACGATACGGCAGCGGGGCGCGGCCCGGGAGCGGAGCCGCAGAGGCCGCGGCTCGTCGCCGTCAACCCCGGGCTGTTCGCCAAGAACATCGGCAAGCGCTTCAAGAAGCGGCCGGTCCTGCGCAACGTCAGCATCTCGGTCCAGCGCGGCGAGGCGGTCGGCCTGCTCGGCCCCAACGGCGCCGGCAAGACCACCTGCTTCTACATCATCACCGGCCTCATCTCGGCGGATTACGGCAGCATCCTGCTCGACAACGTCGACATCACGGATCTGCCGATGTACCGCCGGGCGCGGCTCGGCATCGGCTACCTGCCCCAGGAACCCTCGATCTTCCGCGGCATGAACGTCGAGCAGAACATCCGCACGGTCCTCGAGGTGGTCGAGCCGGACCGGGACAAGCGCCAGACCATGCTCGACGACCTCCTCGCCGAGTTCTCGATCACGCACCTGCGCCGCGCGCCGGCGCTGTCACTTTCGGGCGGCGAGCGGCGGCGCGTCGAGATCTCGCGCGCGCTCGCCTCGCAGCCGAATTTCATGCTTCTCGACGAGCCGTTGGCCGGCATCGACCCGATCGCGCTCAACGACATCCGCGAGCTTGTCTCCCATCTCAAGGACCGCGGCATCGGCGTGCTCATCACCGACCACAATGTGCGCGAGACGCTGGACATCGTCGACCGCGCCTACATCATCCACAACGGTCAGGTGCTGATGGAAGGCAAGCCCAACGAGATCGTCGCGCATGAGGACGTGCGGCGCGTCTATCTCGGCGAGCGGTTCAGCCTGTAGCCGGGAGCCCGTCTCTCGCCATGGCGATCACGACACGCCTCGATCTGCGCCAGACCCAGTCGCTCGTGATGACGCCCCAGCTGCAGCAGGCGATCAAGCTGCTGCAGATGTCGAACCTCGAGCTCGCGGCTTTCGTGGAGCGCGAGATCGAGCAGAACCCGCTGCTCGAGCCGGCCGAGGCCGCGGACGGCGAAGAGGCGGAAGGCCCGGGCGAGGCGGGCGGGGCCGGAGAGGCCGGTGCCGTGGCGTCCGACGCCGCGGCGCAAGCGCGGGAGACGGGCGAGCGCGACGATCTCACGCGCGAGCCCCGGATGGACGCCGCCGCCGGGGTGCCGCTCGACGCCGAGTACGACGATTCCAGGGACAGCGCCAACGACCCGGGCGGCCGGCGCGCCGCACCCGATTCCTTCGCGAGCTGGGGCTCGGGACGGGGCGGCAGCTTCGAGGAGCGCCGCTTCGATCTCGAGGACACGCTCTCCGACACGGTGCACTTGCGCGACCATTTGGTCGAGCAGCTCAACATGGACCTCGCCGATCCGGTCGACCGCGTGATCGCCATCCATCTCGTCGATCTCCTGGACGAGGCGGGCTATCTTGCGGCGGATCTTGCGGCGGTGGCACAGCAGCTCGGCTGCGAGGTGGCGCGCGTGGAGGCCACGCTTGCGCGGCTGCAGCAGCTCGATCCTCCGGGCATCTTCGCGCGCGATCTGCGCGAGTGCCTCGCCCTCCAGCTGCGCGACCGGGGCCGCCTCGATCCCTGCATGGAGAGACTCCTCGACCACCTCGACCTGCTCGCCCGCCGCGATTTCGCCGCCTTGCGGCGGCTGTGCGAGGCGAGCCAGGAGGACCTCATCGACATGCTGGCCGAGATCAAGGCGCTCAACCCGAAACCGGCACTCGCCTTCGACCACAGCGTGGCGCAGCCGGTGACGCCGGATGTGATCATGCGCCCGCATGCCGACGGCGGCTGGCACATCGAGCTCAACAGCGAGACGCTGCCGCGCGTGCTGGTAAACGCGCAATACTATGCGCGCGTGAGCCGCGAGGTGAAGGACAAGGGCGAGCGCGAATATCTCTCGGAGCGCTATCAGTCCGCCAACTGGCTGGTGAAGTCGCTCCACCAGCGCGCCACCACCATTCTCAAGGTTGCGAGCGAGATCGTGCGCCAGCAGGACGGCTTCTTCGCCCACGGCGTACAGCACCTGAAGCCGCTCGTGCTCCGCGACATCGCGGCGGCGATTGAGATGCACGAGAGCACCGTGAGCCGCGTCACCACCAACAAATACATGGCGACCCCGCGCGGCATGTTCGAGCTCAAGTATTTTTTCACCTCCGCGATCGCGAGCTCCGAGGGCGGGGAGGCGCATTCGGCCGAGGCCGTGCGGCACCGCATCAAGGCGCTGGTCGAGCGCGAGACCGCGGCCGACGTGCTCTCGGACGACCGCATCGTCGAGATCCTCAACAAGGAGGGCATCGACATCGCGCGGCGCACGGTCGCCAAGTACCGCGACGCGCTCAGGATTCCCTCCTCGGTGCAGCGACGACGGCTCAAATCCGTCGAGTTATAAATGACTTGCGGGGAGCAGGCGGGTGCGCTTGACTTAAGGGGTGGGGCTCACTATGTTCCCGCCCCTCCGGCCTCGGCGCCCCCTTTCGGGAAGGCCGGGCGAGACGGGCGTTCCCCGGCCGGCAACGCCCCCCGGGGAACGCGCTAGGGACACGCTTCGGCAGACCGATCGGCCATGAAGGTTTCCGTATCAGGCAAGCAGCTCGACGTGGGAGACGCCTTTCGCACCCACATCGAGCAGACGCTCCTGGCCGTGGTCGACAAATATTTCGGCAATGCGCTCGACGCGCATGCCGTGCTCTCGCGCCAGGCCCATCTCTACCGCGCCGACGTGGCCGTCCACGTCGGCCGCAACATTTTGGTGCAAGGGCACGCGGAGGCGGATGCGCCCTACCCCGCCTTCGATGCGGCGGCCGAGCGCATCGGCAAGCGCCTGCGCCGCTACAAGCGCCGACTGCGCGCCCACCACAAGCATCAGAGCCAGCAAGCGGCGTCGCTCGAAGCGCAGCAGTACATCCTCGCCGCGGCACCCGAAGATGCCGAGGAGGATCTCGCGAACGGGGACAAGCCGGTGGTCATCGCCGAGCTGACGACCGCGATCGACAGCATGACGGTAGGCGAAGCCGTCATGCGCCTCGACCTCGCCGAGCTTCCCGCCATGCTCTTCCGCAACAGCGCGAACGGCGAGCTCAACATGGTCTACCGCCGGCCCGACGTCAACATCGGCTGGGTCGATCCCCGCGGCGGCAAAGCATAGGCGCCGGACCCGGTCGCCAGGGAAACAGGCATGGAAATGGAAGATCTGATCACGCTCGAAAGTGTGATCCCGCATTTGCGGGTGACGAGCAAGAAGCAGGCGCTGCAGGAATTGGCGAAGCGCGCGGCGGAGCTCACCGGCATTTCCGACCGGCAGATCTACGAGGTGCTGTTCGAGCGCGAGCGGCTCGGCACCACCGGCGTGGGCAACGGCATCGCCATCCCGCACGGCAAGCTCCCCGCCTTGAAGCGGCTCTACGGCGTCTTCGCCCGGCTCGAGACGCCGATCAATTTCGAGGCGATCGACGAGCAGCCGGTCGACCTCATCTTCCTCCTTCTCGCCCCCGAGCAGGCCGGCGCCGACCACCTGAAGGCGCTCGCGCGCATCTCGCGCCTCTTACGCGACCGCACCGTGTGCGAGAAGCTGCGCGGCTCCGACACCGCCGAAGCGCTCTACGCGCTGCTCACCGATTCGACCACCAGCCGCGCGGCGTAGGACCCACGCCCGGCCGCGGCGCGACCGCATCGATCCGCTTCGCGGCATCGATCCCGCAAACGGGCGGGGGAAAACTCCCTGATATCGCGCTCCTTGATGGAGGATCTTGCCGCGGCCGCGTAGTCCGCAACCGGCCGGCCGCCGCATTTTTGTCACAGCGTTCGCGCAGCATTTGCTCCTCAGCGATGCTTATTTTTTCTCATGGGCGAATTCCTCGCTCGCCCGCCCGCTGCAGTCCTATCGCTGAACTCTCCCAGCCGGGCGGCGGTGCTGTCTTGAGCCGCGCCCTGCCCGGCGGGGCTACCCCTCTCGATGCGCGGACGCCCGCGCGGCGGCAAAAGCGCGCGCGGGAAAAGGGCTTGTCGGAAAAGGGGGGAAGCGAAGTCGGCGCAGCCGCCCTCAGTGCACGCTCATCGGCTCGAGGTCGTGCTGCTTCAAGGTTACAAAAGCGAGCTCGCGCGTGGCCATCAGGCCGAGCTGGGTGCCGTCGGCGGCGAACACCGCATAACCGTCGGCGCCCTTCTCGGACACCTTCTTGACATAGGCGAGCTCCTGCATGCCGAGCGCATAGAGCTCGCGCGAGGTGATGGTGCGCAGATCGTTGGACGCGTCGGTCATCTTACTGGTCATCCTATAGTGCTCCTCATCCTCTTGGGCCCGCTTTCCTAAGCCGGCACCCCTAAGGCTGATTTTTTCCGGCCACGAGCTCGATCGTCTCCGCCTTGCGCGCCGCGCGCTTGGGTGCCGTGTCGATCTTGACCGTACGCACCCGGTTGGCCGCCGGCCGCCGGCTGAGCTCGACGTGGAGAAGGCCGTTGTCGAGATGGGCGCGCACCACCTCGATGCCGTCGGCGAGCACGAAGCTGCGCTGGAACTGGCGCGCCGCAATGCCGCGGTGGAGGTAGACGCGCTCGCCCTCTTCCTCGGCCTGCTTGCCGCGAATGACGAGCTGGTTGTCCTCGAGCCGGATCGAGAGCTCGCCCTCGGAGAAGCCCGCGACCGCGAGCGTGATCCGCAAGCCGTCCTCGCCGATCTGCTCGATGTTGTACGGCGGATAGCCGTCCGCCGCCGCCTTGGAGACCCGCTCCAGCGCCTGCTCGAAATGATCGAAGCCAAGCAGAAGCGGACTGTTGAAGAGCGTCAGCCGTGACATCCAGCAACCTCCTCTGAACGAGCGAGTCGCCCTCCTGGGTCCGTTTCCGGCACCCTCTCGCGCGGCAGCCCCGCCGGGCACTACCGCGCAATTTCTATGTAAGAACCCCGCGAAGCACGATCAAGGGGGGCGCGCGAGAAGAGAGAATGGGCAAAAACAAACAGTTATGCCTCAGAGCCGGGTCAGAAGTGGCGCACCGCCGGGATGCCGCACATCACGTTGACGAGCGCCTGGCGCTTCTCGCCCTTGACCGCCTCGAGCGCCCGCTCGAAGGCGGGAACGAGCTCGTCTTCCCTCTCCACCCGCTCGCCATGGCCGCCCGAGGCCTCGATCACCTTCTCGAAGGCGGGCGAAGGCTCGAGGGTCGCGAGCGGCATCCGGTTCATGCGGCTGCTCCTCCCCTCCGGATACATGGCCTCGGTCGCCTTGCGCACGGCGGCCCAGCCTCTGTTGTTGAAGACCACGAAGAGCACGGGAAGCTCATGAGCGCGCGCGACATAATGCGCGGGCGTGGGATTGCCGAACATGTAGGAGCCGTCGCCCACGGTCGCGATCACCAGGCGCTCGGGTGCCGCAAGCTTGGCGCCGAGGGCGGCGCCCAGGCCCCAGCCGAGCCCGCCTGCCGGGCTTGCCGCGAAATAGGTGCCGGGCTTGGTGAAGCTCATCGTCTCGACGCCGGCACCGAGCTCGTTCACTAAGATGGCGTCCTCGCCCTTGATGCGGTCGAGCGCGCGCGAGACGACGACGGGATGGAGCGGGCGCTCGTGGCGCACGCGCTCGTAAAACGCGGCTCTCGATTTGAGCTGCGCCGCGCGCTCGCCGAGAAGACGCTCGCGCCGCGCCGCGATGCGCGCGGCCATGCGCGGCACCTCGTCCGCGAGTGCCGCCTCGAGCATGCGAAGCCCGGCGGCCACATTGCCGGCAATGGTGAGATCGGAGGGGAATCCCCGCATGGGATAGCGGCCGAAGAGCGGATCGACGGCGAGATGGATCAGCTTCGCCGCAGAGCCAGGGGCGGCGCGCGCGGGAATCCACGGCACGTCGCATTCGAGCACCAGGATCGCATCCGCCTCCTTGAGAAACGGAGCGGGATCGAAGCCGAGGTGCATGGAATGGTCGGTCGGCAAGCACAGCGATTTCGGAAAATGGCTCACCACGGGGAACGCCCAGCGCTCGGCAAGTGCTGCGAGCGGCGCCACCGCCGCTGGATCGCGGCCGAGACTCGAGGTGACGATGAGCGGCCGCTCCGCCCGTGCCAGAAGTGCTGCTGCCTCGGCGATCGCCGCGGCATCGGGCATCGCCGCGCGCGTCGGCGCGAGTGCCGTGCGCAGAGCGCCGTCCGCCGGCGCCGCCGCGGCGAGCACCTCGCGCGGGAGCGTGAGATAGACCGGGCCGCTGGGCTCGCTCATCGCGAGCGAGAGCGCACGGTCGAGCGCCGGCGCCATCTGCTCGGGCAGCTTGAGCTCGTAGTCCCACTTGACGATCTCGCGCAGCATGGCCGCCTGGTCGAACATCTCCTGGGCCCAATGGATGAAGATACTGCGCGAGCCCGCGTGGCCCGCCTCGCTGTAGGGCGTGCGTCCGGCCGCCACCAGCATCGGGATACGCTCGCGCGCGGCATTGAGGAGACCGCAGATCGCATTCGCCGTGCCGACGTTGACATGCAGCATGACGGCCTGCGGCCGGCCCGACACCATGGTGTGGCCGTAGGCCATGGCGACGGCGAGATTCTCGTGCGGAACGGCGACCGCCTTGGGTGCCGGCGTCGCCTCCTCGGCCGCGCGCGCGAGCGCCTCGATGATGGACGGGAAATCGGTGCCGGCATTGGCGAAGAGGTAATCGACTCCGCGCTCGGCCAGCATGCGCACGTAGATGTCGGCCGCGGTCGGCCCGCAGCGCTCGTCCGACGTCACTAAGCTCCTCCCTTGGCGAGCCTGCCGAGCGGCCGGCCTGGCATATCCGAATGTCGCAGCGCCGACGACTCTTTAGGCCACCGCGACCGCCCCCGGCAAGACGAATTCCCGAGGCTCTTGCGCGTGGAAACGCAATCGCCCGCGCCGGTCATGCCTCCCCGACGCGGGCGCTTTGACGTGACGACCCGCCAGCCGGCGGGCCGCGCTCGGCCGCATTCGTCTCGTCGACCAACACGCCGCCGCGATCTCCTCAGCACCGGCGCCGGCCAGCGGAACCGGTGCGGGTGCTGCAAGGACGAGGACGGCACCCGCAGCCGCAGAGCCGGCCCAGCTCGCCCGCCCAGGGGTGTAGCCCATCGCTCCCTCCCTTAAGTGATTGATCGGCTTCGCAAACCAGCGCCGTTTGGCAGTGCCGGCGAGCCTCGATTCGAGAGTGCCGTCGAGAGGCGCGGACGCTTGCACGAAAGCCCGGCCGCCGGGAGCGGCAAGCCGGCGCCTGCAAGGGAGTGTTACTGGCGCGTTGACGCCACCACCGTCGCGGGTGGAAGCTAGAGCGAGGTCGAGCGCCCCGGTACCGGCTTTCGCCAGCTCGTGATTTGTCCTCGGCGAATCGCGGGCCGGCGAAAGCGGCACTGTAGGCAATAGCGTGTCCGCGCCATATTGGCCCGCGTCGCAAGCGCGGATCCGCGGCGCCGGGAACTGCTGATGCCGGGCTCGAGAGAGGAGGCCTGTCGTGAGCCGCGCCTTCGTTAAAGAAGACGACGAGGAGAAGCTGACCGACGAGGAGCTCAACCTCCCTGCGGTCGAGGGCCCCGTGCTGCTGACCCCCGCCGGCTTCGATCGGCTCAAGGCGGAGCTCGAGAAGGCCCATGCGGAGGTCACGCGCTTGCGGGACGCAAGCTCGCCCGAGGACAAGCTCGCGCTCACGCGCGCGATGCGCGAGATGCGCATCCTGGAGCGGCGCCGGGCGGCGGCCGTCGTCGTCGATCCGCACCAGCACGGCGAGCATGCCGACACGGTCGCCTTCGGCGCCTGCGTCACGGTCGAGGACGAGGAGGGACGCGAGCTCAGCTACACCCTCGTGGGCGCGACCGAGGCGGACCCCAAGCGCGGCCTCATCAATGTGAAGTCGCCGCTCGCCGAGTCGCTCCTCGGACACCGAGTCGGCGACACCGTCACTTGGCGCCGGCCCGCCGGCGAGACCACGCTCACCATCACGAAGATCGGCTACCCGGCCAGCTGAGAGGCGGCGGCGGAAGGCCCGCCCCCGTCGCGCGGGGCCGCGCGGAAGCGGGCTGCCCGCACCCTTGCGCTCGCCCGCAAGAGAGGCCGGCACGTCGGGCCGCATCTTGCAGCCGCAGCCATTCTGCATCTTTAGCGTCCTGATTTGCATGGCGATTTCCGCGCAAGCGGGCAGCCTTCCGCGCGCGCGCGGCAGCGCGCAAGGCGCTTGATTGACGCGTCAATTCGGCACGTCTTTTGCTTTTTCCATCACGGCGCGTCGCTCGGATGCGGATGGCATGAACGCCATTTGCCGCGAGCCGGGTACGGCCGAAGCAGGACTCGAACAGCGAGTCGGCCTTAGCTTGCGGCTCGAACTGCTTGTTAAAGTTGATAAAATTTTATCCTGGCCTAGAATGGGGCCGGTGCCGCCGTAGCTGGGGAATCGGCCCGTAAGAGAGGGTACAGCGTTGCGGCAGAGTGGGTTACTCACGATGCGGGGCGCGCCCTGGATCATCGGGGCGATGGGGATTGTCCTGTCCCTCTTCGCGCTCGAAGAGCTGCGCCGCTTCGACGACGCCCGCGTGCACGCGGTTCTCGATCTCCGCGCGGACGCGCGCGCGCGCGATATCGAGGGCAAGATCGACAGCCTGAAGAACTCGCTCGGCGAGCTCTCGGCGCTGATGGCGAGCCAGCGCGAAATGACGCGCGACGATTTCCAGCGCTTCGCCGTCAATGCCCGTCAGCACGAGATGCCGATCAACCGCCTGAGCTGGATGGCGCGCGTCACGCGCGACGAGCTGGCCGGCTTCGAGGCCCAGCAGCGCGCGAACGGCGCTGCGGGCTTCCGCATTCTCGAGCGCAAGGGCGATGAGCAGGTGCCGGTCGAGGACCGCACGGAATATTTCCCGGTCCTTTACGACGTGTCCTTCGACGATACCGTGAGCGAACGCGGCCTCGACGCGGCATCGGACCCCTTGCGCCGCGATGCCATGATGCAGGCCGTGGATGCGGGCGCGCCGGTCGCGACCGAGCCGGTCCGTGCCGCCTCGGCGACTGAGCCGCAGCCGAGCTACATCGTCTTCTCCCCGGTCTACCGCGGCGGCATCGTACCCAGATCCGTGGGCGAGCGCCGCGCCAAACTCGTCGGTTACGTCGCGAGCTCGCTGCGTTTTGCCTCGGCACTCGATGCCGCCGTACGCGACACCCCGCTCGCGGACGAGACATTGCGCGTCTATATGGGCTCCCATGCCGCCTCGGCTGAGAGCGAGCCGCCGGTGGTCGTGTACCTTCCCTCCCTTCGACGTTTCGTCGCCGGCACCGGCGACGCAGCATTCGCCGGACCCGACAGCCGGATCATCGTCAAGTCCTTCAGAGAATTCGGACAACCATGGACGCTGGCGCTCGAGCTCCCCTCGGCCGAATTGGCGCGGCTGCGCTCGCCCCTCACCCTCGCCTTGCCCGCAGCCGCGCTTCTGCTGACGGTGCTCCTCGTCGCCTACCTGCTGCGGGGCCAACGCCGCATGCGCACGGCCGAACGCGAGGCCGCCACGCATAAGGGCGAGCTCTCGCGCTCGAACGAGGCGCTCAGCCGCGAGGCCGAGGAGCGCGAGGCGGCCCAGAGCGAGCTCGCGCGCACCAGCACCATGCTCGAGCGCATCGTCGAGGCCTCCCCCATGGCGATCATCTGCGTCTCGCCCAACCGCAATGTCGTGATCTGGAACCACGCCGCGGAGCGCATCTTCGGCTACAACGCCCATGAGGCGATCGGCCGGCCCTATCCGCTCGTCCCGCCGGAGGCGCGCGACGAATTCGATCGCCTCTTCATGGAGGCCTTGAGCGGCGAGGTGCAGCAGGGCGTGGAAATGCAGCACCGCCGCAAGGACGGCAAGCTCATCGATGTCCTCTTCTCGGGTGCCGCGGTCTACGACGAATGGGATGCGTTGCGTGGCGTCATCTACGAGCTCGAGGACGTGACCGAGCGCAAGCTCGTCGAGGAGCGCTTGACGCAGGCGGAAAAGATGGAGAGCGTGGGCCAGCTCACCGGCGGGCTCGCGCACGACTTCAACAACATTCTCGGCGCCGTGATCGGCAACCTCGATCTCCTCGAGGAGCGCCTCGGGCAAGACAAGGTCGCCGCCGGCTTTGCCAGGGCGTCCCTCGATGCAGCACTCGCCGGCGCCGAGCTTGTCAAGCGGCTCCTCGCCTTCTCGCGCCGCCAGCCGCTCAAGCCCGGGCGGACCGACTTGCGCACCGCGATCCGGGACTTCCTGCCGCTCCTGCGGCGCACGCTCGGCGAGCAGGTGCGCATCGAGAGCCGGATCGCGAGCGACTGCTGGCCGGTGATGACGGACGCCGTCCAGCTCGAGAGCGCGGTGCTGAACCTCGCGGTCAACGCGCGCGACGCCATGCCCTACGGCGGCACCGTCAAGATCGAGTGCCGGAACCTCCTCGTCGACGAGAACCAGGCCCGCGCCGAGAACGATCTGCAGCCGGGCGATTACGTCGTCCTCTCCGTGGCCGACAGCGGTACCGGCATGACGCCGGAGGTGATGGCGCACGCCTTCGAGCCCTTCTTCACGACCAAGGCCCAAGGGGCGGGCACCGGGCTCGGCCTCAGCATGGTCTTCGGCTACGCCAAGCAGTCCGGCGGCACGGTCAAGCTCCTGAGCGAGCAGGGCAAGGGTACCACCGTGCGGCTTTACCTGCCGCGCGCCGTCAACGACGAGGAGACCTCCGCGCTAGGCGCCGCCGCCGCGACGGCGGAGCCGACCGGAACCGAGCGCATCCTCTACGTCGAGGACAATCCTCAGATCCGCAAGATGGGCGAGGCGATGCTGAAGAAGCTCGGCTACAAGGTCACGGTTGCGCCCGACGCGGATGCGGCACTCGAGTTCTTCCAGGAGGGCGGGAAGTTCGATCTCCTCTTCAGCGACGTCGTCATGCCGGGCCGGCTCAACGGCACCGGCCTCGGGCGCGAGCTGCGTGCGCGCGATCCGAGCATCAAGCTTCTGTTCGCGACCGGCTTCGCGAGCCCGGGCGTGGCGCGCGACAAGCTCGAGGCATTGGACGCGCATCTCATCACCAAACCTTATCGGCGGGGGGAGCTTGCGAGGACTTTGCGGCGGATACTGGACAATACATAAATACGGGGAGAGCCGGAATGCATTTGCTTGTGCTCGATGACGAGGAGCGCATCGCCTCCTTCATCGTCGCGGTCGCCGAAGGCATCGGGTGGACAGCGGAGGCGGCGCTGGATGAGACCGTCTTTCAGGCGTCATTCCAGCGCACCATGCCCGATCTCATCATGCTGGATCTGCAGCTCGGCAGTTCCGACGGCGTCGAGCAGCTGCGCTACCTCCATCGCGAAGACTATCGCGGCGACGTCGTGCTCGTGAGCGGCTTCGACCGGCGCGTCCTCGCCGCCGCCGAGCAGCTCGGCACCTCGCTCGGGCTTACCGTCTCGGGCGTCCTGCAAAAGCCCGCGCGCGCCTCGGAAGTGCGGGCGTTCCTGCGCCACGTGTCGCGCAGCGTGCCCCAGGCCGAGAGCGCGCGGGAGCCCGCGGGGATTGCTGCGGCGCCCGCGGGACGACTCTCTCCGGCCGACGTCGGGCGCGCGCTCGACGCCGGCGAGATGGAACTCTTCCTGCAGCCGGTCGTCACCTCGGGCACGGGCGACCTCATCAAGTTCGAGGCCCTGATCAGGTGGCCCCATCCGGAGTTCGGCATGCTGCTGCCCGAACGCTTCGTTCCGCTCGCCGAGCTCGACGACGCCGTGATCGACGAGCTGACGATGTGGGTGGTGCGCGAGGCGATTTCCCATCAAAGCCGTTTCGGCAACGGCCATTCGGCGCTGCCCATCGCGATCAACGTTTCGAGCGCCAACTTGCGCCGGCTCGATTTCCCGGATCGCGTCGCAACACTCGTCGTCGAGAGCGGCTCGCAGATCTCCTCGCTCACCTTCGAGGTGACGGAGAGTGTCGCGATGAAGGATCCGCGCGCGACCGTCGAAATCCTCACGCGGCTGCGGCTCAAGGGGTTCCGCCTGTCGATCGACGACTTCGGAACCGGCTACTCCTCGCTCAAGGCGCTGCGCGAGATGCCCTTTTCCGAACTCAAGATCGACAAGTCCTTCATCCTCGACCTCGCGGATTCGCGCGACTCCTATGCGATCGTGAAGTCGGTGGTCGAGCTCGCGCGCAATCTGGGCCTCGAAAGCGTCGCCGAAGGGGTCGAGACCGCCGTGCTCGCCCGCGTGCTCGCCACCTTGGGCGTGCCTTCGCTGCAGGGCTATTATTTCGCGCGCCCGATGCCGCTCGAGCAGGCGATCGTCTGGTTGAGCAGCCGGGAACGCCCGCGGGCCCCCGTCAACTGAAGCGATAAGATCTCGCCTCCCTCGACACCCGCCCCCGCACTCCCGCCGATGGCGCCGGGGAGTGGGGGCTGCTGAACCTCGGGCTGGAGCGCGGCCGGCGCTTACTGCACGCCGCGCGCGTCGAGCCCCATAGGGAGCGTCAACTCCAAGCTGATCTGGTCGCCGGGGACGTCTGCCGGCGGCGGATCGAAGGGCGCGCTGAGCTCGACCGCGTCCCGGCCGGCGCGGTCGAGGATGTCGGCACCCGAGGAGCGCAGCAAGCGCAACTCCAGCAGATTGCCTTGTCGGTCGATGATGATCGCGTAGTGTGCGACCCCGGCGATGCTTCGCGAACGCGCGGCTCCCGGGTAGATGAAGTTGCCGTGGATTTTATCCCGCATGTTGTTGAGATAGCGATCGCCGCCGCCCTTTCCGATCAAGGCGCTGTCATTCATGGGCTGGATCGTCGACTGGTGCGTCGGCGCGACCGCGGCCACCGCCTCGCTCGCTTTCGGTCGCTCGCGCGGCGGCGGCGGTAACGGCAGGGGCGGCGCCGAGGCCAAGCTCGGCGGCGGCTTCTCGACTGGAGCGGCGGGTGCCGGCTGCGGCTTCGGCTGCGGCGCCGCGTCGGGGACCCGCCCCGGCGCGAGGTCCGGGTCGCCGCCGGATTCTCGACGCGGCTGCATCGCAGCCTCGGGCGCCGGCTTCACGGCGAGCTCGGGCTTGGGCTCGGGCTTGGGCTTGGGCGGCGGCTTCGGCTCCGGGAGGAGCACGAGCTCGACCGGAATCGACGGCGGCTCGACGGCCCGCTCCGCGAACGGCGAGCCGAGCAAGAGCAAGGCGATCACCGTCGCGTGCAGGAGCACGGCGCAAGCGAGCGCCACCACGCGCCGCCAACCCGCCCAATTGTCACGCAAGGGTGGACCGAGGACATGGTCAAGCGGCAGCACGCCGGCGCTCGTCTCCGCGGAGATGCTCACCCTCGCCTCATGGCTGCCCGCCCACACGGCCCCAAAGGCCAAAGCGGCCCTGGTACGGTTCCGATGCGCCCGATCGACCCACGCCTAATATCGCCATCCGGGGGCCGTCTTTGACGTGCATAATTTATCCGTTCTGAATGAATACGCGCAAATGGCGCGTCAGCCAGCGGCTGCTCTCGCCCGCTCGCCGGCCATCGGCCAAAACGGCAAGGGGTCAGACTGCTTTAGCCTGACCCCTTGTTCCGATTGGTGGAGCCGAGCGGAGTCGAACCGCCGACCTCTTGAATGCCATTCAAGCGCTCTCCCAACTGAGCTACGGCCCCATCGGGGAAAACCGTTCCCGCGCGGCCGCGGGCCGCCGGGCGTCGGGTGGGCAAAATAGGTTCGCGCGCCGCGGCGAGGCAAGGGAAAACTTCGCCCCAAGAGGGGCGGCCTCTCGGCCTATGGCCCGATATTGCCCGAAAGAGGACGCTCGCGAAGGGCGGCGCGTCAGCGCTCGCCTTCCTCTTCCTCGACGTTCTCGATCACCTCGGCGACGTCGTCCTCGTCCTCGCCGAGCTCGGAGGCATCCTCGATGACCTCTTCCTCCTCGCCTTCGGCCGCCGCGGCAGGAACTTCCTCCGGCTCGGGAGCCTCGACCTCGACGACGGCGGGCTCCACGAGCACGACCGGGACCGGGACGGGAGCCTGGCGCGGCCGCCGCGCCTTGATCAAAGCCTCGGGATCGAAGATCGTGCCGCACTTCGGGCACTCGATCGGAGTGCGCCTGAGATCGTAGAAGCGCGTGCCGCAGCTTTGGCAAATTCGCTTGGTACCCCACTCCGGCTTCGTCACCGGCAGCACTCCTCACTGATCGACGCGACGGAGGGCAGCCAATTGCCACGTTCCCATGGCCCTGTCAAAAGGAAAAACCGGCCGGCGAAGCCGCGAGGGATCAAGGCGCTCGGGCGTTCGCACCGCTTGGCGAGCGCGGCACTTTGCCCTCTCACGCGATTATGTTAGGAGCACTCAGCCAAAAGCCCGTGACGGCGATCACGCCGCTCGCGCGAAGGAAAGGTTGCCTTGAAGCCGTTCGTCTCCTCGCCGCTCGTCTCGCCGGGTGCGGCCCTTGCGGGTACCGTCACCTTGCCGGGCGACAAATCGATTTCCCATCGCGCCCTCATGCTGGGGGCGTTGAGCGTGGGCGAGACCGTCGTCGATGGACTGCTCGAGGGGGAGGACGTGCTCCATACGGCGGCCGCGCTCACAGCTCTCGGCGCCGAGCTCGGCCGCGACGAGAGAGGCCTGTGGCACATCCACGGGCGCGGGGTGGGCGGCCTCGCCGAGCCCGCGGAGGTGCTCGACCTGGGCAACTCCGGCACCGCGGCGCGCCTCTTGATGGGGCTCGCGGCGAGCCATCCTTTCGTCAGCTTCTTCACCGGCGACGCCTCGCTCCGCCGCCGTCCGATGCGGCGCGTCGCCGAGCCGCTCGAGCGCATGGGCGCGCGCCTCATCGCCCGCGAAGGATGCCGCCTGCCGCTCGCCGTCGTCGGCACGGCGGAGCCGCTTCCCATCACCTATCGCGTGCCGGTGCCGTCTGCGCAAGTGAAGTCGGCGGTGCTCCTCGCGGGCCTGAACGCGCCCGGCGTCACCAGCGTGGTCGAGCCCGTGCCGACGCGCGATCACAGCGAGCGCATGCTGCGCGCCTTCGGTGCCGTGGTCGAGCTTTCCGAGCGCGACGATGGCGCCTTGGCCGTCATGCTCACCGGCCAGCCCGAGCTCAAGCCCCAGCGCCTCTCCGTGCCGGCCGATATCTCGTCCGCCGCCTTCGTGCTGGTGGCGAGCCTCTTGGTGCCGGGCTCGCGCATCTCGCTCAAGGGTGTCGGCGTCAATCCCCTGCGCTGCGGCCTCCTGGCGACGCTCGCGGAGATGGGAGCCGAGGTCCGCCTCGAGAACAAGCGCGAGCAGGCGGGCGAGCCCGTCGCCGATCTCATCGTCGCGGCGGG
>Ga0074044_10001044_pt1 | contig 25420 bp, 16 predicted proteins | sample BogForMeECP23OM1_FD_94443 | JGI IMG/M metagenome (GOLD analysis project Ga0074044, IMG submission 94443) | Bog forest soil microbial communities from Calvert Island, British Columbia, Canada - Bog Forest MetaG ECP23OM1 | ecosystem: Environmental > Terrestrial > Soil > Wetlands ... | reverse complement strand
TGCCATGTTAGCATGACTGTATCTCAATACTCAACCTTCATTAACATCTCTCATGATCACATTTAATTATTGTAAATAAGTATTACTTATAATTTAAAAAAAGAAAATATAAATTTATTATCATATTCCTTTCCTGTATCTATAATATTAGAATTAATATTTAAAATTTTCGTAACTAATGCATAAGACATAAAGGGAGACTCAGATAATTTAGATTTGTTGATTTGTTTTTATTAAATAATAAATTATTAACATAAAAGCATTTATTATTATTATTACAAATATTAGAATATTCTTTTCTTAAAAAACTAAATATATATGAATTTGAATTACTTAAATTTGATTTGATCCATATAATAAATTGAACCTTACAATTAAATGTTTATATAATAAAAAAATTATATATAAATCTTTATATTCTTACTTACAACAACTTTGGACTATATAATTAAAAATAAATCAATAATATGAAATAAAAAATTATTTTTTATTTTTACTTTACGTATAGTCTCTGAAGAAAAATTACACTTTCTTACTAATAAATCAACAATAATAAATTTTTTTAGTAATTAATAAAGTTTTATGAGCACATCAATTTATGCTCTACAGAATGAAAGGCTGCCTCAGCAGATCCTTGATAATGCATAGCTAAAAGAATACCTGTTATTATTTGTGCTACAAGACTAAGCCCTAACAAACTACCAAAATTTCATAAATAGGAAAGAGTAGAAGGTTGAGGACTATCAACTAAATAACTATTTAAAATAGTTAAAACAGGACTCGTTTTAAGAATTCTCATACAATTAATTATATATAATTATATCCTGACATCAGGTCAAGATAAGATCAATGGAATAAGCATTTTCATAAAAGAAAAAAAGTATAAAAATTATATATTTTTTATATATAATTTACTTTACTTTACCCTAAAAATATATATGCAAAAATAAAAATAATTAATATATTAACATAAAAAAATGTTAATTTTATGTTAATATATTAATAAATATATTGATTAGTTGTCTTTGCTACTATATATAAAATTTAAATTAAGAAAAAAATAAGCTGTATTTTGTTAATTACTGATTTAACTTTAATAATAAGAAATGTAAAGTATCTAAATCTCATATATATAGACCTTTGTATCTAGGATTCACCAATACATATTATATTTATTTCTTAAATAAAAAAATTTTATATCGTATATATATATATAACTTAATTTCTTCTTTTTCAACTTTAAGATCTATCTCTAATAAAGTATTTTATTCATTTAATAAAACTATTCTTATGTATTCTCACTTCCATAGACTTTCCCAAAAGACAGATAATATAATTAAATATCTAATCAGTAATATTTTTCTTAATTTATTCTTCTATATAAAAAAAATATATATTTTTTATTATAAATGGATTTTAATTATATATTTATATAATTAACTTAGTGTAAACTCACTGAATCTTTAATATATGAAGAAGTTAATATACTATAAACATAACTTTGTATACCAGCTATAGCCAACTCTAAACCAGATACAGCTGTAATTATAGCTATGGCTATTAATCCACCTGTTAATACTAAATAAATACTAGTAGTTAAACCTAAAAAACCAAAGCCAGCTAATATTAATAAAAGAAGATGACCTGATATTAAATTAGCACCTAATCTTATACCTAAACTTAAACCTTTAGCTATATATGAAATTAATTCAATGAGAGCTAATAAAGGCACTAATAATAAAGGAGTACCCTCAGGTGAAAATAAAGTAAAAAATTTTAAAGCATGTAATACTAAACCTATAATAGTAACACCGAATCAAATAGTAGAACTCATGGATAAAGTACTAACTAAATGAGCTGTAGTAGCAAAATTATAAGGAATTAGCCCAACCAAGTTACTAAATAATATATAAATAAATAATACAAAAATTAGAACAAAAAAAAATAAACCTACTAAAGAACCTATTTGTCCTATTACCATATTATATATTGTAAAATATATAGCTTCTGTACTAAGAGATCATCCATTTATTTTTATATTATCTTTAAAACTACCATAAATATAAAATAATAAAATAAATGAAACAGCTAATCCTATATATACTAAAATATTAGTAACTAAACCTAAAGGAGTATGATTTAAACCAAATAGATTACCTAAAAATGGATGGATTTCGAATTGATCCATCGGTGAAAATAAATCACTACTACCTGAACCACCATCTCCTTTAATATTTCCAGTAGTATTAGCACCATTTATTCTATCTGATTCACCAATTTGTTTAAAATTAGTTCTTTGCACTGGTAAATCATTATCATTACCTATATCTTCAACTTTAACACTATCACTTATTTTATTACCCAAAGTTTTATTTTCCGTAATTACTTCTTCCCCTCTACAGATCTCCTCTTTATTTCCTGATGTATTTCCAGACGTACCTCCCGGTGTACTCGTAGGAGTAGTTGTCGTTGTACTCGGTGAAGTTACCGGTGTATTTGGCGGTGTTCTCGTAGGTAAAGCTGGAGAAGTAATTGGTGAATTTACGGGAGAATTATCCGGTGTTAAAAATAAAAGAAGACTAGAATAGCTAAAATTTTTATACTTATTTTTTAAGTAAACCGAAATACTTTTTATCATATCTTATATTTATCCTTGAACTGGTTTTTTAACAGTTTCTCTTAGATATTTGACTCATTATATTTGTATTTTTTAATATTACTTTATCCTTCAGAATATACATATTTAGTATCTGACTTAGTATTTGACAAACATTTTAATTCGATGAGTGTTAGAACAAAGGATATATAAAGAGTTAATATTAAATTAGATATTATTTTTATTAACTCTTTTTAAATTGTAAATAAAATATAACTTTGTGATTAGATTCGAACTAACAATTTTCATATAATTATATATTATTTTTGAATAACAAGTTACTCTTTTAAATAGGCAATATCTTATTATGTACCAATTTAGTTATAATTAAGGAAGAACTTTTCCATTTAAGTTTAACAAAGTAAACAGGAGATATATAAATTACAATTTATATATCTCCCTATTTTTGAGTTAATACTTTTTTTAGTACAGTTAAATCTATTAGCCATTAATAAAGATATTTATACTATTTATTATAATTTAATAAAATAACTATTCCTTTTTTTTTATTAATTATAAAATATAACATAAATCCATACATCTTTACTAACAAACTAATATTTTAATTATATATTTACTAATATAAGTATAAGTTAATATAAATTAAATATTTAGAAACTAGTACCATAGGGCATCATATCAAATGTATAAAATAAACAAACAGTAAATAAAATATAAGCAAATATAAGAGGCAATAATTCTTTTCAACATAATGACATTAATTGATCGTATCTTAATCTTGGAAATGAAGCTCTAACTCAAATATAAAAGAATACTACTATTATTATTTTAAACCCCAATATATAAGAACCATAAAATTTATCAATTAATATATTAATCGTATTCAAAATAGTATCTTTACTACTAAATAAAGTTAGAGATTCAAAATTTAATTTTCAAAATTCTATATAAACGACTTGATCATTACTATATAAATCAACAGGTATTATTTGATTAGATACATTTAGCATAAACTGAATATATGAAGTGACATCTGAAGGTCAATAATAATTATATATATATATAAGAGGATCTAATATTAATTTTTGTAGATCAGGACAATGATGACCACCTAAAAAAAATATAGCCATAAAAGCAGACATTATAATAAGTGAAGAATATTCACCTAAAAAGAAAAAAACAAATATACTAGCTCCGTGTTCAGTCATGAATCCAGCTACTAATTCTGATTCAGCCTCTGGTAGATCAAAAGGAGGTCTATTAGTTTCTGCTAAAATAGCAATGAAAAAAGCTAAAGCAATAGGTAATAATGGAAATATATTTCACACAGCTTGTTGGCATTCAACAATATACGTTAAACTGAAAGAGCCTGAAAATAATATTAATATTAAAATAATTGAAGAAAACACCAGTTCATAAGAAAGAAGTTGTGCTGTTGATCTGATAGCACCGATAAAAGCGTATTTACTATTTGCGGCTCAACCACTAATTAAAATACCATATGATCCTATAGAAGATACTGCTAAGGCAAAAAATACGCCTAATTCATAATCAAATATAGCCAATCCTTCACCAAATGGTATAATAGATCAACCTAATAATGCAAAAACTAAAGTAATACATGGACCAATTACAAATAATAAACTATTAGATTGCCTAGGTATAATAATTTCTTTTACTAACAATTTCAAAGCATCGGCGAATGGTTGTAATAATCCTCATATACCTACTGCATTTGGACCACATCTACGTTGCATAGCAGCCATAACTTTTCTTTCTGCTATAGTAACAAATGCAACAGCCATTAAAATTGGAACTAATATAATTAAAATCTCTAATATATTAATAAATATATTCATAGATATTTTTACTGCAAATTTTTATTATATAAATACTACCTATCATAATATAAAATAAATTACGATTTCAAGTATAATTAACTAAAATTAATTAAAATTAATTAATTAGCTTTTAAGATAAGAAAAATATAATCACAATAAAAAATATAATTTTTATATTTCTTTATATAATTCATAAATATAATATTTTAATAAGACTAAAAAAAAGAGATGTCTAAGATTGTTTTATTAAATATCGATAAGTATAAAACTTAATCAATTAAAAATTAAAACTATTTTTAATTTTCAAGGCATAAAATAAAGAATATATTAACTAAAAACTGATATATTCTTAAAAAAGATAGTATTATATATTAATTTTTAATATTAATTTCAGTTGAATGAGCTTTTTTTACAATATTAAGGGCACCTTCTTTTAATTCGAATATAAATCCTACAATAAGAATAAATAAGAAAGCAAGTACATTATTTTTGCTCATATTCTGATTTTTTTGATATACGGCTGTATAAGGGAATGCTAAGACAATTTCTAAATCAAATACTAAAAACAATAGAGAAACTCTGTAAAAATAAATATTATAACGTTCACGAGTTTGTAAAAAACTAGTAAAACCACACTCAAAACCACCACCTTTATCCAGATATTTAATACTCAAAGATAAGTAAGAATTAATGCTTAATAATAAGAACGCTACTAACAATACGGCTATAATAAAGTCAGACAAATTACCTATTATCCTTTCAGAATAACCATGATCAGACTGTAAATTATGGAAATAAGAAGATAGACACAAAAACTTCTGTCCTAATTTATCCCTTACAACATTAAGCATACCATCCCTACTTTTTTTAATATAAATAATTTTAAATATATTTTTATAATAATTATCATTTTTAATAAAGATAACATTTTTAAAAAAAAAACATATCATTTTATGCATATAATTATATAAATAATTATATTTAATAAAAAATCACATCTTTTTTAAAATTAACTTAAATTTATATATCATATAAATTAAATAATAATATGAAAAAAGACTACTCTTTTTATGTCTTGATATATTTAATATTCTTACTTGTTGATAACTATCTCCTGTTAATATTATCGCTCCAACCATACCTAATAATAATATAGCACTTACGATGTATATATAACTATGATATACCGTATATAAAACATCACCTATTGCTGTTATCTGCGTAATTCGATTAACAACAGAATCTCAATTAGTAGAAATCAATAAATAATGATTATCTGAATTTACAACATAATTAACAGTATTAGTAAATTTACTATCAATAATATTTATATAATAATTTTTTTCAGAATTAAAAATATTATATTCAAAAGTACCTTCTCCATTTTCATAATTAATATTTCCCTCATTATTATTACCATCGTGACTGTTTTTACTATTATTATCAATATTACTATTATTATTATTAATATAATTAGTTTTTGGTATATTTATTGATTCCACTATATTATACAAGTCCAACTTAGATTCTTTTATAATTACTTTTTCTTCTCTAAATGATAAACTTTTCATTTTTATTAATCCTATATTGTGTAAAATTTTTTTTAAAGTAAATAAGAACCCACATAAGAAAAGAAATAATAAAGGAAGGTAATTATTACTTCTTTTTTCAACAACCTCTATATCAATCATCATAATTATAAATAAAAATAATATTGCTATAGCACCAATATATATAATTATATAAGAAATACCTAAGTAAGTCACTCCTATATAAATTAAATAAAAAGAAACTAATATATATAATACTATTAAATTAAATACAGATATTATAGCATTTTTAGTTGTTATAACAAATACACCTGCTATAATTGCAAGAAGAGGTAACATACTATTCAATGTAGCTGAAGATAATAATAATTGCATTAAACCATATTTAAGTAAAAAAGAACAAAATAATGTAAAAAAAAATTTTTTTTTTACATTAACATGTTTTCTATTAATACTTTATATTATAAAGAAAAAAAATTAAAAAATAACAATAAAATTTTATTTTAATAAAAATAAAATGGAAAATTAAAATTGAAAATATATACATTATATAAATGATTACTAAGTAAAGTAAAGTTCTAAGCAAATTTTAATTAAAAAATAAAAATATTTCGGCAGAAGACCGAAACCTGAGAACGGACGGAATTGAACCATCTATAGTAAAACTAATGAGTTTACAGCCCATCTCTCAAACCAAATGAGAATCATTCCCTTAGGGAGTAATAATGTTATTTAATTATTTTCCAGCTGCAGGTTCCCCTACAACTACCATATTTCGACTTAACAGACATTAAAGTTATACATTAAAATTTTCACTTAAAAACTAGAAATCCTTTCTTTATAATTTCCAACTTACTTAAAAATTAAAAAAATAAATTAAATATTTAATTTATAAATTAAACAATTAAAAGTCTTAAATATTTCTTAATAAACAAATATATTCAATTACCCAAAAATATTCTTTAACAGCAAGAAATAATTATACTCAAGTAATCATTATATTACAATATATAATAAATAAAAGGTCTAATCTATTATATATTATATTTAAATTAAGTGTAAATAACTTGAATTTAAGCATAAAACCCTTCCTGTATACACTTCTTTCTCCGCCTGACGAGTAGTTAGTACACCCCAGATTAAAAATTCACCGTAACGTGCTGATTTACGATTACTAGCAATTCCTCCTTCATGTAGCCGAGTTTCAGGCTACAATTGGTACATACTTTTTCTTATTTTATAGGATTAGCTCCGACTTTTATTTCATTGCTTCCCTTTGTTAAGAAATTTGTGGCACGTCTATAGCCCACCTCATTCACGGCAACTCAAAATTTATCATACAAAATAAATTTACCATAATCTATTAAGATTCATTCCTTTTTTAATTTTTAAAATTTTTTCAAATCCTTTTACAGTTAAATGATCATTAATTTTCATTATTTCAACCACTTTTTTGAAATCTTCAAAATCTAAAGCTTTTTGTCCTTGGATAGGGTACTTATCGAAGAATGGAATTATTATATTAACAATATCAGAAAATTTTGTTACTTGAAAATCTACAACCTTTGACGTAGTAGTAATATTTTTATACTTTACATTTGATACTTCAATACTTTTAGGTGTTAAAGGATAAAGTAAATTAAAGTAAGCAGCCAAACCCTTGATAACATCTAATTCTCTAATATGTAATCCTATACCAAATCTTAATTGAACTCTTACACCTATTGATGTTGTAGCCGAGCTACCAGTTTTAAGATTGAAAGAACCATCACCTGAGGTAAATCCTGAAACCCAAAAAGGATCAGGTATACCTTTAAATATATAATCAGGTTTTGCTATTGGAACAATTTTAGGAAAAGCTTCAATTAAATTTTGAGGTAGACCTAAATTAAGATTAGTTTTTAAACTTATTATTTTTAGTAGACCATTCTCAATTAAATGTTCTCCTTGTTTAATAATTTCAAAACATTCTTTAAATATTAAAAAATCAGACAATTTAGCAGTTACAAGTGGAAAATTTTCAAAATGATTAATAATAATTTCTATTTCTTTAAATGATTCTACTCTATAAACAACTTTTAATCCTTTTTTAATATTTACTTTTCCTACTCCAAGTATTTTTTTTATCTCTTCTAAAATAGCAGTATCTTTTTGATGTAAAGTTATAGAAAAAATTGGTTTTACCCTTCATTTAGTCTTATATTTATCATTGGGTTGTATTAAAATAACGAAACTTGATTCCGCATCTGCAAAACCTGTGATAAACCAAAGATTCAATTTAGGTTTTTGAATTAAGGTAGAAAATGGTAAATTTTTATTTTGGTTAGAAGGGTTATTGATTTGATAATTTCTTTCGAAACCCGTTAGAGCACACCTTAAGTACATTAATTTGGGTTTAATGTACCAATTACCGTCTGCTCGTTGCTCTTTTACAGAATTCCTACTGAATTCTGACTTAGATCCGCGATTGCCCATTTTTTTTTCATCTATCTCATGACTTATTACTCTACATGGGTAATTAATCCATCCACTTATAGCCTTTCGACTATAGTTTAGTATCATAAGCTTTAGGGTGTCCCCGGAATTTGATAATTTATCCCGTCTTAGTGTTTTCCCAGAACACATAGCAGGGCCATAACGACTTGTCTTGATCCCCATTTAAACATATGAATATTTATCCTTTGTATATTTATGAGTATTAAAATATATACGTCTTTTATTTATAAAATAAACGAATCCTATTTTAATACTCATAAACAAAGATTAATTCATTTTCCATTTTCTGGATGTTCTTCTTTTATATCAAAAAATTAATAAGTTTATTAATAACTTTAATAACCCTTATTAGCCAAAAAAAAAGATTTTTTTTTGTTTGACCGAAGGGGGTTTACGCCCGTTTCAATAGGAATTAACCATACATCTCGCGACACGGACTAAAGACAGCCATGCAACACCTGTAATTTTATTCTTTCGAATTCTATGCAAGAGGTGGTAAGGTTTTTCGCGGGTTATCGTATTAAACAACATGCTTCACTGCTGGTCTCCGTGGGCCGTCTAATGATTTGGGTTTCCGTCTTGCGACCATACTCCCCAGGTGGTATGCTTAATACCTTCGTTTGTACGTGTATGAGATTATATTTCCCTTTTTACTTTTTTTTTGTACTTTTTTCATTAGTATAATCTTATTCAAACATTAAACTATTTTATACATTTAAGACTTAAATTACATATTTTAAAAATATCTAGTCAAGAAATCCTAAGTACTAAGAAGAGCTAACCAAAAACAATTCATAGATCTATTTTCATCTTTTTTTAGAATACAACTATTGTCCTTACCCAATACTTAAATAGCTTTTTTTTAAAAGGTTAATACTTATTGGTTAATAATTTTATACCATATTGATATAATTTATATATATGATTGTTAAATATATTAATCTATTATGTATAAAAATTATATAAAAATATTAAAAGTAGAATAATCTTTATCTATACACAACAGCATACATATTTTTCTGCATGGACTACTGGGGTCTCTAATCCCGATCGATACCCATGCCTTCGTACCTCAACGTCAGTCTTCAATAGTAACATGCCTTCGCCACTTCGCAACCCCTCGAGTATTTACGTATTGTTACACTCCACTCGTTCTATTTGTTACTCCTTTTAACTCTAGTATAGTAATATCTAATCCACTACTTAGGTGTATTTTAAATATAGATTAAACTATACCGTCTACGTACCCTTTAGACCCTTTTAATATGAATAACGCTTGCCTCGCACGTATTACCGCGGCTGCTGGCACGTGACTTTGCCAAGACTAGATAGGTATTTTTTATATTTATTTATATAATCTTGAATATATTCCTGTATCCAATTAAATAATCATAAACTTTTGATTTCTATTATATTTATATATATTCTTATATTACAGGTGTATTAAAAAAAAAAATAAACATAAATATAATAATCATCTCCTTTTAGCTTTACTAGGTAATACTAGGACCAAAAGGTACATACTAAATCATAAAATTTTTTAATATTTTATTTATTTATATAAGATAACGTCATAATCCTCTCTTCCTTAGGGTTTTACCTGAAATAATTCAGCACACATTAAGTGTTTTTTATCACCCATTTAAATAGCTGGTTCGGTCTTTTGACCATTGACCAATATTCCCTACTGCAGGCAACATTACATTGCTAGGCTGTTATTTCATCGCCTATGTGGTCGTTCATCCTTCAAAAATTCGACTACGTTTCATAGGCTAGTTGAGCCATTACCTCTCCTACTACCTCCACGATACAGGCCCATCCCAAAGCGAAAACTTTTCTTTAGTCATATATTTTTTCACTTTCGTTATCATATACATATACCTTATTTCATTTATTTTACAATATTTTTAATAAATTACTCTATTGAATATATAATTTATAATAATAAGTATATTTTATTATTATATTATTTTCATACTTTATGTTTAACTTATAATAAAGTAATTATAGATTAAACATAAACTTAAAACACAATAATTACTTTTAATATATAACATTTATATGGTATTTAACCATGCTCCGGGGTAATATTCCTGATTTTCCTCACCAGTACACTACTTCCTCTTATATATATATATAATCTCAATATTTTACTTTATGAGTAAAATTATAAATATAACATAAATTATATTACTTTTTTTCAAATCAAAATAATATAATTTAAACCCTTTTTTATCACAATATAAATAATTTATTAATTAGATTTTTCTTCTATTAATAATATTATTATATACTTTATTTATCATCTTAATATTTAATATATTCATTCCTATTTTTTATCAATATATTATCACAAAATATAAAATTATGTAAACATAATTTTACTTAAATAAAAATATTAATTATTTACTTTTCACCTATTGTCTTTTAGATTTATATGTATATTGAGTCTCATTATATTTTATATAAATTTGAGGTCGTTCAATTCGCATGTATTAAAGCCTTTAAACAGCGTTCACTCGGAACTATCATCAAATACTTATTTTAATAAATATAGGATATCTTATCTTTTTAATAATGTAAGATAAAATGTATAAATTACTTATTTAATATATAAATTAACGCATATATATTAAATAAGTAAAATAATTATATTAAAAGTAATTATTAATCAACCTAATAATATAATTAGTCGTTAACAGGAATCGAACCTATATATAAGCATTAACAGTGCTCTGCTTTACCATTAAGCAATAACAACAATTATTATAGCAATATCATCAATTAATATTTAATTTAATTAAATATAATATTTCTAATAATATATTTATAGCAATTTTATAAAGCATAAGTAAAAAAAGATGTGTTTAACTATATAATCTCTTAATATTATTTTTTTTGATATTCATATTTTATTTTACTTCTTTTACAAATCATCAAATATGATTCTACTATTCTTAGGTTAATAACAATTTTTATATGTAAGAATAAAGTCATAAAAATTCTAATCTGTCAATGAAATTTGAATTCACATCTTAATATATATTATATAATAATAAATAATATTATGTTTTTCTTAAACTATAACAAGAAAGGGGAATTAAATTAAGGAAACTATACTATTAAAATTGACTAAAAAAAAGGATGTTATGTCTTATAGTAAAATTTAGTTAAAAGTAACTTAAATAACTATAGAAATATATATATGAATCAATAATTAAACTTACCTTTTATAAAAAAAAGTCAAAAATATTATACTTTTCCTTCAGATATGTTATTATAAATAATACCATATCTATTTATATTAACAAAAAAAAATTATATCTTTTTAAGAATTATATAGATTATTACTGTTCTAATAATCATGAAAAAAATTTTTCTACTTCAACTGCTTGAATTTTAATAGGCATTGAAGAATGAAGTACACCACATATCTCAGAACATTGTCCGTAAAAATAGCCTTCTCTTTCTATAATTACTGAAGTCTGATTTAATCTACCCGGACAGGCATCTATTTTTATAGCTAAAGCAGGTACTGCTCAGTCATGTAAAACATCAGCTGCAGTAATTATAAATCTAATATGAGTATCAACAGGTAAAATAATAGGATTATCAACTTCTAACATTCTAAGTTCACCTTTTTCCAAACTTGCTTCATCTTTCATATAAGAATCAAAATTAATTATTTCATTTTCTTCATTTAAAAAATCAGCATACTCATACTCTCAATACCATTGGTGACCTGTTATTTTAACAGTCATAGCTGGATCAATAACTTCATCCATTAAATAAAGTAATTTAAAGCTTGGAAAAGCTATTGCAACTAAAACGAATGCCGGTCCTACTGTTCATATAAGTTCAATAAGTGTACCATGATTTAAATATCTATATACTAACTTATTACCTGATTTATTAAAATTTCACATAATAGAAAGCATAATTCATGATACACCAAATAAAATTACGACTAAATAAAACATAATTCTATTATGTAAATCTACAATACCTTCAAACGAAGGACTCGCTCCGTCTTGGAAATATAGACCTCAAGCTAATGGAACGTCTGATTTTTTTAACTTTTTTATATATTGTAATTGTGATTTCCACTTTGAAGTAATATTAATTTCTTTATTATGTGAATTTACTCATAGTAATAATAGAATACCTAATAATCCAAATCCAATAGTTTTAAAAAATATTAAATTTCAAGGTTTCTCACTAACCATAGAATCACAATAACAATGGCAAGATCCACCACAAATACATTCATCAATATCATAACCCGAAAATAAATAATTAAATAATCCATGAATGTTTAATTTAGCTAAAAAATCATAAACCATATTAAAATCAAATAGGATAAAAGATTGCATTTTTTCTTTATTTTATAAAATTATTACTACAGTCTTATATAAATTTATTGCCACCATCTATTCTTTCTAAGTGACAATTATATACATTTTAAGACTCATACTTAACTTTATTAAGTAAGGGATACGAGTAAGGTCATATTTACTTAAATTGTTTCTTTTCCGTTTTTATTACAAGAAAAAGATAGTTCCTCCTAAGATAATTTAAATTATCCCTAGAAACTGTTAATAAAAATTAAATAATGATATTTTAATCTCTATTAAATATTCATGTATAATCACATAAACAGTTTATACTATATAAATATATATATTTATATAACTTTAAATTATATAATTATTAATTTAAGATTAATAATTATATTAAAATTGAAACAATGGTATTGTTATCATATATATTGTATTTAATAAAATATAAGGTTTTAAAATATAAAATAGTGACATATTAGTTAACAAGGCAATTATTAAGCTTAAACTATTACTAGGTAACATAGATACTGAATTAGTTTTATTAACAGAATCTAAAACAAATTCAGATTTTCTTGTAAAATCTAAAAGATTTTCCTTATAATCTATATAATCATAATTCATGTAATAAGGCATAAATATATCATCATAAAAATAAATAAATTTAATTATTCTTAAATAATAAGCGGCACCTATAACACTAGTTAATATTGCTATTATTGATATAAAATAATAATCTAATTGCATACTAGCTAATAAAACCTGTTGTTTTGCAAAAAATCCTATTAAAGGAGGAATCTTATAGTAAACTACATTAAATTTTATAGAATTTATTTAAATGATCTCAAGTATCCCTTATAGATTCATATTTCATTAAATTAGTGTATTTAATAAGTTTTAATTTACCTTTTTCCGTTTTATGTTGAGAATTTTTTATTAAATCATGAATATTTGCTAGATTAATTTGTGCAAAGTATTTATACCCAAATAACGGATAATTGTTAAAATAACTAAACATTTTTTCCTTAGATTCTAATTTATCAGTTCTAATTAAATAACCTTTTTCTTCATATTTATTTATTTTTCTATATACAGAAATTACTATAGTATGTAAATACTTAGCTATTTCATCCATTATCTTAAAATTAGATTCCGAAATATTAGGATCTATTATTCTAGTATAAAATTGTCTTTGACTTAATCGTAAATAATAAATAAAATATATAGGTCTTAAAGGCATAGATTTTGATTTTTCATTTTCATTTCATTTTAAATAAAAACTATCATCTGCTTCAATAAACCCAGATAATCAACTATTCTTATCTATAGATGAGACATCTAATTCTAATTTTTGTATTTGATAATTATCATTTTCATTATTACATCAATCAATTAATCTATGAATAGCCTCAATTTTTGGTGTTCGTATATATCCATTAATTAAATTAATTAATTTTAATAACACATTCTTCTTCTTTATAATTAATCTTCCACTTTTATTATTTTTTCTTAATACAATATAACCTCTTTCTAATGTATCTTTAATTTTTTCAAAAAGAGGATAATCTTTTATATCAAATGCTATTTCAATTGAAGGTGCAATTTTCTTTCCTTTTGCATTTCTAATAGTAGACGGGACATATATATGTCCGTCTCCTTCTATTAGTCCAGCTAAATAAGGACCTAATTTCTTCTCAAAATAAAAATCATTTAATATTGAGTTACTATATTTGATTTTATCATCATTAGACTGAATATAATAACCTCTATTTGATTTAAAGGAAATCAATAAATAGTAAACATTAGTTTACTAGGACTTTTTCTTCATTTTAATAATGTAATACATAAAGTCTCTGAGGGAATTATATATTATAATTCCCTGCGGGTTCTCCTATAATAAATATATAATATAAACTATAATATATATTTATTAGGTATTCCTGCAATTAGTATAATATATCAGTAAAATTTTTATTCTTTTTTACTGACGGCATTCCTTAAGTTTACCAGCTAAAGAGAAAATTGTAACGGACAAACAGAAAGCTAAAAAAGGATCTGTAGTATGCATACCTTTAAAATTAGTTAAATGAGGAATAGGGGTATATAACCATTCACTATCTTCTCTTTCAAAATCATAATATTGACCATCATGATGCACAAGAAAATAATTGTGTATTGTGTTAATTTTAATATTTTTTTCAGGATGGAAAAAACTATTAAATCTATCTCATTCGTCATATTCATCTTTCACTGAATCAAAAAAATCATATAATGTTGGTTCAACATATATATCTTTTCAAGAATAAGGATTAATATCTAAATAACGTATATGAATAAAATCTTTTTCAAGATAATAGCGAGAATAAAGATAACCTCACGCTATTAAAATAAAAAATAAATTTAAATTAGTAATAGTATATTGAATAAGATAAAATATAAAAGCATCTAAACTAATCACAGAATTTAAAGATAAAGCTAACAGTAAAAATCCAACATGAGTTATAGTACTATATGCAAACAATCTTTTAGTTCTAGATTGACTTAAACCTAATACAGTACCTATTATTAAAGAGAAAATAGCAGATAATGTTAAAATATTAGTTCATAAACCTAAACTAGAATATGTTGGATTTCAAAATGAAAATGGAATATCCTTATTAATATATAAATAATTAATATCTTTAATATTCTCAAGATTATTTGAATAATCAATATTAATTAAATTATAATTTTGCTCCAAAATATTTAAATTATTTAGATTTAATCCTATATGAATATTATGAATTAAAAATAACATTAAAACTAAAATTGAAAGTTTGGCAATAATTATCAATCATGTAGTGCTATAAGTAGGTACATCAGAATAAACATCAGGAGCTCAATTGTGAAATGGAGCTGCTGCTACTTTAAAAAGTAAACCGGCAAATATAATTAATAAGCAAGGATCAAGAAAATAATTACTAAGACTATCTGAATATATCATAAAAATGTGTTCTAAATTTAATGTTCCAGTATAAGCATATAATAAACTACATCCTAATAAAATAAAACCACTTGATAGACCACCTAATAAAAAATATTTTAAACCACCACTTGTACCTTTAAAAGATCTTATTTGAGAAGTTGATAATATATACAAAGTAAAACTTTGCAATTCTAAAGATAAGTATAAAGATATTAAATTTTGTGATGATATTAATAATGAACCACCTAATACAGTAAATAGTAATAACAAACTGTACTCTTTTACTTCTAATTTTGTATAATTTAATTTATTTTCTATTAAATAGGGTGTACTTATTTTTAAATCAGGTAATTTTTCAGTAATATTTTTAATTATATATATAATTAAAATATAAATTTTTGATTTATTAGTAAAATCATTATATGAATAATAATTTAACAATTTATTATTATAATAATCTTTAAAACTAGATTTAAAAAACAAATAATCTCTTCATCAATTAACTACGTTTTTATTATCATTTTCTACTAAAAATTTTATTGATTTAGAATCATCATAATTTTTAAAATTATATGGTATAAAACAAGTCAAGATAGTTACTATTCCTCCTGTTATAAATAAAATAATGTCAAAAACCTGTGACAATATGGTAATCTTGAAAACGCCTCCATATATTCCGATACCACTATCTATGGCCTCCACATTCAATGTGTTATAGGCTAGATATGCCCCTAAAATAAATATGATAAATGCGATTCTATTAAACTTCACATAATCCGCTATATAATTATAATTACGCCCAATGGATGAAGCTGCCGCTAATAATAAAATTAAAATTGCTATTATTAGCATTAAAAAGATAAAGGATTCGAACCTTTATTCTAAAAACATATACATATAAGGAAAAATTTTTTTATTTACCTTTATAAACAAATATTAAACAAAAAAGAATAGTTTACATTTTTATATTTTACCTATTAAATTAATTCTTTATTTACGTAGCATCATTATTATTATTATTCAAAAATATAAAATTAGACAATTACATATTCCTATAATTATTTCTTTAATACTATACTTTTTACCTAATAAGTAAAACATATAAAATTAAAAGAAATAATCTATAGTAAATATAGTTCTTTTAAAGAATTAGTAACTAATATAATTAATAATATTAATATTATCTTTGCATACTATTTTAATCTTTTTATACTAAGATCTATATAAATTTATTATTTTATATAATACTAAAAAAATTTTTTACTCTATATTTAAGATTGTATTGGTAGTTTATTAAAAGTATGAAAATGAGGAGGAGAATCTACACTTCATTCTATATTTTTGCTTAATTTTGCATTATCTGTTCAAGCTAATGCATCTTCAAGGTATTCATCTTTAATTCAACCATCCCGTGCTGTTTCTTTACCCTTTTCAAATTTTTCACAAACTAATGAGATAAAATAAGCAGTCATTACTACAGATAAAATAGAACCGGCACTAGCTATCAAATTTCAACCAGCAAAAGCATCAGGATAATCTGTAATCCGACGAGGCATACCTTGTATACCTAAAAAATGCATAGGTAAGAATGTAAGATTTACTCCTATAAACAAACCTCAGAAATGTAATCTACCTTTTCTATCATTATAAGTTAAACCTTCTGCTTTAGGTGATCAAAAATATCAGGCAGCAAATAAGGCAAATACAGCACCCATTGATAATACATAATGGAAATGCTTAAAATAATTTAAGTGGACTATCTCATTATCTAATTTTTTCAACAAAAGGAACCTTCATTCATAATGGATTTTTGTATTGTATTCAATTTAATAAAAAATTAGAATATATTTTAAATTCTGAACTATTTTTGGGTTCATTTTTATAATCTCTTATAACTATAAATTCTTTAATTTTAGTTACTCTATAAAATTTAAAATCAGAATATAATCTATTTTTCATAAAAAAATCATGTAAATGCATCATACCTTTAACTGTTTGATATTTAAAAGCTATAGATTTATACTCTTTTCTTGATTTCTTATTTGTATGTTTACGAAGTAGAATGTATGGTTTGTAGTAAGGAATTGTATTATTAAAATTTAATTTCTGTGTATAATTATTATATTTGAATTCTAAATTACATTCTATTCTATTACAATTAAAATTAAAAACAATAGAACCATCTGTATCTATTAACCCTGATAAATAAGAATCAAAAGGCTCAATGTTGTAGTTTGGTTCTTTGTAATCAATATTAAAACATATACAAGCTTTTTTAAAACCAGGCACTTTAATTCTAATTAAACCATTTAAACGATGAATTAAAAATTTCATTTCATTATAAGTAGATACAATATAGATAGAATAAGGTTTATTTTTATCTGATCTAATTCTACCGAAATGCAAATAATTTTGAATCCGTGTTAGAATTCTAATATCCCTATTATGTAATTTTATTCTTATAGTTTTCAATTTAAAAGAATGAAAAGGGTCTTTTCTAATATCGAAATTACCATCACCATCTATAATCCCAGCAAATCAATTATAAAAATCACAATCATTCTTTAAATTTAAATTAGATAATTGACGTATAGTCTCTGAGAATCCTTTACAGTTTTCGGCTGATTGTATATTTGTTCAATAAGTTTTATATATCGAAACAGTATTATTATTATTTTCACTATTTAAAAAAAGATTAAAGCTTTGACTTGGATCTATTTTTGATAGATAATTAAAACTAAATAGTAAATAATAAACTAAAAATATAGTTCCCAGCATATAGTCAATTGCAGAACATAAATTGTTCAGGCCCATTTGAGCAACTACATAGTAAGTATCATGAAATGCTATATCTATACTAGCATTAGCTAAAACAACACCAGTTACGAAAATGGTAAATTTAATAATCTATGATAACTAAATATATAACCATTTAATTCTATATTCTTTTCAATAGAATCTTTAATCTTTTCATGTCTAATATTTAATTCTTTTTCAGTTTGTACAATACCATCAAAAGTTCGAATATATTCCTTGGTTTTTGAATTAAAGACAAATATAGCTTGTTTTATATATACACATTTTTGCATTTCTTCTATTAAATCAACATATCTTTTAGAATACTTATTATGAATTAAAGGTATATCATCCTCAAATAATAAATTATTCTTTATATATCATTTACCTCTAAATAATCTGTTCTTATTTAATATTTCATTGATTGTACCATTATTAGCATGAATAGCTTTAGTTAATTCAGTTATAGATGATAATACAATTTGTAAATTTAATAAATTATCATATATATATATACTTCCTTTAGATTTTTTATTTGATATGAGTTCTTTAGAAACTAAAGAATGTTTCTTACCATAAAAAGGATTTCTAATTCCTCTTGTTGATAAAGAAATTAATTCTTTAGTATAATCTGAATGAGTTCTAGCTAATGCCAAATTTCTTAATAATAATTTAGTCTTTTCCGAATGTATATAACCAGTAGAACGATATGCTTCTAATAATACATTATAATAAGGCTTTAATTCATTAATCCAATAACTTTCATTTATTATAAGTTCTGATTCAGGTAAATACTCTATAATAATTAAAGCAAAATTATTATGACCATACTTTAATAAGGCTTTAACAATAGGCATGTTCTTATTCTGATTCAATTCTAAATTTTTAATATTTAAATAATTTTTCATCCTTCCTGATATATTAATAGAACTTCCAACATAATAATGAGTATTAGTTTTATTATACAATATATAAACACCAGATTTATTTATTTTATGATCCATCATAATATCAACTCTATTATCTTTTAAATATTCATATACCTTAACAAAACTATGATTTCTTAAAAATGAAAATAAATCTTTATTAAACATATTTTTACTATAATCTTTATTATTATTATTAATATTAAAAAAAAAAATTACATTATATATCAATAAAAAAATTATTTAAATTATAACCTGAAATATTTTAATTTACCAATAGGATTATTACATTAATATAACATAAAACGGGGTTATATTAGATTACATTTAATCTCTGAGATTATATATAGTATATTTATTTATATACATATATAATCTGCTAGTCATATTATAAGAAATAAAAATATATAGATTCTAGCAAATAGTAATCATTTAAGTGGGCTAACTTTAAATTTAACCCACCGACAGTGAATAAAAACACAAAACCTAAGGCATAAATCATAGGTGTATTAAATGCAAAGCTTCCCCCGTAAGCCGTTGCTCAAGATTCAGCCTTTAACCATTTCAGGTCTAAATCCTAGGATATTATAAAAAGATTTTTAATAAATAACAGTATTATTTTTATTTATCTAGTTAGCTTATTTTCTAAAAATAATTAATCCACCAATATTACCTTAATCAAAGTTCAAATTAAACCTTGATTAGTATACTTCTGTAATCTATAGTAAATAATTTTTTTAAATATTATATACTAATTTCAGATTAATTATTTTTTATTAGAGTTTTGCTCTAAACCGTTACCGGCGAATTTGGACCATGCCTTATAATTCCATATATTAAAAATATAATACGTAGGAATCATGGAGCATCCAGTCTCTACGCTTTTACATAATAGTTTCCTGATTATGATTTAGTTCGACGATCATCCACTAATTATTACTTATTCTAATTAAAGGATTTTTCTCGAGTTTGCTCCTAATTTATAATATTACTTTTCAGATTCCATCCTTAATTTATAATGGAATTTGTAACACATACTTGGTATTATATAAGAACAAATATTAGGATACAAGATTTTTATAGATTTAACCCTAAAATAAATTACAGGTAGATTCCTTTGCATATGCAAAGTAGTATCTAATCTAAACTTAATATATAAAATATTCATAATATAAATACAATCCTTTATAGTAAAGGATTGTGTGTTTAAATATAATCCCCCACCTTTAACAAAAGAACCATCTCCCATTATTCAATGAGCCAATCCTTCATATGTTAAAATATCATACAAATCAATAGGTGCTCTTTTTTTCCCATTTAAATAAAATTCGTTGTACATTTTTAAAAAGCAAGGTAAAGATCGAGATGTAATTTCTATTCCATGAAAGGTTTTTCTATTAACTCTAGTCTTTACAAGACGAGGATATGAAGGACAATAATGAGACATTAAACAAAAAACCATATGAACGTATTCAAATTTAGTTATAGATTGTTTAAATTTAAATCTAGCTCCAACCTTATTTTTATCTCTATTATTAATAACTATACTACCATCAGATAGTAAAATACCAACTAAAGGATATTTTATATTACTTGGTATGTCTGTCATATATCTTATTATTTTTGTATAATATGGATAATTTATTGTTGATATTAAATTTGTACCATATATAACTAATTCTTTATACTTTAAATTAGGAGGCAGATATTTTATAGAAGATCTAAGAAATCTAGTTAATATATTTTCATTATGAACATAAATTTCTGAACAAATATCTGTATTAATAATATATAAATTATTGGCCATTTTTTTATTCTTACTAAAGGAATATAATAGCCATGAAAAAATCTTAATTCCTGTTGGTACAGCAATTATCATTGTAGCAGCCGTAAAATAGGCTCTTGTATCGGCATCCAAACCTACAGTATACATGTGATGACTTCAAACAATAAAACCTAAAACACCGATAGATAACATAGCATAGCAAATTTAAAACTAAAACTTTTTGTTATTCATTCTCTTAATAATATTAGATATAATAATTTGATTATTCACATTTAAATGTTCTTTATTTCATATCATATTCATAATTAGTTTAAAATCTAAATAATCCAGTTCTTTAATATTTTCTAATGGATATCTTTCAAAATGAGGAATTATTTTCTTTATAATAGAATTTATATCTTGTACATAATAATCACATCTAGATATTTTATTACTAAATCTTATTATAATAGTACCACAATTAAAAAAGGGAATAAATAATTTTATTAATTCAAAATCTTTACTATGTTGAGTAATAAAAAAATTAAAATATAAATTAAAAGTTTTATTATCTGTTTTCTTTTTCCTAATACCTATTACAAATGACCCGTCACCAGCTACAAACCCTGAAACTCAATAGGGATCTAATTTACTAGGAAGTATAACCTTAATTTTCCCACATGGAACAATGTTAGGGAAAAAGCGACTAACCTGCTTAGAAACACCTCTATTAATAGAAGCATATATTTGTAATATATCTGAAAACCCTTTTTTACCTAAATGTTCTTTCATTAACATTTTTTTTATTATTTTTGCTCATAATGAAAAATCAGAATATTTACTTGTTAATAGAGGATAATTGGTAAAATGAACAAGAATAACATCATTTAAATCTTTTAAACTTGTTACTCTATAAACAGAAATTTTTCTATTTTTTCTTATATTAATATTTCCCACATTTTTAAAATAATTTTTAATTTTGTATAATATATCAATATCTTTCGTATGTATATTTATTTCAAAACTAGCTGTAACTTTCCATTTTTCTTTGTTTTTTATAGAAATAATTATACTAAAACAACCTTCAGCATCACAAAACCCAGTAACCCATAAAGGATGTAATACAGGGCTTTCTTCAATACCCTTTAAACTTAATTTACCTCTTTTAAAATAAAAATCATGAATACTTTTATTATTTTTTTTATTATTTAAATATTTATAACTTAATATTATATAATTAATTTTAATTTGTTTATTCTATTTATAAGATAAAAACTATATATAAAGACTAATATATAATGGACTATATCTTAATAAAAAATTTTTTATTTTTTTACGCCTAGTCTCTAAGACAAAAATCTTTTATTTATTTTTGTCTTTAAATTAAATGAGTATACGTTATCAAATATATTCATTTTTCCTAAATTTAGTAAAATGTTCGAAAATAAAAATATTTTCAGGCCTATATAACCATGCCAATGTACTTTTCATATTAAGAAAATGGACCATCTCTTTATTAACTTATATTATTTTAGAAATATTATTTATCATCAAAACTATCTCATTTTATTAAAAACTGTTTCCATGCTTTACCTAAAATAGATTTTTCTGGAGCTCTATACGCACCTAATTTTCGTAATTCATAATATTTATCTATTAATCTTATTCTAGCTAATTTAGCAGATCTTGGTTCATACAATTTAAAATAATTTAAAAGATTAATAACTTCTTTTTTTCTATACACTATTCATTTAAAATGTTCTATACCTCTAGATAAATACACAGAACCCCCATATAAATCTACTAAAGGATCTAATAACAATTTATTTTTTTGACTAGCCGTAATATACATTTGAGCTGATGCTAAATTTAAGTAAACACTACCATCCGTATCAAAAAAACCGGATAATCATCCATTATGATAAATTAATTTTTCAGAGTAATAAAACGGTATTTCATACTTTTCACATATTTTACTTAATTGCAACATTCTAATAGGATTACGAATTAGTCCATTAATTCCTAATATTAATCTTAATAATCCTTCTTTATTATGTAATCTATATCTTAAATGATTTTGATTTTCTCTTACTTTAACAGAACCTCCGTATTTTTGTTTAATAATATTTAAACAACGAACATCTCTTAATTGAATTGTAATTTCTAAGCTAGCATATCCTTTCTTAGATAATAAAAAACAACCGTCGCCATCAATTATACCGCTTAATCATTCATTAAACGGGTCCGAGTCTCTTGGTTTTTTTATATTTTTTGCATTTTCTTCATTTATAGAAGATATACCACTAATAAGAGGCAAGTATTTATTATTTACTAACGAAAAAGTATTAAATGAATAATTAAAAATAAATAAATCCCTTTTTAAATCTAGAATAAAATTTAATTTTATTCTATTAATTAAAAAAGTAAATAAAGTTAATAACAAACATATGGCCTCTGAGATTCCTACTATCATGCTTAATTCAAAAAAATATATTATTTTGAATATGAATAATATTATTATTCGTGAATTGGTTATCTGCGGGTTGTTAAAACATACAAAATTTTTTACCTGAAAGGAATATTTACTATTGCTTATTTTCATGGTATTTTGTATTTTAAAAAGTAATAATTTAAATATATATACTTCTAAAAATTTCCTGCATATAGTTCGTTGCATATAATATAGATAATATATATTATAAGGGCCACATTGACCAAACACTGATTTATCCGACATCGTACCAATAACATGACTAATCATACCAAAACCAGGTATAATTAATATATAGCAATATATAATAATGTATACAATATTATTATTTCCTAATATATATTAATATACATTATTCAAAAGATAAATTCTTTTGATAGGACTATATCTTAAGTAATAGTATTTTTACCTCTTTTATTCATAGATAACTTTAATTTTTTAATTTTATTTATACCCGATTCTGTTAAATGATCTCTATGCTGTACTAATAAATAGGCCTTTCTTCATTTTAAGTAATTAATAAATTTACTCGATAAAAGAGTATATTTATCAAAGTAATTTATTACTTTTTTGGCAGAACCAAAACTAGTAGAACCATAATAATAAGTATCTTGTGAAGATCTGTAACCTATATTTCCACCTAAATAATTTTTAATAAGAATTAATATATCTTTATTTTTCTGATCTATTTGAAAATTTAATCTAATCTCTGGTTTAACTCTACTTATTCTATCTATTATTTTTATTTGAAAACTAGCGTCAGCATCAGCAAATCCTGACAATCAATAATTATTTAGATTCTCATTGTTAATACTAGAAAATTTTAAACTTTTTTTTATTTCCTTATATTTATCATTTTCTAATATTTTATTAACTTGAATTATTTTATTAATATGTCTTAACTTTCCAGTAATAAGATTAAAAACCACTTCCAATCCTTTTTTAGAACTTATTACAAATATAACAGCATTTTTATTTTTAACTGGTTTAACTGAGCCATAACCTAATCTTTTTTTTATATAATAAGCTAAGGATACGTCTAAATTATGAAATACAATAACTAATTGTTCTGCACTAGAAAAATGACCGTCTCCATCTATTAATCCAGCTAAATAGTATCCAAAATCTTCATTATTAATTGGTTTTATCTGTTTTGGTTTATTTTTAGGTATATTTTTTATTTTCTCAATACAATTTACTTTGTTACGTCTAGTCTCTGAGGTTTTAAAATATAAATATCTACTATCTATTTTTAGACCTGCTGATTGAATTCTAAATTTTAATATTGTCACTATGGTATTTAAACTGGAATAATTAAAATTTTTTAAAAAGAACTTAAAAATTGTTCCAGCATATAATAACATTAAGAAGCCTATATTTTTCACTTCTGGATGTCCAAAAAATCAAAAAAGATGTTGATATAAGACAGGATCTCCTCCACCAGCTGGTTCGAAAAAACTAGTATTGAAATTTCTATCGGTTAATAACATTGTAATTCCCTTTATTTCTTGCTCTACTGGACTAGGTCCCATAACATCAGATTATTGAATAATCAGGTTTCATAAATAAATTATTATTTAAGGTAGATACTCAATATGTCACCATATTGTTGGGACTATATCTTATTTATGTAAGT